>Ga0079224_100015237_pt1 | contig 10762 bp, 12 predicted proteins | sample Stecom2015_FD_80414 | JGI IMG/M metagenome (GOLD analysis project Ga0079224, IMG submission 80414) | Agricultural soil microbial communities from Utah to study Nitrogen management - Steer compost 2015 | ecosystem: Environmental > Terrestrial > Soil > Agricultural land | place: USA: Utah...
GACGGCGAGCCGTACGCCTTCGCCGGGCTGTGGGAGGTCTGGCGGGGGCCGAACAAGGGCCAGGAGCCGCTGCGGTCCTGCACGATCATCACCACCGCCCCGAACGAGGTGATGGCCACGATCCACGACCGGATGCCGGTGATCCTCCCGGCGTCGGCCTGGGACGCCTGGCTCGACCGGGACAACGACGACCTCGACCAGCTCGGCAAGCTGCTCGTGCCGGCGGACCCGGCTCTCACCGTGCTGCGCCCGGTGTCCACGCTCGTGAACAACGTGCGGAACAAGGGCCCGGAGCTGATCGAGGAGATCGACCCCGCCGCGCCCGCCGAGGGGACGCTGCTGTGAGCGCCGAGCCGGTCCGCCGCGTCGCCGTGGGCGCCGACGACCACAGCGCGCTCGTCGACGCGCTCGTCGCCCGGTTGGAGCGGGAGGGCTCCGAGGTGGTGCTGCCCCGCCCGATCGCCGACCCGTGGGTCGACGTGGGCACGGCCGTCGGCGAGGCGGTGGCGTCCGGTCGAGCCGATCTCGGGGTCGTCGTGTGCTGGACCGGCACCGGGGTGAGCATCGCCGCCAACAAGGTGCCCGGGGTGCGGGCCGCGCTGTGCGTCGACGCCGCCACCGCCGACGGCGCCCGCCGGTGGAACGACGCCAACGTGCTCGCCCTGTCCCAGCGCCTCACCACCCCGACGGTGGGGGAGGAGATCCTCGAGGCGTTCCTCCGGGGCGACGTGGACCCCGACGAGCGCGACGAGATCGCGAAGCTCGGCTGACCGGCCTAGGCGGACGCCTCGGGGCGGCCCTGCGCCCGCAGCGCGGCCCGCAGCCGCTCGGCCGCGTCGTCGAGGGCGGCGGGGTCGGGCGAGGGGTCGGCCTTGGCGAAGCTGAGGTCGGCCTCGGTGTCGATCGGCACCAGGTGGAGGTGGGTGTGGGGCACCTCCAAGCCGGCGATGATCAGGCCGATCCGGCGGGGCGAGAACGCCGCCATCTGGGCCTGGCCGATCGCCTGCGCGACCGCCATGCAGCGCTCCGCCAGCTCGGTGGGCAGGTCGAGCCAGTGGTCGATCTCGGCCCGGGGCACCACAAGCGTGTGGCCCGGGGTGATCGGGTTGATGGTGAGGAAGGCGACGACCTCCTCGTCTCGCCACACGAAGCGGCCGGGGAGCTCGCCGTCGATGATCCGGGTGAAGAGGGTGGTCACGTCCGCATCGTAGGGTGGTGCCCGTGACCACGGCACCGGACCAGGATCGGGGCGAGGACCGGATCCTCACCGTCCCCAACGCCATCACCGTGGTCAGGCTCAGCCTGATGCCGGTGTTCCTGTGGCTACTCTTCGGCCGGGAGGACCGGGCCACCGCCGCCTGGCTGCTCGCCGGGCTCGGGATCACGGACTTCCTGGACGGCTGGATCGCCCGGCGCTTCCACCAGGTGAGCAACCTCGGGAAGATCCTCGACCCCGTCGCCGACCGGCTCCTGTTCATCCTCGGGGTGGGCGGCATCGTGATCGACGGCTCGGTGCCGCTGTGGTTCGCCGTCGCCGTCCTGGTCCGCGAGGGGCTCGTGGGCGGGGCCACGATCGCGCTCGGCCTGCTCGGCGTCCGGCGGATCGACGTCACCTGGTTCGGGAAGGCCTACACCCTCTTGCTCATGTTGGCGTTCCCCCTGTTCCTCGCCTCGCACAGCACGCTGGGCTGGGCCGACGGCGCCCGCACGGCGGCATGGGCCTTCGGGATCCCCGGCCTCGCGCTGTGCTGGTGGTCGGCCGTGCTCTACGTGCCGATCGCCCTGCGGGCCCTGCAGGAGCGCGACCAGATCCCCACGGAGGTTGCTGCATGAAGGCCGTGATCATGGCGGGCGGGGAGGGCACGCGGCTGCGTCCCCTCACGTCGAACGCGCCCAAGCCCATGCTCCCGCTCGTCAACGCGCCGATGATGGAGCACATCGTCGGGCTCCTGAAGCAGCACGGCTTCGACGAGATCGTCGTCACGGTCGCCTTCATGGCCAACCACATCCGGACCTACTTTGGGGACGGGTCCGACTTCGGCGTGCGGATGGTGTACGCCACCGAGGAGACGCCCCTCGGCACCGCCGGCTCCGTCCGCAACGCCATGGAGGAGCTCGACGAGCGCTTCCTCGTGATCTCCGGCGACGTGCTCACGGACCTCGACCTGTCCGCGATCGTGGCCCAGCACGAGGCGACCGGGGCCCTGGCCACGATCGGCCTCGTCCGCGTGGAGAACCCGCTCGAGTTCGGGATCGTCATCACCCGCGAGGACGGCGCGATCGAGCGGTTCCTCGAGAAGCCGTCGTGGGGCCAGGTGTTCAGCGACACGATCAACTCCGGCATCTTCGTGCTCGAGCCGGAGATCTTCGACCACATCGCGCCCGACCGCGCCGTGGACTTCTCCTCGGAGGTCTTCCCGAAGCTGCTCGAGGAGGGCAAGCCGATCTACGGCGCGGTGGGGGAGGGCTACTGGGAGGACGTCGGGACGCTCGAGGCGTACCTGCGGGCCCACAAGGACATCCTCGACGGCCGGGTGCAGCTCGAGATCCCCGGGTTCGAGATCGGTGACGGCGTGCACGTCGGCGAGGGCGCGGAGATCCACCCCGACGCCCGGGTGGAGGGCCCCGCCGTCATCGGCGAGAACTGCCGGATCGAGGCCGGGGTGCGGCTCGGGCCGTACTCGGTGCTCGGCACCAACGTGCGGGTGCGGGCCAACACCGACCTCGAGCGCGTCGTGGTGCACGACAACTCCTACCTCGGGGAGGGCGTGCGCCTGCGGGGCACGATCATCGGCCGGTCCTGCGACCTGCGCAACGGCGTGCGGGGTGAGGAGGGCGTGGTGCTCGGCGACGAGTGCTTCATCGGCGAGCAGGCCGTCCTCGGCACCGGCGTGAAGATCTACCCGTTCAAGACGGTCGAGACCGGCGCGGTCATCAACTCGTCGATCGTCTGGGAGTCCCGCGGGTCGCGCTCGCTGTTCGGGCGGGTCGGCGTGTCCGGGCTGGCCAACGTGGACGTCACGCCCGAGCTGGCCACCCGGGTGGCGATGGCCTACGGCACGAGCCTGAAGAAGGACTCCACGGTCATCATCAGCCGCGACTCCAGCCGCTCGGCGCGGATGCTGAAGCGGGCGATGATGGCCGGTCTCAACGCGGCCGGCGTCAACGTCCACGACCTCGAGGTCTCATCGGTGCCGGTCACCCGGTTTGCCACCAGCCGCCCGGAGATCGCCGGCGGCATCACCGTGCGGCTCATGGCCGGAGACCCGCAGTCCTGCGTGATCCGCTTCTTCGACGCCAAGGGCAAGGACCTGAGCGAGGACGCGCAGCGCAAGATCGAGCGGCTGTTCCTGCGGGAGGACTTCCGCCGGGTCTTCCCCGCCGAGATCGGCGACATCGACTACCCGCCCCGGGCGATGGAGCAGTACACGGCCGCCCTGGAGCCCACCGTGGACGTGGAGCCGATCCACGCGGCCGGCTTCAAGGTTGTGGTCGCCTACTCCTACGCGCCCGCCGCGTTCGCCCTGCCGAACGTGCTGGCCAAGCTGGGCGCGGACGTGCTCGGCGTGAACCCCTACGCCAGCACGCTCGGCGCGCTCGAGTTCGACCGCGACCGCCACGCCGCCGAGGTGTCGGCGCTCGTGCGGGCCTCGGGCGCCCACCTCGGCGCGGTGATCGACCCGGACGCCGAGCACCTCACCCTCATCGACGACAGCGGCCACGTGCTGTCGGGGGAGGAGGCCCTGCTCGCCTTCCTGTCGCTCGTCAGCGGGCACCTGCTCGGCGACACGATCGCCCTGCCGATCACCGTCACCCAGCACGCCGAGGCGATCGCCGGCGCCCACGGCGTGCGGGTGCGCCGCACGAAGGTGTCCACCTCGGCGCTCATGGACGCGGCCTCCGAGCCCGGCGTCGGGTTCTCCGGCAACGTCGACGGCGGGTTCATCCTCCCCGGCTTCCTGCAGGCCTACGACGCGGCGGCCAACCTCGTGAAGCTCCTCGAGCTCCTGGCCCGCAGCGGGGAGCGGCTCTCCACCGTGGTGAACCGCCTGCCCCGGCCCCACATCGCCCACGAGACCGTCGTCACCCCCTGGGAGCAGAAGGGGATGGTCATGCGCTCGCTCGTGGAGATGAGCAAGGACCGCGAGGTGCAGCTGATCGACGGGGTCAAGGTCCGCCACGAGGGCGGCTGGGCGCTGGCCCTTCCCGATCCCGAGGAGCCGATCACCCACGTGTGGGCGGAGGCCGAGACCGACGCCGACGCCCGGGCGCTGGCCAAGGAGTACGCCCGGCGGATCCGCCAGCTCCTGCGCTGAGAACCCTCGACCCGCCGTCGAGGGTTTCCGATAGCCTGCGCTGCCATGCAGACCCCCGACGACCTGAAGTACTCCTCGGACCACGAGTGGATCCGCGTCGAGGGCGACGGGGTGCGTGTCGGGATCACCGACTACGCGCAGGATGCGCTCGGTGACGTCGTGTTCGTGGACCTCCCCGAGGTCGGTGCCGAGGTCACCGCTGGGCAGTCGATCTGCGAGGTCGAGTCCACCAAGTCGGTGTCGGACATCTACGCGCCGGTGACCGGGACGATCACCGAGGTCAACGCCGACCTGGCCGACGCCCCGGAGCGCCTCAACGAGGACCCCTACGGGGAGGGTTGGATCTTCACGATGACCGTGACCGATCCATCCCAGCTCGACGGCCTCCTGGACGCCGACGCCTACCGGGCCCTGGTCGAGGGCTAGGCGGTGGCCACGGTCACCTGCCCTCGCTGCGGGCACGCCAACCCGGCGCCGGCCAACTTCTGCTCGTCGTGCGGGGCCGAGCTCGTCCCCGAGCCCGACCACACCACGGCCACGGTGGCCGTCCCGATCGAGCCCACCGGCGAGCCCGTCGAGCTCAAGCCCGGTGACCTCCCCGCCGGGGTGGGGATGCTCGTGGTCACCCGGGGCCCGAACTCGGGGTCGCGCTTCGCCCTCGACGCCGACCGCATCTCGGTCGGCCGGCACCCCGACAGCACCATCTTCCTCGACGACATCGCCGTGTCGCGCCGCCACGCCGAGATCCACCGCACCCCCGACGGGTACCGGGTGGTCGACGTCGGCTCCCTGAACGGCACCTACGTCAACCGGGAGCGGGTGGAGCAGGCCGACCTGGGCGACGGCGACGAGCTGCAGATCGGCACGTTCAAGCTCGTGTTCCTCGCCGGGACGAGGTGAGCGCGTCGATGGCCGACCGCTCGCACCTCTCGATCGGCGAGGTGCTCAGCCTCCTCCAGGACGACTTCCCCGACGTCACGATCTCGAAGATCCGGTTCCTGGAGAGCCAGGGGCTCCTCGACCCCGAGCGCACCCCGTCGGGCTACCGGAAGTTCTACGAGCCCGACATCGAGCGGCTCCGCTGGATCCTCCGCCACCAGCGCGACCACTTCCTGCCGCTCAAGGTCATCAAGGAGCGCCTCGAGGCCGCCGACGCCGCGGGGCTGCCGGTCCCGCCCGACGAACCGGCGCCGCCGCCCCCGGTGGCCGAGCCGACCGGCGACGCGCCGGCCCCGGCCCCGGCGGCCAGCGCCGCACCTGCGCCGGAGGGCCGTCCGGCGGCCCCGGCACCGGAGGTGCGCCGGTCGAGCCGCCCGGCCCCGCCGCTGCCGAGCCTGCCCGCCACCTCCGCCGACAACGGGCTCGACCCCGGTCCGAGCGGCGTGTCGCTCACGAAGGAGGAGCTGGCCCAGGCCAGCGGCCTCGAGCCCGCCGCCCTCGACGAGCTGGCCCGCTACGGCCTCCTCGTGGGCGAGCAGGTGGGCGGCGACACGTACTTCGACGGCGAGGCCCTCGTCGTCGCCCGGGCCGCCGCCGGGTTCATGCGCTTCGGCATCGAGGCTCGTCACCTGCGCATGTACAAGGTGGCGGCCGAGCGGGAGGCCGGCTTCATGGAGCAGGTGATCATGCCGCTGCTCAAGCAGCGCAACCCCACCGCCCGCCAGCAGGCGGCCCAGAACCTGGGGGAGATGGCCCACCTCGGCGAGCAGCTCCGCGGCGCGCTCCTGCGGTCGGCGCTGCGGGGCCACACCGACCGCGCCCGCTGAAGGGTCCCGCGGCGCGATCGCGGGTCGGGTTCGGTAGCGTGCAAGCGTGGCGATCGAGATGGAGCTGGTCGGCATCGAGCTGGAGCGTCCGCCGAACATCCCGTGCCTCGTGCTGCGCGAAGCCGACGGGGCCGGCCGCATCCTGCCGATCTTCATCGGCGGCCCCGAGGCCACGGCCATCGCCTTCGCGCTCGAGCAGGTGGAGACGCCTCGGCCGATGACCCACGACCTCATGAAGGACCTGCTGGACGAGCTGGGCGCCCACGTGGAGCGCGTCGTGGTCACCGAGCTGCGGGAGTCCACCTTCTTCGCGGAGATCGTCCTGCGAGCCGGCGACCAGGTGCACGCCGTGTCGGCGCGGCCGTCGGACGCGGTGGCCCTCGCCGTGCGCACCGGGGCCCCGCTCTTCGCCGAGGAGGGCGTGCTCGAGGTGGCCGGGCGCAGCTCGGGGGAGGACGTCCCCGAGGAGGTCGTGGAGCAGTTCAAGGAGTTCATCGAGCAGGTGAACCCCGAGGACTTCGCCTCCTAGCCCCCCCGTCGCGCCCGGCCCCCGGATCGAACACACGATCCCGTTGACGCCGCGCGCGGGCTTCCGTACCCTCGGGGTCCCATGACATCGGTGTAACTCCACCGATGTCAATCGAGACCCACCACCTCGATCCCTTCCGGGCAGGAGCACGCGCATGGACCAGGGCTTTTCCGGCCGCGAGGCCGCCGACATCGTCGGCATCACCTACCGCCAGCTCGACTACTGGGCTCGCACCGACCTCGTGCGCCCCTCCCTGGCCGACGCCAAGGGCAGCGGCAGCCGGCGGCGCTACTCCTACCGGGACCTGATCGAGCTGAAGATGATCAAGACCCTGCTCGACGCCGGCCAGAAGCTCGAGCGGGTCCGGGCCGCGTTCGCCTACCTGCGCGACCACCTCGGCGACGACCTCACCTCGGCCCAGCTGGTGATCACCGGGGACTCGGTGGTCCTCGTGCGCGAGGGCGAGGACCTCATCGACGTCGTGCACCGCTTCCAGGGCCAGGGCGTGCTCAACCTCCTCGCCCTCGACGGCGTCGTCGAGCAGGTGGACGCCGCGATCGTGGAGCTGCGGCCCGGTGCCCGCGCCGGGGAGCGCCCGCAGGACCCGCCGGGGGCGGTGGCGACGGCCAACTAGGTTGGCCGAGGTGACGCTGCGCACCTCACCCCTCGACGCGGAGCACCGCGCCCTCGACGCCAAGATGGTCCCCTTCGGGGGCTGGGAGATGCCGCTCAGCTACCCCGACGGCACGCTCGCCGAGCACCGGGCCTGCCGGGAGGCGGCGGTGGTCTTCGACGTCAGCCACCTTGGCACCGTCCGGGTGGAGGGCCCCGAGGCCTTCGACCGGCTGCAGGCGACGCTCACCAACGACCTCACCAAGGTGGCGCCCGGCCGAGCCCAGTACACGCACCTGCTCGACGAGGCCGACGGCTCCGTGGCCGACGACATCATCGTGTGGTGGGTGGGGGAGCAGACCTTCGACGTCATGCCGAACGCGTCCAACACCGATCGGGTGGTGGCCGCGCTCGGCGGCGCCGACGTGACCCACACCCGGGCCGTGCTCGCCGTCCAGGGCCCGCAGGCCCGCGCCAAGCTGGCCACCCTCGGGCCGGAGGCGGCCGAGGTGGGTCGCTTCCGGGTGGCCGAGGCCACCGTGGCCGGGGTGAGCTGCGTGGTGGCCGGCACCGGCTACACGGGCGAGGACGGCGTCGAGCTGGCCGTCCCGGTCGACCGGGCCGCCGTGGTGTGGGAGGCGCTGCTGGGCATCGGGATCGCACCGGCCGGGCTCGGGGCCCGCGACACGCTGCGCCTGGAGGCGGGCCTGCCGCTCTACGGCAACGAGCTCGGCCCGGGCGTCACCCCCCTGCAGGCCGGGCTGGGCTGGGTGGTGGCCTGGGACAAGCCGAGCGGGTTCCGCGGGCGCGACGCCCTCCTCGCCGAGCGCGAGCGCGGCGTCGCCCGGCGCCTCCGGGGGCTGACCACCGAGGGCCGCCGCCCGCCGCGGGCGGGGCAGCGGGTCCTCGTCGACGGCGAGCCGGTGGGCGAGGTCACCAGCGGCAACTTCTCGCCCACGCTCGGCCACGGCATCGCGCTGGCCTTCCTGCCGCCCGACGTGGCCGACGGCGCCGTAGTCGCCATCGAGGGCCGGGGCGAGCCGCTGCCGGCCACCGTGGTGAAGCCGCCGTTCGTCACCCGCTGACGCGCGGGGCTCGCTACTCGAGCAGGTCGGGCTGCTCGGCCACGATCTTGTCGAAGAGCGGCTGGAAGCTGAACCAGCAGGCGAACGGGCTGCCCACCTGCTCGCGGGTGAGCCGGGCCATGTCGGGGTCGATCGGCGTGGGGGTGCCCGCCGCCTCGGCGAGGAGCTGGACCTCGCAGGTTCGCTCCATCGTGATGTAGAGCCACGCCGCCTCGTCGACGGTGGACCCCACGGTGAGGATCCCGTGGTTGCGCAGGATCGCCGCCTTGTGGTCCCCGAGGGCGTGGGCGATGCGCTTGCCCTCCTCGGTGTCGATCACCACGCCGGTGTAGTCGTCGAAGAGGCCGTGGGCCTCGAAGAAGGTGCAGGCGTCCTGGGTCAGCGGGTCGAGCAGCTTGCCCAGGGTGGAGAAGGCCCGGCCGTGCTTGGAGTGGGTGTGGGCGGCCGACACGACGTCGGGGCGGGCCTGGTGGACCTGCGAGTGGATGGCGAACGCGGCCCGGTTGACCGGCCAGTCGCCCTCGACCACCTCGCCGTCGTGGTTCACGAGGATGAGGTCCGACGCCCGGATGAGGCCGAAGGACAGCCCGAACGGGTTGACCCAGAAGTGGTCGGGCCGCTCCGGGTCCCGGGCGGTGAGGTGCCCGGCCACGCCCTCGCCGAAGCCGAACCGGTCGAACAGCCGGAACGCGGCGGCCATCCGCTGCTTCAGGTGGGTGCGCTCGGCCTCGGGCGAGTCGAAGGTCGGGTAGCGGTGCGGTCCTGTCGGTCGAAGCATGTCCCCTCCGGTGTCAGCGCCCGGAGCCTACCGAGGCCGACACGCCGCCCCAGACCAGGTCCACGACGTGGGCCACGAAGCGGTCGCGGGGCAGCGTCCGGTCCCGCAGCCACCAGTGCGTGGCCTGGTGGACGAGCCCGATCATCCCGTAGGCCCACGGCTCGGCCTTGGTCCCGTCGTCGCCGGCCGCCTGCAGGTGGGTGCGGGCGACGGCCGCGATCTGGGGGCCGATGACCTCCACGAGCGGGCCCAGCGGGGTGCGGTGCTCGGGTCGGGGGTGGGGCTGCTGGACGAGGAACCCGTACAGCTCGGGCTCGCGCTCGAGGAACCCGACGTAGGCCTCGACGGTGGCGACGACGACCGCCCGGGGGTCGGTCCCGACCCGGAGGTGGCTGCTGACGTCGAGCATCAGGTCGGCCGAGAAGCGCTCGGCGATCGCCTCGATGAGCCCGTCGCGGTCGCCGAAGTGGCGGTAGAGGATCGGCTTCGTCACCCCGCCGCCTCGGGCCAGCTGCTCCATCGTGGCGCCGGGGCCGTGGATGCGGATGGCCTCGATGGCGGCGTCGAGGAGCTCCTCGCGGCGCCGGGAGCGCTGGGCTGCGACCCCGCCCGGCGGGGTGCCGACTCCGACCATCGCCCCAAACGGTACTCTTCGGTCACGCTCGGTGGTGGATGGGCGCGGTGACCGCGCGGGGCGCGCGGGGTGGGCGCCCACCGGCGGGGGACCGGGGCCCACCGGTTCGCCCGGGGTGGGCGCGTCAGCGGGCGGGGGCCTCGGCTCGCCGGCCCGTCACCTGGGCGACGAGGGCGGCCACGACGAGCCCCACGGCCAGGCCCACGAGGAGCGAGGCGCCGGTGGCCAGGAGCCACGACGCCACCCCGGCCAGCCCGCCGCCGCTCACGACGCCGGCGAGGTCGTGGATCAGGTCGTGGGGGCGGTCCCAGCCCAGCTCGTGGGCCCCGACGACGAGGATGTGGCCGCCCACCCAGAGCATGGCGGCGGTGCCGATCCGGGCCAGCCAGGCGAGCAGCACGGGCATGCCCCGCACCAGGCCGCGGCCGAGCCGCTGGAGCCCGGGGGAGGAGCGCTGGGACAGCGCCAGGCCGACGTCGTCCATCTTCACGATCAGCGCCACCACCCCGTAGACGGCGAGGGTGATCAGCAGGGCGACGACGACGAGGATGACCGCCCGGGCCACGATCGGCTCGTCGAGCACCTCCTTGAGCGCGATCACCATGATCTCCGCCGACAGGATGAGGTCGGTGCGGATGGCCCCGGCCACGGTGGCCGCCTCGACGTCGGGGCCCTGGACGACGGCCGGCAGCTCGGTGGCGTCGGGCTCGTGGTGGCCACGGTGGCGGAGGGCGTGCAGCAGCTTGTGGGCGCCCTCGTAGGCCAGGTAGGTGCCGCCGAGCATCAGGATCACCTCGACGAGCGTGGGCGCCACCGAGGACAGCACCAGGGCCACCGGCAGGATGATCAGGAGCTTGTTGCGCAGCGACCCGGTGGCGATCTTGCGGATGATCGGCAGCTCGCGCTCAGCGGCCAGGCCGTGCACGTAGGCCGGGGTGACGGCGGCGTCGTCCACGACCACGCCGGCGGCCTTCACGCTGGCCCGACCGGCGGCCACCCCGACGTCGTCGATCGAGGCCGCGGCGAGCTTGGCCAGCGCGGC
>Ga0079224_100015238_pt1 | contig 10762 bp, 7 predicted proteins | sample Stecom2015_FD_80414 | JGI IMG/M metagenome (GOLD analysis project Ga0079224, IMG submission 80414) | Agricultural soil microbial communities from Utah to study Nitrogen management - Steer compost 2015 | ecosystem: Environmental > Terrestrial > Soil > Agricultural land | place: USA: Utah...
CGTGGTTCTTCGAGTCGCAGGCGACGACGACGATCCTGTTCGTGCGCCATGCGGAAACGGCGCCCGAGTCCGCCGGCGATCCGCCGCTTTCCGCAATCGGGCGAGCCCGTGCGGAGGTGCTTGCGGATTTTCTCGAGTCGGTCGACGTCGTCGCCGGCGTCGACGCGATCTACGCGAGCGCCGATCGGCGCACGCGGGAAACCGCCGAGCCGCTCGCGTCGCGGCTCGGGCTGCGCGTCGCGACCGCGGATCCGTATCGGGTCGAGGCTTTCATGCAGCGGGTGCTGCGCGACCACAAGGGCGACGTCGTGCTGATCGTGACGCACGCCGACGTGATCCCGCCGTTGATCGAGGAGCTGCACGGCAGCAAGCACGTCAGGATCGCTCCGGAACAGTACGACAGCCTCTACGTCGTCACGATCCCGTGGTTCGGCAAGGTCAAGACCCTGCATTTCCGTTACGCCCTCGGGATGCCGCTCGTGACGGAGCGGAGCAGCGAGACGAGCGGTGCCGCCGGCGCGGACCCGACCGCCCCGCAAGTGGTCGGCTCGGCATCGGAGTAAGATTTCACCGGGCGGGGCGTCCGCCTCGCCGACCCATCCCACGGCGCCGCAAGCAGCGAGAAGGCGAGAGGCAGTGTTCGGATCGGAGATTACGGTTTCGACGAGAGGCCGCGGCACATACGAGGTGACCGAGGAGGTCGCGCGTATCGTGCGCGAAGCCGGCGTCACGACCGGCTTGTGCCACGTCTTCAACGTGCACACCAGCGCATCCCTGATGCTCTGCGAGAATGCCGACCCGGACGTGCGGCGCGATCTCGAGAGGTTTCTCGCGGATCTCGTCCCCGACGGCGACCCGCGCTTCGTGCACCGGGCCGAAGGGCCCGATGACATGCCCGCTCACGTGCGCTCCGTGCTGACGCATTCGGAGCTCACGATCCCGATTTGCGGCGGACGGCTCGCGCTCGGCACGTGGCAGGGCATCTACCTGTGGGAGCACCGTGCTTCCCCGCATCGGCGCCGGCTGCTCGTGACCGTGCTCGGTTGACGGCGCGGCGTCGCGCGAAGCGACGGCGCTCGAGCCCTGAGAAGGAATTGGTGGAGCCGAGGGGGGTCGAACCCCTGACCTCCGCATTGCGAACGCGGCGCTCTCCCAGCTGAGCTACGGCCCCACGGCTTGCGGGAGGCGCAATTCTAGCATCACGAAACGCGATCCGGCATACCCCCGCACGCGATTTCTGCGGACCGGCTCTCGGTACGCCGCAATGCCCGCCGTCAGCGGAGGGCGTCCTGCAGCGGATGGAAGACGCGGCGTACGTCAGGCCGACGGCTCGATATTCGCGTTGCGGCGGAACAGGTTCGTCGGATCGTACGCGTTCTTGAGCGCGACGAGCCGCGGGTAGTTGTCTCCGTACGTCCCGCGAACGCGCCGCTCCGGATCGTCCTCGGCGATCGTGTTCACGTAGAACCCGTTCGTTCGCGATTCGAGCGCCGCCCAGGTCGAGCGCGCCCACGCCATGACCGCTTCGCCTTGCGCCGGATCTTCCCAATGGCCCTGGATCATCATGCTGTGTTGCGCGTCGCGATGCCAGAACGCGGTCGCGTCCGGACGCACACGTGCGATCGCGCCGCCGTGGTGAACGAAGAGCACCTGCACGGTCGGCAGGCGGCTCGCGGCGAGATGATCGATGACCTCGTCGACGAGCGTCGGCTCGATCCTGCGCAAGAATCCTGAGCGCTCGTAGGCCTTGATGCCGTGATGATAGGTCTCGTCGAGCGACGATTGCAGCTTCACGTAGGGCGTCGGCGCCGCGAGATCTCGAATCGGCTTCGCGACGCGGCGCAGCGGCTCGATGTGCCGCTCGGCGTCGGCGAGCGGGCCGCAGTAGCAGGTCTCTATCGCGAGCATGCGCTCGCCGTTCGGCGCGGTCGTGAGCGCGGCATCGCCATACATCTCGTCGGGCGCCTCGAGGGCGAAGTCCGCGAAGAATTTCAGCACTTGGCTCGCCGCCGCCACGGGATAGAAGATCGGACCGCCGTACATGATCGGATCGACGGGGTGCAGCCGGTATTCGAACGACGTGACGATACCGAAGTTGCCGCCGCCGCCTCTCAAGCCCCAAAGTAGGTCGGGGTTCTCGTCTTCGCTCGCGTGCACGAGCCGGCCGTCGGCCGTGACGACGTCGGCGGCGACGAGGTTGTCGCACGTCAAGCCGTATTTCCGGCCGATCCGGCCGAATCCTCCGCCGAGCGTCAGACCCGCGATGCCGGTATGCGATACCGTCCCCGCGGGCGTGGCGAGACCGAACGCTTGGGTTTCACGGTCGAGCTCGCCCAGCAGCACGCCGGGCTCGGCGCGTGCACGGCGCGCGGCCGGGTCGACGCGGATGCCGCGCATTCGCGAGAGATCGATCATCAATCCGCCGTCGCAGACGGACTGGCCCGACAGACTATGCCCGCCGCCGCGGACCGCGACGAGCAGGTCGTGGGCCCTCGCGAAGTCGATCGCGCGCATGACGTCCGCGGCGCCGGCGCAGCGCGCGATCAGCGCCGGTCTGCGGTCGAAAGCGCCGTTCCAGATCCGGCGCGCCTCGTCGTAGCCGTCCTGTCCGGGTAAGAGCAGCTGACCGCGGAGCGCGGCGCGGAGATCCTCGACGTCGCTCGCGCGAACGACGGTCTCCTCGCCGTCCCTGGTCAACGCCGGAAGGTCCGCGGCGAACGCGCGGCGAAGGGGCAGGAACGGGAGGGGCAGGAACGAAAGGGCGGCCGCCGACACACCCGCAGCACAGAACGCGCGACGTTTCATCTCGAGTGCCTCCCGATACCGTTACCCGACGGGCGGTGGGCGTCGTCGGCCGCGTGCCGAACAGCGGCGACGCTACTCCCGTCTAACGTCTCGCGCAAGTCTAGAGTCCCACATATAAGAGCATCGGCAGTGGCAAGAGGATATGGGGTGTCACACGACGCCGGGGAGATTCGAGATCGATGTTCCGTCCTCGAGGTTCTCGCTGGTCTCGAGCCCGACATCGAGGAGAAGCGGGAGCTCGCGGCGCGCGAGCTGCAAGGGCGCTTCGGGGCCGTCGCGTCCCCGAGCACGTCCCGGCGTTCCGCTCCGTGCTCGTGGTCCGAATCTTGCAGCGCGGGGCTGCATATCCGAGGCCGCGGAGAGCGGCGGGAAAGGACAACGACCCGAATGGGTTTCGGGAACGGCATTCGCCGCGAGACGAATCTTCCCGTTGCTCGCGATCCTCGTTCACCAAGAACGTCCGGCAGCGCGAAAAGCGCTTGGCCTGTGGATAAACGCCGACACTTCGCCGCTCTTCGATGTGCATGCTAAGTTCCGGTTCGCCTGCAGGGGCAAATTCGTCGAAAGACGAAGACGCAAAGCCACGGGCCTACGTCTGGGGGTCGATGACGAAGGCAGCCGGGTTGCCAGGCGGATCTGAGCGACGACGGCTCGAGCGGCGAGCTCGGGCCCGCGCTCGCACACGTTCTCGTCCGGAAGCATCCTGGTGATGGGCTGGCTGGCGTCCGTCAGTTGTCTTCACATAGGAGTGTGGCCAGTGTTTCCGGCTCGTTCGAAGTCTTCTCTCTTGCTTTTCTTGTGCGCTTATCTCTCCGCCGTGCTCGCGTACTCGGCGGAGTATTTCGTCTCGCCCGACGGCAGCGACGGCAACGCGGGCACGTCCCCGGATCGGCCTTGGAAAACGATCGCGAAGGCGAACGCGACGCTTCAGGCCGGCGATACCGTCTATCTTCGCGGCGGCACGTACAACGACGATCCGATCCGGCCGAGCCGGTCCGGCACGAGCTCCGCGCCGATTCGCTACGCGGCCTATCAGGGCGAGCGGCCGGTGCTCACCTCGGGGAAGAAGGACGGGCTCGCACCCGCGATCGATCTCACCGGCCGCTCCTACATCATCATCGACGGCGTGCACGTCGACGGTCAGCGAGCCTGGCCGAACGCGAGAGTCAAGCATTTCGCGGAATTCTCGAACACGAGCTACAGCGTCATCCAGAACAGCCATTTCCAGTACGCGAACGGCTGGCACGGCGTGCGGATGGTCGAGGGCTCGCATCACAACCGCTTCCTGAACAATTACGTCGATTACGTCGGCACGTGGGACGACGGCACGGGGCAGGACAGCGGAGACGTGTTCCAGATCAAAGGCGGCGCTCATCACAATCTCGTCGCCGGCAACGTCTTCCGCCGCGGCGCCCACAACCTGATGCAGGTCAGGGCCAACTACAACGTCGTTCGCGACAACGTATTCGACAACGACTGGAGCGACGTGCTCGGTCCGGGCAAGGGTGGACGCAACCTCACGTTCGGCGGCACGCGCAACCTCTTCGAGAACAATATCGTGAGGAAATCGGCGGAAGCCGTCGACGAGCCCGACAACGCCGGCATGAAAACGGAAGGCACTGCGAACATCGTGCGCCGCAATTTCATCTACTCGAACCGGCACGAGGGCATCACGACCGAAGCGTACGGCGGCATGCTGCGGATCGAGAACAACCGCATCTACCACAATACGTTCTACGACAACGGCGGTCCGGCCTGGGGCGTCTGGCTCTATCCGAGCGGCGAGTACATTCGCGGTAACGTCTTCAAGAACAATATCGTGTACAGCAATCGCCGAATCGGCGGGGCGGACCTGCACTTCAGGCTCGAAGGCAATCCCGCGGGGCTCATGGGAAACTCGCTGGTCGAGCGTAACCTCATCGCGACGAGATCCCCCGGCGATGCGATCATCGAGATTCGCGGCGGCGGCGGAAACGTCAGCGTCGCGCGCGCGGAGAAAGATTTTCCGCAGAACTTCCGCGGCAACATCGAGGCCGTGCCGATCTTCGTGAGCCCGAATCCGTCGAGCCCCGAGGACTTCGCTCTCGCGGACGGAAGCCCGGGCATCGACGAGGCCGCGCCGCTCACGTATACCGCGAATGCGGGCTCGGGCAAGGTCGTCGCGCTCGAGGACGCGGGCTACTTCACGGACGGCTTCGAGATCTGGGAAGGCGATCGGATCCAGATCGGCGGCAGCGGCCCGGTCCGGATCGTGAAGGTCGACTATTCCGCGAATACCGTGACGCTCGCGAGCGAGATCCAGTGGGAGAAGGGCGCGCCGGTGACGCTCGAGTACTACGGCAAAGGCCCCGATATCGGCGCATACGAGGCGAAGCTCGAGGCTCCGCCGGCGCAGCGCCGGCCGAAGGCGCCGCACTCGCTCACGGGCATCGTGCGTTAGGAGGAGGAACCGCGCGACCGTAAGTGCTTTCGGCGCGGAGCACGGCCGGCCGCAACGGCTCGTTGCGCCGGCCGCTTTCCGCGAGGGCGAGATCCTGGGCATGGACGAGCCCGTCGACGACACGGATGTAACAACGAGAACAATTCGAACGAGGCGCGTGCTCGTTTCGTTCGCATCCGGGAGTCCGAGAACATGGCAGCCGGCAATCCTTGGTTCGAGACGCGAAGTCACTGCCCCGCCTGTAGCTCGACGCGCTTCACCGAGCTCTTCAGATCTCCTTATTGCGAGCCGCCGATCCGCGACTATCTGCTCGACTTCTACGAGCCGCAGGGTAAGGTCGAGTTCGAGTACCTCGAAGGGGCGGACTACATCCTGTGCGAATGCGGAACCTGCGGGCTCGTCTTCCAGCGCGACATCCCCGGCGAGGAGCTGATGGAACGCCTCTACGAGCGCTGGATCGTGCCCGTGAGGCGCGAGAAGCGGGACGGCCTCGCGGTCAGCGCGCGATACGCGCAGGAGATCATGCAGATCATCGCGTACTTCGAGCGTCCGCCTTCGTCGCTGTCGTTTCTCGATTTCGGCATGGGCTGGGGGCAGTGGGCCTTGATGGCGAAGGCGTTCGGCTGCGAGTCGTACGGCACGGATCTGTCGCTCGAGCGCATTCGCCATGCGGAATCGAACGGTCTGAAGACCGTCGACTGGAACGGGATTCCGAGTCGCCGTTTCGACCTGATCAATACCGAGCAGGTCTTCGAGCATCTCGCGCGGCCGCTCGAGACGTTGCGGTACCTTCGCCGCGCGCTCACCGATGACGGCCTGATCAAGATCAGCGTGCCGAAGGCCGACGACATTCATCGCCGGCTGAAGCGAATGGACTGGAAGGCGCCGAAAGGCTCGAGGAACTCGCTGAACCCTGTCGCGCCGCTCGAGCACATCAATCTGTTCCGCCGCTCGGCGCTGCTCGCGATGGGCGCCGCGGCCGGGCTCGAGGAAGTGAGCATTCCCGCAAGGCTCCAGTACCGGTTCGCGACGAACTGGGGCGGCTCGCGGCAGATCGCGAGGAACCTGATGCTCCCGGTCTATCGCAATTTGCTGAAGCGGCAAAACTACATTTTCTTTCGAAAGGCTCGCGTCGCCGCCGAAGCGGCGGCGTAAGCCGTCCCGCCGCGCAGCAGGCCGACGGGCGCGCGTCGGCCGTCCGATTTCCGCCCCGCGCCTTTCGGCCGTTGGGGATGCGGCGCCCGGTCGTTCGCCGCTACAATGGGCTTCCGGCTTCCGGTTCGGCCAAGCGATAGCGGCGTCTTCGGCATGCGGCGCATTCTGTTCCGGCTCGCTCTGATCGGCTTCCTGTGCCGTGCGCTCGTGCCGGCCGGGTTCATGCCGGCGCCGCTTTCCGACGGCGGGCCCATCCGGCTCTGTCATGGCGGACAGGCCGGCGCGGCGTTCGCGCTCCTCGAGAATGCGCGTGCCGTCGAATCGGCCTCTTCGCACGAGCAGCACGCGCCGGCCGATGTCGGTCACGACGCCCACCACGCTTCGCACGCGAGCGGCGACCATGACGCGGCGGGGAAAGATCAGCGCGCCGCGCACGAGGGCTGGGACCGCTGCCCCGTAGGCGCCGCGTTCGCGTTCGCCTTCATCGCCGCGGACGCGCCGCTCGCGGAGCCGGCGCAGGCCGAGCCCGTCGCGCTCGACGAGAGCGTGACGCTCGTCGTCCGCGAGCTCGCCGAAGGATATCTCGCCCGCGCTCCGCCTCGCGTCTAGCCCATCGCTCACGATTCCGGCTCGGCCGCTTCGGTCTGCGCTCTCGCGGCGCGGCCGTGCGTGCCGTTTCCGAAGCTTTTCTCGAGGATGGACGACAATGAGGCATTTCATCTCTCCTTGGACGCTCGCCGCCCTGGGAGCCTTCGGCTCGGCCGCATCGGGCGCCGAGACCGAGCATTCGCACGCGCAGATCGAGACCGTCGTCGTGACGGGACACGAGTCGGGGCTCGCCGCCGAGGTCGCGCGAGTCTCGCGGATACCGGGCGGCGCGAGCGTCGTCGATCTCGACGCGATCGGCGGCCGCACGCCGTCGAATCTTGCCGACGCGCTCCGCTACGTGCCGGGCGTCTGGTCGGCGAGCCATGCCGGCAACGACGGCATCTTCTTCTCGAGCCGCGGCTCGAATCTCGATGCGACCGATTGGGACATGAACGGCATCAAGCTCCTCCAGGACGGTCTGCCGGTCACGACCGCGGACGGCAACAACCACAATCGCGTCGTCGATCCGCTCGCGGCGCACTACATGACCGTCGCGCGCGGCGCGAATGCGCTCGAGTACGGTGCGAGCACGCTCGGCGGCGCGATCGATCTCGTCACGCCGACCGGCCGCGATCACCCCGGCGTCGACGTCGCGGCGAACGCGGGCAGTCACGGCTTCGCGCTCGGCCGATTCAGCTACGGCGTAGACGTTGGCGATCGCTTCGACGCATTCGTCACGATCGAAGCGAAGACGAACGACGGTTATCGCCGGCACGGCAGCGAGGACCGCGCCGGGATCCACGCGAATGCCGGTATCCGAATCTCGGACCGTCTGACGACGCGTTTCTATCTCGCCGCGCTCGACGTCGACCAGGAGCTGCCGGGCGCGTTGACCCGCGCGGAGCTCGACGCCGATCCGAAGCGCGCGAACGCCGCGGCCGTCGCCGGGCATTACCAGCGCAACGTCGAAGCGCTCCGCTTCGCGAGCAAGACGCACTGGACGATCGACGCGCGCCGCGCTCTCGAGCTCGGCGTGTCGTACGAGGAGCAGTCGCTGTTTCACCCGATCGTCTGGGTCGAGGTCGGCGGCATCGAGATGTTCAGCCTGCTGATCGACACGGATCATCGGAATCTCGGCACGACCGTGCGCTTCACGCAGGACGTCGGCCGTCACTCGCTGCTCCTCGGGCTCAACCACGCGCGAAGCGATGTCGCGGGCGGCAACTTCCGCAACCTTGCCGGCCGGCCGAATGGTCTCAGGGAGCACGTCGATCAGTTCGCGGAGACCACCGAGGTCTTCGCCGTCGATCGCGTGAGGCTCGGCGACGACGTGACCCTCGTGCTCGGCGCTCAGGCCGCTTGGGCCGAGCGCGACGTGCAGACGATCGCGGCCGGCACGGGCGACGTACGCCGTCCGCGTGCCCGCTACGAAAGGATCAGCCCTCGCGTCGGCGTGCTGAAGGGGCTCGGTAACGGCGCAACGCTCTACGGGAACTTGAGCCGCCTGTTCGAGCCGCCGACGAACTACGAGCTCGAGGATAACGCGGCCGGCGGCGACGCGACGCTCGATGCGATGACGGGCACGGTCGTCGAGATCGGCGCTCGTCGCGCGGCGGGCGCGGACGCGCCTCTGCTATGGGACGTCTCGCTCTACTACGCCGAGATCGACGACGAGATCCTCGCCGTGGAGGATCCGGCCGCGCCGGGGACGAGTCTCGTGACGAACGTCGAGCGGACGATCCACGCGGGCCTCGAAGCCGTCGTCGGCGCGTCTTTGCCGATCGGCTCGGGTGCGCTCATCGAACCGACGTTGAGCGTGACGATCAACGAGTTTCGCTTCGATGGAGACTCGACTTACGGCCGCAACGAGCTGCCTGCGGCACCGAAGTACTTCGCTCGCGGCGAGTTGCTCTATCGCAGCCCGGCAGGATGGTATCTCGGACCGACGCTCGACGTCGTAGGTGAGCGATGGGCGGACTTCGCGAACCGCTATCGGATCGAGTCGCACGTGCTTACCGGGCTTCGCGGCGGCTGGACGGGACAGCGTTGGGAGATTTTCGGCGAGCTGCGTAATCTCGCCGACCGCACATATGTAGCGACGCATTCCGTTCGCGCCGCGGCGTCGCCGAACGATGCGATTCTGAATCCGGGCGAGCCGCGCTCCGCGTACGTCGGCTTTCGTGCTCGCTTGGACTGAACGAGACGCGCGTGCGCGCTGATCCTCGGGCTCGGCTCAGGTCGCCACGGCCTTCGAGAACGCGTTCAGCACGACGACGCCCGCGATGATCAGCCCGATGCCGATCATCGCGGGCACGTCGAGCCGCTGACCGAACGCAAGCCAACCGATCAAGCAGATCAGGACGATGCCTACGCCGGACCACACGGCGTAGGCGATCCCCACGGGGATCGAGCGCAACGTCAGCGCGAGAAAATAGAACGCCGCCGCGTAGCCTAGAACGACGAGCACGACGGGCCCCGGCTTCGTGAAGCCGTCGCTCGCCTTGAGCGCGGACGTCGCGATGACCTCGGAGACGATCGCGGCGGACAGGGCCAGCCAGGGCTTCATATCGCTACGACTCCTTTCGGACCTCGTCGGACGCCCAAGGATAATCGATGCCGCGGCGCGCTCGCCCTCGCGTCCCGCCGCGTTTCCATCTAGTATCGATAACACCTCGCCCCGAGGGGCAGAGCGGGGGCGGGCGTCGACAAACAACGAGGGGGAGACGTATGAGGAACGGCGCACTCGGCGCATGCGCTCTGGCTGTGGCCTCGCTGCTCGGCACGACCGCCGAGGCTCAATATATTCCCGATCCGGGATTCAAAAGCGTCGGGCGCGGGGCGCCCCTTCTCGCGGATCTGAACGAGTACCACATGACCGGCGCGACGGTGCGCCGGAGCATCGGCGACCCGGCGATGCAGCTCAGGAACATCCCCGATGACCCGCGCCGCGAGGAGGACGGCTTCATCGGCGGAGCGCGGAACGGCGCCGTTCCCGAAGGCATCGAGCCGCTCGAGGTCGACATCTTCACGACGAAGGATTTCTACAAGGACCGTCATCTGTGGATGGATCCGCGCTATTACCGCTGCAACAGCTCGGCGGCGCTCGAGGATCTGTGGGGAGGCAATCGCAGAGGCATCATGGGCGACAATCCGCCGGAGACCGCGCCGTGGGGATACTGCGATCGCGACTATCCTCGCGAAGCGATCGTCAGCCCCTATCCGTTCGAGACGGCGCAAGAGCACTACGAGGCGCTGCTGGAGGAGGCGAAAGCGCGCGGAGGCCCGACGCAGCACACGTACGCGACCGTTCCCGGCGAATGGACGGGCGTCTATCGGCATCCGGCGCGCACGCCGAACAACCAGTACTGGTTCCGGATGCGCCACGTGCAGGTCCCGACGGTCCTGTCGTTGCTGACGCCCGAGTACCAGACGCGGATGGTGCAGGAGGCATTCCACCACGCGAACACCAACAAGCCGCACTGGCCGTCGCAATACTGCTGGCCGGAAGGTTTCTTGCGCCGTTGGCACGAGGCCGCGGTCTGGGAGCATTACGTCACCGTCACCCCGCAGCTCGTGCAGATCCTCGCGGGTGTTGCGCGCAACTTCATCACCAACATCCACATCGGTCGCGAGTTCAAGATGGACGGCGTGGTGCCGTACTTGAGCGAGCAGGTGCCGCGCTGGTACGGCGAGACGATCGGCTTCTGGGACGGCGACGTGCTGATCACGTGGACGTCGAACATCCAGGGCTGGAAGACGCACGCCGCGTTCGAG
>Ga0079224_100015239_pt1 | contig 10762 bp, 11 predicted proteins | sample Stecom2015_FD_80414 | JGI IMG/M metagenome (GOLD analysis project Ga0079224, IMG submission 80414) | Agricultural soil microbial communities from Utah to study Nitrogen management - Steer compost 2015 | ecosystem: Environmental > Terrestrial > Soil > Agricultural land | place: USA: Utah...
CCGCCGGAGCGCGAGCCGATCGTGAGAGTGGCGCCGCCGCGTGCCATTGCCCGCGCCTCCGCCTGGGCGGCGAAAAAGGATCACTTGAGGTTGAGGTCCACCACGGCGCCCCACTGCTGCTCGGTGATGTCAATGGCGGGTCCGACATCGTCGGGGCTGGCGCTGCCGGCATTGTTGACCCAGCAGTCGATATAGCCGTAGTGGTCGAGCGCGGCCTGCACCAGGGTGTTGATTCCGTCAAAGCCCATCATGTCGGCGGGTACGGCGATGGCGGTGCCCCCCTGGTCGGTGATTTGGCGGACGGTGTCGTGGAGGGCGTCCGGCGAGCGGCCGGAAACCACCACATTGGCGCCCTGGCTGGCCATGGCCAGACTGATGCCCTTGCCGATGCCCTTGCCGCCGCCGGTGACGACCACGGTCTTGCCCTGGAGAGAAAACATAGCGGGTCCTTTTAAGTTATCAGTTATCAGCAAGTGGCTGTTGGCTGCGCGAGTCGCTCTTCGACCAACGACCAACAGCCACTTGACGCTGGGTGGCGCGAACGCGCTGTTCCGTTATACAAAACAAATTCCGCGGGTCGCTGGCACCTGTGGTCCCGTTGAGCCGCACCCCTGTCAGTCGGCCAGAACCACTTTGGGGTTGCTGATACCGCAGGGGCAGCAGCGGGTGTCGATACTGCCCTTGAGGCCGGTGGTTACCCGGGTGATTTCCGGGAAGCGTCCGAGACGGTTGGTAACCAGGATCTCGCCATTGTCCTCTTCCAGCAGCCACTCCTCGGCATCCACGTGGAGGCCGCCGCCGGCAACGCACTCCATTGCCGCGGCGGGGCCGATCTGCTGCCAGCGCCGGAGGCGGATTTCGGGAACTCCCGCCAGCTGGCGATAGGCCGCTGGGTCCCGACACCAGACGGTGCGTCCGGCGAACAGCTCGGCGGCACTGTGGCCCATGGTCTGCAGGCCCTGGAGTACGCCTTCGCTGACACCGAACACCATGGGTGGGTTGAAGCGGCGCAGAAAGGCCTCGATGCGATTGGCTTCAAAGGGGGAGTCGTCGGCGTTGTAGACGATATTTTTGCTGCGGATAACCGCTTCTTCGAGGGGGATGGTCAGGGCCCAGTCGTCGAAGCAGGCGATCACCAGCACGCCACTGCGGGTGGGGTGCCTGAAGGTGTCCATCACCCGGATATTGGTGAGCACGGCACGCTCCACTTCCCGGTGGGTCATGGGCAGGTAGTTCCAGTCGGCGCCGTCCCAGTAATGGCCGACAAAATGGGGTAGGAATTGGGGAATACTCATATCTGTGGTCCTTATGCCTTGGTGACGCGGGGGATTTTGTGGGGCGGACCCAGCTTGAGCAACTCCGAGTCCGGGGTCAGTTCCACCTGCACCGGCACATCGAGGAGGTTGTTGACGATGCTCTCGATACGGCCCGCCAGTTCACTGCTGGAGGTGGTGAGGGCATCGGGGTTGTGCCCCACCCGCAGGCGCAGGACGTCCATTTCACTGGCGGATTTGATGATCTGGAACAGGCCGCCCTGGGTCTCGGGCTCCGATTCGATGGCAAAGCGGATATCCAGGGGCAGAATCAACTTGCCCTGGACCTTGATCTGGTCCCCCTTGCGGCCGCGGATATGGAACCGGGCGTGGGTGCGGCCACAGGGACAAGTCTCCCGGTTCATTACCACCAGGTCATCGGTGCGGAAGCGAATAAAGGGTACCTCAGGATTGGCCAGGGTGGTGACCACCAGTTCTCCCACCTCGCCATCGGCCACCGGGGTGTTGCCGTTGGGGTCCAGGCATTCGGCAATGGCCATGTCCTCAAAGGCGTGGAAACCGCTGTGGTCGCGGCATTCGGTGGCGCTCATGACATCGCCGAAACTGGTGGTTTCGAACAGCTCCAGTCCCCAGCGGTCGGTCATGGCCTTGAGTCTGGGGCTCAGGGCTTCGCCGCCATAGAGCACGCCCTTGATGGGGGCAAACAGCTCCCTGGGGTCGACGCCGCTCTCCTTGAACCACTTTTCAAAGCCCAGCAACATGGGGGTGGACATCAGGGAGAACAGGGTGGGCTTGAATTTGCGGATGGCATCGGCCATGCGGGGAATCTGGTGGGGGTCGTGGCGAAACAAAATGGGCACGGCCCCGGTGTTGATGAAGGGGTGGTTGCCGATGCCGATGCGAAAGGTAAAGGTGGCCAGGATGGCGTACTCCCCGGGGCGGGCGCCCATTTCCCAGAAGTCCCGGGCGTAGCCCTCGTCGGAGGAGGCGCGAACCCGAATCGGGAAGGGGGTGGGATCGCCGGTGGTGCCCGAGGTGGTGGCAATCTTGTTGAGGTCGATATCGCTGAGCCTGGCCAGGCCCCCGGTGGGGTCGTTGTGGGTGTCGCGGAAGGCGCGGATATCGTCCTTGTCAAAGCAGGGGGCGCGGGCCGCGAAGTCCTCCAGGGAGGAGATGTCCCCGGGCTTGATGCCCGCCTTTTCCCACACCGAGGCGATCAATGGCGAGCGCTCGCAGGCGTAGTCGAGGATGGCCCCGAGCTTGTGCTCCTGAAGTTGGTGGATCTGTTCCCTGGGCATGGTCTCAACATGTTCGTTGAGGTATCTGGAGTTGGTGCTTGCCATCTATGGGCTCCTGATTATTGAATGAAACCTGTTGTTACTGCAGCCATACAGGGATGGTTTGCACTGTAACCAATTTTCCAATCTTGCGTCCACTCGTTGTGGCGGCCTGTCAGCTGAGTCTGGGGGTGATGCGGTTGCGGCCGACGCGGATACCCCCTGGTATCGGCAGTCCGGGGTTGCGGGCCGGGGTCGGCGGGGCCGCCGCCAAGGGCCTGTCCGGGTTCCGTGGAGGGTGCCGGCCGTGGGCGGTGCACGGCGGGTGGGCCCTTCGCCGCCGGGCAATTCTAAAGTGACGGGTCGTAAATGCAAGTTTTGCCGAGTGGGCCAGGGGTGCCCGCCGCGGTTGGATTTCCGCGCGCCACTGAGGCGCTTGTGATTTCCGCCCCCTAAACTATAGTAGTTAAGCCTTGAGGCTGTGAGGCGCCAGCGCCGTGCGAGCTTTAGTTCTGTGCCAGCTTTGTGTTATTCTGGCAATAGAGATAGCTTTATTAGTCACCCACAGCCCTGCTTCCCCATAATTATCGTCCCCATCAGGAGAGTAAAGAAACCATGAAGCCCTTTGTATTTAGTGCCGACTCCCATATTCGCGAACCCTACGACCTGTATACCAGCGCCATGCCTGAGCACCTCAAGCAGTACGGTATCCATGTGGTCAAGCATGAAAAGTATTTGGATACCATGATCGGCGAGGAAATTTGTATCCGCGTGCCCATGGACTGGGGCAAGGATGGTGCCCAGGTAACCGACGAACGCTACGGGTCCAACAAGATCGACCTGCGGATCATCGACATGGATCGGGACGGTATCGACGCCGAACTGATCTTCCCCTCCATGGGGCTGGTCAACTACCTGATTGAGGACGCCGAGGCCGAGCTGATTTCGGCCCAGGCCTACAATAACTGGCTGATCAAGCACTTCGAGGGTCATCTCGACAGGTTTGTCCCCGCCGCCATTATCCCGGTTCGCAGCATGGACAATGCCCTGGCGGAGTTCAAGCGTTGCGCCGCGCTGGGGTACACAGCGGTGATGCTGCCGGTGGTGCCCTGCGACGGCCTGCCCCGTTACAACGAGGCTGTGTGGGACCCCATTTTTGCCTTTGCCGCGGAGACGGAGATCCCCCTGGTTATGCACACCGGCACCGGCAAGGTGAACATTCGCGCGGCTCGCGGTCCCGGCTGCGCCCTGATCAACTACACCCGCCAGATGGAGGATGCCACCAACGCCATCATGTATATGGTGGGTGGCGGTGTTCTCGACCGCAACCCGAAGGCCAAGGTGGTGTTTGCCGAGTGCGGCGCATCCTGGCTGGTGGGTTTGGGGGAGCGCATGGACGAGGTTTACAACGGCCACTCCCACTTTATCAATCCCAAGTTGAGCCGCCTGCCCAGCCAGATCGTCAAGGACCAGATCGTGCTCGCCTTCCAGAACGACAAGAACTGTGTTGCCAACCGCGATGCCATGGGTTTGCAAACCATGATCTGGGCGTCCGACTACCCCCACAAGGAAGGCACCTTCCCCCACTCCCAGAAGGTGATCGAGGAGCTTTTTGCCGGGGTCGACATCTCCGATGAAGAAAAGCAGGCCATCCTCGGCGGCACGGCCGCCAAGCTGTTCAAGCTCAAGCGCCCCCAGGCCGCCTGATGTTCGTCTGAGCAGCCACCAAACCCGCAGCCCGGTGCTGCGGGTTTTTCATTTTCGGGTTATCAGGGGCAGCGCACCGTGACCAATAAACAGGTATTGCAGACATTTCTCGCCGCCTTCGCCAGCCGCGATGGCAGCACACAGTTCGCCCTGCTGCACCCGGAGGTGGAGATTCGCGACCCGGAAAGCCTGCCCTATGGTGGCACCTATACCGGGCACGACGGCTGGCGCGCCCTCAACAAGGGAATTATCGCCACCTGGCAGGATATCGATTTTGGCGCCAGCAAGGTCATCGGCGAAGAGAGTGGTGAGGATTTCGCTGTTTTGGGCAGCTTGCGGGGCAAGTCCAGGGCCACTGGCAAGGCCTTCAGTTGCGACGTCTGCGAGCACTGGCGGGTGGTGGATGGGTTGATCGTGCAGATCCGCCCGTTCTACTGGGATACCCAGGCGGTGAATGACGTCAATCGCTGATATCGCCACCTTTCGGCCTGAATGACCGGGAGACGGGTACAAACCCCTCAGCGCTCGCTGAGCAGAAACTCCATCAACGCCTTCTGTGCGTGCAGGCGGTTTTCCGCTTCATCCCAGACCACGGAGTAATTGCTGTCCTCCAGCAGATCGTGGCTCACCTCCATGCCTCGGTAGGCGGGCAGGCAGTGCATAAAGATGGCGTCTTCCGCCGCCAGGGCCATCAGCTGGTGATCCACCTGGTAGCCCTGGAAGGCCGTGAGGCGGGCGGCTTTTTCCTCCTCCTGGCCCATGGATGCCCAGGTGTCCGTGACCACCAGATGGGCGCCGTCAACGGCTTCCTCCGGGTCCCGGGTCAGCAGGATGCGGTCGCTGTGGGCGGCCAGCAGTTCGGCGTCCGGCTCATAGCCCTCGGGGCAGGCGATGCGCAGCTGGAAATCCAGCAGGGCGGCGGCATCGATATAGGAGTTGGTCATATTGTTGCCATCCCCCACCCAGGCCACCGTCTTGCCGGTCATGGTGCCCCGGTGTTCGACAAAGGTCTGGATATCCGCCAGTAGCTGGCAGGGGTGGAAGCTGTCGGTGAGGGCATTGATTACCGGAATGCTGGAGTATTCGGCAAAGCGCTGGAGCTTGTCGTGGCCAAAGGTGCGCACCATGACGATATCCACCATCCCCGACAATACCCGGGCGGTATCTTCCACGGGCTCGCCGCGCCCCAGTTGACTGTCGCTGGGGGACAGGAAGATGGCGCTGCCACCCAGCTGGGCCATGCCCGCCTCGAAGGATACCCGGGTGCGGGTGGAGGCCTTCTCAAAGATCATGGCCAGCACCTTGCCCGCCATTGGCTTGCCGGCCACCCCCTTGCGGTGCTCGGCCTTGAGGGCGATGGCGCGATCGATCAGCCCCTTGAGCTCCCCCGGGGACAGGTCGGTGAGGGTGAGAAAGTGTCTGACGGCCATGGGCGGACCTCTGCAGGAGTCGGAGAGTCAGGAGTTGAGGAATGTCTGGATAAGGGGAGCCAGGGTCGTCACCAGGGTGTCCGTGTCGGCGTCGGAAAACACCAGGGGCGGCAGCAGGCGGATCACCTTGTCTGCGGTGACGTTGATCAGCAGCCCCGCGGCCGCCGCTGCGGCCACCAGGTCGGCGCAGGGCCGGTCCAGCTCGATGCCGATCATCAACCCCTGGCCGCGAATGTCGACAACGCCGTCGCATCCCTCCAGGGCTTCGCCAAAGCGCTGGCGAATCGTTTCCCCCAGCTCCTGGGCGCGGGTGCACAGCCCCTCGCTGGCGATGGTGTCGAGGGTGGCCAGGGCTGCGGCACAGGCCACCGGGTTGCCGCCGAAGGTGGAGCCGTGGTTTCCCGGCTTGAGCAGGGTGGCGGCTTCGCCGCTGGCCAGGCACACGCCGATGGGCAGGCCGTTGGCGAGGCCCTTGGCGGTGGTGACGACATCCGGCAGGATGCCGGCGTGCTGGAAATTGAACCAGCTACCGGTGCGGCCGTTGCCGGTCTGGATTTCATCCAGCATCAGCAGCCACTGATGGGCGCTGCAGAGGTCCCGCAGGCGCTGCAGGTAGTCGCGGTCCGGTACCCTGACGCCACCTTCCCCCTGGATCGGCTCCACCAGTACGGCGACCACGTCAGGGTTGTTCCTGGCAATGGTTTCAATGGCCTCGATATCGTTGTAGGGGGCCCGGGTAAAGCCGGTGAGCAGGGGCTCGAAGCCCGCCTGGGCCTTGCGGTTGCCGGTGGCGGTCAGGGTGGCCATGGTGCGGCCGTGGAAGGATTGCTCCATCACGATAATGGTGGGGGTTTTGACCCCGCGGTTGTTGCCGTAGAGCCTGGCCAGCTTGATGGCGGCCTCGTTGGCCTCGGCACCGGAGTTGGCAAAGAACATATTGGTCATCCCCGACAGGGTCTTCAATCTGTCCGCCAAGCGCTCCTGTACCGGGACATTGTAAAGGTTGGAGCAGTGCGTCAGGGTGGCCGCCTGGTCACTCACTGCGCGGGTCACCCCGGGGTGGGCGTGGCCCAGGCCGCACACGGCGATGCCGGCCAGGGCATCCAGGTACTCCTTGCCGTCGGCGTCCCAAACCCGGGTGCCCCGGCCCTTGACCAGGGTCAGGGCGCGGACGCCGTAGGTGTTCATCAGTGCATCAGTGGCCATACCGGACTCCGAAAGCAAAACAGGCAGCCCCTGCTGCCTGTGGAAAAGCGGTCGATACTATAAGTTTTGCCCGGGCTTTGCAACGCCGTCGATGGCGCTGGTCGCCTGGCCGCCGGCGGACTGGCGAGGTTTCGAGGCGGCGAGAATAAGAGTAGAATAACCCACCTGCGCAGTCAGTTATTTCTGTGTGCCTTTTTTGGCGACGACTCTTTTGACAACTACCCGAGGTGTGGAACCCCCATGGATATTATGGAAACCATCAAGCAGCAGATCGACGGCAACCCGGTCATCCTGTATATGAAAGGCAATCCCAACCAGCCCCAGTGTGGCTTTTCAGCCCGCGCCGTCGAGGCGTTGATCGGCTGCGGCAAAAAATTTGCCTATGTGGATATCCTCAGCAATCCGGAGATCCGCGCCAACCTGCCCAAGTACGGCAACTGGCCCACCTTCCCCCAGCTGTGGGTAAAGGGTGAGTTGATTGGCGGCTCCGATATCATCGCTGAAATGCACGACAACGGTGAGCTCCAGGAGCTGCTGGACGAGGTTGTCGGCGAGTAGATCCGCTATGGCAAGTATTGTTATTTTCAATGAATAAGGTCGTGCAGATTGTGTATCATGACCCTTCCTAACCCACCGCTGTCAATCACTTTTACAGCGGTTTTTACTTTGTACAACTGGCAACAACCGGAGTTATTCAATGGCCGTATTAGTAGGTAAACCCGCACCGGACTTCACTGCAGCCGCCGTGTTGGGATCTGGCGAAATCACTGAGTCCTTCACCCTTTCCGAAGCAATCAAAGGCAAAAAGGCCGTGGTCTTTTTCTGGCCCCTGGACTTCACCTTTGTTTGCCCATCCGAGCTGATCGCCTTTGATCACCGTTACGAGGAGTTCCAGAAGCGCGGCACCGAGGTGATCGGCGTGTCCATCGATAGCCACTGGACCCACAATGCCTGGCGCAATACCGCAGTCAATGACGGTGGCATCGGCCCGGTGAAGTACCCCATGGTCGCCGATATGAAGCACGAAATCTGCAAGGCCTACGACGTTGAATCCGCAGGCGGTGTCGCCTTCCGCGGTTCCTTTTTGATTGATGAAGAGGGTGTGGTTCGCCACCAGGTGGTCAACGACCTGCCCCTGGGCCGCAATGTTGACGAGATGCTGCGCATGGTCGATGCCCTGGCATTCCACCAGGAACACGGCGAAGTGTGTCCCGCCGGCTGGAAGTCCGGCGACAAGGGTATGAATGCGACCCCGGATGGTGTGGCTTCCTATCTGGCCGAGAATTCAGCCAAGCTGTAAGTCCTCCGCCAGGCATAAAAAAGCCCCGCAGTGCGGGGCTTTTTTATGGGCTGGGGCCGGGTATCAGGCCTGCTCTTTCAGATAGCGCTCGCGGGAGGCGATGATTTCCTTGCGCGCGTCCTCGGCGTGGGACCAGCTCTCGACTTTCACCCACTTGCCCTCTTCGAGATCCTTGTAGTTCTCGAAGTAGTGGGCGATCTGCTTGAGGAGCAGCTCGGGGACATCGTCGATATCCTTGATATGCTCGTACTGCTTGGACAGCTTGGAGTGGGGTACCGCGATCAGCTTGTGGTCCTTGCCGGATTCGTCGGTCATATTGAGAATGCCCACCGGGCGGCTGCGGATCACCGAGCCGGGCATCACCGGGTAGGGGGAAATCACCAGCACATCCAGGGGGTCGCCGTCCTCGGACAGGGTTGCCGGGATAAAGCCGTAGTTGGCGGGGTAGAACATGGGGGTGGCGACAAAGCGGTCGACGAAGAGGGCGTCGTGCTCTTTGTCGATCTCGTACTTGATGGGGTCGTGATTGGCGGGTATTTCAATGACCACGTTGATGTCATTGGGCAGATCTTTTCCCGCGGGAATGGTGCTGAAGCTCATGGCGTGCCTTCCGTTATCTGGATGGATGAATGGGGTGGCGCATTATAGCCGCGGCGGGGGGTGAAGGCCAGATTATCCCCGCCTCGCGCCGGGTGCGGTGCTTCGTGGGGTGCGGTGGGATTCCCCGGTAGCTTGATATTGGTCAAGGTTGGCACCAAGATGGTGGGGTAGACTGTTTGCAAACGACTCCGGGTAACCCCTATGCAGCACTTTACCGCAGAGGACCAGGGCTTGGCAGTGTGGGACGAGGCACTTATTTCCCGTTACGATCTCGCCGGTCCCCGCTACACCTCCTATCCCACCGCGCCCCAGTTCCACAGTGAATTCGGCGACCAGGCGCTGAGGGATGCCATCGCCGTCAGCAATCAGCGGGGCAACCCCCTCTCCCTGTATGTGCACATCCCGTTCTGCAGCCGGGTCTGCTACTACTGCGCCTGCAACAAGATCATCACCGCCGACCGCAGTGTCGCGGCACCCTATCTGGCGCGGGTGGAACAGGAAATGGCCATGATGGCGAAGCTGGTGGACACTGCCCGCCCGGTCAATCAGCTGCACTGGGGTGGCGGTACCCCCACCTATATCAGCGATCGGGAGAAGCACCAGTTGATGGCGGCCACCCGCCGCCATTTCAATCTGCTGGATAACGATGAGGGTGAATACGCCATTGAGATCCACCCTGGAGATACCAGTGTCGCCAGCATCCACTGCCTGCGGGAACTGGGTTTCAATCGCCTGAGCATGGGCATTCAGGACTTTGACCCCCTGGTCCAGCGGGCGGTGAACCGCTTCAATTCCGTCGCCGAGGTGGGGTCGCTGGTGACCGCCGCGCGGGAGCTGGGGTTTCGCTCCATCAGCATGGACCTGATCTACGGCCTGCCACTACAGACCCGGGAAACCTTCAGCCGGACCCTGGATGCGGTGATCGAACTGGCGCCGGACCGGTTGTCGATTTTCAATTACGCCCATATGCCCCACCTGTTCAAAACCCAAAAGCAGATGAACCCGGCCCAGATGCCCGGTCCCGAGGAGAAGCTGGCGATCCTCCACCTGGCCATCGAGCGGATGCTGGCCGCCGGCTATGTCTATATCGGCATGGATCACTTTGCCAGGCCCGGTGACGAGCTGGCCGTTGCCCAGCGCCAGGGCAAGCTGCAGCGCAATTTTCAGGGCTATGCCACCCACGGCGACTGCGATCTGCTGGCTTTCGGGGTGTCCGCCATCAGCGCCATCGGCGATACCTTTTCGCAAAACCACAAGGAGCTGGTGGACTACACTTCAGCAGTGGACGGCGGTGCTCTGCCCCTCGCCCGGGGCCTCGCCCTGACCCCGGATGACTTGCTGCGAGCCAAGGTCATCGAGAGCCTGATCTGCCATTTTTGCCTGGACTTTGCCGCTGTCGAAAAGCAGTTTGGCATCCGCTTTCGCGACCACTTCGCCACCGAGCTGGCGGAGTTGTCCGCCATGGCCGAGGATGGCCTGGTGGTGCTGGAGCCGGAGGGTATTCGCGTCACTCCCCCGGGACGGATGTTGATCCGCCGCATCTGTATGGTGTTCGACACCTGGCTGCGCCAGGCCCAGGCGCCGCAGAAGTTTTCCCGGATCATCTGATTCCCGCGGGCTGAAAATAATTGCCCGGGCCGATTGACAGCCGCCGTCGGGCCTGGCAATAATCCTCCCAGATGCCGTAGGTCAACCACCGGGAATCGCCCTTGAGATATTTATTGGCGGCAGCTGGACAGAGACACCTCTACCCCTGTTCGCCGCCACCCCGTAAGCGCCGCTGCGCTGCCCTGGAGCCCTCCCGGCTCGGCTGTCCCTCCCCCCCAGCGTTACCCCTTCCCCCGCACCCCCCCACCCCCCCCACCCACCCTAACCCCGGCCCCGACGTCCGCCACAACTCCCGCCCTTGCCATTTCCCAGGCCCGCCTCTTCCCCCTCTCTTTCCCCAATCATCACGACGATCAAACC
>Ga0079224_100015241_pt1 | contig 10761 bp, 10 predicted proteins | sample Stecom2015_FD_80414 | JGI IMG/M metagenome (GOLD analysis project Ga0079224, IMG submission 80414) | Agricultural soil microbial communities from Utah to study Nitrogen management - Steer compost 2015 | ecosystem: Environmental > Terrestrial > Soil > Agricultural land | place: USA: Utah...
AAGGTTTTTCCCGACGGAAGAACCGGGCTCGATACCCTCAAAGCCTTGCTAAAGCACAACAGCAGCGGGGATTTGACCTATGCCACCCAACGTCCCGGATCGCAGGACAATCCCAATGGAAACGGCGGAAATATCCGGCAGGGGACGGACATCACTCTTGGTTTCCAGGCCGCCAAGGAAGCCATCAAGGGCGCCAAAGCGCCCAAGGAAAACCAATACTTCATATTCCTCTCCGATGGCGAGCCGACATTCGTGTACCCCAGCCGCGAAGGAGTTATAAACAATTATGAGAAAGGTGTCGATGTCCCGACCACCTTCACCGTCTTCTTCGACAACTCCAACAATCCGACCGCGCCCGCGTCCATCATCAACATGACCGACAGCATCAAGGCCAACGGTTACTCAGCTTCCAATCCCACCAGCAACTATTGGGCGAGCGACCTGAGCGGAAACGCGCTTATGTCCCGGCTGTCCTCCGTAGTGGGTTCGATCGTCACCGTGCCCACCACCTCCAAAGGCGTGAACGTCGCCGTGAACGGCGTCATCCAGACAACCACCACGCGCGCCGACACCTCGCATTTCGTCCTCTCGGGACGCATGCCGCTGAACGCGGAACTCACCCCGATCAGGTTCGATTACACCCATTCCTTCCAGGATACGACGGTGACCCCGCGCGTAACGCGGGACACGGTCATCGGATACACCTTCAATGTCCAGCGATCGGCCAGTGCCGTCCTTCCCGCAAACGCCACCAAAACCTGCCGTGAGCAGGCTACCCTGAGCCTGCTTTCCGGAGGCCAGCCCTTGACCCGGGTCACGGCCGACCAAGGCCTGCTGGAGGTACGGGTGACTCCGGCCGCGGGGCAGACCTGCGTTAATTGCACGGTACAGGCGTCCTCTTCGGCGAGCCTGGATCTGGAAACCATTCCCCTGGCTCCCCAGGGCGCCTCGGTTTCGGGAACCATAACGCGCGTGGAATCCCTCACTCCGGCCGCCGGGGACGGCAAATTGCAGCACATAGGCGGCGACAGCCTCGTTTTCGTATGGATCAATCCTCTCAATCCGCTGGACTTGGTCCGAAAAAGCTATCCCTATCAATCCATAGCGCCCACCCTGGCCTTGTTCCACGACGGCAGGCAAATCGATACCGTAACCGCGGCCCATGGCCGCCTGCAGATTCGCCTTACCTTACCGGCCGGAGACGCCTGCAATGGCTGCCAGGTGCAGATACAGCCTTCCATGAGCGCGGATCGCGAGAACATTCTTCTCGCGGGAACCGCCGCGCCTTATACGGGCAACTTCATCCGCGAAGTGGGCCTGGGGCCCGTTTCCGGAGACGGCAAACTCACCCACCTCGCCACCGACAGCATCATCCTCGTTTACCGCAACCCTTTGACCAATCTTGAAGTGCGGCGCTCCTTCATGTACATCGATTTCAAGAACAACATCTTCCTCACGCCCCACAACGATGTCGCCAAGACCATACAAGGACCTATATCCGCCGGGGCCCACTGGGTCATCTCCGACGCCCCCAATCTGATCGTGCAGCCGATCGGAATCGGCGGAGCCTGTTGCCAAATACTCCCGGTCGCCCTCAATTCCCAGAACCCGGATTCCGCCCGCTATGTGGGCCTTAAGGTGGAAGCCTCGAGGGAATTTTCCGTGGAAATGTTCGTATTCTCCAATCTGGGGCAAATCGTCAACAAGGTGGCCTTTGATGTTCCCCGCTCCGAGTTCCTGAAGCTGACTGCGGTGCCCGGCAAGGAGACGCGCGCCATGCGCCTGCTTTGGAACGGCCAGGCCATGACGGGAAGCCGGGCCGGCACCGGGGCGTATATTTTCCGCACCACGGTAACCCTGCTCCCCGTGGCGGGAGTGGCCGGAACCCCGCCCCCCACCACTTATTACCGCACCATGGGAGTGTTGCGCAACTAGGCGGGAGCCCGGGATTGCTATTTTGTCACCATGGCGCAAGATAGCGAACCCCGATCCGAAGACGGAACCCCCTTCAACCAGGCCCTGATCCGCGGCAAAATGCGCCGCGCCGAAAAGGGCCTCTTGGCCGGCGGAAGATCCCCGGACGGCGGCGTCCAAGGCACCGGATCCCCCAACCGCCACGGCATGCCGAAACTGCCTCCCGGCCAGCACGAAGTGAAGAACTGGCCCGTTCTGGACCTGGGTGTGAAACCGGCCATCCCCAAGGACATGTGGTCGCTGACCTTGAAAGGCCATGCGGAAAAACCCCAGGTCCTGGAATGGGATGCTTTTATGGCCCTTCCCCAGGTGGACGATGTTTCGGACTTCCATTGCGTCACATCCTGGAGCCGCATGGACAACCATTGGCGCGGGGTCCGTTTCCGCACCCTGGCCGAAATGGCGGGCGTCAAGGCCGACACCACCCATGTGCATATCAAAGCCTATGACGGCTATTCCACCAACCTGCCCCTATCGGAATGCATGGACGACGATGTCCTGCTCGTCCATACCTGGGAGGGCATCGATTTACCGAGGGAGCATGGGGGGCCGGTGCGCATGATCACGCCGCGGAAATACGCCTGGAAAGGCGCGAAGTGGATCAAGGAAATTCTGTTCCTGCCGCAGGACCTGCCAGGCTTCTGGGAGCTGCGAGGCTATTCCAATACCGCCGAGCCCTGGTTCAACGACCGCTATTCCTAGCGCCCGCAGCGGGTTCAGGCGTTTCCGAGCCTGGCGTATTCCGAATCGCGCTCCACCGGCACGCGGCCCTTTGAGCGGATGATGCGCCCCAGTTCCGCCGAGGTTACGGCGGGACGGGCCATGCCGCCCGCCATGGAATAGATGCGCGTGGTATCGTCCACGGTCCCGTCCAGATCGTCCACGCCGTAATCGAGCGTATGCGCAGCCGCCTCCAGGCCCAGCATCACCCAATAGGCTTTGAGATGTGGGATGTTGTCGAGGAAGAGTCGGGCCACGGCGAAATTGCGCAGATCCTCTTCGAGAGACACTTCCGGGATATGGCTCAGGGCGTTGGATTCGTTGCGGTAACGCAGGGGAATGAAAGCCTTGAAGCCGCCTGTGCGATCCTGCAGATCCCGCAGGCGCAGCATATGGTCCACACGATGGCTGTACTCTTCCAGGTGGCCATAAAGCATGGTGGCGTTGGACAGCAGGCCCAGCCTGTGGGCGGCCTCGTGCACTTCGAGCCAGGTATGCGCCGGGGCCTTTCCTCCCGCGATGCGTTTGCGCACCTCCGGATCGAATATCTCCGCCCCGCCGCCGGGAAGGGAATCCAGGCCCGCGCGCTTGAGCCGATCCAGGGCCTCGACCAGGGACACCCCGCTTTTCCGGGCGAAATAGGAGATCTCAACGGCTGTGAAGGCCTTGATGTGCAGTTCGGGGCGAATGGACCTGATATAGGCGCATAAGGCCTCCCCGTACTCGACTCCGCGATCGGGATGGACCCCGCCGGTGATATGGAGTTCCGTCAGGCTGCCTACGGGATAGGCGTCCAGCTTGCGCTGCAAATCATCGAAGGAATAATCCCAGGCGCCTTCGGCTTCCCCGGACTTGGGAGATCGGTAGAACGCGCAGAACTTGCAGGCGTAAATGCATTTGTTCGTGGGTTCGAAATGGATATTGCGGTTGAAGTAGGCCTCTTCCCCATGCAGACGGCGGCGCATATCGTCGGCCATGGTTCGCAGCCAGCTAAGGGGCGCGTCTTTGTAAAGGTACAAGGCCTCGTCCGAGGTAATCCGCCCTCCTTCCCGCAGCTTGGCTTCCAAGCGGGCCAAGCCGGGATTCGCGGAATCCGGAAGTGAGGATGGGATGGACATTTTCCGGAAAAGTACCAATTATCAGCCCTCTCCCAACGGTTCGCCTTAAATCCCCTTCCAGGTTGAAGCGCTTGGGTCTATTATTAACCTCCCCGGGTTCCGATGGAGCTCCTGCCCCGCGACTTTCCTTAGGCGCGGCTTTTTCGGGCCCGGACAACCGAGAAAGGATTTATGGCCAGCACAGTAGAAGAAATCACCATCAATTTCGAGGAAGACGGCGTTCTGGTTTGCAAGGAATTGCAAAAGGAAATCCTCACCAAAGGCAGCTGGACCACCATCATGTTCAAGTATCAGGACTTGGACAAGGCCACCAACACCTTCAAACCCGCGAAGATTTCCATTCGACGCTATCAAAAGCGGGACGGAGAATATAAAACCAAGAGCAAATTCAACATTTCCTCCATCGCCCAGGCGAAAAAAGTCATAGAAGTCCTGGAGAAGTGGACCGAAAACGAATCCGGCTCAGGGGACGAGGGTGGCGAGGATTAAGGTGGAATGGGCCGATGCCGGCCCCATTTCCGTACCTAAACCCGGGGAACTGGCGCGTTTGGCCGAAAAGGTGCTGCGCGGCGAATTGCGAACCCCGGAGGGCAAACCCCGGGGCGGGAACGTGAATCTGGTTTTTTGCGAAAACGAATTCGTACGCGATTTGAACCGCCGATTCCGGAAATTGGACAAGGTTACGGATGTTTTATCCTTCATCTATGATGATGAGGACGTATTCGGCGAAATATATATCGCCACCGCCAAGGCCCAAAAACAGGCCCCCCGCTGGAAAAACTCGTTTTCCGAGGAATTGAAACGATTAGTGGTGCATGGAGCGCTGCATTTGGCGGGTCATGATCACCATAACGCCCGTGACCGGAGCCGCATGCGGGAAAGGGAGGACATTTATTTGGGTCTTTGAAATGAGTTATATTTAACGGTGTGAGCCCATTCCGATCCCATCGGCCTATTATGGGGGGACTATCCCTTGTCATCCGTATCCTGAACCATCCGCCATTGGATCAGCGCGCCGGCTTGGACCACTCAACCCTCTAAAGCCGTGGACCTAACCTCCCCCCTAGCCTCTCTACTCCTCTTTTTCGTAGCCGCCGGTTTGAGCGGCGTTCTGGGCGGGGTCAAGTCCGTCATCGGATATTATCGATGCCAAAACGCCGACCATACTCCGAACGGACGCGCCGCCGAGGTCAAGGCCATAGTCGAACGCTCCCTGGCGCTTTGGGAAAAGCCGGGATTTTTCGAATCCATCAGCTTCGGCCGATTCCTGCTGGACGGGACGGCCATTTTGGCCGCGATGCGGTACCTGGCCTATCTTTCCGATTCCCGCCCCATGACTCTGGGCCTAATCTCCATCCTGCTTTGCTACACCATTTCCCATTGGATGTTTCCCTTGCTGGCCCATGCCTTCTCTCCCACCCTGGGCACATGGGCCTTGCGCCTCTACAAGTTGTACAGCTTTTTTTTCATGGGCAAATTGGGGGAGTTGCTTTTCCAGGCCCATGACATGGCCTTGCGTAAGATGGGCATCGATCCCAAGCTGAGCTTTCTCGGGGACGCCAACCTGCAAAGGCTGGCCCCTTCGGTGGACGACGATAACCCGGACCGCAGCGGCCTGGAAGACGATGAAAAGGAAATGATCCGCAGCATTTTCGACCTGCGGGAAACCCAAGTGAAGGAGATCATGACTCCGCGGGTGGATATCGCGGCCTTGGAAATCGGAGCCACGTTCCGGGAGGTCCGCGACCTGATCGCCGACGAAAAATACAGCCGCATCCCCGTGTACAAGGATTCCATCGACAATATCCAGGGAATCCTGCATACCATGGATTTGATGAGCATGCGGGACGAAATCCGCGGCCCCGGCTTCAAGCTCGAGGCCTTTTTGCGGGAAGCCTACTATGTGCCCCGCACCAAGAAGATCGGCGAATTGATGCGGGAGTTCCGCCTCAAGCACATCCACATGGCCATTGTCGTGGACGAATACGGCGGCACGGCCGGGCTGACGACGCTGGAAGACATCCTGGAGGAAATCGTCGGCGAGATCCATGATGAGGACGAAACCGAAACCCTCAAAATCCGCAAGGTGGAGGACGGGGTTTACATAGTGGACCCCATCGTTTCGCTATTCGACATCAAGGAGGAACTGAAGCTGGATCTCAGGCCCGAGGATGAGGATATCCAGATCGATACCTTGGGCGGATTCATCCTGTTCATCCACGGCAAGGTGCCCGATCAGGGAGACATCATCCGCCACAAGGAAATCACATTCGAAGTGATGGAGATTGAAGGACGGAAGATGGAGAAGATTCGCATGACTCTTCCCACTCTGGTGAATTCCTGAACCGACCGGTTCAGGTCCCGCTTCGCATATTGCCGATATTGCGCAGCAAATCGTCGTTGTAGAAATCGAGCACCGGGAGTTTGTTGAGGACTTCTTCCCCTCTTTCCAGGGATTGGTAATTCTCCTGGATGGCCCGGATCAATTTGTTCACGGAAACGTGGAGGTCCATCAGGGACTCCTCCAAACCGACAAACTCTTCTGACTCGTTCAAGGATGCTCCATTCGCAAACATTCGGAAGAATTCCTTCCCTTATCCATCGATGCCGCAAGAGCATCTATTGCATCATTTTTGTTGTAAATGTATCGAAAATGCCACGAATGTCAAGCCAGGTTCGGGAAACCGGGGCCATTGATTCATAAAGCCAAAACAATGCGGTTATTTTACGCGGATTCAGCGGCTTAAGGCCAATGACACAAAACTAAAGTTCCTGTTTAGTCTGAAAAAACGACAAACTTAACGAAAAAACGGCGGTCCCGCTCGCAGCTATTCTGCATAGAGTTAACCACCCGTCCGATTCACGCGCGCAAACGCAGCAACTGCTTACGACCCAGGAAATTGAATCCTGCCGTAGGCACGCTTCCCAGCTTTTCCCGTGAGGTTTTTTCCCTGCGATCACGGAGCTGGGGCTGGCGTCCGTGCACTGCGATCCATTCCAGCATTTCCGCATTGGCGGACTCCAGGGAGGCGAACCTGATGGAAGGAAAGAAAAGCTTTTTCAGGATTTTACCCGGCCGTTTCAGACGCCCCTTCATCCAGGGCGCGAAAGAGGGGGTGGCCCTTGCCAGGTAGCCGTAATGCCGGCCGCAATCCACCACGGGAAGATGGAACGGAAAACCGCCCACCAACCTGCGCATGACCGCGCTCTCCTGGGGGTCATAGAATATTCCGGCCGGAACTCCGCCGAAGAACTCGAAAGCGTTCTGATGGCATTGCAGGAATCCGCCCATATCGCAGCTCTCGATAATTTCGGCATAAAAGCGGCCCGAATGGCCAAGTACCATGGTGAAAAGATGCCCTTTCACGTCCGACCCGGCGCATTTGAGGATGAGCTTGGTCATTTCGACCTGGGCGTGCGGATTCTCCATGGACGAGAACTGGGCCCCCGCCTGCCGGCCCAGTTCGCGCCGGAAGGTGTGGATCTTCTTCTTGACCAGATCGTAGCTTCCGGGATACCCTCTGTCCTTGAGGATCAAGTAGAAGTCCTTGATTTTCGCCCGGGGCTGCTCCTCCACCATGCGCAGCAGCGCATTGAGGTGGGGCGCCAGCTTGCCGCGCCCTCCCGCGATTTCCCCATCGGAATCGCCGGGGGCGGCATCGGATGCGGGAATGCCCGAATAGGATCCGGTTCCGGAAGGGACTCCGGACGTCACGGAGGAGCCCGTCTCAGGAGACGCTCCCCCTCTTGCTTCCGATTCGATCCGGTGGGAGAGGGTTTTCCATTCCGGGACGGACGAATCAGCAGGATTTACACCGGTCGTAAGGTTTACAGTAGTCGCAAGGTCTTGCACCCCGACTTCCTTTCTCCCCACCTGGAACCGGCTGAAGCAAACCCCTCTGCGGAAAGCCGGTCACCGTCCTCAAGCGAATCGAGGCGGTATTCCCAATTTATCCTCCTACTCCGGAATTTGCGCGTGAAAACAACTATATAATCAAGAAATCGGAAGTGTAAAATATTTCGACACCGGAAGGTGCCGCCCAGGTGTCCGCCCCAGACCCGGCTTCAGAGCCTTAGGCTTCAATTTTACCAGGACAAAAGGATTTTACCCGCCATTCCGGTGCGCGCCATAGCGAATGCCTCCTGGAAATCCGCAAAAGCGAATCTATGAGTAATCACGGGGGAAATTTCCAGACCGGATTGGAGCATCGAGGTCATTTTATACCAGGTCTCGAACATTTCCCTCCCGTAAATCCCCTTCAGAACCAGTCCTTTGAATATCACCTGACTCCAATCGACGGCGACTTCGGCGTGGGGAATTCCCAGCATGGCGATTTTACCACCATGATTCATATGGGCCAGCATGTCCTGGAAAGCCGCGCCGTTGCCGGACATCTCCATTCCCACATCGAACCCTTCCGTCATGCCCAGCTCGGCCATTACCGCGTCGAGCGCCCCGGGCCCGGAGGTCACGGCGCGGGCGGCGCCCATCCGGACCGCCAGCTGCAGCCGGTAAGCATTGACGTCGGTGATGGCCACGTTCCGCGCGCCTACATGTCTGGCCACCGCGGCCGCCATCAGGCCGATGGGGCCCGCCCCGGTCACGAGCACGTCTTCGCCTGCCAGGTCGAAAGAAAGCGCTGTGTGCACGGCATTGCCGAGCGGATCGAGAATACATGCGATGTCGTCCGGAATACCGTCGGGGACGGGAAAGACGTTGGCGGCCGGCAAGGCGAGGAACTCGGCGAAGGCTCCGGGCCGGTTCACCCCCAGGCCCTCGGAATTGCGGCAGAGATGGCGGCGTCCCGCTCTGCAATTCCGGCAATGGCCGCAAGTGACATGCCCCTCGCCCGAGACCCGATCGCCGGCCTTTAGGCCGCGCACCTCGCGGCCGACGGTCTCCACCACCCCGAAAAACTCATGCCCTATGGGCATGGGCGCGGGAATGGTCTTCCGGGCCCATTCGTCCCAGGCCTCTATATGCAGATCGGTTCCGCAAATGGCAGCCTTGCGCACGCGGATGATCGCATCGTTGGGCCCGCATTCGGGTTCGGGCCAGTCCAACATAGCGATGCCGGGCCCGGCTTTTTCCTTTCCCACTGCCTTCAAGGCAGGACCCCGGCCAGACCGCCCGCCCGCGCGAACGCTTCCAGCGACCGGTCCAATAGCCCCCGGTCATGGGCCGCGGACATCTGGACGCGGATGCGGGCCTTGCCCTCGGGTACCACTGGATAGGAGAAAGCCACGGCATACACGCCTTCTTCCAGGAGCAGGTCCGACATGCGCTTGGCCGTCGGGGCGTCTCCGATCATCACCGGGATGATGGGGTGCTCCCCGGGTATCAGCCGGAACCCGGCCTTTTCCAGGCCCGCCCGGAAATAGGCGCTGTTCGCGGCCAACCGCGTCCGCAGGTCCCGGCCGCCTTCGGCCAGATCCAGCGCGGCCAGGGAAGCCGCGGCCATGGAGGGAGCCAGGGTGTTGGAAAAAAGATACGGGCGCGCCCGCTGCCGCAGCCAGGCCGCTATTTCCCCGGAAGCCGCCACGTATCCGCCGGAGGCGCCTCCCAGCGCCTTTCCGAACGTGCCGGTGAGGATGTGGATCCGGCCCTCCGCGGCGCAATGCTCCGCGGTGCCGCGGCCATGGAGTCCCAGCACGCCCACGCCATGGGAATCGTCCACCATGACCAAAGCGTCATGGCGCCCGGCCAAATCGCAGATGCCGCGCAAATCGGCGACGACGCCGTCCATGGAAAAGACTCCGTCGGTGACGATGAGCCGGTGACGGGCGTCTTTCGATTCCCCGAGGCGCGCCTCCAGGTCCGACATGTCGTTGTTACGGTAACGCAGACGGCGCGCCTTGCACAGACGCACCCCGTCTATGATGCTGGCGTGATTCAGGGCATCGCTTATGATCACGTCCTCTTCGCCCAGCAGGGCCTCGAACAGCCCGCCATTGGCGTCGAAGCAGGAGGTGAAGAGCACCGCGTCCCCGGTCCCGAGATAGGCCGCCAGGCGCGCCTCCAGGCGGCGATGGATGGTTTGCGTGCCGCAGATGAAACGGACCGAGGCCATGCCGTATCCCCACTCGTCCAAGGCCTGCCCCGCCGCGGCCTTGATTGCGGGATGCCCGCTTAGGCCCAGATAATCGTTGGCGCAAAGGTTGATGACCTCGCGCCCCGATTCCAGTATGACCTTAGGCCCCTGGGGAGAGGCGATGACCCGCTCCTCCTTGTACAAACCGTCCCTGCGCAACGCCTGCAGACGGACGGCGATATCGTCGTCGAGTTTTCCGGACATTGGGCCCCCTCCCGACAATTTAACGAAAATCCGCGCTTGAAAGAAAGCGGAATCCGGGGAACGGGGGCGCCGGGAGGGGGAAGCTCAGGCCATGCGGGCGGCATCGCATACGGATTCCACCATTCCGAGCAATTCCTTGCGGGAAAAGGGTTTCCGCAAATACCCTGCGCTTCCGACCGCGACTTCGTCCGTGACCCGGTCGTCTTCGGTGAAGGCGGACATGTAAATGACCTTTATGCCCGGCCGGGCAATCCGCATGGCCTGCGCCAAGTCGCAGCCGTTCATATTGGGACTCATGCGGACGTCGGTGAGAAGCAGATGGATCGGGAAAGGGTACCTTTCGTTCAAGTACAGGGCGTCTTCGCCGCTGCATCCGTCGATGATACCATAGCCTTCCAGGGCCAGCATGCATTTGACGAGCTCTACGATCTCGTCGTTGTCGTCCACAATCATTATCGTTCTTTTGTTTTCCATGGCATAACCCCGGAAAGAAAGGCAGTGCGTGCGCGCCCAACTGTAAGGCGCATAACACTTAACTAATCTTTTCGCGGCTCGGGAAAACCTTATTCCGCGCCCGTGACCCGGTGGATTTGGGGAGTTGGAGGAACGTCTCCTTTTTCAGTCCCGGCGCTTCCATTATTCCCATGATGTCC
>Ga0079224_100015242_pt1 | contig 10761 bp, 9 predicted proteins | sample Stecom2015_FD_80414 | JGI IMG/M metagenome (GOLD analysis project Ga0079224, IMG submission 80414) | Agricultural soil microbial communities from Utah to study Nitrogen management - Steer compost 2015 | ecosystem: Environmental > Terrestrial > Soil > Agricultural land | place: USA: Utah...
CGGCGATAGCGAGCGGCCCGGTGCGGGTCTTCATGCTCCGCCAGGCGCGCGAGTCGGATCTCGAGATGTTCGCATCGATGGCAGTGGTCGATCCGGACGACGGCGGGCCAGCGGCGAGCGGCGCTGCCGCGACCGATGGCGCCGGGGCCGGAGCGGCGACGGCCGACGGTCCAGCGCCGGGCGTCACCACAGTGCCCATGCGGATACTGATACCGGCCTTCGTGGTGAGCGAACTGAAAACGGCTTTCCAGATCGGCTTCCTGGTGTTCATTCCGTTCCTGATGATCGACCTGATCGTCTCGAGCGTGCTGATGTCGATGGGCATGATGATGCTGTCGCCCGTCCTCGTGTCGCTGCCGTTCAAGCTGATGCTGTTCGTTCTCGCCGATGGCTGGAGCCTGCTCGTCGCCTCGATGGTATCGAGCTTCTGAACGCGGGAGGAACCGATGACACCGGAATACGTCGTCCAGGTGGGCCGCCACGCCCTCGAGGTGCTGTTGATCGTCGCCGCGCCGCTGCTTGGCGTCGCGCTCGTCGTCGGCCTCCTCGTCAGCGTGCTGCAGGCCATCACCCAGATCAACGAGAACACGCTCTCGTTCCTGCCCAAGCTGCTCGCGCTGGCCGCGACCCTCGGGATCGCCGGCCCCTGGCTGATCGCGATGCTCACGGACTTCATCCGGGAGACCTTCATGTCGATCCCCGGTGCGATCGGCTGATGCTGTCGATCAGCGACGCCCAGCTCTTCGGCTGGCTGTCGAGCTTCCTGCTGCCGTTCTTCCGCGTCCTCGGACTGTTCACCTCGGCGCCGGTACTCTCGCAGCAAAGTGTTCCGCTGCGCGTTCGCATCGCCCTGTCCGGCCTGACCGCCGCGATCATCGCTCCCACCGTCACGGTGGCCGATGGTGGTCTCGAGGGCCCCAACCTGGTTCTCCTGGTCGCCCATGAGGTGCTCGTCGGGCTGACCCTCGGCTTCATCGCCCGGGTGATCTTCAGTGCCTTCGAGATGGCAGGCGAATCGATCGGCCTGCAGATGGGCCTATCCTTCGCTGGCTTCTACGACCCCCAGAGCGGAGCCGGCAACCCGGTGTCGCGCCTGCTCAGCACCACCGCGCTGACCGCCTTCGTCGTGATGAACGGCCCCGGGATGCTGCTGATGGCGGTTGCCGAGAGCTTCCGGGTGGTTCCGATCGACACCGCCTTCGGCTGGCTCGCCGGACGCTCGCCGATCGCGCTCGGCACCCAGATGTTCGCGCTGGCGCTCGCCGTCGCCCTGCCCTTCATCGCCCTGCTGTTGTTCGTCAACGTGGCCCTCGGCGTGATGTCGCGGGTCGCCCCCCAGTTCAGCGTATTCGCGGTCGGATTCCCGCTTACGATCGGCATCGGCCTCGTGCTGCTGGCGCTCGTGATGCCGCTGCTCGAGATACCACTGGGCTCGGCAATGACCCAGTTGCGCATCGCCGTGGGCGGCTGATCCGCCGCCCGACCCTCCTGCTTCAGCGGCGACCGGCGCGCAGCGAGGAGACCTGCGGCTGGCGAATCTCGCCGGCGAGATTTCCCCAGGCGTGCCGGACATAGGTGGCGACCGCCGCGACCTCGGTGTCGACCAGCTCGGCCGCATACGGCGGCATGCCGTAGGGCCTCGGGTTCTCCGCGGTCTGCGCCGCATAGCCGCCTTCCAGGATGACCCTCAGCATGTTGTCGGCCACCGGTGATCGCACGCCGGGGTTGCCCGCCAGCGCCGGCGCCCGTCCTTCGCTGGCCTTGCCGTCATCACCATGGCAGTCGGCACATCGATCCCGATAGATGCGCTCGCCGCGGTCGAGGAAGGACGCGTCCGGCTCCCCTTCGGCGGCCCGAACTTCGCGAGGCGACGCATCCTCGACCAGATAACTCGCGATCGCCAGCGCATCGGGTCGGGTCAGGTGGCTGGTTCCCATCGCCACCACCTCGGCCATCGGCCCCGCCGCCCAGCCCGCCTCCGAGCGTCCCGTCAGGAGCGATTCGGCGAGCTGTTCCGGGCTGCCCGCGGCGGTCCAGGCCGCATCGCGCAGGTCGGGTGCATGCCAGCCATCGGGCAGGCGCGCGCCAACCAGCGACTCCGGTTCGGGTTGGCCGCCGAGCCGGTTTCGCGGCGAATGACATTGGTCGCAATGGGCGACCGCCCTGACGAGGTAGGCCCCGCGATTCCACTGCGCCGAGCGCGAGGAATCCTCCTGCAACTCCCCCGGATCGAAGTACATCGCCCGCCATGCGCGCAGGGCGATCGGCGAGCCGAATGGCGCCCGCATCTGCGCCGGCCGATTGGCCTGCTCGATCGGTGCCAGGGTGCGGAGGTAGGCGAAGAGCGCCTCGAGGTCATCTCCGCGCATACGGGTGAACGACGTATACGGAAAGGCCGGTGAAAGGATGCGCCCGTCGGGCGCTACACCTTCGCGCATGGCGCGCCGGAAGTCCTCGAAGCTCCATCGACCGAGTCCATGCTCGCGGGAACCGGTGAGATTGCTCGAATAGACATCGCCAAACGGCGTCTCGATCGCCCGCCCACCCGACCAGGGCGCCCCACCGGGACGGGTATGACAGGACTCACAGTTGCCGATGCGCGCGAGGTAGCGACCTTTCGTCGCCAGCGGGTCGGCTTCGCCGGGTGCCGGCGAGGGAACCGTTGCCGTCGATGCCGGCTCGGCAGCAAGGGCGCGGGCTACCACGCCGCATTCGAGGGCTGCGCGCGGCGGCGGCCCTTGCTGGGGTTTCGAGTCGGCGGGCACCGGCTGCGAAGAGAGCCAGTTCGAGATCGCCCTTACCTGGGCCGGCTCGAGCGACTCGACCACCTCGGCCATGCAGTCGTCCGCACCCGCGCTGCGCTGTCCTTCGCGCCAGGCACCGATCTGGGCGTTGATGTAATCGCGCGGCAGTCCGAGCAAACCGGGCACCGCCGGCTCGATCCCGGTGAGTCGCTCGCCATGGCAGGCCGCGCAGGCCGGCAAGGAGCCTTCGATGCCTTCCTGCGCGAGCTTGCGCCCCTGCTCGAGCTCGGCCCGGTTGGCCGCCGGCGCCTGGGGCGCGGGGTACGGCAGGTGCAGGTTCGAGAAGTACGTCGCCATGTCGCGAAGGTAGGCTTCATCAAGCCCGGCCAGCAGGCGTTGCATCGGGGCGTACTGCCGGTTGCCGTCTCGAAAGGCCACCAGCTGGTTGAAGAGGTACTCATCCGGCTTGCCTGCGATCCGCGGATAGTACCCATCGCTCGACGAACGTCCCTCGGCGCCATGGCACACGGTGCACGGTGCGACCCGATTCGCCATGTCCTCGGGAAGCTGCAGCGCGCCGACCGGTGCGAAAAACATGGTCCCTAGCAGCGCCAGCGCTGCCGAGCGCGCGGCCCGCATCCGGATCAGGCCGGCACTGGCGCGGATCACGAGCGCGAATCGAGTCAACACGAAACTCGGGAGAAGGAGCAGCGAACGCGCAAGCATGGGAGAAGGGACGAAGCAGCCAACGGAATCCTGCGAGCTTACACCCTGCCGGCGACCCGGCGCCGCCATGCGGTTGACGACGAACGCACGTCAGACCCGGTTCATGAAGCCATCGGTCCGGCGCAGGTGCTCGAGCACCGAGTCGGCGATCCGCGACAACGGCAAGGTCTCGGAAACCGCCCCGGCCGCAACGGCCTCGCGCGGCATTCCATAGACGATGCAGCTGGCCTCGTCCTGGGCGATGTTCCAGCTGCCGGCGTCGCGCATCAGCCGCATCGCATCGGCGCCATCGCGACCCATGCCGGTGAGCATCACGCCGATGGCGTTCGCCCCGACGCACTGCGCCACCGAACGGAACAGTACGTCGACCGAGGGCTTGTGGCGATTCACCGGCGCATCGTCGGATATCTTCAGGATCCTGTCGGAGCCGCTGCGCGCAATCCGCATCTGGGTGCCACCCGGAGCGATGTAGGCATGGCCTGTCAGGATCCGCTCGTCGGGCTCGCCCTCCTTGACCCGGATTCGGCAGGCGCGATCGAGCCGCGCCGCGAAAGTGCGGGTGAAGCCGGGGGGCATGTGCTGGGTGATCACCAGGCCCGGGCAGTCGGGCGGCATCGCCGCCAGGATCTCGCGGATCGCTTCGGTGCCCCCGGTGGAGGCCCCGATTGCGATCAGCCTTTCGGTTCCCCTCGCGAGGTCCGCCCGCGGACCCGGACTCGCGGATGTCGGCGCGGGAGCGCGCGTCGGAGCTTCGCCCGCACGGCGCCGGACCCGGGCCCGGGCCGCGGTCCGGATCTTCTCCACGATTTCGTGGCCAGCTTCATTCAGGCCCTGGCTGATGCCGACCCGCGGCTTGGCCACGAAATCGACCGCGCCCAGTTCGAGCGCTCGCAGGGTGGTCTCCGCTCCCTTGGCGGTCAACGTGGAGACCATCACGACGGGCATCGGTCGCAGGCGCATCAGGCGCTCGAGGAAATCGAGCCCGTCCATGCGGGGCATCTCGACGTCCAGCGTGATGACCGTCGGGTTCAGGTTGCGGATCATCTCGCGGGCAACGTAGGGATCGCTGGCGGCCCCCACGCACTGCATGTCCGGCTCGGCATCGATGATCGCAGTAAGGAGGCTCCTGACCAGGGCCGAATCGTCGACGACCACGACTTCGATCTTGCCCATGAAGGCCCCTAGAAGAGCTCGACCGCGCCGCCGCGTCCGGCGGTATGGACCATTCGGTGACCGTAGCGAAGCTCTTCGTCGATCGCCGGCTGCGCCTCGCTGAGGCGCTTCGCGAGGACCCGTCCAGTGTCCGGGAAAAGCAGCACCTTCCGGGCATCCTCGCCGAGGACATCGCGAGCCATGACCCGGATTCCTTCGCGCTCGAGGAAGCCGTCGACGAAGGCGACATTGCGCTGCCCGACCTGGATCGCAGTCGCGCCACGGATCACGGCGGCTCCGCCAAAAATCTTGGCTTCGAGCATGTGCCGCCGCGCGCCGGCCTTCATCAGTCCGTTGATCAGCAGTTCCATCGCATAGACCCCGTAGCGACCGGTCGCGCCGCCGCCATCGGGCAGCAGGAAGTGATTCATGCCGCCGATGCGCCTCCCCGTGTCGATCAGGCAAACCGAGACGCACGAGCCGAGTACCGTCGAGACGATCATGTCCTCGGCCGTTACGTAGTACTCGCCGGGCAGGACCTTGACCATCACCCGTCCGAACGTGCGGTCGTTGAAGAAGGTGCGTGCCTCGCCCTCCTGGGCAGGCCTTCCCCGCAAGCGGGCGATGCGCTCCTTGGCTTCGTAGCTCATCGCAGCATCACTCCGACGGCGCGCCGATACGGCGATAGACGGTCTTGCCCTCCGCCCTGAAGCCGGTCCGCATGCCGGTGAAATTCTCCGAATGCCCGACGAACAACAGACCGTCGGGACGCATTCGCGCATGCAGGAACTCGAGCACCTGCTGTTTGGTGGCGGCGTCGAAGTAGATCAGCACGTTGCGGCAGAACACGGCATCGAATGGGCCGTCCAGCTGGTCGGGAGGATCGACGAGGTTGATCTGGCGAAAGTCGACCAGCGAAGCCAGGTCGGGCCGTATGCGAGCGAAGCCGTCATGGGCGCCCTTGCCACGCAACATGAAGCGCCGGCACCGCTCGGGCGACAGAGCGTCGATCGCGCCGATTGGGTAGATGCCCGCGCGTGCCACAGACAGCACCCGGGTATCGATATCGGAAGCCAGGATAGAGACGGGAGGTCGTTCGCCGAGCGTCTCTACTGCGGTCATCGCGATCGAGTACGGTTCTTCCCCGGTGGATGCCGCCGCGCACCAGATCCGGACGCGCTCGCGGCGCCCGGCGAGTTGCTCGAGACGCTCGGCGAGCACCGGGAAGTGATAGGGCTCGCGAAAGAAGGAGGTCAGGTTGGTGGTGAGCGCATTCGTGAAGCTCCCCCATTCGCTGCTGTCGTCGTCCCGGAGCCGGCCCAGATAGGATTCGAAGTCCTGCAGGCCGAGTTCCCGCAGTCGGCGCGACAGCCGACTGTAGACCATCGTCTTCTTGCTGGGCGCCAGCGAGATTCCGGCCCGGGCGTGGATCAGCGAGCGAACCCGCTCGAAATCCGTCGTCGTGAAGCGGAACTCGCGCTCCGCCTGCAGATCCTCCATCACCCGCGCTCCCCGGCACTGGTTCGCAGTGCGACGCCCGCCCGGACGCCGCCCGGCATCCTCAGAATGTCTCCCAGTCGTCCTCGACGACCCGACCAACCGGCAAGGTCCCCGTCCGGCCACTGGAAGCAGCGCCGGGCTCGGACTGCGCGCGGGTCGGCTCGGCAGCCCCCGATTCGCGGCGGCTGGAAACAGGCCCGGCGGCCTCCGGCGCGCGCCGGGCGATCGGACGATCGTAGGGCGGCACCTCTGCGCTGGCCGTTGCCACGCGGAGGCTGCGGGCACTGCGGGACTGCCCTGGATCGCGCGCAGGACTCGCCGACCCGGGCGATGGTTCGCCCGTTCGGGGCTTCATTGCGCCGCCCAGCCTGAACGCGCTGACGATACCGTTGAGCGCGCCGGCCTGCTCCTTCAGGCTTTCGGCCGAAGCCGCGCCTTCCTCCACCAGCGCCGCGTTCTGCTGGGTCATCTGGTCGAGCTGGCCGACCGCTGCGTTCACCTCGGAGATCTGGGTGCTCTGCTCATGGGTTGCCGCCGAGATCTCGCCCATGATGTCGGTGACCCGCTTGACCGAGGTCACGATCTCGCCCATGGTGGACCCGGCTTCGCGCACCAGGCGCGCCCCGCTATCGACCTCGCCGACACTGGCCGTGATCAGGGCCTTGATCTCGTTGGCCGCCGACGATGACCGCTGGGCGAGATTGCGGACCTCGCCCGCGACGACCGCGAAGCCGCGCCCCTGTTCGCCCGCCCTAGCCGCCTCGACCGCGGCATTGAGGGCGAGGATATTCGTCTGGAATGCGATGCTGTCGATTACCGAAATGATCTCCGCGATGCGCCGCGAGCTCTCGGTAATGCTTTCCATCGTGGTGACGACGTCGCCCACCACCCGGCCGCCGCGCTCGGCCACCTCGGAGGCGGACATCGCGAGCTGGTTGGCCTGGCGAGCGTTGTCTGCATTGGTGCGCACCGTCTGGGTCAGGTGCTCGATGCTCGCAGCCGTCTCTTCCAGGTTGCTGGCGGCCTGCTCGGTACGCGCACTGAGGTCGTTGTTGCCCACCGCCACTTCGGTCGCCGCATTCGTGATCCCGATACTGCTCTCCCGGACGTGACTCACGATCGAATGCAGGGCGCCCTGCATTTCCCCGAGCGCGCGCTGGAGTTCACCGACTTCGCCAAAGCCTCCCTCGTCCGCCTTGCGGCCGAGGTCACCGTCGGCAATCGATCGCGCGAAGCCGACGGCGCCGACCAATGGCCTGGCGATCGCGCCGGCAATCAGGAGGCTGAGCGCGATCAGCAGCACCGCGGCGAAAACGGACGCCGCCGCCATCGCGTACTGGGCCCGGCGCGCGAATGTGCGTGCTTCGGCGACCGCCAACGCGGTGGCCTGCTGGCTCGACTCGAAGGCGACGTCGATATTGCGTGTCAGTTCATCGAAGAGCATGTCGGCCGTCTGCATGACGCCCGACCCGGCCTTCGGATCCGCCGCCGCGAGGTCGATCGCATTGTCGACCTTGCCGGCGAGCTGGCTCATGGTCGTCGTGAGATCCGATGAATGCAGGCCGAGACCGTCCGGATCCTTGTCGGCGGTCTCTTCGAGCGTTGCGCGAAGCGCGCCGAAGCCCGCGGCGATCGATGAGCGCTCGGCAGTGACCCTCGATTCCCCGAGGCCCCCGATGACGTTGATCAGGCGATAGGCGCGGGCATTGAGCTCGATGACACCGGCGCGGACCTCGAGGATCACCGATTCGAGGCCGTCGTAGTGGCGCACCCCGTCCATCGCGCGATTCTGGAAGTTCAGCGACACGGCGCCAATCACGCCCAGGACCACCATCAGGACGATGGCAATCGCCGGCAGCGACAGGATTCGGGTCGTTAGCTTGTTCATGCGATTCTCCGGAACGCCGCGCGCTCAGCCCACGATCGCCATGTCGGGCGCCGATATCAGGCATTCGATGTCGACGAGGATCAGCATCCGGTCGGATACCGTTCCCAGGCCGATGATGTAGTTGGCATCGACCACCGCCGCGAGGTCCGGGGCTTCCCTGACGTCGGACGGCGCGAGCTCGAGCACGTCGGAAACCGAGTCGACCACCATGCCGACCACCCGATCGTGCACGTTGAGGATGATCACGACGGTGAATTCGTTGTACTCGGCATCGCCAAGCCCGAACTTGATCCGCAGGTCGATGATCGGGACGATGACGCCGCGCAGGTTGATCACCCCCTTGATGAAGCTCGGGGCGTTGGCGATCCGGGTCGGGCTCTCGTATCCGCGGATCTCCTGCACCTTGAGGATGTCGATGCCGTACTCCTCGGCACCGAGTCGAAATGTCAGGTACTCCCTGGGCATGGGAGCGTTTTTGCGCCCGTTCACGGTGCGCGCGGGCTCGGCTAGATGCATGTTGGCTCCTTGTCCGGCTGCGAATCCGGACCTGTCAGTGGCGTGCGCGACGCACCAGGTGCGCCACGTCGAGGATCAGCGCGACCTTGCCGTCGCCCATGATGGTGGCGCCCGATACGCCGGGCACCTTGCGGTAGTTCGACTCGAGGTTCTTCACCACGATCTGGTGCTGCCCGATCAGCTCGTCGACCAGCAGGGCGACCCGCTGGCCTTCGGCCTCGACGACGATGACGGTCGAATTGCCCCGCGCCGACTCTTCTTTTCTCGGCACCGCGAAGAAATCCTGTAGGGTCACCACGGGAAGGAACTCATCGCGCACCTCCAGGATCCGGTTGGTCCCACCCACGCTGCGGATCATCGACGGCTCGAGGTTGATCGACTCGACGACCGAGCCGAGCGGAACGATGTAGGTTTCGGCGGCGACGCCGACCGACATCCCGTCCATGATCGCCAGGGTCAGGGGCAGTCGAACACTGACGCGCGTCCCATAGCCTTCGGCCGAGTCGACCTCGACACTGCCCCCGAGCGACTGGATGTTCCTGCGCACCACGTCCATCCCCACCCCGCGGCCGGAGACGTCGGTCACCTCGGTCGCCGTCGAGAACCCGGGTTCGAAGATCAGCGCGAATACTTCGCTGTCGGTCATCACGTCGCCAACCGGGATACCTCGTTCACGCGCCTTGGCGAGGATTCGGTCCCGCGCCAGTCCGCGGCCGTCGTCCTGGACTTCGATCAGGATCGAACCGCCCCGGTGCTGGGCGGACAGCGTGATCCGGCCAACCGGGTTCTTGCCGGCAGCCACCCGCTCGTGGGGCAGTTCGATGCCATGGTCGGCGGCGTTACGCACCAGATGGGTGAGCGGGTCGGTGATCTTCTCGACCATGCCCTTGTCGAGCTCGGTCGCCTCGCCCACCGTCTGCAGTTCGACCCGCTTGCCGAGCTTGCCCGTGAGGTCGCGCAGCATGCGCGGGAAGCGGCTGAAAACCAGGGCCATGGGGATCATGCGGATCGCCATCACCGATTCCTGGAGCAGGCGGGTGTTGCGCTCCAGGTCGACAAGGCAGCTCATCATCTGCTGGTGCACGATCGGGTCGAGTTCGCGCCCGGTCTGGGCGAGCATCGCCTGGGTGATCACGAGCTCGCCGACGATGTTGATCAGCTGGTCGACCTTCTCGACGGACACCCGCAGGGTCGATGCATCCTGGCCAGCACGCGCCGGGCGCTTGCCCGAGGCCGGTGGCGGCGCCGGGGCGCGGCCATCCGCCGCGCCGGGCTTCCCGCCGGGCGACTCCGCGTGGGCTGCGGCGCTGCTCGCCCCACCGGTCTGTATTCGCGCCGATGGGTTCGCCGAGGGCTCGAACAGGCCCCAGTCCCCGCTGCCAGCGGCCGACATGGCGGGCTGTACAGCCGCCGATTCGGAAGCCCCTGGCGATGTATCGCCGGCTACGGCCAGCGCCACCTGCGAGCGATCGACATGGAACGCGAACAGGTCGAGCAGCTCCTCGTCCGCCGACTCGGTGACGATCGTGAAATGGCGGAAACCGTCGACATCGAGCTCGCCCTTGTCGGCCGCCTCGATATGCCCGAGGCCCGGGATATCGTCGAACAGTTCGACAAGCTGGTCGGCGATGTCGGCCCGGGCGAGTGGCCCGATGCGGACCGACAGCCGCCGCGCGCCGGCAGCCGGCGGCGCGGCGACCGAAGCAGGGTCGGTGGGCAGCGCGACCGACTCGGCCGGGACCGCGGCACCGCGCCCCGGATCGGGCGCATCCTGCGCGAGCAACCGGATCCGGCCCACCAGCTCGCTGGAATCCAGTTCCTCGTCGCCCTGGTCGCGATGCCGCGCCAGCAGCGCGCGCAGGGCATCGCCGGACTCGAGCAAGGTATCGACCATCGCCGCGGTGGGCGCCAGCTCGCGCCGACGCAAGCGATCGAGCAGGGTTTCGATGACATGCGTGAGTTCGGCCACGTCGGCGAAGCCGAAAGTGGCGGCGCCGCCCTTGATCGAGTGGGCACAACGAAAGATCGCGTTGAGCTGCTCGTCATCCGGGGCTGCGATGTCGACCTCGAGAAGCAGGTCCTCCATGCTCGCGATGTTTTCGCCGGCCTCCTCGAAGAAGACGGCGTAGAACTGCGACAGGTCGAGGCCCATCCCATCACTGCCGGACTGGCTCGACGGAGACTGGTTCATGCGGGGCTCCGGGAAGGTTGCCGGGGTCGCGTCAGCGCGACATC
>Ga0079224_100015244_pt1 | contig 10761 bp, 10 predicted proteins | sample Stecom2015_FD_80414 | JGI IMG/M metagenome (GOLD analysis project Ga0079224, IMG submission 80414) | Agricultural soil microbial communities from Utah to study Nitrogen management - Steer compost 2015 | ecosystem: Environmental > Terrestrial > Soil > Agricultural land | place: USA: Utah...
ACCCCGGCCGCCTCCTCCGCGGCGTACCCGGCGGCGGCCTGCGCCGAGTCCGGGTGGGCCTGCAGGGACAGCGGGGCGTCCGCCGCGAGCAGCTTCAGCAGGTACGGCAGGCGGGCGCCGAACCGGGAGCGTACGCGTTCGCCCAGCACGCGCCCGGGCGCGGCGGCGATCGCCTCGTTCAACGGGACTCCGGACGCGTCCAGCACGGACGGGTCGGACGGGTGGGCCCCGATCCACAACTCCGCCTCGGGGCCCGGGCTCGGCACCGGCCGCCCCTGCAACTCAGCGATCACCGTCCGAGAGCCCCACGCGTACCCCCGCACCGGATTGCGCAACCGCTCCATCTTCTCCTCCGTGACGACTCACCGTCGGGGACGACTCACCGCCCGGGGCCGGTCACCGGCCGCGACGGTTCACCCTCCGCGACGGGTCACGGCTGCGGCGCTGCAGACGCTCCTCGAGGGGTCCCCCGGACATGCTCAACTATGCGGAGCGGCCGCTGGTAGGCGGGTCTGGCGGGTCCAGCGGGTCTGGCGGGTCCGGCGGGTCTGGCGGGTCCGGCGGCGGGGACACAGATCAGGGGGTCAGCGCGGATTTCAGCTCGCTGACGGCGGGCACCACCCGCGGGTCGATACCGTGCGCGAGCGCCAGGTACACCGAGGCGAAGTCCGGCACGGCCACCAGCGACGCCAGCCGCTCCAGGGCGGAGCCGCCTTCGGCGGTCAGCACCGTCACCCGTACGCCGCGGCGGCGGGCCAGTGCCGCCACCGCGTCGGCGCGCCGCTCCTCCACCGCCGGCGGCTCCCCTGCCTGCTCGTCCTCGCCGGTCAGCCCGCCGTCGCGCAGCAACACCAGGTGCAGCCGGGTCGGCCCCTCACCGGCGGTCTCAGGATCGGCGAAGATGTCCCGCTCCTGTTCGGCGATGCCGCCGAAGACGCCGTCCAGCAGGCCTACCCGGCCCCGGCCGACCTCGCCCAGGCTGCCGGCGACCACCGGGTACCGGGCGTTGGTGGAGAGCATGTCGGCGAACCGGCCGGCGGCCACCGTGGCCAGGGGTGAGGAGCCCCAGATCACCGGGATGCACCCGGCCAGGTCCAGCGCCAGCGACTTGGCCGGGTTCACGAACGACTCGGCCGACTCCCGGCACGCCTCCGCGTCGCTGTCCAGCCGGCTGGCGGTCTCGACCAGATCCGCCTCGGTGACCTTGACCATGTTCAGGGCCCGCCCGGCGAGTAGCACCGGCACCGTGAGTGCCCACAGGCTCGCCCGGGCCGGCGCCCGACGCGGCACCGGCACGAACGGCGCCCGGGCCCGCTCCGCCACCGACGACAGCGGGGAGTCTGGCGCGCCCACCGCCACCAATCGGGCCCCGCGCCGCGCCGCGGCCTCGGCCGCGGCCAGCGCCTCTGGGCTGTGCCCGCTGGCGGAGACCGCGATCACCACGTCGGCGGCACCGACCCAACCCGGCACCCCCGGGCTGCGGTGAGCCAGCACCGGCACCGGACACCGCGGACCGGCCACCGTGGCGAGCACGTCGGCGGTACGCGCGGCCGTGCCCACCCCGGCCACCACCACCGACCGGGGCCGGCCTTCCTCCCCGAGATCGGCCAGGTTGGTCTCGGCGACCAACTGCATCGACTCCCGGATCTGCGGCCCGGCCGAGGCGATCGCGCGCAGCATGCCACCGGGATCCCCGGCCGCGATCGCCTCTGGATCGTCCAGCCTGGCCTCGTCGGCGTGCCGGAGACCGCGTAGTTCTTCCCGCTCGCCCGCGGGCCCGCCCGACTCGCTCACCCTTGGTCCGGGACGGTCGCTTCGTCCAGCAGCAGCACGGGAATGCCGTCGCGGACCGGAAACACCCGCCCACACTCGGTGCAGGTCAATGTCTCGGCCGGCGGGTCGTAGTCCAACCGGGCGTGGTGAGTGTCCGGACAGGCCAGGATCTCGAGTAGTTCCGCATCCAAGCTGGCCACGAACTCCTCCTGTCCCGATTTTGGCGGCAGACGGTTAAGCTGCACCCGATCCTCTCATACCGCCTCCGTTGGAAAGGCACGTAACCATGGGGCAGCCGCCACCCCCACAGCAGCCATCCTGGCACCAACCACAGCCAGGTTGGGGGCAACAACCCGGCTGGGGGCAGCAACCAGGATGGGGCCAACAGCCCGGCTGGGGACAACAACCGCCGCCAGGAGCGACTCCGGGCGGTGGGCATCCGCCGCAGTACTCCCAGGGCCAATACGCCTACCCCGGTGGACAGCCCGGCTGGCCCGGCCAGCCCGGGTACCCGCGGCCCCCCGCCAAGAAGAGCGGGGGCAAGGGGGTCGGCATCGTGCTCGCGGTCGTGATCGTCCTGGTGGTCCTGTGCGGCGGGGCTGGACTCTTGGCGTACTTCTCCGGCGTGTTCGGCGGCAGCGACCCGACCGAGGTGGTGGAGGACTACTTCGCCGCGGCCCAGCGGGGAGACTGCGCGAAGATGATCGAGCTGGTCACGGAGGAGAGCTGGCGCCAGGGCGGTGCCACCAGCCGCGCCCAGGCCATCTCCGAGTGCGAGCAGGGGATGGCGGAGCTGGGAATGAGCGGCGTGCCGGTCCAGCTCCTCGGGACCCGGTTGGTCTCCGAGGGGAGTGACACCGCGGTGGTGGCCGCCACGATCAACCCCACCGGGGGCCTCATCGACGATTCTCTGATGGGCCCGATGGATGTGGACATCGCGCTGCGCAAGGAAGGGCGCGACTGGCTGATCGACACCACCGCCATGGGCCCGGGCTTGGAGCCGCCGACGGCACCGTCCCTGCCCGGCTTGGACGACCCGCTCGCGCCGCCGGACATCGAAATCCCCGACATCGAGATCCCGGATCTCAACTGAGACGTTAGCGCCCCGTGACGTTAGGCGCCCTGCGACGTTTAGGCGCCCGCGACGTTAGGCGTCCGCGCGGCGGCCGGCTCGACGGTCGCCGCGCGGAACCGGGCAAGTGGCCTGGGGCCGGCAGCGGTCTGGGCCCGGCAAGTGGTCTGGGCCCGCTGGTCTCGGCCCGCTGGTCTGGGCGGGCAAGCCGGCTCGGGCGAGTGATCCGGGCCAGCGAGTGATCTGGCCGGCGAGTGAACCGGGCGGCGGGGAGGACGGTACCGGTACTACGACTCTGCCCGAGACACTGGACCTCTGCCCGACGTATCAAGCCTCTGCCCGACAAACTAGGCAACGCTGCTCCGGCCGCTACTGGACTGCTCGAGTGACTGTGCACCGCCAAACTCGCAGGTACTGCGCGCGGTCAGCAGCCTTCCCGCAGCCCCAGCCTCCACCCGAGCCAACGCCCGGAGCTCGCGCCTCAACAGGGGACCCCTCCTAGGGCTCAAGCCACAGCAGGGGACCCCTCCTAGGGCTCAAGCCACAGCAGGGGAGCCCTCCTAGCGCTCAAGCCGCAACAGAGGAGCCCTCCTGACGCATGGGCTTCAACAGGGGGGCCCTGCAGAGGCTCAAACCGCAACAGGGCGCCCGGCTGGAGAGCTCAAGCCGCAGCAGGGGAGCCCTCCTGGGGCTCAAGGCTCAGCAGGGGAGCCCTGCTGAGCGCGTCGGCGAGCAGCCCGGCTGAGCGCGTCGGCGCGGCCAGCAGGGTTGCACGATGCTTCGTGCAGCGCGGTTGCGCTCGTGCAGATCGGTAGTCACCGGCACCACCTGTCGAGAGTCGCCGGCGTCACCCGCCCGCGGCTGGTCGCCGGCCCGTGACGCGTGAGCACCACCCGGCCGGTGGCCCGTGAGCAAAGCCCCGGCAGGTGGCACGAGCACGTGAGCACTGCCCGAACAGGACGCCAACGAACCGGATTAACCAGACGACTCGGACGATCCAGATGAGCCGGATGAGCCAGCCGGGGCGGAGATCAGGCCCAGCACCTCGTCCCGCAGGGCAGCCATCCGCTCCCGGGTGGGAGCCTCCACGTTGAGTCGTAGCAGCGGCTCGGTATTGGAGGGCCGTAGGTTGAACCAGGCGCCGTCGTCGAACCGCACCGTCAACCCGTCGGTGTGGTCCAGGTCGGCGCTGGCGTACGCATCCTCCACCCGCTTGCTCGCCGCCCGCTGGTCGGCTACCCGAGAGTTGATCTCCCCCGAGGCGACATACCGCTCGAACCGGGCGGACAGCTCCGACAGCGGCGCCGTCTGCTCGCCCAGCGCGGCGAGCACGTGCATGGCCGCGAGCATGCCGGTGTCGGCATACCAGAAGTCCTTGAAGTAGTAGTGCGCCGAGTGTTCCCCGCCGAAGACCGCGCCGGTGGCGGCCATCTGCTCCTTGATGAACGAGTGCCCCACCCGCGACCGTACCGGGGTACCGCCGTGCTCGGCCACGATCTCGGGCACCGCCGCGGAGGTGATGAGGTTGTGGATGATCGTGGCGCCGGGGTGCCTGGCCAGCTCGCGTACGGCCACCAGCGCGGTGATCGCGGACGGGGAGACCGGCTCCCCCCGCTCGTCCACCACGAAGCACCGGTCCGCGTCGCCGTCGAAGGCGAGCCCCAGGTCCGCGCCGTGGTCGCGGACCGCGGCCTGCAGGTCGCGCAGGTTCTCCGGCACCAGCGGGTTCGCCTCGTGGTTGGGGAAGGAGCCGTCCAGCTCGAAGTAGAGCGGCACGATCCGCAACGGCAGCGGGTCCAGCACCGCGTCGCCCAGCACGGCTGGGACGGTGTGCCCGGCCATCCCGTTGCCGGCGTCCACCACCACCGTCAACGGCCGGATCCCCCGCAGATCCACCAGCAACCGCAGGTGGGCGGCGTAGTCGGCGAGTACGTCCCGGTGCACCACGCCGCCGCGGTCGCCGTCCGGGGTGGAGATGCGCAGGCTGCCGTCGAGCAGCGAGCGGGCCAGGTCCCGCATGCGGGCCAGCCCGCTGTCCTGGCCGATCGGCCGGGCCCCGGCGCGGCAGAGCTTCACCCCGTTGTACTCGGCCGGGTTGTGGCTGGCGGTGAACATCGCCCCGGGCAGGTCCAGGCTGCCGGAGGCGAAGTACAGCAGGTCCGTGGAACCGAGACCGACGTCGATCACCCCGGCGCCGCCCGCCTGGACGCCCTCGGCGAACGCGGCCGCCAACCCGGGCGAGGACTCCCGCATGTCCCGGGCGACCACCACCGTGCCGGCGGCGTCTCTACCTTCGCGGAGCATCAACACGAACGCGGTGCCCAACGCCCGGGCCACGTCGTCGTGCAGCTCATCGGGGACCACGCCCCGGATGTCGTACGCCTTGACGATGCGGTCCAGCGAGTCGACGTGATCGGTCACGCCCGAAGCCTACCGATCCGCCGAGCCCGACTCGACGAGGTACGGGATTCCAGTCGACCGCGGGTCGCCCACCGGCCCGAGGGCGCGGTCAGGCGAGGAGGATGTCCTCGCCCTCGACCGCGATCGGGGCCGCGGGCAGGGGGTCCTGCTGGTCGGGGGTGAGCCCGTCAGCCGCGCGAACCACCGAGCCATCCACGATCGAGAACTCGCTGTTGTGGCACGGGCAGATGATCTTGCCGTCGCTGATGCTCTCCACCTTGCAGCCCAGATGCGTACAGGTGGCACGGAACCCTTTGAACTCACCCTCCGTGGGCTGCGTGACCACCAGGTCCTGGTCGGGCAGGATCAGGCCGCCACCCACCGCCACATCCGCGGTACTCGCCACCGGCGCACCGGCCGCATCCGCCCGCTCGCCGTCGCCGGCGGGCGCGGCGCCACCATCATCGCGACGGTCCCGGCCGCCCACCGGCGTCTCGGACGCCTGGCAACCGGCGAGTACCCCCGCCGCTCCGGCCCCGACCACTGACACCCCGGCGACTCCCGCGACTCCGGTCAACACCGCCCGGCGCGGGGCACGCATCGGCTCCTTCTGCATCCTCGTCTCCTCTGAACACCGAAGTCCGGTTGTACCCGCCGAAGGCGGTGGCGCGCCACCCGGGGTCAGCGGGACCGGACCACCCGCAGGTGGTGGCGCCGGCCGCTGGCCCCGCCGCGCCGGGCCGAGCCGGGACGCGGCCGTACCCCGGTGGTGACGGCCGGCTCGCGTACCGCGTCCGCGAGGGCGAGCAGATCGTCCACCGGTGGCGGCGGCCGCAGGTCGACGTCGTGCCGGACCAGCTCCCAGCCACGCGGGGCGGTCAAGCCTCGGGCGTGCGCTTCACACAGGTCGTAGGCGTGGGGTTCGACCGAGCCCGCGAGCGGGCCGACCACCGCGGTGGAGGTGGCGTAGACGTACGTCAAAGTGGCAACGGCCGGTTGCCGGCAGTTGTTACGCGTGCAGCACCGTGATGACCTCACGGCGGCACGGTACCGGATCGCGTGACCCGATCTGGTGAGGCACACGGGTGGGCGCGTCCACGGGCTGGTTCGCGCCCGGCCAGAAGACGTCTACGCTGAGGTGGTGACGGTGACCCACCATGAGCAGCCCGGTGGCCGCCCGGTGCCCGGGCGGCGCGCCGCCGGGCGCCGGGCGCGCCGCACCGGCCGGGACCGGAGGGGCCGCGGCCTGCGCGGTCGCCTGATCCCGGCGACCGCGCCGGCCGCGCGCACCCGAGCCGAGTTCTTCGACGACCTGGTACTGGACGCGGTGGAGGGCCTGGAGCGCACGTACGCCAAGGAACTCGCCGGGGTCGAGTTCGCGGTCGAGGACGTCCCGGACGAGCTGGCCGGCTACGAGTCGGACGTGCTGGAGGACCGGCGAGTGCCACTGGCCCGCCTGCTACCGGGCCGGCCCGGCCGGCACGGTGTCCCGCCCCGGATCGTCCTCTACCGCCGCCCGCTGGAGCTTCGCGCCGACCACCACCGGGACCGGCTCGCGGACCTGGTCCACGACGTGATCGTGGAGCAGGTCGCGAACCTCCTCGGCGTCGACCCGGACGACCTCATCGGCTCCTGAGCCAGGCGGGCCGCGCGCCGGTCAGGCGGCCACCCGCCGCTTGAGCCGGCGCCGCTCCCGCTCGGAGAGACCGCCCCAGATGCCGAACCGTTCATCGTGGCAGAGCGCGTACTCCAGGCACTCTGCCCGCACCTCGCACCGGTTGCAGATCCGCTTCGCCTCCCGGGTGGACCCCCCCTTCTCCGGGAAGAACGCCTCCGGGTCAGTCTGCGCGCACAATGCCCGCTCCTGCCACTCCGGCGCGTTGCCCAGCAGGTCCAGTCCGGCCCCGACTACGCGGCCATCCATACGTGTGTGCCTCCTTCTGACGCACCGGCCGACTCGCCAGCGCAACCCCCCCACGCGGAAGGCGTTACCTTCGTCCCCTCGAGGGCGGTTCGCACACCCCCAGCGAACGACCCCACTGAAATTACACGCGTGTCATGCGTGCGTCGTCAAGCGGAACCTGATAAATAGGCCCACCCGGATGAGGAGTCCCGGCCGACTCCCCGTGTGACGCCCGCACCTGCCCTATCGGTCAGGGTCGGTCGGGGTAACGCTCCTGGGCGTTTTATCCGGCGGGTTACCGGTATCCGGCGGCACGGTCGGCGCACCACCACCTACCGCGCGGCGGCCGCCACCGCGCCGTAGGTGGTGGTGCGCTGCCGGGCCGGCCGTCCGGCGGCGGCCGCCAGCCGCTCCAGCTCGGCCACGGTCCGGGCCGAGCCGTGGTCGGCGCCGGCCATCCGCGAGATGGTCTCCTCCATCAAGGTGCCGCCGAGGTCGTCGCACCCGCTGCGGAGCATCTCCACGGTGCCGGCGTCCCCCAGCTTGACCCAGGAGCACTGGATGTGGTCGATGCGCCCGTGCAACAGCAACCTCGCCATCGCGTGCACCGCCCGGTTCTCCCGCCAGGTGGGCCCGGGCCGGGCGATCCCGGCGAGGTAGATCGGGGCGTTGGTGTGCACGAACGGCAGGGCCACGAACTCGGTAAACCCGCCGGTGCGGTCCTGCACCTCCGCCAGTACCCGGAAGTGGCCCAGCCAGTGGCGCGGGTGGTCCACGTGGCCGTACATCATGGTGGAGCTGGAGCGCAACCCCAGCTCATGGGCGGTGGTCACCACCTCCACCCAGGTGGCGGTCGGCAGCTTGCCCTTGGTGAGTACCCAACGCACCTCGTCGTCGAGGATCTCCGCCGCGGTGCCGGGGATGGTGTCCAGGCCCGCGTCGCGCAGCTCCTGCAGCCACTCCCGGATCGGCATGCCCGCGCGGGCCGCCCCGGTGGCGATCTCCATAGGCGAGAACGCGTGGACGTGGATGCCGGGTACCTCCGCCTTGATCGCGCGCACGATCTCGGCGTACCCGCTGACCGGGAGCTTGGGGTCGATGCCGCCCTGGAGGCAGACCTCGGTCGCGCCGGCGCGCCAGGCCTCGGCCGCGCGCCGCGCCACCTCCGCCACGGAGAGCCGGTACGCGTCCGCGTCCCGCTCCCGCTGTGCGAACGCGCAGAACCGGCACCCGACGTAGCAGACGTTGGTGAAGTTGATGTTGCGATTAACCACGTACGTCACGTCGTCGCCCACGGCCGCGGCCCGGACCTCGTCGGCGAGCGCGCACAGCTCGTCCAGGGCCGGGCCGTCGGCCTGGAACAGCGCCAGGGCGGCGGCTTCGTGCCGCGGAAGCAGCAACGCCGCCGGGTCGTCCGCGGCTAGCCGCAACGCCGCCCGCACCTCCCCATCGATCGTGACCCGAGGTCGATCGGCGCGAGACCCGGTGCCCGACGTCGTGATCTTTTCGGTGTCGGCGGCCAGGACCGACCAGTCGCCGTAGACGCTGTGGAAGTCACCGCGCCGGTCCCCGGTGCGGCCGGTGGTGTCGATGGTCGCGTGCAGGTCGACCCGACCTCCGGTCGGCATCGCGTCCGGCTCCTGCCAGGGCCGGCCGACCGGCCGGGCGGACTCGTCGGCGAGTCCGGTGGCCGGGTCCGCTAGCGCGGCCACATGCCCGGCGAGCCGGGGGTCCAGCCACTGCTCGGCGGCCCGCACGTACGGCGGGTAGATCGTGAGCCGCTCCCGCAACGTGAACCCGGCGGCGGCGGAGCGCTGGGCCAACTCTTCGATCAGCGGCCACGGGCGCTCCGGGTTCACGTGGTCGGGGGTCACCGGCGAGACGCCGCCCCAGTCGTCGATACCGGCCCGCAGCAGCAGGTCGTACTCGTCGCCGATCAGGTTCGGCGGGGCCTGCAGCCGGGCCCGGGGACCGAGCACCAACCGGGCCACCGCCACCGTGGCCGCGAGCTCCGCGAGGTCGGCGTCGGGCATCCGCCGCATCGCGGTGTCCGGCTTGGCGCGGAAGTTCTGCACGATCACTTCCTGGATGTGACCGTACGTCTGGGCGACCTTGCGGATGGCGAACAACGACTCGGCCCGCTCGGCGCGGGTCTCCCCGATCCCGACCAGGATGCCGGTGGTGAACGGTACCCCGACCCGACCGGCATCTTCGAGCACCCGCAGCCGCACCGCCGGCTCCTTGTCGGGCGAGCCGTAATGGCAGTTGCCCGGTTCGGCGAAGAGCCGGTGCGAGGTGGTCTCCAGCATCATGCCCATGCTGGGCGCCACCGGCCGTAGCCGCTGCAGCTCCTCCCAGGACAGTACGCCGGGATTGAGGTGCGGCAGCAGCCCGGTCTCCTCCAGCACCGCCACCGCGCACGCCCGCAGGTAGTCCAGTGTGGACCGGAAACCCCGCTGGTCCAGCCAGGTACGCGCCTGCGGCCAGCGCAGTTCCGGCCGGTCGCCGAGGGTGAACAGCGCCTCCTTACACCCGGCCGCGGCGCCCGCCCGCGCGATCGCGAGCACTTCGTCACGCTCCAGGTAGGGCGCCGCGACCCGGCCGGGCACGGTCGCGAACGTGCAGTAGTGGCACCGGTCCCGGCACAGCCGGGTCAGCGGGATGAAGACCTTCCGGGAGTAGGTCACCACCCCCGGCCGGTCCGCCGCCCGCAGCCCGGCGTCGCGCACCTGGCCGGCGACCGCCAGCAGGTCCACCAGGGCCTCGCCCCGCGCCGCCAGCAGCACCGCCGCCTCGTCCTGGTCCAGCGTGCGGCCATCTGTCGCACGGCGTAGGGCGCGTCGCAGTGCCGACGCGCTCACCGGCCCGTCCACCACCGACGACCCTCGTAGCTCCCTGCGTGCCTCAGTCATCCTCGCAGCGTATGCGGTGACCTCGGGCAGCGTCCCCGGCCCCCGCCGCGATCACGCCGCGACTACCGCCCGGGCGTCCGGGCCGCGCACCCCGCAAGGCGGCGGCGGGCCGGCGAGCCGGCTCAGATCCGCTGGGTGCGCTCGTCTCCAGGGTCCTCCTGCCGACCGGCCTGAGGTGGGGACGAGGGCGCCATGCCGGGCGGCACCACCTGCGTGTGCTGGGCGGCCGCCGGGTCCGGACTGGCCGGTGGCGCGCTCGCCGGCGAGCTGGCGGACGCCGCGGCCGGGTCCGGCCTGGGGGGATTCTCCGGATCGTAGCGGGAGGTCGGCTCCTGGCCGTAGACCTGCCCGGCCTCCGCCGGCGGGGTGGCCTGGCCGGCCGAGCCCGCGGGCGAGCCGGTGGCGGCCACCGGTGATCCGGGCGGGGCGGCCGGCGAACCCGGGGACGCCGCCTGCCCGTACTGCTGGCCGTACCCGGACTGGCCGTACTGCTGCTGCCCGTACGCCTGGTACTGCTGCTGCCCGTACGGCTGCTGGCCGCCGGCCTGCCCGTACTGGCCCGGCTGCTGTTGGCCCGGCTGCTGCGCGTACTGCTGCCCGTACTGCGCGGCGTACTGCTGCTGCGCCGCCTGCTGCTGGGCGGCGTACTGCTGGTGGGCGGCCTGCTGCTGCGCGGCCTGGTGGGCGGCCTGCTGCTGCGC
>Ga0079224_100015245_pt1 | contig 10761 bp, 10 predicted proteins | sample Stecom2015_FD_80414 | JGI IMG/M metagenome (GOLD analysis project Ga0079224, IMG submission 80414) | Agricultural soil microbial communities from Utah to study Nitrogen management - Steer compost 2015 | ecosystem: Environmental > Terrestrial > Soil > Agricultural land | place: USA: Utah...
GGGCAACAATCTATGTTAGTCAGCTCCTCGGAGCGGATTACCCCCATCAGTCTTTTGATCAGGGTGATCGGATCGAACTTGGTAATATTAGTTTGGAGGCAATCAATACGCCCGGGCACTCACCCGATAGCATTTCCATACTGCTTGTCGACAAGGACGGCAAGGAACATGCATTATTTACTGGCGACACCTTGTTTATCGGTGATGTCGGCCGCCCGGACTTGCGGGAAGATGTAGGTAACATTCGAGATAAAAAAGAAGAACTGGCAAAGAAGCTTTATCATTCCACTCGTGAAAAAATAATGACACTACCTGACGATGTTATTGTCTATCCGGCACACGGAGCTGGGTCGCTTTGCGGTAAAAACATCAGTACAGATTTAGACAGCACAATTGGAAAGGAAAAGAAGGAAAACTATGCGCTGCAGGAGATGTCAGAAGAATCCTTTGTCGACCTGATTCTGGCAGATCAACCCTGGGTTCCCAAATATTTCCAATACAATGTTGCCTTGAATAAAGCTGGAGCCGAATCCTTCGAGCAAAGCATTCATGCCGCTACTGGTTTCAGACGTTTTGAAGATCTAACAGCCAATGTATTAATTGTAGATACACGAAAGGCAGCTGATTTTCGGACAGGTCACCACCCACAGGCCATCAACATCCCTGACAGTGGTAAATTTGAAACCTGGTTAGGTTCGGTGGTTGATCCGAGCGAAAGCTTCTACCTCGTTGGTTATTCAGAAGCACAACTACATGACATGATGAAGAAAGTGGCAAAGATTGGCTATGAAAAATCAGTTAATGGTCTCATCTGGGAAAATGTAGGCGATATACAAGAAAAAGAATTTAATCAACATGACTTCGATACGGAACCGGATGCTTATACCGTTCTAGATATAAGGAACGACGGCGAGGTGGCAGCTGGAAAAACATTTGAGCAAGCTATCCATATTCCATTACCGCGTCTTCGGGAATCAGTGAATAGCTTACCGGTTGACAAGCCTATTGTGGTACACTGTGCCGGCGGCTTACGCTCGGCAATCGGCGCGAGCATATTGTCCAAACAACTGAGCAATGCAACTGTTTTGGATATGAGCGAAAACATCAAAAACTACAAAAAGAACTAAATGCTGAGCATTTTACTTTCTTTTCTAATCCCCTTTTTTGTTGGTTCGGGTTGTGACGACTGCGGACCAATTGATTCACTTTACAAAGTTGAATTAAAGAAGCTATACAAGCCAGGCATCCCGACGGTCAGCATACAAGAATACTTACAAATGAACGCTGATAGTGTTTTTGTTCTCGATGCACGCGAGCAACAGGAATATCAGGTGAGTCACCTCCGTTACGCAAGGAACACAGGATTTATTTGGTTTGATATGCGAGATATTTACGATATCCCAAAGAATAGAGTGGTCGTTGTATATTCTGCAATAGGCGACCGCTCCCAACGGATTGCTGAGATGCTCATTCGCGCCGGCTACAAAAAGGTGTATAATTTATATGGTGGTATTTTTGAATGGATAAACCAAGGCTATCCCGTCTATACAAAACAAGATGTACAAACCTCACAGATACACATTTATAAGAAAGATTTGAGCATATGGCTGAAACGAGGCACGAAGGTGCAATGATGCAAATCGTCGAAACCGCTGACGGTTCCCACACCCTCTTCCATCCTCAGGTTGGCGAGCATTACCATTCGAAACATGGTGCTGTGCAGGAAAGCAAACACGTCTTTATCCAATCCGGTTTGGCCTATTTGTTACAACATGAGCAGACCTCATCCGTCAAGATTCTGGAGGTAGGTTTCGGTACAGGCCTGAATTACCTCTTGACAGCCGATTATTGTGTCAACCAACCAATTGATCTCCACTATACAGGTATTGAACGTTATCCGCTTCCCAAATCGCTGATCGTACAAACGAACAATACAAAATACGTGTCCCCCGAAGTGGCAGAACAATTTCTTGAACATTATGAGGACGCACAAAAACATCGGGTAAAGAATAGTCATGGCAGCCTATTCATCAATGACTGTGATGTCCTTGCTCACCAGAATGATGATCCAATCGACCTTCTTTATTTTGATGCTTTCGCAGCCGTTCACCAACCTGAAATGTGGTCGCATGAAACGCTCCAACATGTCTGTAAAAACGTAAGAAGCGGCGGAGTATTTGTAACCTATGCCATCACGGGTAATCTAAAACGGACGATGAAATCACTCGGCTTCAGTATCGAAAAAGCACCCGGTGCACCGGGAAAAAGAGAGATGCTACGAGCTGTTAAGTATTAAGCTAACTTATTGATATTTCATTATTGCTTTTGCTGGGTCACCTCCATTTTCTCTGCAAAATGCTCACAATAATCGCGTAAATCACCAATCACCGCTTCAGCCATCTTATCGCCGGCAGCCGCACGGAGAAAGGTATCTCCCAGTGTCTGAAGTGTTTCATAAAAAAAACGTTTCATCTCATCCAAAGGCATATCTTTTGTCCAAAGATCAATCCGCATCGAATTCTTATAATGAGGATCCCATAAAGCCAAGAACATGGCTTTCGCAGCCAACGCTTCTGATGATTCACTGTCAGATGATTCCCAGGTAATATGTTCAGGAACGTTCTTTTCATCCAACTCAACAATTAATTTTATTTCTGCTTTTTTCATTTTAATGAACTGTATTCTATGTATTTATTTAATTTCTAAAATGCCAGATACCAAAAGCGACAACAAGAGTCAGGACGAGAAAAAGAAGCTGAATCAACCACAATCTTTTCGGCGTATTCAACATCATTCGAAACATGATATCAACCACCACAATAATCACTGCCAGAACGCCGATCCATATCAATTGCGAGCTGAGCAATGTACCATCAATCAAGCCTGATACAGCCCATACAATCAACATAGCTACCACAATGTTTAAAGGAGTTATTTTCTTCATTTTACAGACATCTATTATCTTTTCCTGGCGCTTTTGATTGACTTTCCTCCGGCTCCTTTTCGCGATCCACGCCCTACTTTCTGTGTTCTTTTCGAAAACTTACCTTTATTACCTTTATCATTGGAAGCTTTCTTTTCATGAAACGCTCCTTTGAAATCAGGGTCTTCTTTTCTTTTCTGGTTGTCAATTTCACGGGCGATCGCCTGTCGTTCTTCAAAACCTGTCTTTTCGATAAAGACATGGTCGGGAATGTCTTTAACAGGTATTTGTTGACGGATCAGTTTCTCTATTTTTTTAATGTAATATTCTTCTGCCGGATTGCAGAACGTAACGGCTTCACCGGATTTCATAGCGCGACCGGTACGACCGATACGGTGAACATAATCTTCAATTACAATGGGAACTTCAAAATTAATGACGTGGCTTACATTACTCACATCCAGTCCCCTTGCCGCAACATCCGTTGCTACCAGAATACGGACGCCTCCTTCTTTGAATGCCCGGATAGAATTGATGCGCGTATTCTGTCCTTTATTCGCATGAATTACTCTCACATCTTCTTCATCATATTTTCGTACAAGGAAAGCATAAACATTATCAGCTATTTTTTTTGTTTTGCAGAAAACGATGATCCGGTTGAAGGTGTCGATATCTTTAAAGAGGTCCTGCAGCAGATTGAGTTTGGTTTTCAGATTAGGAACGTAATAGAGAGATTGAGCGACCGTTTCCGCCGGCGTGGCCTGCACATCTACTTCTACTTTGGTGGGGAACGCAAGGAAATCACCTGCTATCTTGTGCACCAGTTCGCTCATTGTAGCCGAAAAGAGAAGATTTTGTCGCTTACGGGGTACAATCTCCAAAATTCGGTGAATCTTGGAAATAAAACCCATATCCATCATTTTATCGGCCTCATCCAATACCAAAAATTTCAAGGATCTGGTTGAAATATGTTCTGCTAAATACAAATCTAAAAAGCGGCCGGGCGTAGCGACAATGATATCAACTCCCTTTTTGAGATTTTCGATCTGTGTTTTAGGCCCCAACCCGCCATAAAGCACCACCGTGCGCAAATCCGTATACTTTCCTAAAACCGCAATATCTTCTTCAATCTGCATGGCAAGCTCACGCGTAGGTGATAAAATCAGCGCCCGTGGGTCTTCACCTTGCGCATATTTCAGTTTCATCAGGATTGGTAAAACATAGGCAGCCGTTTTTCCGGTACCGGTTTGGGCGATCCCCATCAGATCTTGACCAGCCAGTATCGGAGTAATCGCCTTCTGTTGAATCGGTGTTGGTTTTTCATACCCAGCCTCGGCGATCGCGTTGAGTAGCTGTCTGTTTAATTTAAAATCCTCAAAAGATGCAACCATAGCTGCAAAGATAGATAAAAGCATTCAATAGCCTTTGAAATCAAAAATTTTAACGATTATATGATGAACTTTTATTCATAACACATCGAAATCCCTATTTTTGATTATCTTAAAACTAAATCGCACAATATGTCCAGAATACTGATAAAGAATGCTAGCATTGTTAATGAGGGTCAGCGCTATCGTTCCGATCTGCTAATCAATAATGGGATCATCGAGAAAATCGACGGAGAGATTAATACGATGGCTGACCGGGAAATCAATGCAGAAGGATTACACGTGTTACCAGGACTCATTGATGATCAAGTTCATTTCCGCGAACCGGGACTCACTCACAAAGCCGATATATGGCACGAGAGCCGAGCTGCGGTAGCCGGTGGTTGCACGAGCTTTATGGAAATGCCCAATACCGTTCCGAACACCTTAACACAAGAATTACTGGAAGAAAAATACCAGACAGCAGCCACACAATCGCTCGCCAATTACTCTTTTTACATGGGTGCGGCCAATGACAATATTGAAGAGGTTCTTCGGACCAATGCAAAGAATGTATGTGGCGTTAAGGTTTTTATGGGATCTTCAACGGGCAACATGTTGGTGGATAATCAACAGACACTTGAGGGTATTTTTTCGCAGGTTCCAATGTTAATCGCCACACACTGCGAAGACGAAACAACGATCCGGAATAATTTAAAGGAGTTTCAGGATAAACATGAAACGCTGACCATCGATATGCATCCATTAATTCGTTCTGCTGAAGCATGTTACATTTCATCATCTGAAGCAGTTAGACTAGCTAAAAAGTACGATACCCGCTTGCATATTTTACATATTTCTACAGCTAAAGAACTGGAGCTTTTCAGCAATAACATCGCATTGAAGGACAAAAAGATTACTGCTGAAGCATGTATACATCACTTATGGTTTTCTGACCGGGACTATACAGAAAAAGGAAATTTTATCAAATGGAACCCGGCAGTTAAAACAGCGAACGATCGCGACGCTATTTTCCAGGCAGTATTGGATGGACGGATCGATGTCATCGCTACGGATCATGCACCACATACGTTTGAAGAAAAATCCAGACCCTATGCTGAGGCACCTTCTGGTGGCCCACTGGTACAACATGCGCTACAGGCTTTACTCGATTTCCATCATCAGGGGAAATTAACACTGGAAGATCTCGTACAAAAAACAGCACACAATACAGCCATTTGTTTTCAGGTGGAAAAAAGAGGGTTTATCCGAGAGGGGTATTGGGCCGACTTAGCTTTGGTCGACCTTAACAAAGCTTATACGGTTAACAAAAGCAATATTCTATCAAAATGCGGTTGGTCACCCATTGAGGGACATACGTTCCAATCCAGTATCGAATATACTATCGTGTCAGGAAACATCGTTTACGAAGATAACCGAATTATTGAAGGTCTAAGCGGCCGAAGGCTTCTCTTCAATCGAAATTAATTATACAACAACACTAAACCTTAAGTGCAATGAAGAATATCTGCTTTATAATTGCCAGTTTAACTATCTGTATGTCTTGCCAAAATAAAATTTCATCTCAACAAAATAATGATGTAAATAATTCAGCGAATGCACAAGCTACCGATACCGCGATGCTTGCTGAAGCATATGAACAATACAAGGAACCGTCCATTACAAAAAAACGTTTTAAACACGCCGATCTAGAACCTCTGCTGCATAGGCTAACAGCTAATCCTCAATTTAAATTACATCGCTTGGGAGAATCTGTTCAGAAACGCAATATCTACCAAGTCGAATATGGCACAGGTCCTAAAAAAGTAATGCTTTGGTCGCAAATGCATGGTGACGAAAGTACAGCAACCATGGCTTTGCTCGATATTTTCAACTTCCTGGCCGCTGAGGGCGACGGATTTGATACGGTTCGTAACCTAATCCGGGACAATACACACCTCTATTTCATCCCCATGCTCAACCCGGATGGCGCCGAAATATTCAACCGACGCAATGCGATGGCAATCGACATCAACCGCGATGCGCGCAGTGGTACGACTCCTGAAGGAAAAATTTTAATTGATGCAGCCAAAAATGTACAGCCGGACTATGGCTTTAATTTACATGACCAACAGCCCTATTATTCAGCTGGGTATAATAAAACACCAGCCACCATATCCTTCCTCGCACCGGCCTACAATTATGAGCGCGATACCAATGAGGTTCGTGCCGATGCAATGCGACTGATTGTGGGTATGAATAAACTATTGCAACAATACATTCCAAACGGTGTCGCAAAATACGATGACACCCATGAACCCAGGGGTTTTGGTGATAATTTCCAGAAATGGGGAGCAAGAACGGTATTGATTGAGTCTGGAGGCTATCCGGATGATCCCGAAAAACAACACATTCGGAAGCTTAATTTTTTCATCATATTGAATGGACTAATCGACATTGCAACAGATAATTACAGACACTATTCGGCAGGCGAATATGATTCAATACCTGAAAATACAAGCAAACATCACGATCTGCTCATTCGTAATTTAACCTATCAATCCGATACGCTTCAGTATAAAACAGACTTAGGTATTAACCAAAACACGTATTCATTAGACGAGGGGAACTATTATGTTCGCGGAATCGTAGCTGATGTCGGTGACTTACTGGAGAGCGCAGGATATAAAGAAATTGATGCAGACGGATTCACGATCACTCCCGGAAAAGTATATGAAAAAACATTTGCAACGCTAAACCAGCTAAGCTCCGATCAAGCGTGGGACTTAGTTAAACAGGGCTACTATGCTGTTCGCGTTGAAAAGATGCCGGATGACCGGGCACATGGCCTGCCTCTATTAGTTCTGACCGACGGCAACCCTCCGGGGGGTGGTATGCACCTTGGGATGGCGGCTAATTTCTTTTTGTCAAAAGGAGGGCGCTTACAATACGCCGTGATCAATGGCTACTTAATTGACTTAAACGACAAAGCAGAACAAGAATTCAAACAATATGTCCGATAAAACAGAACATCGGTTCGATAACCCGCAGATTCAACTGGCGGATATCCCCAAACATGAAGATCTTGTACTTCAGCCTATTGCTAAACGGTATTGGAATATCATTGTCATCCACCTGTTGATACGCTTTTCAGTTATCGGAGCCGTGATCTTTAGCCTGGTTTTATCAATTGATCCGCTCAATGTCGTTCTGTGGCCAGTATTGATCGGTTATCTGCTGGTTGTGGGACTTAGTTTTTATTGGCAACGAATGGCTTTTCCAAAACGGGGCTTTGCGATTCGTAAGCACGACATAATTTATCGGCGCGGTGTTTTGTCGACCATCAAGACCATTATACCTTTCCAACGTGTTCAGCACGTCGCGGTGAACGAAAGCTTTCTATCGCGCAAATATGGACTGGCTCAGCTCCAGGTGTTCACTGCCGGAGGGTCGTCAAGTGATATCAAAATATCGGGACTGGAAAAAGAAGATGCGGAACGCATGAAATCACAAATCATGTTTCACATCGTTGAACCTCAACAAAATGCCTAGTCTCCCGCCCACATTATCCTTCCACGAAGACCAACGGCAATCCCTCTCAGGGATCATCGTCGAATCAGCTTATCTGATCCAAAAAACTGTGAAAGCATTTTGGGGTTTGGCTCTCGTATTGGCTCTTCAGGCGGATCGGATTGGCTGGCACTATTTGATTTTATTCCTTGTTCTCATCTTGATCTTAGTTTTCATCGGTGGTTATTTAAGCTATCGGAATTTCACGTTCCGCATTGATAGCCAACATCAGGAATTTATTCTTCAGAAAGGGATCTTCAACAAGAAACAGGTTGTCGTTCAACTCATCAAAATACAGCAAGTCAACATCAATCAAAATTTCATTCAAAAGATGATCGACGTTTACGGTGTGGAGATTGAGACTGCCGGCAGCTCAAAAAGCGAAGTGCAGATTCGCGCCGTATCCAAGCAAATAGCTTTAGCGTTGAAATCCCATTTGATGGAAGAAGTATCGACAATACAAGAAACTGATCCCTCTAAGCCAGTGGCAGTTACCCGACAGTCATTTATCCACATAAGCCCGCTAAGCCTCGTCAAAATGGGATTAACATCCCGCTACGTCGAAAGCTTTTTTCTTCTACTCGCTTTTCTAAGTGCAATCTACAATAACGTTAAAGATATCTGGTGGAACGATGAGGAAAGCGAAGACGAATTTTATCAGCTGGTAAGTACACACCTGGGGATTCAATTCATAGCCTCGCTCATTATCGGGCTCTTTATCGTCACCATTCTCTTCAACCTTATCCGGACCATCCTTGTTTATTACGACCTGTCTATCATCAAACAAGGTCGCTCACTGAACATAGCTTATGGCTTGTTCAACAGCAAAAGCACGGTGATCCATCCACAAAAAGTTCAAAAAATCGCTTTTCAAAACAACTACTTCCAACGGAAAATGAACTTATACGAACTTTGTATCCAGCAGCCGACCAGCGATGTCCATACCGACAAGAAGGCTAAAATAAGAATGCCCGGATGCAATCAAAGGGAGTTAGATGCCATTATCAAGTTTGTTCTGGATAAACCCGTCAGCCAAGGCCATCTTCTGAAACCAAATATCCGTAAAATTATTGCCCCACTCGTTTTCCTTCTGTTGCTGCCTTTAGGAATTCTCCTTTTACTGCAAATCAACACCTCTATCCCGAGCATGGTTTATTACATGGCATTTTTCTACCTCTTGCTCGCAGGAACGCTAATTTATTTTGGCTACCAAAATAACCGACTCTACATCAACAAGGATTTCGTCATTAAACAAAGTGGTATTTGGGACATCCAGACTGAAATCATTGAACCTTATAAAATTCAGGCAATCAGCATCAAGCAGAACTTTTGGCATCGCCGTAGCGATATCGGTCATATCGTGCTCCACACCGCAGGTGGCGACCTTTCGTTCCGTTTCGGAGACTATACTGAGCTCAAAAAATACGTTGATATCCTCACCTACGAAATAGAAACCAGCAGTAAAAACTGGATGTGAGGTAAATTATTGTTTTTTACTTCCGACTATCGCGCCAAACAAGTGTTTTCTTTAACTGCGTAGAATCTAAAGACCGAAAGTCGACCGGGCAATTGCCATCACCCCTACCCGTAAATCCACCATCCGGATGACAAATCAATTCTCCATTACGATTATACAACTCATTGAACTGATCGCAACAATCGGCCGTCACATAGAAATATACTGAATTCTCATACTCCCATTTCCATATGGATGCTGGTGGATTATAAACAGGGTTTTTCTCAATCTCGGCAATTTTATTTTTTACAAAATCGGTTGACATACCTTCAACCGTTTCTTTCTTACAGCCCTCAGCATTTAGCAGAACAGCGAAAAGAAGAAATGACAAATATTTTAACATAGCGACCATCTATTTAAAGTTAGGTTTTTTATCTCAAAAAGCCAGCGCGTTTATCAAAAAGTCAGAACGGACTGCTGCAAAAGCTGTGAACAATTTGTTTTACGTTATTATCTATTTATTTCCTATTGATTCCCTATTCTACCCGTTAAATTGATCAAAAATAGGGACTCAATTGTATATCATTTGAGGTTCTATATCTGATTATGTAAAACAAGTCTTGGACAATTTATCCCGAATGTATAATGTGGGTTCAAAAATAATTTGCGATAACACGAAATATTATCGAATTTTCGACATGGAAAATTTATATCCTTCGGAAGTCTATATTAACGGCGAATGGCGTGATCGAGAAAACGCAACCGTATCGGTTTTTGACCGTGGTTTTTTATTCGGTGATGGAATCTATGATGTCATCCCTCTCTATAATGGGAAAGCTTTTCGCTTGCAAGATCATCTCGACCGAATGCAATTTGGCTTGAATGAGGTTGGCATTCGCTATGACGCTTCCCAGTTAAATCCAGTTATCGCAGAGGCCATCGCCCGGTCGCCTTACAGTGAATCAGACGCTGCAGTCTATATCCAGGTTACCCGAGGTACCGCTCCCCGAACACACGCCTTCCCGGCCAACACGGCACCTACTGTCCTACTCTATGTTTACCCTATTGATTTATCCGGATTTGAAAATAAGTTAGCGACCGTCATGTTTTCAGAGGATTACCGCTGGCACCGTTGCGATATCAAGTCGACCTCCCTCATGGCAAATGTCCGCGCCAACAATGAAGCGAAACTTCAAGGTGTAAATGAAAACCTATTCGTACGCAATGGGTTAATTACCGAAGGAACTCATACGTCGGTGTTTTTTTTGAAAGACCAAACACTGTTCACCCATCCACTTGACAAGCATATCCTCCCTGGCATCACGCGGAAAGTCGTCATTGAAATTTGTCGCGAACACGGTTTATTTGTCGAGGAAGTCGCAATTGGGTTAAATGAGGTCGAGGAGATCGAGGAAGCTTTTCTCACCGGAACAACTACACAAATA
>Ga0079224_100015246_pt1 | contig 10760 bp, 10 predicted proteins | sample Stecom2015_FD_80414 | JGI IMG/M metagenome (GOLD analysis project Ga0079224, IMG submission 80414) | Agricultural soil microbial communities from Utah to study Nitrogen management - Steer compost 2015 | ecosystem: Environmental > Terrestrial > Soil > Agricultural land | place: USA: Utah...
CCATCCGAATCTTGCCGTCCTTGTCGACCCGCATGAACGAGAAGGTCGGGTCGATGGCGGGGTTGACGACCTCCAGATCCAGGCCATATCGATCCGCGATGGGCTCCCAATACGCGATTCCCGACCCACCCATGGGATCGGCCCCGATCTTCAGCCCGGATTTCGCGATGGCCTCCAGATCGAGCACTTTCGCGAGATCGTGCACGTACGCCTCCACGAAATCGATCTCCTGCGTCGTCTCCGCCTGCAGCGCCCGCTGAAACGACATCCGCTTGATGGCCCGCCCTCCATTCTCGAGCAGCTCGTTGGCGCGCCGCTCGATGCGCGACGTCGTGCCGGTGTCCGCCGGCCCTCCGGAAGGTGGATTGTACTTAAATCCGCCGTCTTCCGGGGGATTGTGGGATGGCGTGATGACGACCCCGTCTGCCGGTGCGCCCGAATTCGCAGCATTGAACGTCAGGATGGCGTGCGAAATCACCGGCGTCGGCGTATAGCCGCCCCCCGACTGAATCCTGATCTCGACGCCGTTCGCCGCCAACACCTCGAGGGCCGTTGCGAACGCGGGCTCCGACAGCGCGTGCGTGTCGATGCCGATGAACATCGGGCCGTCGATGCCGTCCTCGCGCCGCACCTCGGCCAGCGCCTGGCAAACCGCCGCGATATGATCGTCGTTGAACGAAGAGTCGCGTGAGCTCCCCCGGTGCCCCGACGTTCCGAACGAAACGCGCTGAGCCGGCTGCTTCGGATCCGGTCTGAACGCGTAGTAGGCCGTAACGAGACGCGGGATGTTCTCCAGAAGCTCGCGCGGCGCCGGCTTTCCGGCTAGTTCGTGAAGCGCCATATCAGTGGTTCGAGCGACGGAATGTTGGGTGGATGGAGTTGTGCGGGCGACTTGTACAGATCCAGGGGATCGTGCACGGAGTACTCGTTAAGTATAAAAACAAGCCTGGTCTAAAGGCGACATGGGATGAGCCTCCGAACACTCTTCATAGGATGAGCCTCCGAACACTCTTCATAGGATTAGCCGCCGCCCTCGCCCTGGTCGCAGTCGTGGTTCTTCTCCGACCGTCGGGGGAAAGCGACGGCCGGCAACCGGAAAATGACGAGGCGCCTCCAGGCCTATTCGATCGAGCCCGCGGCGATAGCGGTAGTCGAACATTCGACCCTTCCGCGGAGGTCTACACCGACACGTACGACCACGTGCACGATGATCCTCTACTGGAGATCGGCACACCTGCGCCGAACTTCGAGCTGGCGCGCCTCGACGGAGGCACCTTTTCATTGAGCGAGCAGCGCGGGAAGGTCGTGCTGCTCAACTTCTGGGCCACCTGGTGCGAGCCCTGTCGAGAGGAGTTGCCCGCACTTCAGCAGCTCTGGGAACGATATCACGCCGACGGCCTCGTCGTCGTGGGGATTTCCATGGATGAAGAGGGGCGCCCCATCGTCGAGGAGTTTCACCAGACCTTTCCGGTCGAATACCCGCTGCTGATCGACGGCCTGCAGGTCGCCGAGACCTACCGCGCCCACTTCGTCGTGCCGACCAGCTACCTCATTTCTCGCGACGGGCGCATCGCTGACCGGCACATCGGTGTCATCGACCGCGATGGTTTCCGACCACGCGTCGAGGCGCTCCTCTAGGTTGCCTCAGCCTACGATAGCCTCTCTCCAGGATCCACCTGGCTGACTCCCACCTCCCCATTCCTCGGAAGGACGGCTTCCGGAAATTCTCGCACCGCCCCATCGCGCAGATTCTCGAGGTGGACCAGCAAGTTCAGGATGCCGTCCTCCTCCTCCGGGAAAACCTCCCGCATCCGCATCCACATCGCGATCGATCGTTCGATGCCGTTGAGAGCATCGCGCGCCGAGCTCTCGCCCGCATCGCGAGCCGCAACGAGCAGCGGCGAATTAGCCCGAATCCTCTCACGAACGGCGCGAAGCAGCTTGACGTGAATCTGGTAGCGGTGATCGGCGATCTCCTGGACGGCCTCCTGCAACTCCACCACCTCGCGCTCCAGGTCTTCGGTGACCGCATCGAGCTCGGCGGCTCGCGCCGCCTCGCCGCTCCATCCGTAGATCAGCGACTTCGCCCGCCGGAACCATCGATTTACGCGCTCCGCATACTCCGCGGCCGACCGAGGCAACGGATGGTCATAGGCCCGTTCATCGATCTGCCGCTCTTCCTCCCTGATGACCTCGTCGGACGGGACCTTGATGCCCTGTGCATCCGCGAGCTGATGCAGGAGATCCAGGGCGTTCTCGAAAGTCTCCTGCAGGTCTTGCCAGAATGCAGGATCATTGTGGGGATTGTGGCCTGGCCGATCGCCGGTGGATTCGTTCATGGTGACCCTCTGGAATGGAACCATTTCCGCCAGCGGACCGCTTGCCGGCCGATGTGTAACCGGTTCCCGAAAAGGCTGTTCGTGATAGGGTGAGTTGCTTACAAGAACCCTACATTCTAGGCGCGGCGGCGCACAGCGCAGTGCGACGAAGCTGTGAGGTCGCGCGGACTCTCAAACCGCGGAGCTACCACCAGAGTACGGATCAACCATGGCGCATCTTCGATCTACGACCATCCTGGCTTTCTGCATCCCGGCGTTACTCGCCCTCCTTGTCGTCGGCGGCTGCCAGACAGACCGAGGGCAGGAGTCGGCTCGGTCCTTCGTCGCCGACGAACCTCTGCTGCCCGTACGGGAAAATGATCGATGGGGGTTCATCGACCCGGCCGGCAATCTCGTCGTCGCTCCGCGCTTCGACCACGCCTGGCGCTTCTCGGGCGGATTGGCGCTCGTTCAGGAGGGGCAGGCATTCGGATACGTTCGGCCTGACGGCAACTATGCGATCGAGCCGCAGTTCGACGATGCCTGGCACTTCCTCAACGGTCGTGCTCCCGTCGAGGTGAACGGACGCTGGACGTACATCGACTCCTCCGGTTCGGTCATCGCGGACTCGCAGTCGACCCTCCCGCCGGAGGTCGTCGTCGAGGCCCGCTACGATGATGATGCCTTCGAGCTCATCCGCGCCAACGGGCGCTACGGCTTCCGATCCGAGGACGGCGAACAGGTGATCGACCCACGGTTCGAACAGGCCTGGCGCTTCTCCGAAGACCTCGCGCGCGCAAAACTCGATGGTAAATGGGGCTACATCGGACGTGATGGGAATTTCGTGATCGAACCGGCGTACGATCAGGCGTGGGATTTCCAGAACGGCATCGCTATGGTCGAGTTCGGCGACACGATCGGCTACATCGATCGGGACGGCCGGAGGATTTGGCCGAGGGAAGGGGAGATGGGAGATGGGAGATAGAGGGGAAAACGTCCGAAAGGAGAATCGAGAAACGGAAGACGGCGAACGGGTGACAGGGGACGGACTCTATCACCGACGTCGGAAACCAAAACAGTAACCAGAACCAGCAATCTAGTTGAACGAGGCGCGCATCCTTTGGGCGGACGATGAGATCGATCTTCTCCGCCCCCACATCCTTTTTCTGGAGTCGAAAGGCTACGACGTCACGAGCGTCGCCAACGGCGCCGATGCCGTGGAGCGCGTGAAATCGGCGCGCTACGACCTCGTACTGCTCGACGAGCAGATGCCGGGAATGGGCGGCCTCGACACCCTCGAGGAGATCAAGTCCTTCGCGCCTGAAGTCCCCGTCGTGATGGTGACGAAAAGCGAAGAGGAACACCTCATGGAGGAGGCGCTCGGCGGGCAGATCTCAGACTACCTGACCAAACCGGTTAATCCCAGCCAGATCCTCCTCACCATCAAGCGCCTTCTGGAACGCTCACGGCTGCGCACGGAGAAGGTCTCGCAGAGCTACCTCCAATCCTTCAGCGAGATCACACGCGAGCTCATGAACCCGCTATCGCACGATGAGTGGGTCCAGCTCTATCGTCGCCTCGTCCGGTTCGATCTGGATCTGGAAGGGGACGATAACGCCCGGCAAATCCTGGAAGATCAGCACCGGGAGGCAAATCGCGCCTTCGGACGCTTCATCGAGGAAAACTACGTCCAATGGATCGCCGAGGCCGAGGCCGAGCCCGACGATTTCCGGCCCATCCTATCGCACGAAGTCGTGCCCCGCTTCGTCCTTCCGCATGTCGACGGCCGGCGTCCCATCGTCTTCTTCGTGATCGACTGCATGCGGTACGATCAGTGGCTGGTGTTCGAGAAACTGCTGTATCAGGCCTACGAGATGGAGAAGACCTTCTACTACTCCATCCTCCCGACCGCCACACCGTATTCGCGCAACGCCATCTTCAGCGGCCTCCTGCCCTACGAAATCGCGCGGAAGTACCCGCAGATCTGGGAGAGTGGTGAGGACGACGAGCACAGCCGCAACCGCAACGAGGAGCAGTTCCTCCAGGAGCTGCTCGATCGCCGCCGGCCGAAGACCCGCCTGCGCTATGAGAAACTCATCGGCACGCAGGACGGCCGCGACTTCGCTCAGAACGTGGCCGATTACACGCAGTATGACCTGAGCGCCATCGTCGTCAACTTCGTGGACATCCTGGCCCACAGCCGCTCCGACTCCGACGTACTGCGAGAAATCGCCCCCGACGAACGCGCCTACCGCGCCCTCACGCGCACCTGGTTCGAGCACTCGTGGCTCTACCAGGCGTTCCTCGACTTGGCCCGCATGGACGTCACGGTCATCGTCACAACCGATCACGGCGCCATCCGCAGCCTACACGCCACAAAGGTCATCGGCGACCGCGAAACCTCCACGGCCCTCCGCTACAAGTACGGACGCAACCTGAAGTGCGACGAGCGCCATGCCATCTTCGTCCGCGACCCCGAAGAGTACGGCCTGCCGAAGAGCAGCATGAGCACGAACTACATCATCGCGAAAGAGGATTACTACTTCGTCTACCCGACGAACTACCACCACTATCAGAACATGTATCGGGATACGATGCAGCACGGGGGTGCGTCGCTCGAAGAGGTCATCCTGCCCGTTGTGACGATGCGTGGCAGGTAGGGTCTGATGAGGCGCTTCGATGACCTGCTGCCCCGCGTCACATCGTCCGCCGAGGAGACCATGAGGCTCGGGGCCGAGCTCGCGCGGCGCCTTCTGCGGGGTGATGTCGTTGCGCTGTACGGCGACCTCGGGAGCGGAAAAACGGTCCTGACGCGGGGTATCGGGTCGGCGCTCGGCATCCCGGAGAGCGAAATCAACAGCCCCACCTTCACCATCCTGCACGAATACGCGTCCGGCTCCATCCCACTCTATCATTTCGATGCTTACCGCATCGAATCGCTCGAGGAGTTTTACGATCTGGGGTACGAGGACTACTTCTTTGGGGATGGAATCAGCATCGTCGAGTGGGCGGATCGAGTCGAGGGGCTACTTCCGGATGGGGCGCTCCGTCTACGGCTCGAGCACGCCGGCGAGAGTAGTCGACGCGTGAGGCTCGTAGGCGCGCCGGCCCCGGCCGATCAATCCGTCGCCTCATGAGACCCTGACGGGAGGTACGAGCGGATGGATGAGTTCATCAGAGAGGCAGAAGCGATACTCGAGCGACTTCCCCGATTTGCCGATGTGGGCGTGGATGCCTACAAGCCGGGACTCGATCGGGTGCGCAGCCTTCTGGAGGCCATGAGCCACCCCCACCGCGGGATGTGTTTCATTCATGTGGCCGGCACGAACGGCAAAGGATCGACGGCCTCTATGATCGCCTCGATCGCCACAGCCGCCGGGCTCCGGACCGGACTCCACACATCACCACACCTGTTCCACGTCACGGAGCGATTGCACGTCGACGGACGGGCCGCGCCGCCCGATTGGCTTGCCCAGGCCATCCTGAAGTACCGCGATGACATCCATCGCATCGATGCAAGCTACTTCGAAGTGATGGTCGCTCTCAGCATCCTGTATTTCGCAGAGATGCAGGTCGATCTCACGGTGATGGAGGTGGGAATGGGTGGGCGCCTGGACGCCACGAACGTCATCCGACCTGACCTGTCCGTCATCACGGATATCGGGCTGGATCACGTCGAGCACCTGGGCGAAACCGTGGAGGAGATCGCACTCGAAAAAGCGGGCATCGTCAAGGAGGGCGTTCCCGTGTTGACCGGATGCGTTCCTGCCGCCGCGCGCGTCATTCGAAGGGTAGCTGCCGAAAAGCGGGCCGACTTCCACCTCGTAGACGAAGAGACGGAGGTCGAGGCCGCCACCTCCGACGTACGCGGCTCCATCATCACGCTGAGAACACCGATGCGAGTCTATCGGGACCTGTTTATCGGCCTTCCCGGAACCCATCAAATCCGGAATGCGCGAACGGCTGTGCGTGCAGCCGAACTGGCGCTCGAGGAGGTCGGGCGGGACCACCGTTTCGTTTTCGAAGGGATGCGGCATATTCGCGAGCTAAGTGGCCTGCGGGGCAGGCTCGAAGTCGTACGCAGCGAACCGCTCATCCTCGCCGATGTCGGGCACAACGTGGACGGTCTCGCATCATCCCTGCGCTACCTCGGCGAATCGGGGCGCATGAAGGGTCGTCTGATCGTGCTCTTCGGGGCGATGAGGGACAAAGACGTAAAGCAGATGGGCCGCCTCCTTGCGGAGGCAGGGGCCATGGTTCGGCCCGTAACGCTGAGCTCAGCTCGAGCATTGAGCGTACAGGAACTTCGAGAGATCCTTGAAGGTAGTGGAGTTGAGACCGGCGAGCCATGTACGGTCCAAGAGGGCATTAGCGCCTTTCTGTCGGAGGCCTCCGAATCCGACATTCTCTTGATCACCGGCTCGCACCTCGTGGTCTCTCAGCTCGAGAATGCGTCCTTTTGATTGTTGTGCCTTCTCAATGGACGCGTTTCGTATGACGCTATTATTCGATTAACACAATTTTCCCAACGGGAAGTACCCGCACAATTGAATTTACACTGGGAAGGCCTATCTTGCGCTCAGAGCAATTCGTGCATGAGCACCGAATCCTCCGGGTAGTCCTTACCTGCCTCTTGTCCGGGCTGCTTCAGGGTTTCCGAACCTCGCCCAAGCCTACCGCTTTTGTCTTTGTTTTCCCTCCGATTCGGGTATTCACGCAAGGGCTTTAACGGCCTTACGTGACGTACCGGGTAGATCCCGCCACGAGTGTACTCGTCCTGCGCGGCTCGGCCCATGGAGCATACGGCTCCATGCGAAGACACCATCCAATCGCCATGAAAATCAGCGAACTACAAGAAAAGAAACTTCCTGAGTTGAGGGACATCGCCCGGGACCTCGGTCTGACGGGCTATTCTCAGAGTCGCAAGGAGGATCTCATTTATAGGATTCTGGAAGCGCACGCCGAGGCCGCCGCCGGCAATGGCGGCCCGCGTTCAGGCGACCGGCGCCAGCGTGAGCAACAGCCCGGCGGGCGTGAGGAACGTCCCAATAACAACGGCGGGGCGGCGCCTCGCGGCCCCGATCGGCGGGAAGGCGAGAACGGCCCGCCATCGCAGTCGGTGCCTCGATCGCAACAGGATGGCACCCCGCGCGACCGTTCGGAGGCCCCCGAGTTTCGAGGTGGTCACGAGCGGCGGTCGCAAATGGGAGAGCGCCCGCAGGAAGAGCAACGATCTGGCGAGGGCCGGCATGCACAGGCCGAACAACGCTCTGGAAACGGCTCGCGCCCACGTGACGACCAGCGACAGCGTGATGATCGGCGCCTGGCCGACCAGCCCCGCGCCGACGATGATCAGCACTCGCAAAGCGAGCAGGGCACTCAGGGTGATCAGACCGCCCAGCGCACGCAGCATGAACAACGCGCTCCGGCAGAACAGCGCCATGGAGGCGAAGCGCGTACCCGTGATGACCAGCGGACGCAGGATGACCAGCGGACGCGCGACGATCAGCGTGGCCGGGATGATCAGCGTCAGCGCGACGACCAGCGGCGACCTGACGGCCATCGCCATGATCCTCGAGCCAAACATGGCTCCGAAGGCGGCCGGCCCCAGTCCGGCCAGCAGACTCCGGTGAACGATCGCGACCGGCACAACAAGCACAACCGCGACGACGACCGGCGCAACAAACGGCGCAACAAGCAAGACAACCGCCGCGGCCGGCGCGACCGCGACAACCGGAAGGGCGGCAACCGCGACGAGCGCCGAAAGAAGGTCTACGAGGGCCGGCCCGAGTATATGGCCGATCACGATCCCCGAAAGACCGAGCTCGAGGGGATGATCAGCAAGATCGGCGTCCTCGAAATCCTGCCCGACGGCTACGGCTTCCTTCGCTCGGCAGAGTACAATTATCTCCCTAGCCCGGACGACATTTACGTCTCACCGTCGCAGATCAAACGCTTCGGCCTTCGCCTGGGCGACACCGTCAATGGCGAAGTCCGTCCGCCCAAGGAAGGCGAGCGCTTCTTCGCGCTCATCCAGGTCAACGAGATCAACGGACGCAAGCCGTCCGAAATCGAGGAGCGCCAGGCCTTCGACTACCTGACGCCGCTCTACCCCAACGAGCAGCTTCGGCTCGAAACGACACCTACCGAATACAGCACGCGCGTCCTGGATCTGTTCACGCCTATCGGCAAGGGCCAGCGCGCGCTCATCGTGGCCCAGCCAAAGACCGGTAAAACCGTTCTCCTGCAGAAGATCGCCAACGCGATCACCACGAACCATCCCGAAGTGTACCTCATCGTGCTCCTCGTCGACGAGCGGCCCGAGGAAGTCACCGACATGGAGCGGACCGTGAAGGGCGAGGTGATCTCGTCCACCTTCGACCAGGAGGGCGAGCGCCATGTACAGGTGGCCGATATCGTCCTCGAGAAAGCGAAGCGGCTCGTCGAAGCCGGGCAGGATGTGGTCATCCTTCTGGACTCCATCACGCGACTGGCACGAGCGCACAACTCGGTGGCACCGACCTCCGGCAAGACCCTTTCGGGCGGTCTAGAGGCCGGCGCGCTTCGCGGCCCCAAGCGCTTCTTCGGCGCGGCCCGCAACATCGAAGAAGGCGGCTCCCTCACGATCATCGGCACGGCGCTCGTCGACACGGGCAGCCGAATGGACGATGTCATCTTCGAGGAGTTCAAAGGTACCGGCAACTCCGAAATCGTGCTCGACCGCAACCTCTCTGATCGCCGCATTTTCCCGGCTATCAACGTGATCATGTCAGGCACACGGCGGGAGGAGCTGCTTATCCCCGAAGCCAAGCTGGGTCGCATCTGGATCCTCCGAAAGCTCCTGGCCGACATGGCGCCCATCGACGCCATGACCTTCCTTCTGGATAAGATGCGCGGCACCAAAGACAACGATGAGTTCCTCGTCACTATGAACTCATAGTCCTGGTGTGGATGAGGAACTGGGCGGAACGGGGTATGTGCAAGTAGGTCGCAGCGGCGTAATGGGCCGATCATTGCCAATGTTGGAGAAGTTGGAATTGAAAGCGCTGTTTTTCGATATGGATGGCGTCCTGGTGGATGTCTCGCGATCGTATCGCCGCGCGATCGAAGAAACCGTCGAGCAGTTCACCGGACGGCGAATCTTGCCCGGCACCATCCAGCGTTACAAGAATGCGGGCGGGTTCAACGACGACTGGAAGCTTACGCACGCCATCATCACGGACACGAGCATGACCGTACCGCTCAGCCGTGTGATCGACGAATTCCAGCGCCGGTACCGCGGCGAGAATTGGGACGGCTTCATCGCGGAAGAGCCCCCGCTCATCCAGACGCGCACACTCGATGCCCTCTGCACGGACAATCGAATCATGGGCATCGTAACCGGCCGGCCCGAAGCCGAGGCCCGATGGACGATCAGCCGGTTCGGCTGGAAGAAGTATTTCCCGCTGATCGTGGGACGGGAGAAGCAGGAAGGCCGCTCTAAGCCCGATCCGTTCGCGCTCCAGCATGCCCTCGCCGTTCTGGCGGCCGCCGGCCGGCGAGTTTCGCCGGACGCGTGCGCCTATGTCGGCGACACGGTCGATGACATGACCTCCGCAAGAGCGGCGGGGATGTGGGCCATCGGATTCATCCCACCCTACACGGAAGACAAAGGCTCGCTCGAGGTGCTGCTCCGGGAACGCGGCGCGCACCTCGTGCTCCACGACATCGACCGTCTTCCCGAAGTGCTGCAGAATTTTGGCGAGCGAGTCGCCATGGATGCGATGGAACGCGAGGTGTGAGGGACCATGCTCTCGTCTCGCGCGCGTGCATCCTCCCTGGCCTTCGCCTTCATCGTCGGTCTCGCGCCAGGTTGGGTAGCGGCCCAGACCGCGCCTGACACCTTTCGATCCGATGTCGCCGGCGCGATCCAGCGTGCGCTCGATGTCAGCCCCGAGGTCGATGTCGTCCGCGCCGAGCGCGATTACGCCGCCGCCCGCCGCGATCTGGCGCTCGCCAGTCGCTTCGCGACGGATTTCAACTTACAGACGGCCCACGCCGTAGCTCCGGGTCTCAAGAATCTGCCCGAAGGCGTTCCCCCCGATGAGTACTACCTCTATCCGGAGGTTCGCAACGACTGGGAAGATGTTCGGCCCCTGAATCGCTTCGAGGCTGACCTCATCCAGCCGCTCTACACATGGGGGCAGCTCAGCGGTAGCATCCGGGCCGCGCGAAAAGGGGTGGATGTCGAGGAGGCATCGATCGCCGAGAAGCAGCTGGAAGTCGCCCTTCGCACCGGTGAGCTGTATTACGGCCTCCTGCTGGCCCGCCAGCTCTCGCGCCTGACGGATCGGGCTGGTGACGTGGTCGACCAGGCGCAACGAGAGATCGAGCGGCTGCTCGAAGCGGGAGCGGAGGATGTAGACGATGCGGATCTTTTCCAGGTGCGCATCACCGAGCAGG
>Ga0079224_100015247_pt1 | contig 10760 bp, 14 predicted proteins | sample Stecom2015_FD_80414 | JGI IMG/M metagenome (GOLD analysis project Ga0079224, IMG submission 80414) | Agricultural soil microbial communities from Utah to study Nitrogen management - Steer compost 2015 | ecosystem: Environmental > Terrestrial > Soil > Agricultural land | place: USA: Utah...
AAATGAAAGGTTGGTGGACCTGACCGGGATCGAACCGGTGACCTCATGAATGCCATTCATGCGCGCTCCCAACTGCGCTACAGGCCCATGCGTCGAACGCTGGAACGCTCAAGTATACGGCGGGAGCTGGTCGGCGTCAAAGCGGCCTGAACCAGGCGCCTCGACAGGCGGCCGCACCGCGCGCGCCGGCTTGACTTGGCCGGAGGTCCGTGCCTAGACTGGCGCCTGTTCACACCATCAACTCGAGGCACCGGCCTCTCGTCAAAGGAACAATCATGCCCAGTGGCACGATTGCACGACTATTGATCGACAAAGGGTTCGGCTTCATTCGCGACGAAAGCGGCGTGGAGCATTTCTTTCATCGTTCGTCCGTCCGTGGTGCGGTATTCGAGTTGCTGCGGGAAGGCCAGCGCGTCGAGTTCACCAACGAGGACTCTCCGAAGGGACCGCGAGCCGCCGACGTCCGGCTTCTAGACAGCTAGCGAACCTGTCGCGTGTGCCGCGTTGCCCGTGCCGCCACGGCACAGGCCGACGCCATCGCCTCTCATCGGCGATCCGAAGCCCGACCGTACGATTGACCGCCCGCATTCCCCCGCAGGCGCCCAGGCTGCGGCGCCCTGACCGCGCTGGTCAGCGAGCCGCCGCGCACAACGCACTCAGGCACGCCGTGATCGGTTCGAGTGCGTCCAGCGTCTCGACGACCAGCTCCGCACCGGTGGCCGCCAGCTGGTCCGCATCATAGTGTCCGGTTGCCACCGCCACGGCCATCGCGCCGTTGGCGTGCGCGCAGTCCACGTCGAGCGGCGTGTCCCCCACCACAATCACGTGCGACGGCTCGAGGCCGTGCTCGCGCGCCCGTTCCAGCGCCACCGGCACCAGGTCGCGCCGGTTCGTATGCGCGTCGCCGAATGCCCCGAGGCGAAACCGTCGCCACAAATCGAAATGCCCGAGCTTGATCTCCGCGCCGCCCGCAAAGTTGCCGGTGAGCAGGCCCAGCGTGAACGACGGGTCGGCATCGAGCGCATCGAGCGCGGCGTGCACGCCGGGCAGCACGCCGAAACCCGCGCCAGCGTCTCGCGACATCTCGCGGCGCAGTTCGTCGAGATAGGCGTCACGCAGCGTCGGTACATGGGCCCGTTCGAAGCCGATGCCGCTTGCGCCATAGATTTCGGTCAGGATGGCCAGATCCGTACGCCCCGCCACCGCAACGCCCGAGAGCGCCGCCGGACGGCCGTGCAGCCGCTCGAATGCCGTGTTCATGCCGCGAACGCCGGCACCCGTGGTGTCGACGAGCGTGCCGTCGATATCGAAAAGTACGAGAACCGTCTGCGCGAGCGACATCACATCTCCACGAATCGATCTACGTCCAGTTCCACGGCCAGAACGCGCGCGCACGCACGATCCGGCCGCTCGATGACAGCAACCGCCGATGGGTGGCGCCCGACGCCCGTGCGAACACCGCATCGTCGCTGAGCGCGATCCAGCCGACTCGATGGTGTTCACCCACGTGCCGCAACGCGTGGCCGAACGCTTCGCGTTCAGCATCGCTGCGCAGCCCCTCGGTCGGATGCTCGAGCAACAGCAGGCGCGGACGTACGGCAAGCGCCCGCGCGAGGTGGAGTCGCGCGCGCGCCAGCGCGTCGAGCGCGCCAACGGCCTGCGCCAGCTGTGGCCGCGTCAGGCCGACGTCATCGGCGAGCCCCTGCACCTGCCGCAGGACCGACGGCAGCATCGGCTCGACTTCGAGGGTCATCGGCAGGGCCAGATTGGCCGCCACGTCGAGCGACTCGAGCAACGCGGCGCGGTGCGTCATGAACCCGAACCGATCGAGCGAGACCAGCCATTCGGTGTCGGTGCGAATCGTGCGCGTATCGGCGCCGTCCACGCTCACGCGCCCCTCGTCGGGCAACGCGGCGCCGCTGACGAGGTGAAAGAACGTCTCGGCCGCCGCCCTGTCCAGACCCGACAGCACGAGGCGGTGATCGTCGCTGACCGCCAGCGCCAGGACACGCAGGGGCTGGCTGCCGCCGTGATCCTTCGTCACGCCGCGCATCTCGATGAGCGGCACCCTGGCCGTCGTCATCGCCGTCGCGTGCGGTCCGCGCGCTCGACGAGGCGCTCGAAGGCCGCCGGGGGCAGCCCGACGTGCCCCAGGCCCTGCGTGCGGCCGCTGCCAGGACCGTGATAGTCCGACCCGCCGCTGACGACGACACCGAGCCGATCGGCCATCGTCTGATAGCGGACCACGTCGGCCACCGTGTGGTCGGTGTGGTACGCCTCGATGGCGCCGAGACCGGCATCAACGAGCGACGGAATGAGGTCATCGCGGCGCGTCTTGCCTGGATGCGCGATCGAGGCGATGCCACCGGCCGCGCGGATCCGCGCGATGACGTCAGCGGGCGGCGCCCCCGCCCGCGGCGCGTAGCCCGGGCGGCCTATCGACAGATACCGTGCGAACGCGTCGGGCACGTCGACCGCGTGGCCTGCCGCGATGAGCGCCTGGGCGATGGCCGGCCGTCCCACGGCGCGCCCCGAGCCAATCGCCGACGCCACGATGGCTTCCGCATCGACCGGCACTCCGGCGCGTGCGAGCCGCTCGCCGATGGCGCGTACGCGGTCGATCCGCTGCTCGCGCTGTGTGCGCAGGAAGGCGCCGAGCGATTCGTCGTCGACATCGATGAAGTAGCCGAGAATGTGCAGGTCGACGCCATCGGCAACGGCCGACATCTCGATGCCGTCGACGAGGCGCAGTCCGCCTGCCGCCGCAGCCAGCCGCGCAGCCGCAATGCCGGCCACCGTATCGTGATCGGTGACAGCCAGGACGACACAGCCGGCGGCGATGGCTTCGTCGACGAGCGCGTGCGGCGCCGAGCGGCCGTCGGACGCTGTGGTGTGCGCGTGAAGGTCGATCACCGGCGCCTGGTCCGCGCCGCGGCGGCTGGCGCCGTTCGAGCCCTTTGCGTCACCGATGCCGTCGTCGTGGGGCGTCGCCGATCGCGGCGTGCGCGCTGGCGCGCGACGAGCGACCGGAACTCGCGGACGAGCAGTTCGAAGTGATCGCGTTCTTCGTCGGCAAACTCCAGGAAGATCCGCTTGCCTTCGGATTCCTCGAACCGCTCCCCGTACTGCTTGAAGAACCGGTGCGAGGCTCGTTCACAGCGGATCCCGATGCGCAGCGCCTCGCGGTCGTCGACGCCCGGCGCGCTCAGTTCCTCGACGCCGGCGGCAAACAGGCCGTTCGACGCACTCTTGAAGAACAGGAATGCGGGTTGCGACTCGAGCAGTGGCTCGGCCGTGGTCAGCTCCTTGTACCGCGCCTCGAGGGTGGCGAGGTGTTCACGCTCTTCACCGGCCAGTTTTTCGAAGACCCGCTTGCCGCGCGGGTCACGCGCGAGCCGCGACGCGCGCGTGTAGAACGCCAGGCCGCTGCGTTCCGTCGCAATCGCCACGCGCAACGCATCGCGGGCGAAGACCAGTTCGAGGGGCACACGCGGCGTCGACGATGCGAGGCCGGTCTGGCACTGCTCGCAGACGCCGTAGATCTGCAGCACGCTCTCGGACGGCGTGAATCGGCGCGCCGTGGCGACGTCCTCGATCAGCACCTCGATGTCGGAGCTGAGGAACTCGAACGACTGCTGGCACGACTTGCAGATCAGGTGGAAGTGACGCGGGTGGCGGTACGAGTGCTCGAAGCGGAACTTGCCGTCGCCGAAGTCCACGCGCCGGGCAATGCCGGCATCGACCATCCACTGCAGCGTCCTGTAGATCGTCGCGCGGCTGATCCGGGTGTCTTCCGCGCGGATCAGCGAGACGAGTTCATCGGCCCCGAGATGACCGCTCTGGCGCAGGAAGACATCGACGATGAAGTCGCGCTTGCTCGAGCGGCGGCCTCCGGCGGGCCGGTGGGTTTCGACGAATTGGGACGGAGACAGCATCGGCGAATCGCGGCCTTCGGTCGTGAAGACCATGCGGGGACCCAGGGACACCCCGGACTCGAGCGGGACGCGCGTCGCGCGCGCCGCACCCGGGCAATGGTTACGCGCTGAACGACGAGCCGCAGCCGCAGGTCGACTTGGCGTTCGGGTTCTTGATGGTGAAGCCGCCGCCCATGTTGTTGCTGACGAAATCGACCTCGGCGCCATTCAGGTACCGCAGGCTGATCGGATCGACGAACAGGCGCACGCCCTGAACTTCGAACACCTGATCCGACTCCGCGTCGCCTTCGCCCTCGTCGATCATCAGGCCATACTGGAAACCGGAACAGCCGCCACCCTGCACGAAGACGCGCAGTCCGGCGCCGAGCTTGGCTTCCTCCGCCAGCAGTTCGTTGATCTTCTCCGCCGCCGTTTCGGTCACGTTGATCATTGTTCGATTATACGGGACGCGCGCCGTCCCGTCTCATTTAGCCGCGCCCGGTCAGGTTGGTTATGCTGTGAGGCGGCCGCCCGGTGGCGGTCCCCGGAAACTGCAAGGACTCGATGGACCAGACGCTCGCCGCCCACGCCGTTGCCCGCCTCGCTTCCCGCATCTGGAACCGGGAACCGGCCGCTTTTGTGGGCCCGGACGCGCCCCAGGCCGTCAACGACGCCATCCTCAATCGGCTCGGGTGGCTCGGCGCCCCCGACACCATGTCGGCCCGGGCGGCCGAAATCGCCGAGTTCCGCCGGACCACTGCCGACGACGGGCTGACCGATTTCTACCTGCTCGGCATGGGCGGCAGCAGCCTGTGCGCCGAGGTGCTGCGCGACGTCCTGGGTGTTCCCGGCCATGCCAATCGCCTCGTCGTCCTCGACACGACCGACGAGCATGCGATACGCGCGGCCACCGATGCGATCGTCCCGGAACGCACATGTTTCCTCGTGGCCAGCAAGAGCGGCTCCACCCTGGAGGTCACCTCGCTGGAACGGTACTTCCACGGCGTGATGGCCGCCGCCGTCCCCGCCCCAGGCCGGCACTTCGCGGCGATTACCGACCCGGGGACCGCGCTGGTCGACCACGCGGCCACCCAGGGGTATCGACACACATTCCTGAATCCCCCGGACATCGGCGGCCGTTATTCGGCGTTGTCGATGTTCGGACTCGTTCCCGCGGCCCTGGTCGGGATCTCGGAAGGCACCCTGCTCGCCTCCGCGCGCGAGATGTCCGACCTCTGTCGGCAGGATTCGCCCACCAACCCGGGCCTCCGCCTGGGCGTCTTCATGGGCGTCCATGCCTCGGCCGGCCGGGACAAGCTCACGCTCATCACCTCGCCCGGGCTTCAGTCGCTGGGGCCGTGGATCGAGCAACTGGTGGCCGAAAGTACCGGCAAGCTGGGTCGTGGCCTGCTCCCCGTGGTCGGGGAGCCCATCGGCCCGGCCTTTCAGTACGGCCAGGATCGAGCCGTCGTCGCGATCCTCGTCCCTGGTGATGCCGAAACGGCCCGCCTGGCCGACGCGGCCGAGACCGCGGGACATCCCGTGTTCCGCATCGAGACCACGCCGGAGAACCTCGGCGCCGAGTTCTTTCGCTGGGAGTTCGCCACGGCCGTGGCGGGTGCCGTCCTGGGCATCAACCCGTTCGACGAGCCCGACGTGCGCAGCGCGAAGCAGCGCACGCAGGCGCAGCTCGACGCGTATCTGGCCACGGGCGGGTTCCGCATCGAACCACCGCTCGTCGACACGCCGCTCTACTCGCGGCGCGAACATGCCGGCGCCGGAGGCGCGCGCCCGGCCAACGCCTACGTGGCCATCCTCGACTATCTGCCGGCCGATCCGTCGCGCGCGATCGCGATCACCCGGCTGCGTGCGTCAATCCGCAGCCGCCTGAACCTGGCCACCACCCACGGCGTCGGTCCGCGATACCTGCACTCGACCGGCCAGTATCACAAGGGTGGGCCCAACACCGGCGTGTTCGTCCTCGTCACATCGGGCGACGCCACGTCGACCCCCGTGCCCGGCGCCGGCTACACGTTCAGTACCCTCAAGCACGCACAGGCGTTCGGCGACTTCGATGCCCTGGTCGCCGGCGGGCGGCGCGTCATCCACTGCCACTTCGACAGCCCATCGGCCGATGTCGTCACGCGACTGGAACACGTGTTGAGCAGTCTGAACTGACATGCTGCGGGGAAGCCTCCTCGTCCTGCTCGCCTGCGCGGCCGTCGGCCTTTCGCTCGCGGCGCAGACGGCGCCCGACGCGCCATCGCAGCAGCCAGCGCACGGACGGCTGTTTGCACCGGAAGATCTCGGCATTCTCGAGAGCCCGGATCGCGACGACTGGCAGGAGCCCGATCGCATCATGGACGCGCTGCTCGTCGCCGACGGCTCCCGGGTGGCCGATCTCGGGGCCGGGGGCGGCTGGTTCACCATCCGGCTGGCGCAGCGCGTCGGACCCAACGGGCGCGTTTACGCGGAAGACGTGCAGCCCGAGATGATCGAATCGATCAAGCAGCGCGTGGTCAATCAGCGGCTGACCAACGTCGAGACGATTCTCGGCACCTACACCGATCCGCACCTGCCCGACAACCTCGACGCGGTGCTTGTCGTCGACACGTACCCGGCATTCGAGGATCCGGTCTCGATTCTGCGGCACGTGGCGCGCGCACTGGCCCCGCACGGGCGCCTGGGCATCGTCGACTTCAAGCAGGACGGCGTGGGCGGCCCGGGCCCCCCGCCGGCCGACCGCGCCGACCCCGAGGACATCAAGCGGGACGCCGAGAAAGCAGGCCTGCGGCTGCTGCGCGATGACCTGACCCTGCGGTACCAGTACATGTTGATTTTCGGACGATGAAGACCGCCCTGACGATTGCCGGCAGCGATTCCGGCGGCGGCGCCGGCATCCAGGCCGACCTCAAGACCTTTGCCGTACATGGCGTGTTCGGCACGAGCGCCATCACGGCCCTCACCGCACAGAACACACGCGGCGTCAGCCAGGTGCACGCCGTGCCGACGGCCATGGTCGTCGCGCAGATCGACGCCGTGGTCTCCGACCTCGGCGCCGACGCGGTGAAGATTGGCATGCTCGCCAGTGCGGATATCGCCGAGGCCGTTGCCGACGCGCTCGAGCGTCACGGTCTCCATCCCGTCGTCCTCGACACGGTCATGGTGGCGAAAGGTGGTGCGCGCCTGCTCGACGAGGCGGCGGTCGACACCATTCGGCGCCGTCACCTTCCGCTGGCCGCGCTCGTCACGGCAAACGTGCCCGAGGCCGAGGCCCTGACGGGCCTGCGCGTGGGCACAATCGCCGAGGCCCGGCTCGCCGCACGGCGGCTGATCGAACTCGGGGCGCGCGCCTGCCTCGTGAAGGGTGGCCATCTCGACGGTCCCGCCATCGACGTGCTCGACGACGGCACGACCGTCAGCGAGATCGCGGGACCGCGCATCGATACGGTGCACACGCACGGCACCGGGTGCACGCTGGCCGCGGCCATTGCGGCCAGGCTCGCGCGCGGCGAACCATTGATCGATGCGGTCCGCGGCGCGAAAACCTACGTCACGCGCGCCATCGAACGCGCCCCGGGCCTCGGGCACGGTCACGGGCCGCTTGCGTGGGGCGCCGCGCTGCTCGATCCGTAGCGGCGCGGTCCCGCAGTACACTCAGAGGATGGCATTCCGGCCGTTGGCCGTGTCAATCGATCCCATCGCACTCGAGCCCCTGGTCGCGCACGTCGAAACGGCCGGTCGCACGCGCGACGAGGGCATTGGCGCGGTGTGCACGTTCGTCGGCGTCGTGCGCGCCACCCACCAGGGCCGTGCGGTGCGGCACCTCGAGTACGAGGCTCATATCGCGCTGGCGGTGCGCGCCTTCGAACACATCGTCCGAGAGGTCGCCGAGCGCTGGCCGCATGCCGTGCTGGCGATTCACCACCGGATCGGTCGGCTCGAGATTGGCGAGGTCAGCGTGGCCGTGGCCGCGGCAGCCGCGCACCGGGCCGAATCGTTCCAGGTCTGCCGGTACGGGATCGAGCGCGTCAAGCAGATTGTCCCGGTGTGGAAACACGAGTTCTTCGAGGGTGGTGACGCGTGGGTGGAAGGCCCACTGGCCGATCCCTCGAACGACGACCTGCGCCGGCAGGCCATGGAGCGCGCGTGCGCGTAACGGTCCGCTTCTACGCCCGGCTGCGCGACCTGACCGGCTCGCGCCAGCACGCCTGCGAGGCGCCCGATGGCGCAACGGTCCACGACGTCTGGCGTGCCTGCGTGAAGGCCTACCCGGCCATTGCCGTGCTCGAGGGCAGCGTATCGTGCGCCGTCAACGACGACTTCTCGGCGATGAATGCGCCGATCCATGATGGCGACGAGGTCGCCTTTCTTCCGCCGGTTTCCGGCGGAAACGGAACAGAACCATGACACCGCAGGTGTTCGACAAACTCCGCGCCATCGCCTCGCGCTACGACGAACTGACGCAGCTGGTGAGCGATCCAGCCGTGCAGGCCGATGCCAGCGCGTATCGCACGCATTCCAAGGCCATCGCGGAGATGCAGGACCTTGTCGACTGCTTCCGCGAGTATCAGCAGCGCGCGCGCGACCTGGACGACGCGCGTGAAATGGCGGCGAGCGGCGACGCCGAGCTTCGCGCGCTGGCGGACGACGAGGTCGAAAGCATCGAGGCGCAGCTAGCCGCGCTCGAGGATCGCCTTCGGGTGCTCCTCATCCCGCGGGACCCGAACGACGATCGGAACGTCATGATCGAGATTCGAGCGGGCACCGGCGGTGACGAGGCGGCGCTCTTTGCGGCGGACCTGTTCCGGATGTACACGCGGTTTGCCGAGCGTCAGGGCTGGAAGGTCGACGTCATGTCGATGAACGACACCGGCGTCGGCGGGTTGAAGGAAGTGGTGGCCGCCATCGAGGGCAAGGGCGTGTATCGCCGGCTGAAGCAGGAAGGCGGCGTGCACCGCGTGCAGCGCGTTCCGGTCACCGAGGCGAGCGGCCGCATTCACACATCGACCGCGACGGTCAGCGTGCTGCCCGAGGCCGAGGACGTCGACGTCCAGATCGATGCGAAGGACCTGCGCATCGACACGTTCTGCTCGAGCGGACCGGGGGGCCAGAGCGTCAACACGACCTACTCCGCCGTGCGCATCACGCACCTCCCCACCAACACGGTGGTGTCGCAGCAGGACGAGAAGTCGCAGATCAAGAACCGGCAGAAAGCCATGAAAGTGCTGCGCGCGCGCCTCTACGAGCTCGAACTGCGCAAGCAGCAGGAGGCCATCGCGAAGGACCGGCGCGGGCAGGTCGGATCGGGCGACCGGTCCGAGAAGATCCGCACCTACAACTTCAAGGAAAACCGCATCACCGACCATCGCATCAACTTCACGATCCACCAGCTGGACGACGTGCTCGACGGCAACCTGGACGAGCTGGTGGGCGAACTCGAGGCGCACGCGCAATCCGAGAAGCTGCGGCAGGCCACCGAGTCGGACGCCGCCATTCACTGACCATGACAGTCGTCGAGTGCGCGCGCCAGGCCGCCGCGGTACTCATCCAGGCCGGCCGCGACAGCGACGACGCCCGTCGCGACGTGGCTGTCCTGATCCGCCATCTGCAGGGGTGGGACACGGCCGACTGGCTCACACGTCAGGGTGAGGTCGTTGCCACCGCCGTGACCGCGCGACTGGGCGAGCTGGTGGCCAGGCGCGCAGCGGGTGAACCAGTTGCCTATCTGCTCGGTGAAAGGGAATTCTACGGACGTCCGTTCCAGGTCACACCGGCCGTCCTGATCCCGCGCCCGGAAACAGAGCTGGTCGTCGAGCGCGCCCTCGCCTTCATCGACGCCGCAGCCGACCCGACAACGCTGCGGATTGCCGATGTCGGCACGGGCAGTGGATGTATTGCCGTGACCCTGGCAGCCGAACGCGCAGGCCTGCGGCTGCTTGCCACGGATCTGTCGGCCGACGCCCTCGCCATCGCCGGCGGCAACGCCGCGCGGCACGGCGTCGCCGCGCGCATCACCTTCGAACACACGTCGCTCACCGGGGCAGCCGCGGGCCTCGACCTGATCGTCAGCAATCCGCCCTACGTACCCGAGGCCGACCGCGCGGATCTCATGCCCGACGTGCGCGACCACGAGCCGTCGCTGGCGCTGTTCGGCGGCGACGACGGTCTCCGGGTCATCGCGCAGCTGCTGCCGGCCGCCCATGGCGCGCTGCGTCCGGGCGGGGCGCTCATCATCGAGATTGGCATCGGCCAGGCCGACGCGGTCTCGGCGCTGGCGTGCGCGGCCGGGTTCGCGCCGCCTGCCCGGCATCACGATCTCGCCGGCATCATCCGTGTCGTCGAAGCCGTCCGGCCGGCGGAGTCCGTATAATCCCGGCATGGATTGCCTGTTCTGCCGCATCGTCGCAGGCGAGATTCCCGCCACGAAGGTTTTCGAGAACGAGCGGCTGGTGGCCTTCGACGACATCGCCCCGGTCGCTCCCATGCACGTGCTGATCGTCCCGAAGCAGCACGTCGCGACGCTCAACGCATTGGCGCCGGAGCACGACGCACTCGTGGGTGAAATGGTCAGGACGGCGGCGGCGCTCGCGGCCGATCGTGGTCACGCCGAGCGCGGGTTCCGGACCGTCTTCAACTGCAACCGGGATGCGGGTCAGACCGTCTTCCACCTGCACCTGCACGTGGTCGGCGGCCGCAGCATGGCCTGGCCTCCGGGCTGACGCGCCTCAGAACAATAGGGCCGGCAGTTCGCGCAGCGAGCTGATGACGGGGACGTCGGCGTCAGTCGCCGCCGATCCGCGGCGCACAATCAGGACGCCGCGCATGCCGACGGCGCGCGCGCCC
>Ga0079224_100015248_pt1 | contig 10759 bp, 10 predicted proteins | sample Stecom2015_FD_80414 | JGI IMG/M metagenome (GOLD analysis project Ga0079224, IMG submission 80414) | Agricultural soil microbial communities from Utah to study Nitrogen management - Steer compost 2015 | ecosystem: Environmental > Terrestrial > Soil > Agricultural land | place: USA: Utah...
CTGGTAGTACCAGGAGAGGACCGGCGAGCCCGGCTCGTCAGCCACCCGCGCGATCCACAGGACGCGCCCGAGCTTGCTCTCCGGCGCCACCTCCTCCATCGACACCGCCGGATCCTCCGCCACCCGCCACAGCCCCGAGCGCTCGCGCACCACCGGCACGGTCTTCACCTCCACCTCGCCGCGCCAGTCCGGCTCCGGCGCGCCGCGCTCGCGCACGCCGAGCAGGTCGGCCACCTGCGCGCCGAAGCGCCCCTTGTCGCGGCGCGGCGGTCCCAGCCGCACGCCGATCAGCGCGGTCGCGCGCTCGAGGAGATCCTCGAGGCAGTCCGGCTCCTCGCCGGCCGGCGGCGGCGCGGCCGGCGGCGGCACCGGCCGCGGCAGACACGGCGCGGCCGGCGCGGCGCCGCGCACCGGGCCCAGGTGGACCAGGCGACCGCCGAGCACGCACGGCACCGGCTGCCACGGCCGACCCAGCTCGCTCGCGCCGCCGGCCTCCAGCTCGGCGCCGCGCCGCCACAGGCGGGCGCGCAGCTCGCCCACCCTGCCCCCCGGGTCGATCTCCAGCGCCGCCGCCAGCGCCTCGAGCTCCTCGCGCCGCGCGCGGTTGAGCAGCACGGTGAGATCGTCGGCCAGCGCCCGGCGCGCCGCCGCCTCCAGCCCCGCCTCGCCGCGGGCCGCGCCCCGCCGGCCGACCAGGCGCACGAGCGCCGGGCGCGGAAGCAGCGAGGCGAAGTGAAGCGCGGCGTTCACGGACTTGTGCGCGCGGGAGCGCTCGGAGATTCTAGCGGCCGATGCCCACGCGCCTCCTCACGCTCTCGCTCGCCGCCCTCGTGTCGACCGCCGCGCTCGCGTGCAAGAAGGACACGGCCAAGCCGGATCCGGCGGCGCTCGGCGACGCCGCCCAGGCCGCCGCGGATCGCCCGGCCGGGACCGGCGACGCCGCCCTCGCCGCCGCGCCGGCGGACGCCGCCGACGAGCCCGGCGACGCCGCGCCGGCCGGCGACGAGGCCGCCGCCGCGCCGGCCGGCGACGAGGCCACCGCCATGCTCGCCAGCGACAGGTCGGGCGGCGCCAGGGCCGCCGGCAACAAGGCCGCCGGCGCCAGGGCGGACGCCGACACGCCCGCCGACCGGCCGACCAACCTCCGCGTCCTGCCGAAGAGCATGTCGCGCGCCAGGGTCGACACGATCATGGAGGGCATGTCCAGGCAGCTCGGCGTCGAGTGCGCCTTCTGCCACGACGAGAAGGACTACGCGTCCGACGCCAACCACCACAAGGGCATGGCGCGCAAGATGATGGTCATGACGCGCGACCTCAACAAGCAGTTCTTCGGCGGCAAGCAGGAGGTCTCCTGCTTCACCTGCCACAAGGGCAAGGCCGAGCCGAAGTAGCCGCCGCCGGGAGCCTCCCCCCTGCCGCGCTGGGGCAAGGCCGAGCCGAAGGAGCCGCCGCCGGGAGCCTCCCCCCTGCCGCGCTGGGGCAAGGCCGAGCCGAAGGAGCCGCCGCCGGGAGCCTCCCCCCTGCGGCGCTGGGGCAGTCCTCACTCGTTCTTCTTCGGCCCCTACTTCTTCGGCGGGTGCTTCTTGCCGGCGTGGCAGGTCATGCAGCTGACCTCCGCCTTGAAGCCGTCCTTCTTCAGCTTGGTGTTGATGGTGGAGACCATCTTCATCATCTTGCGGGCCTCCTCCTTGTGCTCGTTGTCCTTCTCGAAGGCGTCGAGGTCGTGGCAGAAGTCGCACTGCACGCCGAGCGCCTTCGAGACCACCTTCATGTCCTTCTTGATGACCTTGAGGTCGGTGTCCTTCGGGTAGACCTTGAGGTTCTTGCCCGGCGCGGCGGTGGCGGCGGGGCGCGGCAGCACGACCGAGAACAGGGCAGCGAGGGCGCCGGCGAGGACGGCGCCGGCCAGGACGGGTCGCAACATCGATGACTCCTTGTGGGCGTTGAGGGGGGACAGGTGTCGTACGCGCCGGCGCCCGGGACGGTTTCACGCCCGGCCGGCGGCCGCCTCGCGGCGCGGGACGAGCCCCCACCAGTCGAGATCGAGGACCACCCGTGGGTCGTACGAGTTCCCGCTCTTGAGACTCACCTCTTCATCCATCGGATCAACATTCTTCACCGCCACCAGCCGGAGCCGCAGCGCCCCCAGCCCCGGGGCGCCCGGCACCTCGGCCCGACCGAGCACCTCGCTCCAGGCGTACAGGGTGTCGCCGGCGACGGTCGGGTTGGCGTGCGTGCCGCCGTTCCAGGCCGCCATGGTGAGGACGTTCTCCAGCCCGCGGTGGGCCAGCGCGTGCGCCACGCTCATCACGTGGCCGCCGTACACCAGGCGCCGGCCGAACCGGGTGCCCGCCATCTTGCGGGCGTCGAAGTGGACGCGCGCGTTGTTCTGGTAGAGCCGGGTCGCCAGCGTGTGGTCGCTCTCGTCGAGCGTCATGCCGCCCGGGTGCGCGATCCGCTGGCCGACCTGGTAGTCCTCCCACAGCGCCTCGCCGCCGGTCGCCCAGCGGATGTCGGCGAAGCGGTCGAGGTTGAGCGCGCTCGGCGCGCGCAGCTCGCTGGCCGGCACCTCGGCCGGCACCTCCGGCACCACCGGCTCGGGCGCCGGCGCCGCCGGGTCGCGCTTCTCCACCATGACCCAGCGGATGAAGCGCAGGACCTCGTTGCCGCGCCCGTCGATGCCGCGGGTCCGCACCCAGACCACGCCCGCCTTGCCGCTCGACACCTCGCGCACGCCGATCACCTCGCTCTCGGCGCGCAGCGTGTCGCCCGGGTAGACCGGCGCGAGGAAGCGCACGTCGGCGTAACCGAGGTTGGCCACCGCGTTGGCCGACACGTCGGTGACGCTCTTGCCGAACACCAGGTGGAACACGAGCAGGTCGTGCGCCACCTCGCGCTCGAAGCCGAGCGACTGCGCGAAGTCGGTCGACGAGGCGAGCGGGCGCGCGTCGCCGGTCAGGGCGATGTAGAGCGACAGGTCGCCGCCGTGAACGGTGCGCGGGGTCGGGTGGCGGAGCAGCTGCCCCGGCCGGAACTCCTCGAAGAACCGGCCGGGCATCACTCGGCGAGCAGGAACGGATACGTGAACGAGGTCGGCGCGCCGTCGAAGGCCGGGAACCTGGCCTTCTTGACCGCCTTCGCCACGCAGGCGCCGGTCGGGCCCTTCTTGTCGGTCGACACCTCCGACACCTTGCCGGACGGCTCGACGGTGAACCGGGCGGTCACGGTGCCCTGGTACTGCTCCACCGAGTAGCACTTGAGCGCCTCGCCGCGCACGCCGCCCATCGCGTTGGCCACGTCGCGCCGGTCGAGCTCCTTCTTGGCCGGCTTCTTCGGCTCCTCCTCGGTCTCCTTGGGCGCGTCGACGCCGCCGGTCACCTGGTTGAGCACGTCCTCGAGGTCCTGCCCCTCGCCGGAGGCGGACGGCTGGGGCTTGGCCGCCTTGTCGGCGTCCTTCTTCTCGGTCGCCACCTCGTCGGCCTTCGGCGCCTCGTCCTTCGAGGGCCTGGCCTCGGCGCGCGCCGTCCGCGCCGACCTCGACGACTCGCGCGCACGGCGGCCGTCGTCGTCCGCGCGATCGGCGCGGCCCTCGCCGGGCTCCGGCGCCGGCGCCGGCTCCGCCTCGGCGGCGGCGCTGTCGAGCGCGGTCACCGCCGGGGCGCTGGCCGCCGGAGGCACGGCTGCCGCGCCGCTCGCCGCCGGCGGGTCGGCCGGCGCACCCGGCGCCACCTCCGCCGTTTCGGCCAGCGCCAGCGTGCTGTCCGGCTCGGCGCCCTCGCCGCCGCCGCGGCCGACACCGAACACGAACACCGCCACGGCGGCGGCCGCCGCCACGGTCGCCACGCCGCCCAGGGGCCGCCACGGCGCCGAGCTCGGCTTCGGCGGCACGCGGAAGCGCGCCGGCTCGGCGGTCGCGGCGACCGGCGCCGCCTCCGCCGCCACCTGCGCATCGCGGCGCTCCTCGCGCGCCCGCGCCGGCTCCGCCGCCGGGGCAGCGGCCGGCGTCGCCGCCAGCGGCGCCACCGACATCGGCTTGGCCGCCGACGGGTCCGGAAGCGCGACCGACTTGAAGCTGCCGGACGACGCGACCAGGAGCGAGTCCTCCGCCTCCTGCTGCGACGAGATCCGCTGCGAGAGGCGCCGCCGCGTGTTCGACGCGAGAGCCTTGATCTCGTGCAGACCTGAGTGCTCCTCACGCTTCGCCGGCTCCGCCGGCGGCGTCGCGCCAGCGAGCGGCGCTTCATCCGGGCGCGTCACGCCCGAGCCCCTGGCGAGGTCGCTTCGTCCTTCCATGCCTGACTCCTGCGTTTCATCGAGACGGGCAAGGACTCTAGACGAAAAGTCATCGAAATAGCCATCGGGAATCGTTCCGTCCAGGGCGGCATAGGCCTCCGTGATCAGGCGGTCGTCGGGCCCCTCGTCGCCGGATCTCGAGCGGTTCATGCGATCTCCTCGTCGGCGCGGGCGGCTGCATCGGTCGCCGCGGCCACCTCCTGGCGGAGCTGGCGGCGGGCCTCGTTGACCCGCCAGGCCACCGTCCCCTCCGGGACCTCCAGGATCGCGGCGATCTCCTTGTACGGGAGCTGCTCGACGGTGGCCAGCACCAGGGTGACCCGCAGGACCGGCGACAGCTCGCAGACCTTCTCGATCACCGTGCGCAACTCGTGCGCGATCTCCACCCACTCGCGCGGGGTTCGCTGGGTCGCGTCGGCGGTGTCGGGCGGCCCGTCCGGGTCGTCGGAGGGCCTCACCAGCCGGTCGGCTCTCTTCCGCGACCGGAGGTGGTTGAGCGCCGTGTTGACGGTGATCCGGTAGAGCCAGGTGAACAGGTCCGAGCGGCCGTCGAAGCCGGCCAGGTGCCTGTACGCCTTGACGAAGCTCTCCTGGGCGACGTCGTCGGCGTCGCTGTGATTGCCTGTGATGTGGAGTGCTGCCGCGTACACGCGCCGCTGGTAGCGGCGGACCAGCTCGCCGAACGCAGCGCGATCGCCGCCCCTGGCCGAGGCGATGAGCCGCTGGTCGTCCTCCGACATGGCCGCCACTATATAGGAAGGGTCTGCCCGTTGGACCAGCGAGCTGGCGCCCGGCTTGGGCCCCTTGTCATGAAGGGCGTACAAGTCCGCGGGGCGTGTGGGTCTCGCGCCCACATCCTGACCGGACGCCTACCGGCGGCGCTCGAGCTCGAAGAGGCGGGGCAGGAGCGCCGCGCAGGCCTGATCCAGGCGGGCGAGGGTGCGGGCGGCCTCGGCGCGGTCGAAGAGCCGCGCCGCCAGGCCGCCGGCGGCCCTGGTCGCGCCGTCGCGGGCGCGCACCTCCCGCGGCGCCGACACCAGCGCCAGCGGGTCGGGGCCGGCGGCGATCGCCTGGACCAGCGCCGCCATCCGCTCGCGGGCGCGGCCCAGCGCGTCGGCGAGATCGTCGGCGTGCGCCGCCAGCAGCCGCGCGCGCTCGGGGCCGGCGGCGCCGAAAAGCAGCGCGTCGAGCTCGACCAGGCCGAGCTGGCGCAGCCGGGCGAGCAGCCGCTCGTCGCCGGCGAGGTCGTCGGCGGGGCCGCTCGCGCTCATTTCTTGAGGAGCTTCTGCTCGCGCTCGGCCTGCATCCTGGCCTTGAGCCGGGCGAGCTCGTCGTCGCCGCCGGCGGCCGCCGGATCCGCCCCGGCGGCGAGCAGCCGGGCGTCGAACGCCTCCGACAGCTCGTCCCCCTCCAGCGCGGTGTCCACCTCGGCGGCGATCGCCTCGTCGTCGATCTTCGCCTCGGCCCGCTCCATCTTGTCCCAGACCTCGCTGTCGAACCCGAACGCGTTGCCGGTGCCGGAGCGCGCCGCGGCGATCTGGGTGGCCATGGTGCCCTTCTTGAGCTTGAGCATCTGGAGCTGGGTCTCGACCTTCTTGCGCGAGCGGTTGAGCTCGACCGCGTAGCCGGCCGCCTCGTCGCGGTCCGCCTTCAGCTTGAGGAGCTCGACCTCGCACTGCTTCTTCTCGCGCAGGCACTTCCTGGCCAGGTCGTCGTCCCCCTGCTTGACCGCGCTGACCGCGCGCTGCTCCCAGGTGCGGACCTTGCTCTCGAGCGACTCGATGTCCCGCTCCATGGTCTTGGCGGTCGCCTTGTACGACAGGAGGTCCTTGAGCGCCTGCTTGCGCTGCTCTTCCAGCTCCATGATGGCGATGTCGATCTCCTTGGCGGGATCGATCGCCCGGTCGATGGCGGCGTTCGCCTTCGACTTCACCGCCCGCTTCATGCGCCCGAAGAGTCCCATTCGCCGTCCTCGCTCACATCGCTCACATGCCGGGCGCTAGAGCCCGTACTTCTTCTTCCGCTGCCGCAGCTGATCATACGTGAGGCCGAGCATCTCGGCCGCTTCCCGCTGGTTGTAACGCGCCTTCTCGAGCGCTTCCATGCAGATCGCGCGCTCGAACGCCTCGACCCGGGCGCCCAGAGGCTGGCTCGGGTCGTCCCACGAGGCGGTCGCATCGAGCGGCTTGCGGGCGCGCGGCGCCGGCGGCAGGGCCGCCTCGATGTCGCTGGCGACCAGCACCTCGCCGCGCGCCGAGTAGACCGCGCGCTCGACCACGTTCTTCAGCTCGCGCACGTTGCCGGGGAAGTCGTAGGCGGTGAGGCGATCGATCGCCTCCTGCGAGATGGCGCGCACCCGCAGGCCGGACACCTCCTCGACGAAGCGCGTGAGGAAGTGGTTGGCCAGGACCGGGATGTCCTCCAGCCGCTCGCGCAGGGGCGGCAGCTCGATCACCTCGAAGGCGAGGCGGTCGTAGAGGTCGCGCCGGAAGCGGCCCTCGTCCATGGCGGCGCGCAGGTCGGCGTTGGTCGCCGCGATCACCCGCACATCGACCTGGATCGACTCGCTGCCGGCCACCCGCTCGAACCGCTGGTACTCGAGGATGCGCAGGATCTTGGCCTGGAACTCGAGCGACATGTTGCCGATCTCGTCGAGGAACAGCGTGCCGCCGTCGGCCAGCTCGAACTTGCCCTCCTTCTGGCGGGTGGCGCCGGTGAAGGCGCCCTCCTCGTGGCCGAACAGCTCCGACTCGAGCAGCGACTCCGGCACCGCCGCGCAGTTGATGGTGACGTACGGCTCGGTCGACCGGCGCGACAGCTGATGGATGGCGCGCGCCACCAGCTCCTTGCCGGTGCCGCGCTCGCCGAGCACCAGCACCGGGCGCGGCACCGGCGCGACCCGCTCGACCACCTCGAGCACGCGGACCAGCGCGCGCGAGTCGCCGACGATCTGCCAGCGGCGACCGGCCAGCTCCGACAGGTGCTTGTTGGCCCAGCGCAGGGCGCGGTTCTCCCCCTCGAGCCGGCGCACCGCCCGCACGTGGGTCATCAGTCGGTCGATCTTGTCGACCGACAGCTCGAGCTTGTCCTCGAGGTACGGGTCCTTGGTGAGGAAGTCGGAGGCGCCGGCGCGCATGGCGGCGACCGCCTTGTCGACGCTGGCGTCGCCGGTGAGGATGATGATCGGCAGGTCGCGGTGCGCCTGGTGCAGGTCGCGGCAGATGTCGAGGCCGCCGCGCCGGCCGCCGCCGAGGTCGAGGTCGAGGATGACGAGCTCGACCTCCGGCTCGTGCTCGGCGAGGTAGGCGATCGCCTGCTCGCCGTCGTCGAAGCCGACGAAGGTGCGGCCGCGCGCCTCGACCACGCCGGCGAGCAGCCGGCGCACCTCGTCCTGGTCGTCCACCGCGACGATGGTCGCCTTCTTCATCCGCCCCCTCCGCGCAGCGGCACCAGGCCGGCGAAGGCGGCCAGGTCGGTCGGCAGGAGCACGGTGACCCGGGTGCCGCGGCCCACCTCGCTGTCGATCAGGATGCGGCCCTGGTGCGCCTCGACGGCGCGCTCGGCCACCGCCAGGCCGATGCCGGAGCCGGACTGCTTGCTGGTGAAGCCGGGCGAGAACAGACGCGGCAGGTCGGCCGGCGGGATGCCGCAGCCGGTGTCGACCACGGCGATCTCGACCACCGGCGCGCCGCCGGAGGCGACCGGCCGGGCGGACACCGAGACCTGCCCTCCCCCCTCGGCGCACGCCTCGACCGCGTTGGCGACCAGGTTGTGCAGCGCCTCGCGCAGGAGCAGGCGATCGCCGCGCAGGTCGGGAAGCCCCGGCGCCAGCCGGAGCTCGACCGGCACGCCGCCGGCCGCCGAGGCCTGCGCCACCACCTCGGTGAGGAGCGGGCCGACCGGCAGGATCTCGAGGCGCGGCCCGGCCGCCTGCATCGAGCGCAGGTAGGCGGCCCACTCGTCGTAGAGCGCGGTGAGCTCGCGCTCGAGCTCGCCGAGCTTGTCGCCGAGGGCGGCGGGGTCGCCGCCGGGCGCGGCCTGCTTGCGGGCGCTGCGCGCGCGCGCCGCGGCGATGCCGAGCAGGTTCTTGAGCCGGTGGCCGCGGGTGTAGATGCCGCCCAGGACGTCGCCGCGGGTCACCTCCGCCATCGCGGTGACCAGGCGCGGCGCCGCGGCGCCGGCGGCGCTGCCGGCGCCCGGCCAGGCGGCGTCGAGGATGCGCTCGACCAGGCCGGGCAGCGCGGCGCCCGGGCTCACCGCCTCGAGCACGCGGGCGGCGCTGCGCCAGGCCAGGCCGTGGCCGGCGTCGATGCGCAGCGCGACCTCGACGTCGCCGAGCGCGGTCATGACGTCGCCGCGGCCGAGGGCGAGCAGCGCGAGCTGGTTGGCGGCGCCGGCGTGGCCGGGGCGGAGCGCCAGGCCGTCGCGGTAGGCGCGCTCGGCGCGGCTGGCGCGGGCCGGGTCCTCGGCGTAGGCCGAGCCGAGCAGGAAGTGGACGCGGGCGAGGTCGACCGACTCGGCGGCCCCGCGCGGCGCCTCGCTCATCTCGGCGGCGAGCGCCTCGAGATCGTCGAGCGCGCGGCGGCGGGCGTCGTCGTCGCGCCGGCGGCGCAAGAGGCGCTCGCACAGGCGCAGGCGGATCACCCGGGCGCCCGGCCGGGCGCGGAGCGCCGCCTCGAGCGCCCCCTCGACCGCAGCGTCGTCGCCGGCGGCGCCGCCGTGGCCCTGGGCGTGGGCCCGCAGCATCGCGCGCAGGACGTGGACCCACCACGGCACCTCGCCGGCGGCGAGCTCGTCGATGCGGCGCTCCGCCTCGTCGGCGGCGCCGCAGGTGACCGCGAGCCGGAGCGCGTCGTCGCCGAGCGGCAGCGCGGCGTCGATCTCCTCGGCGGCGCGGCCGGGCGCGCGCGCGAACTGCAGGAGCTCGTCGAGGGCGGCCAGGCAGGTCGCGGTGGCGCCGGGCGCGTCGCCCTCGGCGCGCGCCACCTCGGCCCGTCCGCACAGCGCGCGCACCCGGTGCAGCGGGCCCGCCGCCGGCGCGTCGAGCACCTGGGCGAAGGAGAAGCGCGCCGCCGCCAGCTCGCCGGCCGCCGCCTGCGCCCGCCCGAGCACGAGCCGCGCCTCCGCGCCGCCGCCGCCCCGCGCCGCCGCCTGGGCGTGCTCGCGCGCCGCCGCCGGATCGCCCGCGGCCAGCGCCAGCTCGGCCAGCCGCCCGGCCGGCACCGGATCCCCCTCGCCGGCCGCCGCCGCGGCGCGCTCGAACGCTGCCCGCGCCGCCGCGGTCAGCCCGAGCGCCGCGTAGCGGTCGCCCAGCTCCACCAGGTCCGCCCAGCTCGTCATGAACGTAGACGTAAACGTAAACGCAAACGCCCCCCGAAGGTAAGCGCGCCGCGCCGCCGACAGGCGCCCCTGTGCGCGCGGCGAGTCGCGGGCGCACAGGGCCTGGCCTGGGGCCGACGGCTGGGCGCAGAGAGCGGGCCGCTCGATCCTCATGGGCATGATGACCCCGAGGCGGCGGCCGTCGCGCGCGCGTGCGTCTACGCGGTGGCCTTGTCGCGGCGCTCGAGGTAGGTGCGGGTCTCGGCGAGCTCGCGGCCCAGGGCGTCGCCGGCGCCCGCGCCGGCCTGGTCGCAGGCGGCCAGGAAGCGGCGCATGGTCTCGCCGTCCTCCTGGTGCTGCTTGCGCACCGCGGCGTGCATCTCGCGGAACTTGTCGTAGAAGTCCTGCAGCATGTCGCCCTTGCGCAGCGAGTAGACGTTGCCGAGCCGGCCGGCCGCCATCTCGTCGAAGTAGCGCGACACCTTGTAGAGCGGGCCGGCCACCTTGTGGGTCATGACCACGAGGTACATGAACAGGACCACCACCAGGCCGATGCCGGCGCCGGCCATGGTGAGGACCAGCTTGTTGTCGCCGCTGGTGAGCCGCGCGGCGATCGCGTCGCGCAGCTCGCTGTCCTGGCTGAAGGCGTCGAACGCCTCGAGCACGTAGGCGGAGGCGTCCGCCTCCTGGCGCCAGATGAGGTAACCCAGCGCGCCGGAGATGATCGCCGACATCACGGTGACGAAGGCGACGTAGCGGAGCTGCAGGGACTTGTTGAGCAGGTAGTTGCTCAGCTTGCGGCGGTGCTTGGCCACGCTACACCTCCTCCTTCTTGCCGAGCGAGGCGCGCTTGCGGTCGCAGAGGGCGCGCAGCTCGGTGAGCGCGGCGGCCGCCTCCGGCGACCGGCTGGCCAGGTCGGCCTCGTCGGCCGCGGCGATGAGCGCGTCGAGGCGCGCCAGGTCCTCCTCCTGCCACTTGACGACGCCGGCGTGGGCTGCCTTGAAGTGGTCGTAGAAGTCGACCAGGTGATCGCCTTTGCGCAGGTTGTAGACGGTGTCGAAGGTGCCGTCGCACATCTTGGCCATGTAGAGCGAGACCATGTGCAGCGGGCCGGCCACCTTGTGGGTCATCTTGATGCCGTAGATC
>Ga0079224_100015249_pt1 | contig 10759 bp, 6 predicted proteins | sample Stecom2015_FD_80414 | JGI IMG/M metagenome (GOLD analysis project Ga0079224, IMG submission 80414) | Agricultural soil microbial communities from Utah to study Nitrogen management - Steer compost 2015 | ecosystem: Environmental > Terrestrial > Soil > Agricultural land | place: USA: Utah...
GCCTTGGAGCTGCTGCGCGGCTGGATCGTAACCTGAACGACGCGCGGAGCCGGCGCTGGCTCGCCCGCGGGGCGCTGCTCCGGCGAGGCCATCGGTGGAGCGGGCTGCGGTTCGGCGGGCGCGGGCGCGGGCGGCGGGGGCGGGGGGCTCGCCGCGGGTTGATCGGCCGCTGGACCCCCGCAGCCGAAGACCGGCACCGAAACGGTGCAGACGAGCGCCATCCACTTTCCAAGCTTCATCGTAGTTGCCTCCAGAGGGTCTCGAGTGCGAACACGGGTAATCCCCGTCCGCGGTCATGCAAGCTTTTTTGGCGTGAGCGCTGCCTGTCCGTCGCGCTCAACCTTGCTCCAATTCTACTATCACTGGAACGTGATCGGAGGGTCTTGGGCGGCGCCGCTCCTCCACGTCGATCGCGGCGGCCTTGCAGCGGGGGACCAGCGTCCGTGAGAGGAAGACGTAGTCGATCCGAAGCCCGACGTTCTGGCGAAACGCGCCGGCTCGGTAGTCCCACCAGCTGAAATGTCCGCCCTCGGAGTGATGCAGCCGGTACGCGTCTTCGAGGCCGAAGCCGAGCACATGATCGAGCGCGGCGTGCTCGTCCGGGTGAAAATGAATCTGTCCCTGCATCGCTGCTGGATCGAACACGTCACGTGCTTGTCGGGCGACGTTGAAATCACCGCACAATACGATCGCATCCTCCGCGCGCCGCCTTTGGTCCAGGGTGGCGCGCAGCCGCGCCAGCCACTCGAGCTTGTGCTTGAAAGAGGGTGAGCTGATGCTCTTTCCATTGGGCACGTAGGCGCTGAACACATGCAAGCCTGCGACGCGGGCGCCGATGAGCCGGCAATCGGCGTCGGGAGCCTCGCCGTGAAGGCCGATCTCGATCTCACCGAGCGGCAGGCGGGAGGCGATCGCGACGCCGTTGTACGACTTCTGGCCGTGCATCGCCACCGTGTAGCCGAGGCGCAAAAACTCCTCGCTAGGAAACTCGTCGTCTTCGACCTTCGTCTCCTGGAGGCACAATACATCCGGCTGGTTCTGGCGCAGCCAGTCGATGACCAGCTCGCAGCGAGCTCGGATCGAGTTGACGTTCCAGGTGGCGACCCGCACGGGCGCGCATACTACACCGGGCTCTGGGGCGGCAGACAACCCGGTTCGGAGCTTTCGGACGGCGCTCGGCCGTGGTCGCCGACGCTCCCGATAACGCCCGCCCGGGCTTGTCAATCGGCCTCATCTCGACTAGCGGGTGGGGTCGGCACATGCTTGTTCGTCACGCTCGGCGCCGCGCAGAGTTACGGTCATTCGGGGCGCTCGCCGCCGCAGCGCTGTTCGTTCACCACCAGGCGCAGGCACAGGGGGAACCCTCCGGCAGCAGCTTGCCTTCGAACGCAGGCGCGGTGCGGCCCGCCGACGACGCGCCGCCGCCCGATCCGAAGGCAGCGGTCGAGATGCCCGAGCTGCTGCACTTCGAGAACGCGCCGTATCCACCAGCGGCTCGCGAGGCGGGGATCCAGGCGGACGTGCTGCTGCGGCTCACCATCGACGCGACCGGCGCGGTGACGGAGGCCGAGGTCATGGAGCCCGTCGGGCATGGTTTCGACGAGGCCGCCCAGGCCGCGGCGTTGAAGTTTCGCTTCAGCCCGGCCCGGCGGGGCGGCAAACCCGTGCCGGTGAAAATCCCGTTTCGCTACTCGTTCACGCTCGAGCAGGTGCCGGTGGAGGAGCCGGAGCCGCTGCGCGTGGGGGAGCTGTCGGGCAAGATCCTGGTCGCGAGCGGCGACGCTCCGCTCGCCTCGGCCCAGGTGACCGTGCAGGGGCCAGGCGGCTCGACGACCCTGACCACCGACGCCGCCGGCGTGTGGCGTCTCTCGGAGCTCGAGCCCGGCGCCTACCGGGTCGAGGTGAGCGCGCCCGGCTTCGAAACGCTGGCGCTCACCGAGGAGGTCGTCGCGGGGCAAGCGACGGAGGTGACCTACCGGCTGGCCCCGAGGATCGAGGCGGATACCCTCGAGGTGTTGGTGGAGGCCGAGCGTCCCGTGCGGGAGGTGACGCGGCGCACGTTGGACCGCCAGGAGTTGACCCGCATCCCAGGCACCCGCGGTGATGCCCTGCGCGCGATCGAGAGCTTGCCCGGCGTGGCGCGGCCACCGGGGCTCGCCGGCCTCATCATCGTCCGCGGCTCGAACCCGGAGAGCACCGAGACCTTCATCGACGGCACCAACGTGCCGATCACGATTTACCACTTCGGCGGCATCACGACGATCGTCCCGACCGAGCTGCTCGACCGCTTCGACTTCTACCCCGGCAACTTCAGCGCCCGCTATGGCCGGCTCACCGGTGGCGTCGTCGACATCGCCCTGCGCAAGCCGGACACGCGCTGTATGGAATACGGCAAGCGCACGGACAAGGGCGGCTGCTTCCACGGCATGGGCCAGCTGGACTTGATCGACGCCCGCGCCATGATCGAAGGGCCGATCGCAAAAGATTGGTCGTTCATCGTCGCCGGCCGGCGCAGCTGGATCGATACCTGGATCGAGCCGGTGCTGGAGGAAGCGGAGACCAGCGTGACGCGCGCGCCGGTCTACTACGACTACCAGGGCATCGTGGACTACACGCCGAACAAGCGCGAGCGCTTGAGCCTGCGGGTGTTCGGCTCCGACGACCGCTTCGATCTGGTGGCGGACGAGCCGTCGGCGCAGGATCCCGCGTTCGGCGGGCGGGTGGGCTTTGGCACCGGCTTCGTGCGGGCGCAGGCCTTGTACGAAGCCGACCTCACGCCGGAGCTCGAGCTCCAAGCGATGCTGGCGGTGGGCTACACGGAGATCGAATTCACGATAGGGAACTTCCTATTCGACTTCGACTCCTACCCAATCCACCAACGCAGCGAGTTTGGCTGGAAGATCGCTCCCGGCGTCAAACTCAACTTCGGTCAGGACTTGCTCGCGGCACCGATCCGCTACCAAGTGCGGTTTCCGCCGCCGCCCCGGCCGGGGGAGCCCGACCCGGGGCCGTACAGCACCCGCCCACCGCTCGAGAGCACCGTGAACATGAACGCCTTTCGGCCGGGCTGGTACGCCGAGGCCGAGCTCAGGCCATCGCCCCGCTGGCTCATCATCCCCGGGGTTCGCCTGGACCACACCCGCGACAGCGGGCAGACGGATTTCAGTCCACGCCTGGTCGCACGCTACGACTTGGTGCAGCCCGCGTCCGCGGACGAGCCAGGTTCGGAAAACCGCCGCCGAACGACCCTCAAGGCGGGCATCGGCGTATTCTATGAGCCGCCCCAGTTCCAGGAGACCGACGAGGTGTTCGGGACGCCGGGTCTCGAGTCGAACCGAGCCATTCACTACGCCCTCGGCGTCGAGCAAGAGCTCACGCGCCAGGTGGAGCTCAGCCTGGAAGGCTTCTACAAAGATCTCGATCAGCTGGTTGCCCGGGACGCCGTCAGCGGCGGCTTGTTCGCGTACAACAACGAAGGGACGGGGTCGGTGATCGGGCTCGAGACCTTGTTGAAGTACAAGCCCGACGAGCGGTTCTTCGGCTGGGTGGCGTACACGATCTCGCGCAGCGTCCGGAAAGACGATCCAGACGAAGAAGAACGCTTGTTTCAATGGGATCAGACCCACAACCTCTCGATCGTCGGCAGCTACGCGCTCGGGCGCGGCTGGAACGTGGGCGGTCGCTTCCGGCTCGTCTCGGGGGCGCTCGACACCCCAGTGGTCGGTCCGCCATCGCTGCCCGCTCTGTACTCCGCAGATTCGGGCTCCTACGCCCCGCTGCAAGGGGAAGTGTTCGGGGAGCGTCTGCCCACCTTCCACCAGCTCGATATTCGCATCGAGAAAGTGTGGCAGTTCAAGGATTGGCAGCTGGGCGGCTACGTCGAGCTGCTCAATGCCTACAATAATCCGGCCAAAGAGGCGATCACCTACAACTACAACTTCACTCGCCGGCAGTATGTCGAGGGCCTGCCGATTTTACCCAACCTGGGCATCCGAGGTGCGTTTTGAAACGGGCGGCCTTCATCGGTGCGGTCTTGCTGATCGGTTGCGGTGAGCAGTTCGAGCCTATCAGCGAGCTTGAGACGCTGCGCGTGCTGGCGGTTCAGAAGAGCGCGCCCTACGCCGATCCGGGCGAAGAGGTGGAGCTTCGGATGTTGTGGTTCGACGGCGCGGCGCCACCGGCGCGCTCCATCCAGCGCACCTGGATCAGCGGCTGCTACAACCCCCCGGCCGATCAGTACGCCGGCTGCTTCGAAGCGCTCGGCGCGGCGCTCGGGGGGCAAGCCGAAGGTCCGTCGCCGCCGGTCGTCGACCTGGAGGCGCTGCTCAACCAAGCCGAGGGGGAGCGCGTCTGCTTCGACGCGGAAGAGACGGTGTGCGTCGGCAGCGGCGACCGGTTCTCCTTCAATCTGCCGGAGAGCATCGTCGCCGATCATGCGCCGTCGCAGGATCCAACCCAACCGCGCTACGGCCTGGCGTTCACCTTCTTCGCGGTCTGTGCCGGACGGCTGGTGCTCGATCCGGCCGTGGCCGCCGAGCGGGCGTTTCCGATCCTTTGTTTGGATGAGTCCGGCGAGCCGCTCGGCGCGAGCGACTACGTCGCCGGCTACTCGAGCCTGTACGCCTTCGAGGACTTCGACAACGCGAACCCGGAGATCACGGGCTTCGTCTTCAACGGCGAGAGCGTGAGCCCGAGCTGCATCGGTGCAGACTGTCTGGACGCTCCGATGGCGATCGAGGAGTGCTCGGCGGACGCGGTCGCCACGGTGCCTGTCTGCCCACACGACGATCCGGATGATTGCCCGGGCTACGCCGCGTTCCCCCGGGTCGCGGAGAGCAGCATCGAAATCGACGAGGTGACCAACGCGACCCGCGACCGCACGCTGCGAGAGCAGATGTGGATCCGCTATTTCGTCGACGAAGGGGCGGTCAGCTCGGCGGTTCGCCTGGTCAGTGACGCCACCACCGGTCCCATCCCCGAAGCGCGGCGTGGCACCGAGCTCAAAGCACCCTCGACGCCCGGCCCGGTCAATCTCTGGGCGGTGGTGCAGGACAATCGTGGCGGCGCCAACTGGGCCCGCATCGAAGTCTGCGCGCAGTGACCTCCGGAACACCAGGCCCCGGTTAGGCGCCGCGCGCAGCCCGGTGCTGCCTTGCTGGACGGCTCGCTCGAGCCGCCTACGCAGCCGATGCGCCGGTCCTGCTCGCAGCGAAAGCTTCAGTGCACCGAGGTCATCCCGACGCCGCGAGCCATCACCACCTTGTTGCCATACGCTGGCGGAGGTGCGACGAGCGTGGGCGGGGGCGCGCGATGCGGCCCCGCTTCGTTCGCCTGAGGCTTTTCTTCGACGCTCGGCGGCGGCCGAACGGGAGCTTGAGTGACCTGGCTTCCGCATGCGACCAAGCCGAGCAATATCGGCAGAAGGAGCGCATTGAAAGCTTTTATCCTCACCGTACTAATCTAGCAAACCTTCCATCAAATCGCTAGTCGAAACGCGCGACGGTTTTCAGAACTCGCGCCGGGGGGGGGGCGAGTCGTTTTTTTGAGCGCAGCGAACGGCCGTGTTCCGTCCGCAACGGTTCGCGCGTGCAGGCGAGCTTTGGGACTTGGGAGCAGCACCGGCGCTCGGCGCCGCGGGTTAGACCTTGCGACCGATGGCCACTCGGCCTCACGCCGCGCTCGGCCCGGCTAGAGCGACGAACGGTTTGCAGCGCCAACCGTTTGTCGCGGAAAATGAGACGATCTAGAGCCCCGCTCTCGGGGTGAAAGTAAGAGAAGAGGATGGGTCTCGAGCCTCCACAGTCAACCCCGCGTCGGGTCTCGGTGCGAACGGCTCGCGCCGCGAGCCGCTGGTCTCGATGAGGTCGATTTGGGGAGGTCGATTTGGGTTTCGCCTCGCCCTCGCCGTCGCCCCCGCCCGCGAATGGGGCCCTTCTGACTTATGATGGCCGTCGGTTCAGCCATGCGGTTTTTGATGACGCTCTGCAGGAACGTCCTGGTCCTCTTGTTTCTGCCGTGGATCGCCTGGAGGCGGCGGCGCGCCGCGGGGCCGACCGGTTGGATCGAGCTTCGGATCGACGGGGCGGTGGTCGACATCGCGCCCGCGCGTCGCCGCTGGTTTCGGCGCAGCGGACCGGAGGCCGTGTCCCTGCATGAGCTCGGGCGCACGTTGGAGCTCGCCGGCCGGGATCCGGCCGTAAGGGGCCTATTGGTGACGCTCGTGCACCTGCGCGCAGGGAGCGCGACGGCGACGTCACTGCGCGAGCTGCTCCGTGACTTTCGCCGTCAAGGCAAGCGCGTCGTGGTGCACCTGCCGGACGGCGGCGGGACTCGGGAGGTCCTGGTCGGCTCGGTTGGCGACGCGCTGATCGCCGGCCCCGAGTCGTTTCTGGCGCCGCTCGGCTTTGCCGTCACGCTCAGGTACATCGCGCCGCTGCTCGAGCGCCTCGGCGTCCAGGCCGAGGTGTTCGCCCAGGGCCGCTACAAGACGGCGGGCGAAACCTTGGTGCGGCCTCGGATGAGCGACGCCCAGCGCGAGCAGCTCGAGGCGCTGCTCGATGTCGCAGCGCAGGAGCTCGAGCAGGCTCTGGCGACGGGACGGGGCGTCGAGCCCGGCCGGGTGCAAGGCTGGATCGACCGGGCGCCCTGGACGGCGGCTGCCGCCCTCCGCGAAAAGATCGTCGACGCGGTGGCCTACGATGACGAGCTCGACGAGTGGTTGGACGGCGCGGGACGGCAGGCGTCCTCTGGGTCGCGGCGCAGCGCGCGCGTCTACCGCGCGCGTCGCTCTTGGGGGCTCGTTCCGCTGCGGCGGCCGGACTGCATCGGGGTGGTGCAGGTGCGGGGACCCATCACGTCCAGGCGGATGGGCCTGTTGCCCATGGCGGTCGATCGCGAAGTCCGGCAGGCGCTGCAGGCTGCAGCCGACGATCCGCGGATCAAGGGCGTGATCGTCAGCATCGATTCACGGGGCGGCTCGGCGCTGGCGTCGGATCGAATCCTGCACGCGGTGCGCAAGCTCGCCGCCAAGAAGCCGGTCGTCGCGCAGATGGGGGACGCGGCCGCCAGCGGCGGCTACATGATCGCGGTCGGGGCGGGCCGTATCGTCGCTCAGCCGACCACCGTCACCGGCTCCATCGGTGTGGTCTCGGCGCGCGCCGTGCTCGGCCCGTTGCTCGAGCGAGCTGGTGTCGCCGTGGAGGTGGTCAAGCGCGGCAACCGCGCCGACATGTTCAGCGGTATGCGGGGCTTGGCCGAGGACGAGCGCCGCGACCTCGAAGCGCAGATGGCGGAGCTGTATGCCGCGTTCGTTCAGGTCGTGGCCGAGGGGCGACGCCGGCAAGCGTCCGACATCGCAGCGCTGGCCCAGGGTCGGGTCTGGAGCGGCGCCCACGCGCTCGAGCATGGGCTCGTCGACGTCCTCGGCGGCTTCGACCAGGCGCTTCGGGAGGTGCGGCTCGAGCTCGGCCCGGGCGCCGAGCGGTTGGCGCCCCGGCTCATCACACCTCGCCGGGTCGGCCCCCCCTCGGCGCCCCTGCCGCGCTGGGTCGCTGCCCTGGCCGAGCAGGCCCCCAAGAGCCTCCTCGAGCCGGCTCTGCTCGGGTTGACGGCCAGCTCCGAGCCGGTCTGGCGGTGGTCCGCCGTCGTCGAGGATTTGAGCGGGTAGCGCTGCTTTTTTGCGATGGCGCTCGGTGCCGTCCTCCGGCTCCCCACGGCGAGAGGCGCGGGAGGGCCGAATATCTTTCGAGATTTCCCTGCCATCCTAGGGGCGCCGCTGGAGAAAAAACGCGGGCGTTCATCGGCGCGGCTCGGGTAGACTTGCCCGGCGGTTCCAAAAGCCGAGCCGCCGCAACCGGCCATGGTACAGCCCAGTCGATCCCAGGCCCCGCTCGCCCAGGGGACGGTCGTCAACGACCGCTACGAGATCCGGCAAAGTCTCGGAAAGGGGGGCATGGGTGAGGTCTTTCTGGCCTACGATCGCAGCACCCAGCAGCCCGTCGCGCTGAAGGTCGTCCGGGAAGAGTCGCGCATGCCCGGCGATGACGAGGCGTTGCGGCAAGAGCTCTTGCTCGCGCGCTCCGTCAGCCACCCGAACGTCTGCCGCGTCCACGATCTCGCGCCGAGCCCTTGGGGCCCCATCCTCGTGATGGAACACATCGCGGGGCAGACGCTGCACACGCACATCCGGCGGCGCAAGGCCCAGGGTGGCTACAGTGCCGATGAATTTCGAAAAATCGCGAGCGAGACCAGCGCGGGGTTGGCTGCCATTCACGCGCAGGGGCTCGTTCACGGTGATTTGAAGCCGGGCAACGTGATGGTCACCAATGATCGGGCCATCATCCTCGACTTCGGCTTCGCCCAAGAACGCGCGCGCCTCAGCGCGCGTCGCCCCGGTGCGCCCCCGGACGGCGGCACGCCCAACTACATGGCGCCCGAGCGCTTGCGCTCGGGAGGTGCCAGTCCGGAAGACGACATGTACGCGCTCGGGCTCACGCTTTGGGAGATGTGGACGTGCCGCGTCCCCGAGCCCGGCTATCGCCCGCGTTCGAAGCCGATGCGCTCGCAGATCATGTTCGACGTCCCCGCGGGCCTCAGCGTGGACGAGGTCAAGCAGATCTACCGCTGCCTGTCGGAGGACGCCGCCCTGCGTCCCCAGGCGCGCCACCTCAGGTTTTTCAACCCCTCCGCGTTGACGACCAGCCAAATGCAGATGCCGCGCGATCGCCTCGCGCCGGGCGCGCCCCTCGGGCGGTCGATCTCGCTCGCCTTCGTGCCGGGGGCGCAGGCGCTCTTGGTCACCTTCGCCACCAACTCGGCGGAAATCGCGGGCCAGCTGTATTCGCTCGACAAGCCGCTGATGACCATCGGGCGGCGCAGCGGGCAGGACATCGTCATTCCCGAGGCCACCGTCTCCGGGGCGCACGCGGTGGCCCGCTGGCAGTCCGGCTCGTGGGTGATCGAAGACGCGGGCAGCACCAACGGGACCTACGCCGATCACAGCTTCGAGCGCAAAAAGAGCGTCACGATGCTGCACGGCGGCGAGGTGCAGCTCGGCGAATGCCGCATCAAGCTGGTCAGCTTCCACGCGGGATCCCCCCACCACCAGCGGGCGGCCAGCTACCTGTCGCGACGCGATGGGCTCACGGGACTTTTGCTGCGCGACAAGTTCTTGATCAACTTGCGTGACGAGCGGGCGTTTTGTGATTGGGACAACGTTCCGCTGTCAGTGGCGCGCTATCACGTGCGCGGGCCCAATCGCCACATGAGCGACCGCCCGACCATTTTGGAGATGCTCGCGCTGCGCCGCGCCGCGCAGCGGGTGGTGGAGCTGACGGAAATGCTCTTGCTCAGCGTCGTGCCGGTCACGGCGGGCCGGGTCGGTCCGCTGAAGTTCGCGGTGGCCATGACGGGACCGAGCCGTGAAGAGGCGCGACACGTCGTCGAACAAGTGGTATCCCAGGTGCAGGGACTGATGCCGGAATCGCTCGAGCTGGCGGCGACGCTCGCCACCGCTGAGCCAGGTCAGCCCATCGAAGCACTGCTCGACGATTGATACGAAAGTGGCTGCCCGTGCGACTCGCACGGTGCTTGCCGCGGGTGGCGCCCGCCGTCGCCTTGCCGCCGACTCGCATTCGACCATGGCCGGACCGTCCCGACCTTCGTTTCCCGCTCCGAGCGAACCGAGCTTGCGCCGGCTCGGTGTCGGCAACGGAGGGGGCGGGGACCGTCCGCTGCGGGCTCAGCTGGTGGTGGCGCTGGTGGTGGGTCTGATCCTGCTCGCCGTTCCCCTCTACCTGTGGCGCCGGCCGAGCGCGGCCGAGGGACGCGCTCCGGATGCGGGCGTGGTCCCCCTCGAGGTCCCGAGCGTGGTCGAAGCCGGAGCGGCGATCATCGCCAACCCGGACGCGGCGAAGCTCGACGAGAAGGTGTCCCTCGGTCCCGCTCAGCGCGTCAAATGCAGCGCTTCGCCCACCACTCGGGGGCAGGAGGGCGAGCTCTGCGACGCCTTGCCGTTCTTCGAAGAAGCGCTCGCCAAGGCCATCCATCAGAGCATCGACTGCGCACCGAAGACCTCGAAAGAAGGCACGGTCAACTACGTGCTCACGGTGGACTTCCGCGCCAAGCGGCTGCACGTCTATCCCGGAGCCAGCGGCCAGTGGAAGGGGCCGCAGGCGCGGCGGTCCGCGGCGTGCGTCAAAAAGGCGCTGCCGAAGCCGGATTGGAAGAGCATCACCCACCAATACGCCTTCTATTCGCTCGCGATCCTGGCCACCTACCCGGCCCCGAACAAGATCCCAGGACCGCCCGGAGCGCCCACGTTCGAGTGAGCGATGTTCGAGGCGAGGCGCAGGCGCTAGTCCTGATCATCCTCGACGCCGGGCAGCTCCAGGGCTCCCGTGAGCCTGACCCCGGCGACCAGGCGCGACATCTCCGCGCGCCGCCGTTCGGGCGGCGTCCTCCGGCGCCGCTCGGCGAGCCGCTCGACGAACCGACCGAGCCCGGCTGCGGCGAACACCCGCTCGACCTCTTCCCGCAGCTTGCGCGCGAGCCCTGGCGCCGCGCCGCCGGTGGTGATGGCCACGCCGAGGCTGCCCGCCCAGGTCGTCGACATGTGCAGGTAGGTGTTGTCCGCGGGCTGGTCGACGGCGCAAAAGAGCCGGCGCCGAGCCCGCGCCAGAGCGCCGATCTGCGCTGCGAGCTCGGCGTCCAGGTCGGCCAGCACGATCAGCAGGGGCTCGTCGAGGTCCCCGGCCTCGAA
>Ga0079224_100015250_pt1 | contig 10759 bp, 12 predicted proteins | sample Stecom2015_FD_80414 | JGI IMG/M metagenome (GOLD analysis project Ga0079224, IMG submission 80414) | Agricultural soil microbial communities from Utah to study Nitrogen management - Steer compost 2015 | ecosystem: Environmental > Terrestrial > Soil > Agricultural land | place: USA: Utah...
ACCGGCACCGACAAACTGTCAAAAGCCATCGCCCACGTGATGGGACATAAAGATATGACCGCTAAAGAAGTTTTCTATGAACAATAAGATTATCAAATACGTCATTTCCGATCTGATCCGTAACCGGACGGTTCTATTCTATACGTTGGTGCTACTCGCACTATCGCTGAGCATCTTTCTGATGGAAGACAACACCGACAAAGGTATTGCCAGCATGCTGAATCTGGTTCTCTTTGTCGTGCCGCTCGTCTGTATTGTGTTTTCGACCATCTATCTCTACAACAGTGCAGAATTCATTGCTCTGCTCGTCTGTCAGCCCCTCAAGCGGCAACGCATTTGGCTCAGTATATTTGTCGGGCTGGCAAGCGCCATGACCTTGGCCTTCTTTGTAGGCGTAGGAATACCGACTTTGGTCTTTGCCTACAGCCTTTCGGGCATCACGCTCCTCGGCGGAGGCTTGTTCTTATCGCTTATTTTTGTCGCAATAGCCACCTGGACAGCTGTCCGCATCCGCGACAAATCCAAAGGCATCGGCCTGGCTATTATCCTGTGGCTGTATTTCGCCTTGATTTTTGATGCCATGCTGTTGTTTATCCTGTTCCAGTTTGCCGATTATCCGATCGAAAAGGCCATGATAGCCGTCTCCATGCTCAACCCGATAGATATCAGTCGCATCCTTATCCTGTTGGAAATCGATCTTTCCGCCATGATGGGATATACAGGAGCGATTTTCCGGAGCTTCTTCGGCACCCACATCGGCATGCTGATTACCGGTTTGGTCATGCTGCTCTGGACAGCCCTACCGCTGTGGTTGGCAACACGGTATTTTAAGAAAAAAGATCTGTAAAAAAACATTATTCTGACAACTCCATGCTCCACTTATGCGCAGGCGCATAAAACACAGCTCATCCCTGCAGTAACTTTGTATAACATCTCACAGGGAAAGCGAGGTGACAACAAATTTATATCGTTTAATTTCAAACACCATTGTCATGATAAAAACAGCTATATTAGATGTAACAGCCATCGAACCAAGACGGAAGCATCCAACTATTTTTGAGCATTTTGATGCGCTGCAACCGGGAGAATCCTTCATTATCTTAAACGACCATGATCCCCGTCCGCTATACTATCAACTTCTGGGGGAGCGCGGCAATTTCTTCCAATGGGAATACCTGGAATCCGGCCCCGAGTGGTGGCGGGTCAACATTGCCAAGCCGGCCAGTGAGAACACAGAAGAAACGGTAGGCGGAATCGCGGCAACCGATATGCGTAAAGTAGAGGTCTTCAAAAAGCTGGGCATTGATTTCTGCTGCGGTGGCAAGACCACACTGAAAGAGGCCGCTTCCAGTATAGGCTTGAGCGAAGAGGAACTGCGTGCTGAGCTAGCTGCTGCCGACAAACAAGGACATGTGCCGGTACATCTGGACTTTAACAGTTGGGATATCCCGTTTCTAGCAGATTATATCAAAAATATACACCACGGCTATGTCCGCGAATTTGGCCCTATGCTTGAGCAACTGGCGGATAAAGTCGCCTTACGTCACGGCAATGAACATCCGGAACTACCTGAACTGGCCCAACATATCCACACACTGATGGGCGATCTGTATCTGCACCTGGAGAAAGAAGAAAAAATGCTGTTCCCCTTGACGAAAGAACTGGCAAATCTGGAAAAAGAAGAAATTGCCCATCTCGTAAACGATCTGCGCCAAGAGCATGAAGATGCCGGAGCCGAGCTGATCGCTTTCAAAAAGCTGACACAGGACTATACACTTCCGGCCAACGCCTGCAACTCTTATACCTATCTGTTCGATAGCATCAAAGCCTTTGAACAAGACCTGTTGCAGCATATCCACCTCGAAAACAACATCTTGTTTCCAAAGATTATCGAGAGCTGTCAGCAAAAGTTGGAATCATTAAATTCATAATGAACAAACCCGGTGTCCATGCATGTTATCCATCCCCATACCCGAATATCAGAACTGATCAAGGCAAATCAGCAAAGTATCGCTGCGATTGCCTCCTTAGCCAAACCTTTGGAGAAGCTGAAGAACCCGTTGCTCCGGAAAGTCCTCGCGGCACGTGTGACGATATCCGAAGCAGCCAAGATGGGCGGCTGTGGCCTGACCGATTTTAAACGGGTATTAGAGCCCCTCGGATTCTCCCTACAATTGGAGGCCGATCAACAGCCTGACACCGTATCAAAAAGCAAAAACCACCTCCACAACGAGGGAGGAAGCCTGCCTGCCACAAGCGGGCAGACTGATACAGCGCCAGATTGGCTGGATAGGAAACGATCTGTACAGATGGATGTACGGCAGGCCACTGAAGACGGGAATGATCCTCTGAAAGACATCAATACCCGGTATAAACAATTAGCCATCGGGCAGACCCTCTGTATCATCAATAGCTTTATCCCGGCTCCCCTCATTCACCTGCTGGAAAAGAGAGGAGCACAAACATTTGTGGAGCAGGTAGCCGATCAGGAATACTACACGTACTTCCTAAAAGGCAGCAACCGTCCGGAAAATGAGCCCCAGACCCAGATATCTACCCTGAGCCTGGCCGATTTTGAGGACTTGCTACAACGCTATGCCGAGCAAGATATTGTCCGTTTGGATGTTCGTGCACTGCCGATGCCACAGCCCATGGAACGTATTTTGGAAACCCTGCCCGAGCTCCACAATGAAAAGGTGCTGTATGTAAGACACCGGCGTGTGCCCTTGCACCTTCTGGAAGAGATGGAAAACTATGATTTCGTGGTCAAGCTATGCGGCGTTTCGGAGGGTGACGTGCGCCTGTTGATCCACCGCGGAGAAACCAGCTAAACGTACAGATATGGCCGATATATTTGTCAATAAAGCTCCTAAAGAACTCGCCGTTGTACCGTTTTACGGTACAGCGGCAGTATTCTTTGTATTGCTTTGCCTCCTACTCTTTCTTTCCGCATCGGAGATTACCGGCCATTATTTCAACCCGCCCATCCTGGCCATCGTCCATACCGGCGTATTGGGCTGGGCAACGATGGTTATCTTCGGCGCGGCCTATCAGCTCCTGCCCGTCATCTGCGAGCGGGAGCTGTTCAGCACCCGATTGGCCTTTTTATCCTATCTGCTGCTCACGACCGGCACCATTGGGCTGATCTGGTGTTTTTGGAAATTTGACACCGGCTGGCTTTTGCAAACGTCAGGCGCTACTGTCGCGCTGAGCACCTATCTATATGCCTTCAATCTCTACTGCACCGTCAACGATTCCAGCAGATCGCAGATACACCAGTATTTTTTACTGATATCTGCCTTTTGGCTGTGTTTTACCACAACGGTAGGACTGCTCCTGGCCATCAATCTACAGCATACCTTTATCCCCCGAAACCATTTGGATATCCTCAAACTCCATGCACATGCCGGCATCGCGGGCTGGTTTTTACAATTGATCTGTGGTGTGGGCGCGAAGCTCATCCCGATGTTTCTGCTCGGCAAGTCTAAGAAAACAGGCTGGCTGTATGCCGCTCTCGCCTTGCAGAATCTGGGGCTTATCCTCTTTCTTGCCGACGGCTATTTCAATCCCGTAGCTTTCCGCATGCTGATCTATGCACTGCTCGTCGCTTCCGGAACGGCCTGTTGGGCATGGTATATTTTCGATACCTATAGAAACCGGGCACGCAAAAAAGTGGATCTGCTGATGAAGCATGCCGTCGTATCTTTCCTGTCGCTCATCACAGCTTTTATCTGTATTCCGGTTGTCCTTATCTACACACAGACTAAATGGGCGGCACTCTACGGGACACTTATCTTCCTCGGTTGGATTACCGGTATTATCCTCGGAAAAACATTTAAGACATTACCGTTTATCGTGTGGAACAAGCGTTATAAAAACTTCAACGGAAAGGCGAAAATACCGATGCCGAAACACCTGTATGTCGAGAAGCCAATACCGTATCAGTATTATCTCTATATCGGGGCGTTCCTACTGCTCTGTATAGGTATCATCTGGAATCAATCTTTTCTATTGCAAATAGCGGGAATATGCTGGATTGTATTATCTTTGCTGTACGGTTACAATGTGTTCCGCGTCATTGTTCACAAAACTACAATAGGCCATGAAGATATCATTAACTAATGCGTTTGCGCAGGAGGAAATGCGTGCGAATCTGGCGCTGATGCAGGTCATCGACCCGGAGCTGAATGTCAATATCGTCGATCTGGGCCTGGTCTACGGAGTCGATTTTCAAGACCCCAAGACCGTAACGGTAACCATGACCCTCTCTACGCCCCATTGCCCGCTCGGCGATGCCATAGAGCAAGGTGTCATCAACGCCATGCAACAGGTATTCCCGGAGCGCGAAGTTAAAATCGATCTGGTCTGGGAACCCGAATGGAGCATCGACCGGATCAGTGACGCCGGAAAAGAACAATTAGGATTAACATGAAACGCCTCCTATCCCGACATATCATCCCGCTCTGCTTGGCACTTTTAGTGTTGGGACAGGCCTTTGATAAAGGGCTGATATGGTCTGGATTTCAGGTTAACCAATCCTATATCGCGGCCGAGCTGTGTGAAAACCGTGACGTGCCCGACAGCTCCTGTGAAGGTGAATGTCAATTACATAAGGCGCTGGAAAAAGCCAAGGAAAAAGAAGCCCAGCACACCAACGGCGAGAAACAGGCCGAGTGGATTATCTGCCAACAAGCACTGGATCTTACCCCTAAATTCCTGATAGACAACTCTTATATATCGTATCTTCTTGCAAGGAACGATGCTCCCTATCTATTCAGCCTATACCACAAGTTGGTGAAGCCACCCGAAGCTCCACAGGCATAAGGATGCCTCCTATCGTTGTAGGCAAACCTTTTCAAAATCATCTTATCGTCCGTTTATAAAATTCCTGCAGATCCGCTGATCTATAGGTATGACGACGCTTGTGTATAAACTCCGACATATCTTATTATTTATAACATAAAAAAATGAAAAATTTAGCACGAACTTGCTACAGTATACTCGTTGTATTGATTCTTATCTCCTGCAAAAAAGACAATATCGAAGACACCGATCTCCCTCATCAAGAAGAGGATAAAATAATAACCTTCACGGGCAGTGACAATATTTTATACACCCTATCCCTTATACAACCTGCTGCACCCAAAATCGGCATCAACGATCTGGAGGTACAGATCGATAAAAAAGGGAGCGGGAATAACGTTTCTCCTGTAAAAGACCTGACTTTGGCGTTTACACCAAGGATGCCACACATGGGAAACCATTCTTCTCCCAACAATGTTGACCCCGTGCATAGTAACGACGGACGCTACAAAGGCAAAGTAAACTTCACGATGTCGGGCGACTGGCGTCTGCACTTTACTATAAAGCGCGGCGATGAAGTATTGGCCGAAGATGTCGCATTGGATCTGTTGTTTTAATTTACTGGATTTGGGCTATAAGCAGTAGGCACTATGCACGTTGCCTACGGCTTATAGCTTACTAACATACCGCTAAAAATGCACCATCATATTGCTTTTCTCCTATTCGTATCTGCTCCTTGCCTATTGACCGCGCAAGAACAGCATCAGCACGGCACAAAAGATACGACCATCTATATTCAGGAAGTGCTTGTCCAGAACCGGCAGGGCGTCAGTTCCAGCTACCAACGGGAACAGCGTGCCAGCAAACAGCTGTCGACCGATAAGATACTCGATCATGTACCGGAGGTACAGATGATCCGCCGCGGAAACTACGCCTGGGAACCGACCATCCGGAGCCTCAACAGCGGACAGATCAATGTCACGATCGACGGTATGCACATCTTCGGCGCCTGTACCGACAAAATGGATCCGGTCAGCTCCTATATCGAGCCGACCAATCTGGCGCAACTTTCCGTCAATGTCGGAGCGGACGGTGCAAACTACGGTGGCGGGATTGGTGGCGGCATCGATTTTAAGCTGACGGGCGCCACACCGGGTGCTCCCCATCAGTTACAGCGTATGTTGGGTACGGGATACGAATCCAACGGCAATGCGGTGCAGACCTTGGCTGCCCTCCAATACAGCACGCCCAAATTTGCCCTGCAGGGAAACGGTATCTTCCGCAAATCAGGTGCTTACCAAGCGGCCAATAGGGTCGAAATCCCCTATTCGCAGTTCCAGAAATGGAATGCAGCACTTTCTGCCGCCTATCAAATCAGTCGGTCACATACCCTCCGCGCTGACTATCTCGTTGATCGTGGTCGGGACATCGGGTATCCGGCCCTGACCATGGATGTGGCTTATGCCGATGCGGATATCACCTCGCTGACCCATCACTACCACCGAGAAGACGGGTTGATTTCGCATGTCAAGACCAAGCTGTATTACAACCACATCGACCATGCCATGGACGATACCAAACGACCTGCCGAACAGGTGGCCATGCACATGGATATGCCCGGCAAGTCGTGGACAGCCGGATTCTACAGTGAACTGGCCAGTCACCTTGAGAAACATCGTTTTCAAGGTCGCCTAAGTGGCTACGTCAATAGGCTGACGGCCGATATGACCATGTATCCGGACGGGGGCACGCCGATGTTTATGTACACCATTCCGAATGCACAGCGCATATTTCTCGCAACAGATCTATCCCATAGCTGGCACCTGCATCCGGATTGGACGATCGAAAGCAACACAACCTGGAGCCTGATACAGTCTGATCTGTATAACCAATCCGGGAAGGATCAGCTATCGGGGATCATCAACGGCCCGACCGACCGCAGCAATATGTTGTGGAATATCCGCTCCGGCGCCCATTGGCGCCCTACATCACAATGGCAGTTTAAAATACAGGTAGGCCGTACGTCCAGAGCCGCTACACTACAGGAATATTATGGATTTTATATCTATGATCGCCTGGATGGCTTCGATTATTTGGGCAATAATCAGCTCCATGACGAGAACGCATGGCAAGTAGACTTCGGAGCAGTATATGATGATGCTTGGATACGTGCGGAGGCCAATGCCTTTCGGTATGGATTTTCGGATTATATCGTCGGGCGCATGGTTTCCGATTATCAAACCATGACCATCGGCGCCAATGGTGTCAAGCAATACACGAATATCCCTTCTGCAAGCCTATATGGCGGTGAGCTATCGTTACGTTTCCGCCTTCATAAAAACCTCACCCTGCACAGTGCCAATGCCTGCACGGTCGGCAAAGACGACGAAGGTTATGCCTTGCCGCTTATTGCTCCTTTCCGGTCTATGAACAGCCTACACCTGACCGTCGCAGGCATAAACGGCTCGCTGGAAACCGAATATAATGCGGCACAAAACCGTGTTAGCGAAACCCGATATGGAGAAACGGGAACGCCGGCATCTACCCTATTTCATATCGGAGCCCGCCGGACGTTCTCCCTGCAGAATAAAGTATTCACAGCATCTCTTCGGGTAGAGAATTTATTCGACCAACATTATTACAGGCATCTGGATATCATGAAGGTTGCCCGTCCGGGAAGGAATTTCATCACACAGATAACAATGGTACTTTAAGAGCCTGTTTCAGATTCACTAATCCAGCTTGACAATACCGTTTTTAATGGCATACATCGCCAGCCCTGTCCGGGTTTTGAGCTGTAGTTTTTCACATACGGCGTTCCGGTAGCCTTCTACTGTGCGGACGCTGACACACATTTCGTCCGCAATTTCAGCATAGCTCTTTTCTGAACAGATCTGTTTCAAAAATGTGACTTCCCGATCGGTGAGTTTGACAAAAGTCCGGATATCACTTTCTTCGGTCAAGGCTTGTATGGAGAGCAGTACTTTCCGCGTAATCAGTTCGTTGAAAAAATAACCTACGGCCAGTATTTCTTCAAAAGCCCGCCTGAGTTCGCTGGGTTCAGCATCTTTCAGTACATAGCCCTTAGCACCATGCCGGATCATCTTGATAATCGCCGATTCGGCATCCATCGTGCTAAGCGCAAGGACTTTGATCGACGGGTGGTTGATGCGCAGCCACTCTGCCGTGGCATAACCGTCCATTTCGGGCATACTGATATCGAGCAGAGCAATGTCCGGCAATTGCTCTGCTTCCAGTCTGTGGATCAGGTCTCTCCCGTTGGACGCTTCCAGCACGACCTTGTAGCCGGCGAAACTGTTGATAAGACTAGCCAGCCCTTTGCGAAAAAGAGCATGGTCGTCTACAATAGCGATGTGTTTCATATCAAGCATAAGGAACATATAATATAATGGTGGTACCTTTCTCGGCAGCACTTTCGATATGGGCATTCCCGCCCATCAGTGCCGCTCGGGTTTTGATGTTTTGCAGGCCAAGGCCTCCGGTCGCTGCTTTTTCGGTATCGAACCCCATGCCGTTGTCTTGGATACAGATGCGCAGCTCGCTGTCGGCAAAGTCAAATAAGATCTCCATTTCGCTGGCTTGTGCATGCTTCAGGATATTCTGCATACTTTCCTGCACCATCCGAAAAACAATCATCTTGGTCTGATCGGACAATTCGCGCTCCTCTCCGAGTATACGCAGGTTACATTGCATCAACCCGTTGCGACCGATGCGCTGCAATTCCTGCCCAACAGCTTGTGTCAGTGGTATCCATTGCAGGCGTTCGCTACTTAGACTTTTCGCTATATCACGCAGATCGGTCATCGCCTGCCCCACGTTGGTCTTGATATCGCCAAGCAGATCGGTACCGGCTGTACCATTCTGCTCAGCGATATTGAGCTGTACCTTGACAAGACTAAGCAACTGCCCCACATTGTCGTGTATTTCCCGGCTAATGGAATTAAATGTTTCCTCCTGCATCTCCAGACGTGATTCCAATAATTGTTTCTGATAGGCCTCAGACATTGCCTTTGTCTCTTCCCGGTATCGAAACTTCCGACGTTGATGGTTGAACATAATCAACACCATGACGCACAGCAAGCCCATAAACAATACGACAACCGTAATAATAACGGCTAAGATTTCTTGGTAATGGTCAACTGGCATATAAAGGCATAGGTAAACAGGGAGTACATAACAATATTGGAGATTTGCAAGGGTATTTTTAGCAGAGAAGCCAAATCGTCGTGAAATTTAGCTAAAAAGTTAAACATCCCCATATACGGCACACTACACACATAAAAGAATATCAAGCCAATGGCGATCCAGAATTCTCCATTGTAGCGCAACATGACAGGTTCATCAGCTGCCAACAACTGGTAGCAGTAAACAACTGCCCAGAGAATGGTAAACACGCCCCCTACCATAAATACATAGCTATTCCACTCGTTCAGATTAAAGACAAAGAATACCATCGTATACCAGAATACCGGATACAGATATAAAAATACTTGGATAACTTTTATAATATTAGACGAATGTATGATATGTTGAAAATAATAGGCAAATGCCAAATATTGCACAAGATGGAAAAAGTTATACATTTGTACGTTTGTCTTATCCAACATAAATTCAGCTTTAAAAAAAACGCTCCATTCGACCATACCTGTATACAGCACGACCAAAGCGATAATCCGAATAGGAAAAGAAAGTCCCCGTTTTAGGCTAACCATGGCTGTCAAGGCAGCCATCGTTAATATACCCAAGTAGATATAATAGGAGATATTCATCCGTTACAAAAACTATTTGGTATCCGTCTGAGGCGGTGGAGGTGGAATAGGGTTACCACTATTCAGCCCACCGCCCAATATTCCTTCCTGAGCGGCAAGGGTTCTTTCATACCGCTCTGGGTCAATCTCTTCAAAAGAGGTATCCCCGCCATCCTTCATATAGGTAAACAGGACAGAAAGACGCTGCAGATATTCCGGTGCCGGTCTATTCCGCAATAACGTTCCCTCTATTTTCTTGTCTGCATACGAAACAAGCCGAACCTTTAACCCATCGATCCTACCCTTATCGGCCTGAAACCGGAACTCTTCCAGTATTTCCGCAATCACGTCTTTCCCGAAATAGATATATTCTGTTTCTGCATGTCCATCTCCCGTAGAATCGTGCAATACCTCCTGGACACCATTCTGATAATTGTTGCGCAGGGTATGTGCTTTCTCTACGTCAATCGTCTCCAATTCGCCCTTTTTGTTCAACAGATAGTAAGCACCGGGCAGATTGGACCACTTTTCAACGGCGGCAAAGAGCAATACCACATCCGGTTTCCTGGCGGTTTCGGTACCGAAGTATACCCCCAGATTGCCATTTTTCGCCACAAGTTTGGTTATGCCCGAAATAAAAGCGTTAACATCCGCTATTACAAAATTCTCCGGCGCTTTAATTTCAGGCGCCATCTTATCCAGTTTCGGCTTTTTCTCTGTTTTGTACCAGTTTTCTCTGGCATCGCCAATGTCCGTTCGGACGAACGTCCTAAATGGCAGTCTTTCTCTTTCCATAAGTGTTGGTTTTTGATAATATAATGTGTTAATACATATACGTTAGTTAAATTGTAGCCCCAAGATACAATATTATTTCATTGTTTTGCAACACCAATTATAAAAACCGAACCTTAGATTGCATTCATTTACAAGAAAAACACTGCTAATACTACGTCTGTAGGGATCTTTTATCTGTGGCCTGATATCAAATACCGTAATACCACAAAATACAGGAGGGGGATTTCACGGGGATAAGTACCGTGACGCTACGCTTGATACACGTAGCCCAATAGAGATAACTTTGCTTATACCAAAAGAGAAACATCGGATCGCCGGCCAAGGACAGGCAGCAAGACGACATCTCGCAGGAACTGACAAAACAAATTAATCTAACAAGACTATGAAAACAG
>Ga0079224_100015253_pt1 | contig 10759 bp, 11 predicted proteins | sample Stecom2015_FD_80414 | JGI IMG/M metagenome (GOLD analysis project Ga0079224, IMG submission 80414) | Agricultural soil microbial communities from Utah to study Nitrogen management - Steer compost 2015 | ecosystem: Environmental > Terrestrial > Soil > Agricultural land | place: USA: Utah...
CACCGAGTGCTCCTGCAGGTTGTGGCCCTCGCCGGGGATGTAGGCGATGACCTCGCGGCTGTTGGTCAGGCGGATCTTGGCCACCTTGCGCAGCGCCGAGTTCGGCTTCTTCGGGGTCGTCGTGTAGACGCGGGTGCAGACGCCGCGCTTCTGCGGGTTCTGCTCCATCGCCGGCACCTTGCTCTTGTCCGGCTTCGGCTCGCGGCCCTTGCGGACCAGCTGGTTGATCGTCGGCATGTAATCTCTTCACCGTTCTGCGGAGCCGACGAGGAGGAGGGTGAAGCCCAAAGGGTCATGCGCGGCCGCCGGCCAGAGCCGGGGAAAGTCGCACGAGCCTGAAACGCTCCACCCGCGCCTGCGGCACCGGGTTACTTTGACGGCTGCCCCAAAGAGCCATTCGGCTCCAACAGAGAAAGGCCTTGCGCAGTCGCGAAGGCCTCCGGGACATCACCGGCAATGTTCAGCTCTATCTGCCCGAAGCGGGTGCGGGCGAACCTGCCCCTGTCTCGGATGGCGGCGCCCTTAAGCGCGTTTGGGGACCTGGTCAAGAACGGCGTGAACGCGCCGCCTCGGGAACGCGCTACGGCGCGCCCTGACCGCGTCGAATGGATTTGCACGGTCCTGTCGATTCCGGAAGATCTCGTTCGTCGTTCCGATGCCGGCCGATACGCGCCGGATCAGACGAGGAGACAGGCGATGCGGGTAATGGTGATCGTGAAAGCCACCGAGGCCAGCGAACGGGGCGAGCCGCCGACGGCCGAAGCGTGGGCGGCTATGGACAAATTTACCGAAGAGCTTGCGGCGGCCGGCGTGCTCGTGGCCGGAGCCGGCCTCAAGCCGAGCGCCGCGGCCAAGCGCGTGGTCTACGAAGGCAGCGAGCGCACGGTGACCGACGGGCCCTTCGCCGAAACCCGCGAACTGATCGCCGGGTTCTCGATCTGGGAAGTCAGGGACATGGACGAGGCGGTCGCCTGGGCGCTGCGCGGCCCCAACCTCGCCGACGGCCGGAGCGAGATCGAAATCAGGCCGTTCTTCGAAGGCGCGGACCTCGCCGACCTGGTGAGTCCGGAGGAGCTCGGAACGCCTCGCGAGGGCGACCGCGGGCGGATCGGCGTGGCATGAAGCGGACGGGAAGCCGATCCGCCTCGTGGCAATAGCGGGGACGTTGCCGGAGCCGGCACCGGGGCGGTATCACCGCCCCGCACAGGCGCAAGGTCCGGACCATGATGAATATCGCGACGCTGACACTCAATCCGACGCTCGACGTCTCGTTCGCGGTCGACAGGGTGTTCCCCACCCACAAGATGCGCGGGCGCGACGAGCGCCACGCGCCCGGCGGCGGCGGAATCAACGTGGCCCGCGTGTTCGTGCGGCTCGGCGGCAACGCGCGCTGCTATTACCTGTCGGGCGGCCCGACCGGTGTCGCGCTCGATGGGCTGCTCGACCTGCACCTGCTCGTCCGCCGCAAGATTCCGATTGCGGGCGAGACGCGGGTCAGCACGACCGTGCTGGAGACGGAAACCGGGCGCGAGTACCGCTTCGTCACCGAGGGTCCCGAGGTCTCGTCTGGCGAGTGGCAGCAATGCCTCGATGCGCTCGCCGAGGCGGAGTGCGACTATATCGTCGCGAGCGGCTCGCTCCCGCGCGGCGTACCGGGCGACTTCTATGCGCGGGTGGGTCGGCAGGCGAAGGAGCGCGGAATCCGCCTCGTGCTCGACAGCTCCGGCGCCGGACTTGCCGAAGGTCTCGCCGGTGGCGACGTGTTCCTGGTCAAGCCGAGCATCGGCGAGCTGCGCGGGCTGACCGGGCGGGAACTGGCGTCGGACGAAGAGATCTCCGAGGCCGCGCAGGCCATCGTGCGCCGCGGCGAGGCCGAACACGTCGCCGTGACGATGGGCCGCGACGGCGCACTGCTGGCGAACGCCGCCGGTACGCTGCGCCTGCCGGCGATCGAAGCGAAAGTGGCAAGCGCTGTCGGCGCGGGTGACAGCTTCCTCGCGGGGATGGTCCATGCACTCGCCGGCGGGCAGGAGGTCGAGGACGCGTTCCGGTTCGGCATCGCTGCGGGCACCGCGGCGATCCTTACCCCGGGCACCGATCTCGCGCGGCCGGCAGACATCGCCCGGCTCCTCCAACAGGCTCAGGCGCTCGGCCGGTAGATCTCGTCGATCCGCGGCGTCGAACTCGGTGTCGCTCATGGTGATCCGAGGTCCGACAACAGCGCCGGTCGATTGCGGCAATGAAGCCACGGCGATGACGGATTCGATCCAGCGCCTGGCGATGCGTGAGGTTCATCGCCAATATGCGCGTTGGCTTGCCGTTTGGAGCGGGACATCGACCCTCAGACCCGGGAGCTGTCGCCCCCCTTTTCGCCGTTGCCCTACGTGCCCGGCGTCAGCCGGTCGGGAGCGCGCGCAATTCGTCGTCGGTGACCCAACCGTCGCCATTCGTGTCGGCGGCTTCGAAGCGCTTGCCTTGGTAGGCGAGAATCTCGGCAAGCGAGGCGCCGGCATCGTAGTTGACGTTGGCGGCGGCCAGCAACGTGGCGTTGAGCGGGGCGACCAGGCGGACGAGCACCGTGCCGCCTGGCCCCCGCATCGGTTCGGGACCGATGTCCTCCGAAACGGCGGCCTCGCTGGCGGCCGCCGCGCCCGTGTCTGACAGGACGACCGAGCCGAGGCCGCGCTGCCAGCGGTCGAACTCGGCGAAGCTGAGCGACTCGTTGCGGTCGGTGTCGATGGCGGCAAAACGCCCTCGGATAGCGGCGACCTTGCGGCTCTCGATGACCGTGCGCAGCTCGTCGAGCGTCAGCGTGCCGTCACGGTCGCGGTCGGCCGAGGCGAACATCTCCTCGACCGCCTCGTCGAACCGGTCGCGTCTGATCGCCTCGCCAGGGCGGCGGCGCGGCTCGCCCTCGGTCAGGTGCTCGAAACCCTCACGCACCGTGCCCATGCCGGGCTGTCCGTCCTGCGAATTGTCCTGCGACAGGGCCGGAGCCGGCGCGTATGCCGCCAGGGCCGCCGTTGCGAGTACGAGAAGCTTGCGCATCACCGGTCCCTATCCGATCGGCGGGGATTGGCAACCGGATCGGCACTCGTCGGGCAAGCGCCAAGACCCGCTTCCGGTGCGTGCGAATCCGGGGCTTTCATCCAGGCCCCGAACGGCACGCTAGCTCGCCTCGCGTTCCGCTGCCACCTCGATCTCGCCCATGCTGCCCGTGGGCGCCGTGACGCGGATGCGGAGCTTGCTCCACCATTCCGCAGCGTCGGCACCGTCGAAATCGGCCGGGTCGAACTCGAGACGCGAGTCGAGGTCTTCATAATCGTCGTTGGAGAGCAATACGGCGAAGCCGAGCGGGGTATCGATGCCGAGCTCGAGCCAGGGATCGATCTCGCCGCTCTTCGCGGTGATCACGATCTTCTCGCCGCGGCCGGCCAGTGCCGACGGTGTCGGGGATCCGGGCAGGCGGAACATCGCGTAGGGCGCCAACGGACGCATGGTATCGCCGATCAGCAGCGGGGACTCCGCGGAAAAGCCGATCGTGGCTGCCCGCCCGTAGGCGAGATTGGCGACCGGCGCCGACCGCGGAGTGATCTTCGCTACCGAGAGGCGAGCGCCACCCGAACCCGAGAGGCTCGAGACGCGTACGGTATAGACGCCGTCTGCCGGCAGCTCGGTGACGATGCGGGAGTTGAGCGCGCCGCCCCCGTCGTCGTCGGACGCCAGCGAGCTCTGGCTCGTGCCCTCGCCCTGGAACAGCTCGAGCACAGGATCGGCGCGGCCATCTTCCTCGTCACTCTCATCGGCGACGAGCGTGATCGAGTAGAATTCACCCCGTTGGGCGGTGAACGTGAACAACGCGTCGGCGTCGTCCGGAAAGGCCACGCGCTGTTCGGCGCGGCCGTTGGACAGGGTCAGGGGGGTTGTCACTTCGGGCACGAACACGCTCTCGCGGGCGAGCACACTGAATTCGCCGCCCGTGCCGAGCGCGTCCACCTCGACGCGATAGAGTCCGCCGGTTTCGCTGTTCACCGTGATGCGCGGATTGAGGGCGCCGCCGCTGTCGTCATCCTCGCCGACCAGTTCGCCATCGGCGTCGTAAACGCTCATCACGAGGTCGAGCCCGTCCGGCGCGCGCGGCGCGGGAATGGCGTCCAGCTGGACCGTCTGGCCGGGGTTGGTGCGCAGCGAAATCGTGACCGGTTCGCCGGCCCTGGCCACTTCGCCCGACACGATGCCCCCGGCTTCGAGAGTCTCTTGTGCGGCGGCGGGCGATGCCGCCGCCAGGACCAGCGCGAGGCCCGCGCCCCAGCGTATATCGGAATGCGACATTTCCCCCCTCCTTCCGGAACGCGCGATCTTAGCCGCTGGTCAGGTGCTCGACCAGCGCCTTGACCTTCTTCTGCCGCCACTGTGGACGCGGCGCTACCAGCCAATAGGCACTGCGGCTTTCTTCCGCGGGCCCGAGCGCAACGAGCCGGCCGTCGGCAAGCGATTCCTCGACCAGCGGCAGCGGCATGAGCGCCTTGCCGAGCCCGGCAAGGGCCGAGCTCAGCGCCTGACCGGCATTGCCGACCTGGAGCAGCACTTCCTCGGCGGAGCCCTCCTCCGGGCCCGGGTGGCCAGGCCAGGCGATCCATCCGTCGGCGCCGCCGGGAGCCGCGACGAGCACCCGGCTGGCGGTGGCCAGCTGGACGCCCTCGAGCTCGCCGGGCCCTTCGACCAGGCGAACGGCGACATCGAGGTTGGCTTCTGTGAAGTCGGCGTCCTCGTCGGCGATCAACTGGAAACGGATTTCGGGCCGGGATGCCCGGAAAGTCGCCAGACGCGGTGCGAGCCACTGGCTGTAGAACTCGCGCGGCACGGCGATCGTGTAGGAATGGCTGGCCTGGCCCGCCTGCATGGCCTGGACCGATTCCTCGAAACGCAGGAAGCCCTCGCGCAACGCATCGAGGCCCGCCTCGGCCTCGTCGGTCAACTCGAGCCCCTTGCTGGTGCGACGGAACAGCACCACGCCGAGCACATCTTCGAGTGCGCGAATCTGCTGCCCCACCGCGGCCGGCGTCACTGCGAGCTCGTCGGCTGCGCGCGTAAAGCTCAGGTGCCGCGCGGCGGCATCGAACACGCGCAGGGCGTTCAGGGGCAGGTGCGTGCGCTTCATGGCGCGACGCGTTTAGGCGTGCGCGCGCCGGGCGGCAACATGTCCCCGAGCAACGGCGTAGCGCGGTTGATCCCGGTCGAGGCGGAACTCACCCCAATGGAGTGGAACGGGGCTCGGCAGACGGAGACGACAACAACAACGCGCCAGTCACCGAGACTAGCGGACCGCCCGCACCGCGATATCGGGCAGCGGCTCTGCGATCGGCCGCAGAAATTCCGCCGCATCGGCGAAGTGCCCGATCATGGCGTCGTACCCCGCGTCCGACAGCGTCAGCCACACGACGCGCTTGTCGAACAGGTCGACGACGCGATCGACAAGGCCGGAAGTGACCAGCACGGCCACGGCGTGCTGGATCACTGCGGTTTCGAGCTCGCTCGTCAGGGTCAGGTGATCCAGCGAGACACGATGGCCGCGTTCCTGCTCGATGAACAGTTCGAGCAGTACGTCCCACATCGGTTCGCGCAACCGCAGCTGCGGGAAGGATTCTGCCCGACAGCGAAGCACCTCCCGCGCAGCCGTGGCGAAGGACAGGGCAAGTTCGCGGGTATCGCCGGCGACCGGCGAGGCATGGGCCGCCACGGGCCGGGAAGCCATCTGATTGGCCCAGGCCAAAAGCTGATTGGCCAACGCCCGGAGCTCGCCCGGCGTCGGAGGAGGGTTCTCCACGGTGTTCGATCCTCATAAGGCCGCCTCCGGCCCGACGGGCTTCCGGAGCGGCATGCTCGGCGGCGGGCGCAGCTAGGGGCGACGGATCGACCTCGCTTGACAAATCGCGTCAAAAATTTCGCAATTGCCACAATGTTGGCCTATGGGTCCCGGTTGAAACCCTGAGAGACAGGTCGCCAACAAGAGCATAAGTCAGAGCCTTCCGCTTGGCGTCGAGGAGCCGCCGATGCATCAGATGAGGGCAGTAACCCTCTCCAACTATTTGGAGGTGGCGACTTTTGCCGGCCTCGATGGTCGACACATGCTGCGACAGGCGGGTATTTCGCTCGAAGCGCTCCAACACCCGGAGACCCGCATTCCGGCTTCCGCCGTCGTGCGCCTGCTCGAACGCTCGGCCGCGGAGTCGGGCTGCGAGAGTTTCGGGCTGCTCGTGGCGGAGCGGCGCACCTTCGCCAGCCTCGGCCCGGTCAGCCTGCTTCTCGAGCGCCTGCCGCACCTGCGCGCGGTCATGCGCGCCACCATCGCGTTCCAGCGCCATTTCAACGACGTCGTCACGATCGCGATGGAGGAAGATGACGACACGACGCTCATCAAGCTCGACCTCCTGCCGGACGTGTGGAACGAACAGGCGATCGACCTGGTGGTCGGCATGGGCCATCGCGTGCTTGCCGGAGCGTCGGGCAACCGATGGAGGCCGGCCTGCGTCCATCTCGTCCACCGGGCCCCGAAGGACCTCGCGGTATGGCGCCGGATCTTTCCCGCGCCCGTCGAGTTCGAGGCCGGCTTCAACGGGTTCTCGTGCGCGACGGACTCGATGATGATTCCCAACCCGCTGGCGGACGCGACGATGGCGCGGCACGCCCGCTACCTGCTCAACCTGCTGCCGCTCAACAGCGCCCCGGAGAGTCTCGGCGACCGCGTGCGACGCACAATCAGCCAGCTGCTTCCAAGCGGCCGCGCGACGGTCGACCAGGTCGCGGCGCAACTCGGCATGAGCGCGCGGAGCCTGCAGCGCCGGCTCGACGACGAAGGGCTCCAGTTCGCAGAGCTGCTCACCAGCGTACGCCAGGAGCTGGCGACGGCCTACCTCGCCGGCTCGACGCGCCCCGTGACTTCGGTCGCGGCGATGCTCGGATACTCCTCGCCGAGCTCGTTCACCCGTTGGTTCGCGGGGTCGTTCGGGGTCTCGCCGCAGGTCTGGCGAGCCACGAGGCGGGAAACCCCGGGGCCGCCGCCGGTGTGGCGCCGCTGAAGCGGATCAGCTCTCGGTGCGGGCGGGCGCGGACAGCGGAAAGAACGGAATGGCGACCTCGAACTGGGTGCCGTCCTCGCGCACGAAGGTATAATGCCCTTCCATCGAGCCGTGATTGGTCATCAGTTCGCAGCCCGACACGTAGTCGTGGGTCTGGCCCGGAGCGAGCACCGGGGTTTCTCCGACGACGCCTTCGCCGTCGACGAGGTTCACCATTCCTCGCGAATCGGTGATCCGCCAATGCCGCATCAGCAGCTTGATCGTATCCTCGCGGTGGTTCTCGATGCGGATGTGATAGACCCAGAACCAGCGGCGCGCCTCCGCGCGTGACTGGTCGGGCATGTAATTGACGGCCACGCGCACCGTTACGCCGGCGGTCATCGCCGCATGTTGGAACAGGTTCGCGAGGACCCCTTGCATGAACGCACGGTAACCTGATCGGGGAGATCGGGCAAAGGTCCTGCGGCGAGTTGCGCGCAATTTCTTCGAACGTTCCGCACAGACTCCGACGGACGACCTTATTGCAATTCATTCGCACTAACGATAACCAGGGTCACCGAGCACTGGAGAGACCGATGACCGATCCCGCCGGCAGGTGCCTGCTGCCCCTCCCCCTGCCCGAACCGAGGACCGAGCGATCGGCCCTTTTCGCGATCCGGCGGATGGCCGCACACGGAGTCCGCGACGTCAGCGCCGCATGGCTGATGATCGACTGCTACAGTACCGGCTTCCGCCGCCCCCTCGTCCTCCTGCGTGCGTTCATGCTCGAACTCGCGCACGCCGCGAATGGCCCGATCCGCATCGCACCCTGCTGCGCCCCGCGAATGACTCACGACGAGGGCCTGATCGTTAAGACCCTCCGCCTCGCGGCGAGCGACGAGGCGGCGGCCGCGGACGCCCTTTCCGAGCTGGTCCCGCGGGATCACCTGTGCGAGCCGCTTTCGGCCGCGGCCCTGTTCGCCCGGGCGACGGCCGAATTCGCGCTGACCCGGCACCAGCGCTGACCTCCGAGCTCGGGAGCGGTGGCGGATACCTCCGCGGCCGCGTCAGAGCCCTGCGCGGGCGAGCGCGTGGTCGAGATCCTCGATCAGGTCCTCAGGATCCTCGAGGCCGACGTTGATGCGAAGCATCCCCTCGGTCACGCCCATCTCTTCGCGTGCCTCGGCACTCACCGAATAGTGCGTGGTCGACGCGTTGTGACACATCAGCGTGCGCGAATCGCCGATGTTGTTCGAAATGTCGATCAGCTCGAGCCCATTGAGCACGGCGAAAGCCTGCTCCCGGTTCTCGACCTCGAACGAGAAGATCGGACCGCAGGCGTCCATCTGCCGCATCGCCAGTTCGTGCTGCGGGTGGCTCGGCAGGCCGGGAAAGTTGATCCGCCGGACCCGACCCTCGAGGAATTGCCCGACCTTGAGCGCATTCTCGCTCTGCCGCCTCGCCCGCAGGTCGAGCGTCTCGAGGCCCTTGAGCACGACCCACGCGTTGAACGGCGACAGGTTCGGCCCGGTGTGGCGCTGCATCGCGAGCAGCTTGTCGTTGATGAACTCCTTCGAGCCGCAGACTGCGCCGGCAAGCACCCGCCCCTGCCCGTCCATCAGCTTTGTCGCCGAGTAGGCGACGACGTCGGCCCCGAACTCGAGCGGCCGCTGCAACGCCGGGGTCGCGAAGGCGTTGTCGACCACCGTGGTGATGCCGCGTTCGCGCGCGAGACCGCAGACGAACGCGAGGTCGACGACGTCCATCGTCGGATTGGCCGGGGTCTCGAAGAAGAACACCTTGGTGTTCGGCTTGGTCGCATCGACCCAGGCCTGATTGTCGCGCGCGTCGATCGTCGTCGTCGTGATGCCGAAACGCGGGAACAGGTTGTCGAGAATCCAGCGGCACGACCCGAACGCGGCGCGTCCGGCGACGACGTGATCGCCCTGGCTGAGCTGGCACAGCAGCGCGACGGTCATCGCCGCCATGCCGCTCGCCTGGACGCGGCAGGCCTCGGCGCCCTCGATCGAGGCGATGCGTTCCTCGAGCATGGCCACGGTCGGGTTCTGCAGCCGCGAGTAGGTCATGCCCTGGACCTCGCCGCGGAAGCGTGCGGCGGCCGTCTCGGCGTCGTCGTAGGCGTAGCCCGAGGTGAGGAACATCGCCTCGCTGGTCTCGCCCTGCTCAGAACGCCAGGTCCCCGCGCGCACCGCGCGGGTCTGCGGACGCCATTTCGAGGTGATCGCGCGATCGGTGCCGGTGGTCTTCTTCATCGTGCGCCGCGTCTAGGACTCGCGCGGGCCATGGCGCAACGAAAAAGCGGGGCGCTTGCGCCGCCGGCAAGCGCTGCTTAAGGCCCCGCGACGATGAGCCCGTCGGCACCGCATCCGCCGCACCATCCCAAGGATCCGATCGGCTGGACCGTCGCCGTCTCGCTGGCGTTTCTCGGGCTGTGCCTCGTGCGGTTGACCATTCCGTCGAAACCGTACTTCGACGAGGTTCACTACCTTCCGGCGGCGCGGGCGATCCTCGAGATGGCGCAGCCGCTCAATCCCGAGCATCCGCCGCTCGGCAAGGAAATCCTCGCTCTCGGCATCGCCCTGTTCGGCGACCGGCCGCTCGGCTGGCGGATCATGCCGGCGCTGTTCGGCGTCCTCGGGCTGTTCGCCGGCATGCGCGGGCTATGGTTCGCGAGCGGCTCGCGCTTCGCCACGATCGCCTTCGGCCTCCTGCTGGCGACCGCGCCCCACCTGCTGATCCAATCGCGGATCGCGATGCTCGACGTGTTCATGGCGAGCTTCACGCTGGTGGCGCTGTGGATGTGCGCGGGCGCCGTGCGTGAACCGGAAACCGCGCGCTGGCGGCTCGCCGTCGGTGGTGCAGCGCTGGGGCTGGCGATGGCCTCCAAGTGGAACGTGCTGCCGCTCGCAGCGCTCCCGGGCCTCGCGTTCCTCGCCGTCCGAATCCGTACCGCGGGGTGGAATTTCCTCACGGCGCACCGCGGCGCGCCCGTGCCCGGAATGACTCTGATCGAGGCATCGCTGTGGCTCGGGCTCGTGCCGCTCGCGGTCTACGCGGCATCCTTCTGGCCGCATTTCCTCTATGCCGAGAAGTCGATGACGCCTTGGGGGCTCGTCGACTGGAACCGCCACATGCTCGAGCTGCAGGGGCAGGTGGTCGAACCGCACACCTACATGAGCAGCTGGTATCACTGGCTCGGGAACTGGCGGGCGATCTGGTATCTCTACGAGGTCGTCGATGGCGCCCAGCGTGGCGTGCTCCTGGTCGGAAACCCGCTGACCATGCTCATCGGCGTGCCGGCGATGCTGTGGTGCGCCTGGATCGGCTTCTCGCGGCGGCGGTGGGACGCGGCGGCTGTGTTCGCGCTCTACGCGGTCGGCTTCGGGATGTGGATCGTCGCTCCCAAGCCCGTGCAATTCTACTACCACTACCTGCTGCCGAGCTGCTTCCTGATGGCGGGCCTCGCGCTGGCGCTCGACGCGCTCTGGCAGCGCGGAGGCCGGTGGCGCTGGGCGCCGATCGCGGTACTCGCCGTCGCCTGCGGCCTGTTCGCCTACTTCTGGCCGATCTACAGCGCCGCTCCGCTCGACGAAGGCACGGACTTCCTGCGCTACACCTGGCTCGACAGCTGGCGCTAGCGGAACCGGCCCCAGACGAAGCGGCTCGACAAGGCGTAGTTC
>Ga0079224_100015254_pt1 | contig 10759 bp, 7 predicted proteins | sample Stecom2015_FD_80414 | JGI IMG/M metagenome (GOLD analysis project Ga0079224, IMG submission 80414) | Agricultural soil microbial communities from Utah to study Nitrogen management - Steer compost 2015 | ecosystem: Environmental > Terrestrial > Soil > Agricultural land | place: USA: Utah...
GGTGGCGCCGCCGGCGATGGCGCCGGCGCCCGTGCTGCCGTCGGGGACCTGGAGCCATTCCAGGAACTCGAGCTGGGTGTCGAGGCTGGTGGCCCAGTCGTCGGCCGCGGTCGGGGACTCGGGGGCCAGGTCGTCGGACAGCGCGTACGCGGCCATGACGTTCTGGTAGCCCTGGTGGATGCCCGAGCCGCCGATGCGGAAGGACCAGTCGCCGTTCATGCCGGCGCCCCACGAGTAGTACCAGCTGATGAGGTAGTGGAACGAGTCCTTGCCGGTGCCGCCGGGGCAGGCGTCGGCTCCGACGCAGTCACCGATCTGCTTGAAGTACTTGTCGGCGAAGGAGTAGCGGAGGTAGTCGCCCATCTTGGAGGCCTTCTCCAGGGACTGGCTGACCGCTCCGGCGTTGCCCTGCTCGGCGGCCCACTGCTCGGCGAGCCAGGCGACCTGCACGGCGCGGGCGTCCGCGTCGGGGGCCGCGGTGTAGCGCTCCTGCTGGGCGTACTGCTCGTCGCCGATGAACAGGTCGAGGAAGCCGTTGGGCCCGCCGAAGTCGAACGTCTCGCAGGACGGGTGCGTCACGGTCTCCCACGTGGACTCCTGGAGCCCGCGCTGGAAGGTGTTGATGTAGGCCGGCTCGGTGGTGCCGTCGCCGCATTCGCCGAAGCCGTAGGCGTTGTCCAGGTCCAGGATCCAGTGCATGCCGTAGATCTGGTTGGTCCCGTAAGTGGACTCCAGTTCGTCGGCGAGCGGGTCCTGGCCGACCGGCACGTCGAAGTCCAGCTGCGTCGGGTACTTGCTCGGGTCGTCGGCCTCGGGCGCGTACGACGCGGGGCTGGACGGGTCGTAGTTCGTCGGGCTCATCTCGGGGATCGCGTACTCTTCGACGGTCTCCCACGACTGGTTGTAGGGCTCCCAGTCACCGGTGATCTGGCCGTAGGACGCCTCGAGCCACATCAGGTAGCTCAGGGCCTCCGAGGTGGTCTGGTGGCCGTAGTCCGGCGCCTCGACGATGAGCTCCTCGACCGAGTGGTACGGCAGGCCCGAATCGTGGAGATAGGGCGAGTCCGAGCCGGTGAGCTGGTCGTAGAGGGTGAGGAAGCGGTCCTCGTTCTGGGTGATGTCGCCGAGGTCGGCCACGGTGGCGGTGACCTCGACGGGGTCGTAGCCGTCGGCGGCGACGGTGAAGGTCGCCGTGCCCTCGGCGTCTTCGGCGGCGGCGATGGTGACGGCCTGCTCGGTGTCCCAGTTGGAGGGGCCGAAGTCGAGCGAGGCGCCCGCGGAGACGCCGATGTCGGTGGTGCCCCCGGAGTGGGTGGTGGTGACCTCGACGTCGTCGGTGAGCTCGGCGGTGAAGCCGACTCCGAAGTCGACGGTTTCGCCGGCGTCGAGGACGAGGGTCGCGCGCGAGACGGTGAGCTCGGGCTCGGTGGGCTCGGGCTCCTCGTCGCCGTCGCAGGACTCGCCGTTGACGGTGAACCCGGTCGGGACGGTGGCGGCGCCCGAGCCGATGAACCCGAAGACCTCACGGGTCTGACCGGCGGCGATGGAGCCGTTCCAGCCGACGTCCGAGCCGGAGAAGTGGGCACCGCTCTGGTTCCAGTCGACGTTCCACGCGGAGGTGACCTGGGTGCCGGAGGGGAAGTCCCACTCGACGTCCCAGCCGTTGAGGCCGGCGGTGCCCGCGGTGAGGGAGACGTTGGCCTGGAAGCCGCCGTTCCAGCTGGAGGTGACGTTGTATTCCACGCCGCCGCAGTATTCGGCGGCGAAGGCGTGGGGCGCCGCTATCAGACCGACGGTGCCGACCATGGCGACCGGGAGGCCGATCGCCGCGCCGCGGCGCCATCGGCGGCGTCGCCTGAGCGGCGGTGCCGGGGTATCGAGTTCCATTGCGCTACTCCTGAGAGCTGTCTGAATGTCCGGTTCTGATGGGAGCGCTTGTGTCTTTCCGAGGCCGTCATTTGGCATGTGTGGAACGAAACGGACCTTCGAAGGGAAGCGCTCCCAAGCCATCCTCGCAAGACACCGCCCTGCATGTCAATACATTGACATCTCTAAATTTATTTTGCGCACATTGCCCACACTTGCTCCAAGCCCTTGATTTACCTGGTAGATAGCGGAATAGTGACACACAGTAACGATGAATTTGAAAATCTCGATCGGCAGACCCTCGCGAACGAGGTAACAAAAAAGTAACTCCTCCCACACCCGCTCTTGCGCCGTGCATCACGCTCCCGTAAGCTGCTGGTATCGCTCCCAAAGCGATGACATCCGCTATCACCCGGCCGAGCAAGCGCTCGGCCCCTTCGACCCACGTGGTCGACCCCTTCATACCGACGACTGCGACAACCCCTCCGACGAACACGGCGCCTCCGGCGCCTGGAAGGAAACCAGCAAAGATGCATCTCCTCAACCAACACCGCGGCAAGGCGGCCCTCGCCGCGGTCGCCGCGGGCGCACTCGCCCTCAGCGCATGCGGCGGCGACGGTGGCGACGACAGCGACGGGGGCGACAAGATCCAGCTCACCGTCCAGATGTTCGGCACCCTCGGCTACGTCGACGCCGACCTCGAAAAGCAGTACGAGGCCGAGAACCCGAACATCGACGTGGTGCTCGAAGGCGACGGCCTCAACTTCGAGAACGACTTCCGCCCCGCCATGGAGGCGGCCCTCCAGGCCGGCTCCGGCGCCGGCGACGTCATGGCCATGGACGAGCAGGCCATGTCCCAGATGCTCGCCAACGAGGACTACTGGGTCGACCTCGCCGAGTACGGCTACGACACCCGCGCCGAGGAGTACCCCGAGTGGAAGTGGCAACTCGGCCACACCCCCGGCGGCAAGCTCGCCGGATTCGGCACCGACGTCGGCGGCATGGGCATGTGCTACCGCTCCGACCTGTTCGGTGAGGCCGGTCTGCCGACCGACCGCGCCGAGGTCGCCGCCGCCTGGGCCGACTGGGAGGGCTTCAAGGACACCGCCCAGACCTTCGTCGACTCCGGCGTGGACGCCGAGTTCCTCGACAGCCCGACGCAGCTCCAGAACATGCTCCTGGGCCAGGTCGCCGGCCAGACCGACGGCCAGATGTACGTCGACGCCGAAGGCAACCTGACCCTCGACTCCGAGGCCGTCACGACCTCGGTCGACACCATCGTCGAACTCAACGAGATGGGCGCCATCGGCAACTTCGTCTCCTGGAGCGAAGAGTGGATCGCCGCGCAGGCCCAGGGCGGCTTCGCCGTCATGCCGTGCCCCGCGTGGATGCTCGGCGTCGTCGAGGGCAACGCCGGTGAAGACGGCGCCGGGAACTGGGACTTCGCCGCCGCGCCGGGCATCTCCGGCAACTGGGGCGGCTCCTGGCTGCTCGTGCCCGCCCAGAGCGCGCACCCCGAAGAGGCCGCCGCGCTGGCCGCGTGGCTGACCGCTCCCGAGCAGCAGGTCGCCGTCTTCGAGGCCGTCGGGCCCTTCCCGTCGACCTTCGAGGGCGCCGAGATGGTCTCCGACTTCACCAACCCGTACTTCAACGACGCGCCGGTCGGCGAGATCATCGCGGCCTCCGTGGCCGAGTTCCCCGCCCTGGAGTACACCGAGCTGCACCCGTCCGTGAAGGGCGCCGTGGAAGGGGCCCTGAACGGCCTCGTCGACGGCACCTACTCCTCCGATGAGATCTGGGAAGCCATCCAGACCGAGGCCGATAACGCGGTGGCGCTCGGCGGAATGTAGCCCGAAGGCGCCCGTCCCCCAGTGACGGCGCCGGTCGCCGCAGGGAGCGGTGGTCCCCAGGCACCGCTCCCCACCTCTTCGGCGACTCACGCTCCGGCCCGCCGGCCGCCTCCAGCGCGGCAAGCCCGCGAGAAGGCGGCCGGCGGCTCCGGCGCCGTGTCGGCCCGCCGCGCCCCAACCCGCGGCGGGCCGACTCCTTCGGACCGATGAGAGGAACCATGACCACCGCAGTCGACCCGGGTCGAACGAACCGGCGCCAGAGCAGCTTCCGCGACCGGCTCCATCAATTCGACCTCAAAGGCGTCCCCTATGTGCTCGTAGCCCCGTTCTTCCTGCTGTTCGCAGTGTTCGGGCTCTTCCCGATGGGCTACACCGTCTACGCCTCGCTCCACGAGTGGAGCACCCGCAAGCCCGACCGGACCTTCGTGGGTCTGGACAACTACAAGTTCCTGCTGTTCGACTACGACCGCTTCCCCTGGTCGATCGTCAACACGCTCGGCATGTTCGTCATCGCCACCGTCCCGCAGCTCATCGTGGCGCTCCTGGTCGCCAACGCGCTCAGCAAGCGCCTGCGCGCCCAGCTGACCTGGCGGATGCTCGTGCTCGCCCCGATCGTCACCTCCGTGGTGGCCGTCGGCGTCGTCTTCGCCCGCATCTGGGGCCAGGAGTACGGCATGATCAACGGCTTCCTCGGCCTGTTCGGGGTCGACAACATCAACTGGCAGGCGGAGCGGTGGAGCTCCTGGATAGCCATCTCCTCGATGGTCGACTGGCGCTGGATGGGGTACAACTCCCTGATCTTCCTGGCCGCCATGCAGACCATTCCCAAGCAGCTGTACGAGGCCGCCGCGATCGACGGTGCCAGCTCCCGGCAGCAGTTCTGGAAGATCACCGTCCCCCAGCTCAAGCCCGTCATCATCTTCGTCACCTTCATCTCCACCGTCGGCGGCATGATGCTGTTCGTCGAGCCGATGATGTTCGGTTCCGGCACCTTCTCCGGTGGCAGCACCGGCCAGTTCCAGACCACCTCGATGGTCCTCATCGACCTGCTGCGCACCCACGGCAACTACGGCATGTCCGCCGCGGCCGGGTGGCTGCTGTTCATCGTGATCGCGCTGCTCGCCGGCTTGAACTTCCTCGTCGTCAACCGCATCCAGGGGAACAAATGAGCACCGTCCTCAAGCCGCCCGCGCCGACGAAGCCCGCGCCGGCGAAGTCCGAGACCCCGAAGCGTCCCAAGCGGCGCAAGGGGGCCAGCGCGCAGGTGCTGCAGCCGACGGCGCTCACCCGCATCGGCCTGATCGCCGTCATCGCGCTGTCGATCTTCCCGCTGTACTGGATGATCGTCATCGCCTCGCGGAACACCGCGGCCGCCTCCCAGTTCCCGCCCGCGCTGATCCCCGGCGGCAACCTGGGGGCGAACATCGAGCGGGCCCTGACCGACCCGCAGGCGAACCTGCTCCTGGGCCTCCAGAACTCGTTCATCATCACCGGCACCGTGACCGTCTCGGTCGTGCTCATCTCGACCCTCGCCGGCTTCGCCTTCGCCAAACTGAAGTTCCGCGGTTCCAAGTTCCTCATGTTCCTCGTCATGGCGACGATGATGGTGCCGATCCAGCACCTGGGCCTGGTCCCGATGTACCTCATGATGGTCGAGCTCGAATGGCTCGACACCTACCAGGCGGCGATCCTGCCGTTCCTGGTCAACGGCTTCGGCATCTTCCTGATGCGGCAGTACACCCTCCAGTCGGTCCCCGACGAGATCATCGAGGCCGCCCGCATCGACGGGGCCTCGACGCTCCGGATCTGGTGGAGCATCGTCATGCCGGCACTGCGCCCGGGCATGGTCGTGCTCGGCCTGCTCACCTTCATGCTCAACTGGAACGAGTTCCTGTGGCCGTTCCTCGTCCTGAGCAGCGAGACGCCGACGATCCAGCTGGCGATCCGCCAGATCTCGGTCGGCCTGTACTCGACGGACCTTTCGATGGTCTTCACCGGCACCTTGATCTCGATCATTCCCATCACGATCCTGTTCGTCATCTTCGGGCGGCAGATCGTCAGCGGCATCATGGAAGGTTCCACGAAATCATGAGCATCGAAAACGAAACAGGTCCGCTCGCGGCCCGGTTCCCATCGGGCTTCTCCTGGGGGGCGGCCACCTCCTCCTACCAGGTGGAGGGGTCGACCACCGCCGACGGCCGCGGCAAGTCCATCTGGGACACGTTCGTGTCCGAACCGGGGCGGGTGGTCGACGGGTCCAACGGCGACACGGCGATCGACTCGTACCGCAACATCGAGGGCGACGTCGCCCTCGTGGGCGAGCTCGGTCTCACCAGCTACCGCTTCTCCCTGTCGTGGCCGAGGATCTGCCCCGACGGCGACTCCCGCGTCAACCGGGCCGGCCTGGACTACTACTCCAACCTGGTCGACGCCCTGCTCGAGGCGGGCGTCACGCCGTGGGTGACCCTCTACCACTGGGACCTGCCGCAGACGCTGGAGAACGCCGGCGGCTGGCCCAAGAGGGACACCGCCGAACGGTTCGGCGAGTTCGCGCGGGTCGCGCACGCGGCCCTCGGCGACCGCGTCAAGCACTGGATCACGGTGAACGAGCCGTGGTGCTCGGCGTTCCTCGGGTACGCCTCGGGCGAGCACGCGCCGGGCCGCCGGGAGCCGTCCGCGTCGATCGCCGCCGCGCACCACCTGATGCTCGGGCACGGGCTGGCGGCGCGCTCGATCAAGGAGGCCGACCCGGACTCGACGGTGAGCATCGGTCTGAACTTCTACCCGGTGCACGCCGCCTCGGAGTCCGAGGTCGACGTGGACGCGGCCCGCCGCATCGACGGCGTGCAGAACCGGTGGTTCACCGACGCGGCGCTCAAGGGGGCCTACCCCGAGGACATCGTCGAGGACTTCAAGGCGATCACGGACTTCTCGTTCGTCGAGGTCGGCGACATGGAGACCATCAACGCGCCCCTGGACTGCCTGTCGGTGAACTTCTACAGCCAGTTCACCGTGACCGGCGCCGAGGGCGGGGCCGCCTCGGCCTCGGCGGCGCCGACGAACGCGGGCTCCGCGTGGCCGGCGAACGAGCACGTCGGTTTCGTGACCACCGGCCTGCCGCAGACGGACATGGGATGGGAGATCGCGCCGCAGGGGCTTACTGAAACGTTGAAACGCCTGCACGCGAACTACCCTGGAGTGACACTGGCGGTCACGGAGAACGGCGCCGCGTTCCCGGACAAGCTGGTGGAAGGGCAGGTGGCCGACTCCGAGCGACTCGACTACATCCGCGACCACCTGCACGCCTGCGCCGACGCGATCGAGGCGGGGGTGCCCCTGGTGGCCTACTTCGCGTGGTCCCTGGCCGACAATTTCGAGTGGGCTTGGGGGTACACCAAGCGGTTCGGCCTGGTCTACGTCGACTTCGAAACCGGACAGCGAGTCGTGAAAGACTCGGGCAAGTGGTACGGCGAGCTGGTGCGGCAGGCTTGTTCGAATGGTGAGGCAAAATAAGATCACGTAACGGAGCCCGAGGTGATGCACGATGACCGACACTCGATCTGACGACCCAAGCACCGGCGCTGCGCAGCCGTCCTCCAACGGGAGGGCGAAGCGCGGGCGCAGCGCCGGTCGTCCCACGCTCGACACCGTCGCACGCCACGCGGGCGTCGGTCGGGGCACGGTCTCGCGTGTCATCAACGGCTCCCCCAAGGTCGCCGAGGACACCCGGGCGGCGGTGCTGGCCGCCATCAAGGAGCTCGGGTACGTCCCGAACCAGGCGGCGCGGACGCTGGTGACGCAGCGGACCGACACGGTCGCGCTGGTGGTCACCGAATCGCAGGAGTGGCTGTGGAGCGAGCCGTTCTTCGCGGGGGTGCTGCGCGGGATCACCGAGCAGCTCGCCGAGGAGAACATGCGGCTCATGCTCACGTTCGCTCCGCGTGACGGCGACCGCAGCCGCCTGGAGTCCTACCTGATGAGCGGCCACGTCGACGGCGTCATGATGGTCTCCAGCCACGGCGGCGACCCGCTGCCCGAGCGCCTCGAGGACGCCGGCATCCCCATAGTGCTGTGTGGCACGCCCGTGGGGTTCCGGCCGCTCGCGTACGTGGACTGCGACAACCGTTCGGGGGCGCGCCAGGCCGTGGAATACCTGGCCGAGCGCGGCCACAGCCGGATCGGCATCGTGGCGGGCCCGCAGGACATGGCCGTGGGCGTGGACCGCCTCAACGGCTACCGCGACGGCCTGCGCGGGCACCGCCTGCCGGTCGAGGAGCGGCTCGTGGCCGTGGCAAACGGCTTCGACGAGGCAAGCGGCATCAAGGCCGCGAGGCAGCTGTTCGACGCCGCCGGTGAACTGGACGCCGTCCTCGCGGCCTCGGACCCGCTCGCGATCGCGACCCTGCGCGTGGCGCGGGAGCGCGGGATGTCGGTGCCGGAGGATCTGGCCCTCATCGGCTTCGACGACTCTCCGTTGGCCGAGGTGGCCGAGCCGCCGCTGACGACGGTGCACCAGCCAACCGAGACGATGGGCCGAGAGATGGCGCGCCTGCTGTGCGGCCGCGTCCGCGGCGAGGAGGCGGGGCCACTGGTGACGATCCTGGGCACCAGGATCGTGGTCCGCGACTCCGCCTGAGCCGCGGAGGCGGCCGCCGGTCTCCCATCTTCGCCAGGCCGAGGCCCATGCGTCAACCTACGTTGACAATCACCCGCGATGTCAACTAAGGTTGACGCATGGGCACCGATGAACTCGCCGCTCTGGCGGCGGCGACCGCCGATCCGGACCCGCTGGAGGGCCTGCGAGCACTGGCCGGGGTCAGGACGGAGGTCGAGCGCCGCGAGGCGGCGCTGGTCCGCCGCGCGCGCAACGAAGGCGCCAGTTGGGCCTCGATCGCCGCCGCGCTGGGCGTCTCGAAGCAGGCGGTCCACAAAAAGCACGGCGGCAAAGGCTTGCTGGGAGGCCGGTCGTGAGCGGCGAGCGCCACGGCGATGCCGAACTCGCCGAACGGCTCGCCGGGCTGCCGGGGCCTCGTCACCGCCCGGCCGCGGCGGCCGTGGTCACCGCCGAAGAGACACGGTCGGCCTCTCTCGGAGCCGGTCTCGGGGCCGATTTCGAGATCGGTTCGATCGCCAAGGGCATCACCGGCCTGCTCTACGCCGAGGCGCTCGCCCGCGGCGAGGCCGGCCCCGGCACTCCTCTGGGCGATCTGCTCCCCCTCGCCGACGTCCCGGTCGGGAAGGTGACGCTGGGGTCACTGAGCACGCACCGTTCGGGCCTGCCTTCACTCCCGGCGGCCGCGCAGCCGTTCCGGCGCACCGTCGCCTTGTGGCGGCGCGGGGCCAATCCCTACGGGGAGGATCTCGAGCAGCTTCTTGAGCAGGCCAGGAGCGCCCGCCTCGGGAGGCCTCGGGCCCGCTACTCCAATTTCGGCTTCGAGCTGCTGGGGCACGCCCTGGGGCGGGCCGCGGGCACGACCTACGCCGGGCTTCTTCGCGAGCGGATCACCGAACCGCTCGGACTCGAGGACTGCTACGCGCCGGCCACGCCTGACGAACTGCGCGCGGGGGCGGTCACGGGATCCGGTCGCCACGGGGGCTTCCGGGAGGCTTGGACCGGTGAGGCCATCGCCCCGGCCGGCGGCATTCGGGCCTCGATCACCGACATGGCCCGATTGACGCGGGCGCTGCTCGACGGGTCCGCCCCGGGCGTCGCCGCACTCGATCCGGTCGCGCCCTTCAGCATGGGGATGCGGATAGGGGCCGCCTGGATCACCATGAGGGCGAAGGGACGGATCGTCACCTGGCACAACGGCGGCACGGGAGGCTTCCGGTCCTGGCTCGGGCTCGACCGCGAGGCGGGCACCGGCGCGGTGATGCTTTCGGCCACCGCGGCCTCGGTGGACCGGCACGGGTTCGCGCTGCTGGGCTGGAAACCGGCAGTCGAGGGTTAGCGGATACCGTTCGTGGGCTTCAGAGCCCCTGCCGTCGTCTTCGCGCTCACTGCAATCCGCCTTCTGACGAACCGCGGCGAGAAGCAACGACGATCGACAGCGACAAGGGTGCCGCAAGAGGCCGGGCCGACCCTACGACCTCATGGTTGTCTTCAGTTGAGCTTCAACCGATCAGCGACGGCGAGGTCCTGTCTTCTTCAAGCACTCGTCTGACTGTCGGGGTGCGTCTGGGGCGGGCTTCGGGCGGTCAGCGACAGAAGAGGAAGGGGCGTGTTCGGGCGTTCGTCCGGCTGTGAGGGTGCGTCTGGAGAGATGTTCAGGCTGTCAGCGACGGAAGAGGAAGGGCCGTGTGCGGGTGGTCGTCCGGGTGCCGGGGTGTGTCTGGGGTGGGCTTCAGGCGGTCGGCGACGAGAGAGGCAGGGGCGTGCTGGGGCTCTCGTTCGGCTGTCGGGGTGCGTGTGGGGAGAGGTTCGGGCGGTCAGCGATGACGAGGTGAGTGAGTAGCTGGGGTCGGTTCTTCGATGTTCGGGTGGTCTTGGGTTCGGCTTCGACCAGTCGGCGATGAGGAGCTGGGTGGGCATCTGGGGTGTTCGGTCGGCACGGAGGCTGCCGGTGGGCCGGGGTGTGGGTCTGAGCGTGTATGCGCTGCGGGCGAGGCGTGAGGGGTTCGAGGAGTCGGTAGGGGGTGGTTTCGGTGTCCGGACACGGGGGAGGGCCCGGTCCCTGGTGGGTTTCCGGGCTGAGCGCCTATGGTGTGTGCTCGCTCCCCTCAGCGGTGGTCCCGCTGAGGGCGGCCTAATGCTGGTAGTGAGACCAGCTCCGGTTCCCGCCGCCTCCCCGAGCCAGTGCCGGTGTCGTTCTCGGCGGCGGGAGTGGAGTGCTTCTCGGTTTCGGGAGTCGCCCCGCACTCAGTCGCAGGTGCGGGTGTGGTTTCGGGGGCCGACTCGGGTGCTGTGAAGCGTGCTCGCACCCGTGCCTTGGCCTCTTTAAGTTCGGTCTCGATGCGTGCATCTTCGATGGCTTCGGCGGCTTGGCCGAGGTCGTCTTTGAGGTTCTCTGACCATTCTTCGGGGTAGAGGCCGGTGGGGAAGA
>Ga0079224_100015256_pt1 | contig 10759 bp, 7 predicted proteins | sample Stecom2015_FD_80414 | JGI IMG/M metagenome (GOLD analysis project Ga0079224, IMG submission 80414) | Agricultural soil microbial communities from Utah to study Nitrogen management - Steer compost 2015 | ecosystem: Environmental > Terrestrial > Soil > Agricultural land | place: USA: Utah...
AAGAGACACGTAACCATTCGTAAGTACCAGGTTTAACATCTTTAAGATTCATAGAAAAGAATTCCTGATTATTACCTACAGGGTTTGATTTAGCAAAATCAATAGCATTTTCTCCATTAATATTTACTTCATCAGCTTTATATAAAACTTCACCAGCACCAAGAGCGGTAAGGGCTTGTGGGGTAAGTTCAACATAATGTACGCTTAAAGAATTAAAGGATGGGGTTTGTGCAGCATTTCCAGCAGGAATAGTAGCTGGTAATCCAAAATTGTTTAATCTTTCTTGAGCTGGGTCAAAAACTAATTTAAAGACGATTTTAGGTTCATCTTTGTTTTTATCTTTTTTACAAGATGGAGCCGCTAACAATAAAAAGGGTAGGGCTAGGGTGAGTGTACGTTTCATAAATTGATATTTGTGTATCAAAATTAAAACAATTCCGACATAATTTGCAATAAAATTAGCTAACATTGTACTAAGTTTAAAAGACGAACTTTTGAAGTATGGATAAATTTAAAATATTAGAGGCCAAATTAGCTGAATCGAAACTTGGCGGTGGTGAGGATAGAATTAAAGCTCAACACGATAAAGGGAAGCTTACAGCACGTGAGCGTATAGACTTTTTATTAGACGAAGGTTCTTTTGTTGAAATAGGTGCATTGGTATCGCATCGTAGCACTAATTTCGGATTAGATAAGCAAGTTTTTCTTGGAGATGGTGTGGTAACAGGATATGGAACCATAGCTGGACGTACCGTTTATGTATTCTCTCAAGATTTTACAGTTTTAGGTGGATCTTTAGCAGAAGCTCATGCCGAGAAAATAGTTCGTATTATGGATTTAGCCATGAAAACGGGTGCGCCGGTTATCGGTTTAAACGATTCAGGTGGAGCACGTATTCAAGAAGGTGTAGTTTCGCTTGGGGGTTATGCTGATATTTTTTATAAAAATACATTGGCTAGTGGGGTAGTTCCTCAAATTTCAGCCATTATGGGGCCATGTGCCGGTGGTGCTGTGTATTCACCAGCTATTACCGACTTTATCTTAATGGTCGAAAATACGTCTTATATGTTTGTTACTGGGCCTAACGTTGTAAAAACCGTTACCCACGAAGAAGTAACTAGCGAAGAATTAGGTGGAGCTTCTACGCATAGCACTAAATCTGGAGTTACTCATTTCTCATGTGCTAACGAAATAGATTGTATTAATACAATACGTGCAATGTTAAGCTATATGCCGCAAAATTGCGAAGAACCTGCTCCTGTTTACGAGTATGAAGGCGGCGACGAACGCAGACCTAAATTAAATACTATAGTGCCTGATAACTCTAATCTACCTTACGATATTCGTGATGTAATTAGTGAAGTTTGCGATGAATATAGTTTCTTAGAAGTTCATAAAAATTTTGCAGAAAATATAGTTGTAGGTTTTGCTCGTTTAGCTGGACGTAGTATAGGTGTGGTTGCAAATCAACCTGCATACCTTGCGGGTGTATTAGATAATAATGCCTCTACAAAAGCTGCTCGATTTGTGCGTTTCTGCGATAGCTTTAATATTCCTTTATTAGTATTTGAAGATGTCCCAGGTTTCTTACCAGGAACAGACCAAGAATGGAATGCAATTATAACAAATGGAGCTAAATTACTTTATGCTTTCTGTGAAGCTACCGTCCCTCGTATTACAGTAATTACTCGTAAAGCTTATGGTGGTGCATACGATGTAATGAATAGTAAACATATTGGAGCTGACTTGAACTTCGCTTGGCCTTCTGCCGAGATTGCTGTAATGGGTGCTAAAGGTGCTGCTGAGATTATTTTCAAAAGAGAAATATCTAACTCTGAAAATCCTGAACAAAAATGGAAAGAAAAAGAAGCTGAATACGCAGCGCTATTTGCAAATCCATATATCGCCGCTGCTAGAGGTTATGTGGATGCAGTAATTAAACCAGAAGATACAAGAGCACAACTAATTCGTGCTTTCGATATGCTTAAAAACAAGGCTGAAAAGTTACCAACCAAAAAACATGGTAATATTCCGCTTTAATTAAGTATAGTTTAGAAATTTATGGAGTCGGTCTTGGGGCCGACTTTTTTTTTGCCATTTGTATAAAAATCAAAGAGGGCAAGCTAGTGCTTACCCTCTTTCAAAACCAACCCTTATGAAAACGTTGTAAAACTAATACTACATAAATTGTTTTCCAAACTTTAGTTTAGTTTTAAGTTTCATTTAACGTTTTTTAAGGAAATTATTTTTTCTTCTTTTTAAGTTCTTCTGCTCTTTGTTGTTGAATTTTTTGCATTTCTTCAAGTTTAGCAGCAAAACCGCCTTTTTTCTTGCTATTAGGTCTAGCTTTATTAATTTCAATTTGTTCACGTAGTTTTTTCTCGTCGATTACAACATAACGGAACAACATAGTTAAAAGGATATTCATAGCATTTGCTAGGAAATAGTAGTAAGATAATGCGGCGCTATAGCTATTTAAGAATACAAGGAACATAACTGGCATTACGTACATCATAATTTTCATTTGAGTAGCTTGAGGGCCAGACATAGCGCTTGTATTTTGCGACATACGTGTATAAAGCACAGTAGTAACGGTCATAAGTATTGCGAATAAACTTATGTGTCCGCCGTATAAAGGAATTGAAAAGCCGTTCGGGAAAATATAAATAGAGTCCCAGCTAGAAAGGTCATCAGCCCATAAGAACGACTGACCTCTTAATTCGATAGAGGCGGGGAAGAATGTGAATAATGCGAATAAAATAGGCATTTGTAATAAAGCTGGAATACAACCTGCGAGCGGATTTACACCTGCTTTATTGTATAATCCCATTAAAGCTTGTTGCTTTTTCATAGGATCTTCATCCTTCATTTTCTCGTTCAACTCATCGATATCTGGTTTTAATGCGCGCATTTTGGCAGACGACAAGAAGGTTTTATAAGTAATAGGAGAAAGTAGAATCTTAACCATTAAGGTTAAAATAAGGATGATAATACCATAATTTAAATTGTAGCTATCTAGCCATTGGAAGATATTAATGATGAATAAAGTATTAATCCAACGAAAAGCTTTCCAGCCTAAATTGATTTGTTCTTCTAGTTCAAGGTCGTATTTTTTTAGAATCTTATAGTCTTTCGGACCAGCATAGAAGTGCATTTTAAAGCTTTCGTTTCCAACCCCTGCATAGTTTAAAGGAATTGCAGCATAGAAGGTACGAATAGTATTATCGCTTGAGTTTTCAACCATGTTTGATTCTAATAAAATCTTACCAGTGAACTCAGCATCGCTAATTAGAGTAGTTGTAAAGAATTGTTGAGAGAATCCGATCCATTTTAAAGGTTTTTCAATTTCTTCAGATTCACTTTTACCAAAACCTATATCGTCTACTTTGCTTCCTTTAGCGAAGAAAACAGTGCTTTTAGTGTTTTCTATTTTAGCATCTTTTTCAAGAGAAGCTACAGATTGATACCATTCTAATTTTAGGTCAGAGCCTTTTTTAATTTCAGAACCTATATCTACCAGATTAATTCTGAAATCAGTCATATAATCGTTCCCAGTTATAATATAAAGGAATTCTATGTACTTATTGCTTGAGCCAGCATATAATTTCATAGAAACTGTAGTAGAAGCATTACCTTTTAAATCAGCATCTTGCGCTTCAATTTCGAAATATGCATCTTTAGTATTAAAAACCTGTCCATTCGGAAGAACGATTGGTAAGTTAATATTAGATAATTCAGATTGATATAATTCAACTAAATCAGCAGCTTCTTTATTAGAAGAATATTTTTTAAAGTCTTTAAGAACTACACTTTTTAAAATTCCTCCTTTATTGCTGAAGGTATAAGTTGCGAGTTCAGATTCAACAGTTACAGTTTTTTCGGTACCCACGGTTTGGGAGCCAAAACCACCATAAGTTTCGCTTAATTTAGCTCTTTTTACAGAGTCAATTTTAGCGGCTTTAGCTTCCTCATCAAGCAAAGCGAAAGTAGAATCTTTTTCCAATTGGTTTACAATAGCAAGGTCTTCAGTAGATTTAACGCCAGTTGCAGCCAATTGAGCATTCATAGTGCTGTCTATTTGGCGCTGAATTTCTTGCGCTTTTGCAATTGAATCGCGTTGAGCAATCATTTTTTGGCGCTCTTCTTTACTTGGAGCTTGCCAAATGGAGAAACCTATAACAATTCCTAAAATTAATAATAACCCGATTAAGGTATTCTTGTCAAATTTCATGTGCTTTTACTTTGAAATGCGCAAAATTAAGCATATAAAACGCATTAACAAGCAAAAGACCAGCCTTGTTTATAAGTTAATAAACTAATTGCCTTTATTTAGGGCTATTAAGAAGTTGAATGTTGGAATTTTAATGGTTCTTTAACCATTCTTCCATCTGCTTACTATTTAAGTCTAAATGGGTTGATGAAGCATATACACTATCGTTATTTACCCAATAAATTGTTGGAACTGCATAACCAGCCATTGCGTAAAATAACTTTCTATTTCTTAAAATATAGTGTGGAATATGCTCTATCTTATTTGTTGTAACAAATTCTTCTTCAAGTTCACTAGGGCCATTTAAAATAATATACATAGGGAACTCTGGGTGTTGCTTTTGAATAATACCTAGTTTTTGTGCCGCTACTTTACAGTGCGGACAAGTAAGACTTAAATAAGCTATAAAATACTTACCTTCTCTAAGTTCTTGTGTAGGTGTTTGAATTTCAGTCTGTTGGTATAAAGTATCTAAGCCTAATTTAAAAACATCGCTTCTGTTATAGATTTCGCTCGACTTTTTATAGTTCATGGAATTAACTATAAAAGGAAGTGTGATAAAAAAAATGGCTAAAATTAGACTAGTAATTACTCTTAATTTCTTATATTTTAGGTTTAAAGGTTTGAAGAATTTCCAAGCTAAGAATAAAATAAAGCCAAAGACTATATTCTTTAAGATGCCTTGTACAGGTGTGAAAGGAAGTATTTCTCCAAAGCACCCACAGTTCGATGTATCTCCTTTTACTACATCAATTAATAATATACCAGTGAATCCTAAAAGTACAATTGCTGTGGCAATCCAAACCTTTTTATTAAAGTTCCAATAAAATAAAAGCAGGAATCCAAGAGCCCATTCAATTCCAATTATAAAGCGCGCTAAGAATAAAGAATATTCCCAAGGAATACCCTGTTCAACTAATTTGTATTCAAATGGTTCAATAATTATAATTTTGGTAATGCCCGAAAATATAAATAGTGCGCCAAGTATTATGTGAGCTATGATGCTTATGATTTTCATAAAAAAAGCCGATCATTATTGATCGGCTAATGTACTTAATTTTTTAAAATCTTAGTTAAGTGTACAAGAAGCATTTCCGTAAATAGATTGAAACGATTTCTCTTGGTCTGAACATGCTTGTTTTTGTTGTTTTTTAGAGGTACCAAACATACCACCTAAATACTCTTCTTGATAAGTTTGTACAGTGCCATAATCATCAGTATAAGTACAGTTACAAACTCTAGCTTTAATTAAACAAGATGTAGAGCTAAGAATAAATAAGGCTGCGCCTGTTAAAAGTAATGTCTTTTTCATAATATTATTAAGTGTTTGTCAAATATATATATTAAAACACTGAATTACAAAATGACAGGTAGGACTTATTTGCTATTTTGTGATGAGAAAATGGATGAATGGAAGCAGTGACGAAAATTTAATTTGAAATTTCGAATAAAAATTTGTACTTTTATCAAGTTCCTTTTTTATAGGTTATAAATCAATTATTTATAATTTTTTAATTTTTTGAAGTTTATGAAAAATATTCCTTGCTTTGCAGATTTTCACATACACCCCAATTTAAAATCCTTTAATTCTGGGCATCCTATGCCTCTTAAAAATATGTGGGAGGAGATTGAGCATATTAAACCTAAAAGTGCTGCTGGGCGCTTTGCCGTTAATAACTCTAAAGGTGTAGGTAAAGAATCGCAAACCAATTTTTATAAACTGATTGAAGGTAATGTTCGCGTTGCCTTTATCTCTCTTTATCCTATGGAACGTGGTTTCTTTGATATCCGTAATCTGCCTAAAGCTATTGCTGGTAAAAAAGGTATAGATGAACTTTCTGCCATTACTATGGGGTATGATATCGAAAGAATTCAATTCCTTAGAAAAGGTACTGATTATTTTAAAGAACTCCAACTCGAATATAATTATGTTAGATCGAATCAAGGTGATTCGCCTTGTGGTAAATACGCTTTTAAATTAGCAAATAGTTATGCTGAACTTAAAGATATAGTTGAAAATAAACCTAATACTATAGCTGGAGTTTTGCAGATTGAAGGTGGGCACGTGCTCTTTGATAAAGAAATGCTTTCAGGTAAGCTCAATAAAAAGGAAATGAAAGCAAAAATTAAAGAACATGTTATTACCATTAAAGAGTGGGAAACTCCACCTCTTATGATTAATATCTCTCATCATTTCTATAACGAACTGTGTGGGCATTCTAAAAGCTTTAATTTCTTGGTGGGTAGCGGTTTCTTAAATCAGCGTCGTGGACTCGAAACTGGTTTAACAGGTTACGGTATTAAAGCCATGAAAGAGTTATTAAGTAATTCTAATGGTCGACGTATTTATATAGATTCAAAACACATGAGTTTACAATCTCGTAAAGAATACTATAACTGGGTACGCTCTTATAACTATTTGAATAAAAACGATAATATTCCACTTATCATTTCGCATACGGGAGTGAATGGTTTTAAATCGATGACTGGTTCACTAATAAAAGCAGATAGCGAAACCAAAAACGCTAAAAGTCATTTCTTTAATTGGAGTATTAATAATAGTGATGAAGAAATTTCACTGATTCATCATACCAAAGGTTTAATGGGTTTTATGCTCGATAGAACCAAATTAGGTGGTGGTAAGTTTATTAAGGAACTTAAATCAATTAAACAAGAAGAAGAAATTAAAGACATGTATATGCGCATGTTTTGGGATAATATATTCCAGGCTATACGAGCAATTGGTGAACCTTCTGCTTGGGACCATGTTTGTATTGGTTCCGATTTAGATGGAGGTATATTCACTATGGAATATTACAATGCAGCTAATAAATTCCCTCTACTTTATAACGATTTGTATTCATTCTTACGTAGAACTAAATACGAAAAAGAATTGTGGTATGGAATGAAAGAAGAAGAACTTTTAGATAGAATCTTCTTTAAAAACGTAATGTTATTCTGCGAAAGATATTTTTAGTAGTCTTATCGCTTCATCTTAATTTTATCTTAAATCAACATAGGTCTCAAACATTAATTATACCTTAGTGTTTGTTATCTAGTATGGAATTTATTGTTAATCGTTGGTACCCGCTTTGTTTGTTCGAAGAACTCGAAGTGAAAAATCCTTTGCCTAAGAAGATATTAGACAAAGATTTACTGGTATTTAAAACAGAATCGGGTCAATTTTCTGTTATCGAAGATCGTTGTTGTCATCGTAATGTAAATTTAAGTTTAGGTTATGTAAAAGGCGAGCATGTAAAGTGTGCTTATCATGGCTGGGAATTTGCTACTGATGGTACATGTGCGCATATACCTTCATTGCCTGCTGAAAAGAAAATTCCAACTTCATGTAAAGTGGATTCATTTCCTTTTAGGACCGATTATGATATGATATGGGTTTGGTTGGGTGATGAATCTTTAAAAGATTCGGTGGATATACCACCTATGCCTGAAATGACTAAACTTCCACGCGTTTACAATTACCATTATTTTAAGGCTGATTTGATGCAGGTGGCAGAAAGCTTAATAGATGCCTATCATATTAATCATGTTCATCGCCATTCTATACAAGGAATAATGGGCGAACTGCATAATGAACAAGTAGATTTTAATATAGAAAAAGGAAAAGATTGGTTAACAGGAACCTATTTGCGGAAAAATGAAGGTAGTATATTCGAAAAGTTTTATTTTGGGTTTCAACCCTATATAACAACACATTTTGGTTTCTGGTTTCCACATACTTCTAAGTTAGATATTCGTTTTGTGAACCGTAAAATGGTGATTTATGAGTTCTTTTATTCTGTGGATAAAGAAACATTAAGTATGTGCCAAATAACCCTTTGGGAGAATATTTTCTCTGTATCAAGGGCATTTGCAAAATGGTTTATGTTGCGCAAATCAGTACGAATAGTAGAGGAAGATTTAGTATTTTTAGAGAATAGTAAAAAAGTAAAAAGTAAATATCAAAAACCTGATTTACTCGTTACTCCATCTGATGAAGTAAGTTTTGAATTTGCTAAAATTTGGAGAGTTAATACAAGCAGAGAAAATGAGTCTTAAGAATTTAATTAAGCGTAAATTAAAAGATTATAAAATTCCTTTAAATAAGCCTAATACCAATGCAGCGGCTAAATTATCTGAACCCAAAAAAGTGGTTATAGTTGGTGGAGGTTTAGCTGGTTTAGTTGCAGCCATGGAATTGGCAGAGAAGGGTTTCTATGTTGAGATTTTTGAGCGAAACTCGTATTGGGGTGGAAAATTGGGGAGTTGGACTTTTGAGCAAAATGGTAAAATATTAAGGACTACACATGGGTTTCATGCATTTTTTCATCAATATTATAATCTACTTAATTGGATGGAAAAGCATGATATTGCCAAGTATTTAAAACCTATAGACGATTATAAAGTAATGTTTTCTGAAACAGAATCTATTGGTTTTAAAGACATAGATAATACTCCTGGGTTAAATATTTTAGACCTTCGTAAAAAGGGAGTTTTTCCTTGGTACACCTTTTTAAATCCATTTAGTATTCCATTTCTATCTTTATTGAGGTATGATCCTGTTAAAACATTCAAGCATTATGATTCAATGAGTTATGAAGAGTTTGCTCGCAGAACCATGATGCCTGCAAAAATGAAAGTTGTTTTTAATTCCTTTGCAAGAGCTTTCTTTTCAGAACCTCATAAAATGAGTATGGCCGAGCTTATTAAAAGCTTTCATTTTTATTTTTTAAGTAATGATAAAGGGTTGATTTATAGGACATTAGACGACGATTTTGAATATACCTTTTTGGTACCTATTATAGATAAACTGAAGAACTTAGGAGTGCTATTACATTTAAATTCAGAAGTTTCTAATTTTAAAAAATTAGAAAAGGGCTTTGAAGTAGAAGGCAAGTATTTTGATTATGCTATTATAGCTTCAGATATTAAGGGAACCAAGAAATTAATGGAAAAATCGAATGGACTTGAAGCTTCTGATTTTGCAAAGGTAGAGGCTATGAAACATAGCGATAATTATGCAGTTTACAGAATATGGACTGATAGATTTGAGAGTAAAGATTGGCCATATTTTGTAATTACGGATAAGAAAAGAGCCTTAGATAGCATTACATTTTATCATAAAACTGAGAAAGAAAGTGCTAAGTGGAGTGCGGAAAATCATGGTGGTATTTTTGAATTACATTCCTATTCTTTACCTATCGATTTGGTTGAAGAAGAAGAGATTAAGAATGCGTTATTAGATGAGTTTTATATGTATTTACCAGAATTGAGAGGGATGAAGATAGTGCATGATTATTTTCAGTTGCGTAATGATTTTCCTGCATTTCATGTGGGTGAGTACAAAAAAAGGGTAGAGGTAGATGCGGCAACAGAGGATATGTTTTTTGTGGGGGATTGGGTAAAGTTAAACTATCCATCTATGTTAATGGAGGCGGCTTGTACCTCTGCGATAGAGGCATGTAATAAGATATGTATTAAGGAACAAATTCAAGAAACTCAACTATTTACAGTTTCGGGGAAAGGACTTTTGGCATAAAATAATAAGTGATAAATAGTCGCAGAAAAACACAAATAATTCATCTATGTTTTGTATCTTTGCCCAATTTTTTTAGTATATGTCACTCGATTCCAATAAATTTTTGCCAGAAGGCTTAACCTTTGATGATGTGTTGGTAGTACCAGCGCATTCAGAAATACTCCCACATGAAGCGAACATTAGTACACGCTTTACCAGAAACATCGTATTAAACATGCCTATAATTTCAGCTGCCATGGATACGGTAACTGAAGCAGAGATGGCTATTGCAATGGCTAGAGAGGGCGGAATTGGTGTTTTACATAAAAACATGACAGCAGATCAGCAAGCATTAATGGTTAGAAAAGTTAAGCGTGCTGAGAGTGGTATGATACTTGATCCGGTTACTTTACAAGTAAATTCGACGGTTGGAGATGCGTTAGATCTAATGGCAGAATATAAAATTGGAGGTATTCCAGTTGTTGACGCTGATAAGAAATTAAAAGGTATTATAACCAATCGTGACTTAAGATTTGAAAAAGATCCTAGTCGTCCCGTTACAGAAATCATGACCTCAGAGAATTTAATTACGAGTTCAGAGATTCCTGATTTAAATCAAGCGGAAGCGATTTTACAATCACATAAAATAGAAAAATTACCAGTTATTGATGCTGCTGGCAAATTAATTGGATTAATTACGTATAAAGACATAATCAAAGCCAAACACAAACCTTTTGCATGTAAAGATGCGCATGGGCGATTACGTGTTGCTGCTGCAGTAGGTACAGGGAAAGACGCATTTGACCGTGTAGAAAAGCTTGTAAATGCTGGAGTAGATGCCATAGTAATTGACACAGCACATGGTCATAGTGCTGGGGTAATTAATGTGGTTCGCGACATCAGAAATGCATTCCCTAATGTTGATATAGTAGCCGGAAATATTGCAACGGGTGCTGCTGCAAAAGCATTAG
>Ga0079224_100015257_pt1 | contig 10759 bp, 4 predicted proteins | sample Stecom2015_FD_80414 | JGI IMG/M metagenome (GOLD analysis project Ga0079224, IMG submission 80414) | Agricultural soil microbial communities from Utah to study Nitrogen management - Steer compost 2015 | ecosystem: Environmental > Terrestrial > Soil > Agricultural land | place: USA: Utah...
GAAATTCGGCTATCAGCTTTAGTGAAACACCACAATCCATTGAATTTACTGCACTTGACGGAGGTAATACCACCTCTGTAGAATCAAATCTCACCAATGGACGCATTTCAGTCGGTGGCGGAGGTGGCTCCGGGGATACGGATTGTGATAAACCCGGGTTTTCCGTAGCTGCAAGTAATGTGGCCTCACCGCAGGGTTCCAATGTATGCGTAAATATTGTAGGGAAAGGGATCGATAAAATGGGTGTTTTGCAAACCCTCATAGAATGGGATCCCACGGTTCTGAGTAACCCCACTCTGGAATCTGTGAATCTCAATTTATCGGGGCTGGACTACAGTCTGGATAAAGGTGCGGAAGGAAAATTCATCCTGAGCTGGACTTATTCCAGTACCGATCTTGCCGGCCTTACCTTGTCCGATAACTCCATCCTGTTCAAATTGTGTTTTGATGTCGCTGGCAATGATGGTGCGTCGACGAATATTTCATTTACCGGTGACAACAACACCAATCAGATCGCAACCAATATCGAAGGGGAGCCTTATACTTTTCAGGCATGTAGCGGTTCGGTAACCGTAGGTGAACCCGAAGGCGTGACTGTACAACGAAGTAATCCAACCTGTCCTGGAAATAACGATGGATCTATTTCCCTGACTGTGAATTCAGGTCAGGCTCCTTATACATTTGCCTGGACAAAAAATGGTGAATCAGTGGGAGCCACAGCATCCCTCAATAACCTCAATGCAGGTACTTATTCCTATGTGGTCACGGACAACAATGGGACTCAGGTGGGAAGCGGAGACGTGGTATTGACCGATCCCAGTGAAATCGTTATCTCTGCTGAAGTTACCCAAATCAATCAGGGGAATGATGGTGCTATTGATGTAACCGTTTCCGGTGGGGCAGGGGGTTATATGTACAATTGGAGTACGGGGACTGATTCGGAAGATATTTCAAACCTGGGTACAGGGACCTATACTCTTACGGTTACCGACGCCAATGGATGTTCGGTAAGCGAATCCTTTACCATTGGTATGGGAGAATTTAACGTCATGATCGAAACGGTCACCGACTACGGTGAATTTGATGTGAGCTGTAACGGAGAGTCTGATGCCACACTTCGTGCCAGAGCCAGCTTCGGTACGGGGCCCTATACGTACAACTGGAGCACGGGTGACAATACGGAAACCATTCAAAATGTGGGAGCCGGAGAATATTCTGTCCAGGTGACAGACAGCGAAGGAAACAGCGTGGAGGCATCTTATACCGTAACTGAACCCAATCCTCTGATTGTCAGAGTAGCAACAACCCCGTCTCATGGAGGAAATGCCGGAACTGCAAGGGCCAATGTCACAGGTGGTACACAGCCATATACTTATGTATGGAATGACAAAACCCCAGGTTCGACCACGGTATTTATTGGAGGGTTGACGGAAGGGCGATACCAGGTCGTTGTTACCGATGCGAACGGATGTATGGCCCAAGGGGGTGGAAATGTAAATGTAGATGATCAGGAATGTTATACGGCTGCCAAGGTTATGACGCCCAATGCCGATGGGTTGAATGATGAATTACGAATTGCATGTGTGGAAGGCACCATCAATGTTCTCACCATATTTGACCGATATGGAGCCAAGGTATACAGGGAGGAGAATTACAACAATTTGTGGACAGGGATAGATTCGGATGGCAACACCCTGGGTGATGGCGTATATTATTTCGTTCTTGAAGTCCAGGAATCCGACGGTTCCACGACGCACCATAAAGGGCATGTGACCTTATTGAGAAGGTTGAATTAATTTTTTTCGACACGGATTTTGACGACAAACAGACAGGTAAGAATTATGAAAAATTTTACGCTCTATATAGCCATCCTGATACTGGGGTTCACCCTGGGTTCAGCGACCGGGCAGGAAGCCGGGTCATACCAGCATTATAAGATCAACCACCATCTGATCAATCCTGGTGCAACAGGGGTCAACGGGCAGGTCATTATGCTCAATTATATAAGCCGTTGGAATCCCTTCCCAGGCAATCCCCAGACGTTTACGGCTGGATACAATGGTATGGTCAGTGATAAAATAGGCCTGGGAGCCATGGTTCTTTCCGATAATCTGGGCTCTCTGAATAAGACCGCAGGTGTCTTGTCTTATGCCTATCAGTTTGACATAGAAGAAACCCGGCTGAGCATAGGTTTGTCTACCGGATATGAAAGATATAAACTTCAGGCTTCCGCTCTGATTGGCAATGGACTCGATCCCGGGGATCCGATTATCGATCAGGCAGCCAATGGATATGATGTTTTTGATGCTGCTTTCGGGCTCCATGCTGTCCTACCCGATGGTTTTTTTGCAGGAGTTTCCCTCCCCAACCTGATACGTACCCAGGTTGATAGTGATGCCAGTACGGTGGATGACGAAAGTACCTTATTCAAATATTTTGTAGGATACGCCGGATACAGGATGGATTTTCCGGAGTACAACTTTGATTTTGAACCGTCTCTGGCCATCCGAAAAGTTCGCTACGCTCCGTTCCAGGTGGACTTTAATCTTCTGGGCTATTACGCCAACGATCAGTTGATCGGTGGATTTACGTATACTCTGGGCGGCGGCAATGCGGCCAACATACTTCTAGGGACCAGGATCAATCTGATGACGATACTTTATTCATATGGTGTATCGTTCTCGGATTTTCAATCCTACAACAATGGATCCCATGAAATATCGGTCAAGTTTGATCTTTCCCGTCAGTACGCAGAGGAATCCAACGGCCGAAAACAAAGATAGGATTACACTGCATTAGAACCAGTTTTCTGAAACAATCCAGAGCATCTTTTTAGATTAGTCACACTAATTTATGGTACAACTATGCTGATTGTCAAGGAAGTAACATATATTTTTTCTTTGTTATAAAAAACTGGTACGAAATGTGCAGTATAGGAATATCAGTGAATAAAATAGAATGAAACCAATCGACAGAAACGTCTGTCCAAAACCAAGAACCAATTTTTTTAAGAACCAAGAACCAATTTTTAAGAACCAAAAACTCGATTTTTTTTGATACCATACCGACTCTGTGAATGAATGAACCTTTACACCTAAACTAGACATTTTCCAATCCTTATTCCTCATTCAGGCAGCATGGTGCTGTTCCAGTCACAGATAGGTCCCTATCGTAAAATATCAGTTTTTAATTTCCATTGAAACCCAATTTCATTAACCAAAACTTTTTTGAAAAAACCGATTTTTTTAACCAAAACTAGAACTCATGAAAAAGACGAATTTTACGAAAATTCCGCTGAAGTGGTGTCTGGGCGCAAACTGGCTCAAAGGCTTAGTCCCTTTGCTTGCCTTTTTCGTGTTCGCATTGCCGATGCAAATCCAGGCGCAGCAAGCGCCAAACTGTTCCAACTTCTCCCCCTCCATCAATGAGTCAGGGCAAGTTGTGGTTGGACCAGATGATTTTGTCACAAACCATGTTGGAGTGGGCTATCCCCTGACGGTGAACATAGTCAACCAATGGGGAGGATCCATTATGGAATTTGTGTTCCCCAACGGTGATGCAACAGTCTCATGGAATGTGTGTGCCTTTATAGGAAAATCTTTATCCTATACTGCGACCAATGGCCAGGGAACGTGTACACAGGGAGTAGTTAATCTCAGTGGAACTCCTGCTGTTGTCATGACGTCCAGATATGGTACCTCTATTACCGGAGACCATGTGGGTCTGGGTAAGATCAATGTGTATTGTGGGTTTGAACCTACTCCGAATTCTCACATACCTACTGCTGTTTCCCCATGTGGTGGTCGTGTTTCTCAGCCCAAGGTACAGCCTGACTGGATCATGCCTGTTCCTTGTAATGTAGAAAGCGATACTGCAAAAGTAATTTTCCGTACCTGGGAGGTTTATGACAAAGAAGGTAATTTGTCTACTTTGACCGATACTATTGTCGTTTTCCGTTTGCCACGACTTACTCCTGGAGCATTCGTGGGATCTCCTGAGGATTCTTTCTATTGTGAGATCGTACCTGTACCTGAAAGTGGTGAAGGTCTGAAGCGATATGCATCCTGGAAACAGCCCATCGGTTTGCATGACTATGAATTGCCTTACTCCAAATTGCGGGGGGTAACTTATGAAATTCCTGCGACGATCATTATAGCAGGTCTGGTCAATGCCGCATCACAGGGACCTGACGTATTAGAAGAATATCTGGAATGCGTTATCCTGCGGAAAGCCAATGGTGGGGAGGTAACCATCGGAGATATAGTTTCCGGGACTTACATGAATAACCTGATCAACAATGCAACCAATGAACAACGTCTTTATGGTTTCTTGCAGGTGTTGATAGAATTGAATGAAAAGCCGATCAATGTGATACTGGAAGTTGTATTTAACTTCTATCCATATTTGCTTTTGGAAATAGGTGACTGGATCCTTTCAGAAGGAGGTCAGTTTGAGGAAGTTACTGCAGACTGGTTTTATAATGGAAATGGAAATTCTCCGTATTGGTTTGCCGGAGGCTGGCCTTCCATTTATGGATCAGGAGACTGTATTTCCTACTGTGATGTAGGAGCAGGTGAAAATTTTGGATGCGTGGAAATTCGCGTGCCTGCTTTGAATATTGATAACGGACTTGCACCTGGTGATACTGATTCTTGTATAGTAATTTGTTTGCCATTGGGACCACATTGTGGTATCACACTGGAGCAGGATCCAATAGCTGATTGGACAGGAAATTGTCCTCAGACCCGTGGTATTGATAGCTGGATTACCCAAACTTGTTGGGCTGAGACAGAAAACCGCTGTGCTGCTGATGAAGGATTTTATGAATGTGGTGTTCCTTATATCGCTTCAGAAGAAAGTGTAGTAATCGATTATTCTTGTACAGAAAAAGCAGTTAAAGTCCATACCAGCCAGTGGCAGACTTTGTATGATACCATTGGCCCAATCTTTGATTTCTGCTATCCTGTTGCCATTCAGACTGAAATCCCCAATGGGAATGTTCCTGGAGCTCTGCTCAATGGATTTGAAGAATGCTTTGTGCCACAAATCTGGGATCATGAAGAAATTCTGGATTCCATCCGAGCTGGTAAAATGTATACTACTGCCCGAATCTGGGAACAATGCAATCCTACGGTTTACACCACTACATCTCATGATTGTGCGGCTGAAGTGTATGTACCTTCTGTACGTGTGATTGACAACTGCAGCGGTGTTCACTCTGTGAAGGCTAGCGTACGGGTGAACGGTGGTACACGAATGGTTGCTTTGGTAAAAACAGCTACCGAGACCCATATTTTGCCCAATGGTGACGAATGCTTCATCCATACGTACTCTCATCTGACAGATCCTATCCGTATTCCTTTCACAGGATGTTATGGAGAATTGACTGAGGTACGTTACGAAGCTGCCGATGAATGCTGGAATCAAAGCGAATGGTACAAATACATCCGTATCGAAGATGCTACTCCTCCTACCGTAGTTGTGGACAGAGCAGTAAATGTAACTTTGAACTCCAAAACGGAGTGGGTGTATGCAGAAACATTTGACGAAGGTAGCTGGGACAACTGTGCTATCGATTTGAAATTGGTTCGAAGAACGGACTGGTTGACGGATACAGCTTGTGTAGATATTTGTGGTGATGTGACCAAAAATTATAACAACTGGGTAGATATCCTTGTAGATCTTGGTGTGCGTCGCGCCGATGCATCAGCAGCTGTTGCAGGATCTCAGGTTGGATATTATATATTTATGGACAATTATCAGGTGAATGCTCTGAAACATTTCCTAAGTGAAGGAGAAGTTGAGGAATACTATTTCAACCAGATCGTATGGTTGTTGGAAGATGATGAGCGATGTGGTCCGAAAGTAGTACACGGTTGGTTGTTTGCTTTGGCAGCCTATATTGCAGAGAACTGTTCTGTAGCTGACGAGCATGGCAACAAACTTAAAGTACGCGATCTGGAGGCTATCTTTGATAATCTTTTTGCACAGCCTGGGTATGGAAACGAAATCGCCTTACTTGGTGGTGGATGGAGCCAGGCAGTACCGTTCAAATGTGAGGATGCCTGCGAAGAGGTTTCTGCTGAATTGCTTGTTATGGATTACTGCTGTAACTGGAGCACCGGATGGAGCACAGTACATGTAGAAGACAAGAGTAATGCCCGATTGGTCAAACGACTTCCTGATCTGGATATCTCTTGTGAGGCCTACAACATCTACTACAAAGATGTCGTGGAAGCTGCTGCAAGTTATGGTGAGAAAGGAAGTATTTCCGATACTTCTGAGGCTTTCACCGGTTTGGACGAAGCTTTTGGTACATACATCAAAACCTGGGTTGATAACCAAAATCGACCTACTGATATCGATGGTAACCTGTTGCCGGAAGAAGCACTGAATTTTGAATACTGGAATGTAACATGTGAGGAGAAATCAGCAACTGAGAAAATTCCGGTTCCAAAACACGATGGTACCATTGACTGGATAACTAAAGTTCACAAAACTACCTTCCTGGATAGTGCTTTAGTGGAAGCTATGAACGGAATTATTGCGATCAATTGTTACGCCAGCTGTGAGCAGGATGTATGGGTTGACCTTGACGAATGTGGACAAGGTACTATTACCCGACGATTCTTTATCACCAGCGGATGTAGCGATAAAGCGCCTTCATGGGAAATCGAACAGGTTATCAATGTAGGATCTGCTTGTGGAATGCGTGCCAGTATGTTTGACCTGCCTGCAGAAACTGTAGGTACCAAAGACGAACCTATCTGTCTGCCACAAAGTTTGTCCAATGATTATTTGCCAGATACCATTGGTAATGTGACCCTAAAATCACATCTGGTAGGTAAATTGTGTAATGCACCTGCAGTAGGTAAGACTGTAAAAGCGCACGATGTACTGGGTCAGCCTGGTCTGAAAAAGTATACCATTGAATGGGAGGTTGTTGACTGGTGTGCACCACATACCTCGACCACACGATCATTCAAGTATATTCAGGAAGTTATCGCTACGATCGATCCTTCTTGTGAAATATCTGATGACAATGGAAACGACGATATTACCAATTTGATCCAGGGTAAGATCACCACAGAAATGGGTGAACCTGTTCAGCGCGTGGAAATGAAAGCCGTACTTGGTAACGGAAGTCCGTTGACTACAGTGACCAGCGATGAAGGATCGTACAGCTTCTCCATCAACGATGGCTCACAAGTAAGTCTGGTACCATCCAAGAATACTGGTTTTGCCAATGGTATCAGCACGCAGGATTTGATCGATATTCAGCGTCATGTATTGCAGAAAAATGAACTTGGATCCAAGTATAAAAAGATTGCTGCTGACGTGAATGGAAATGGAACGATCGACGGTCTGGATGTTCTAGAACTTCGAAAACTGGTGATGAAACCAGATTCCAAGTTGCCGAACAATACAAGCTGGAGATTCTTCGATACCAAAACCGATATGGAGGTTTATGATATAACCAAAGTAGAAGGTGACATGAATGTTGACTTTATCGGAGTCAAAATTGGTGATGTGAACTTGTCCGGTGATCCGGCACGTAGCAGCCGAAGTGTGACAGGTGAACTTAGCCTGAACGTGGCAGACAAAACGTTGAAAGCTGGTGAGCTTTACCGAGTAGATGTCACCTCCGATAATTTCGTGAATATCAACGGTATGCAGTATACTTTGAGCTACCTGACCAATCTGGTTGAAGTAGAAGCCATCGAGCCAGGAGCTCTGAACATTACCAAAGATCACTATCTGCGCTATGCACCTGGTGTGATCACTTCAAGCTGGAGTGAAGCCGACGGACAAAGCCTGAGCAGTGATGTTGTATTGTTCACCATCGTAGTGAAAGCAAAATCCGAAGTACAATTGCGTGATGCATTTAGCCTGAACAACCGGGTGACCACTACTGAAGCATACGATGCCAATGGTGGACTGAAAGACATCAGCCTCCGGTTTGATGGTCAGGATGCTGGATTTGCCTTGTACCAAAACACACCGAATCCATTTGAAGGTCAAACTGTGATCGGATTCAAATTACCTGAAGCATCTAAGGCTACATTGAGCGTTTACGATGTTACTGGTAAAGTATTGAAAATTGTGGAAGGTGAGTACAATCAAGGCTACAACGAAGTGAAGTTGAAAAGTTCAGATCTGAATGCGACAGGCGTGTTGTACTATCAACTGGATACAAAAACCTATACTGCGACTAAAAAGATGATTGTCATCGAATAAAGACGTAAGATAGTACGGTAAACGGAATGTTTTACGTCTGTACAAATTTTCAGTCTGGATCATGAGTAACTGAAGTTTTGAATGAACCGAGGATATTGAACAATAAAATCGGTTTTTGGGATAGCCTCTCTCCGCCCTGTTTCGACAGGCCTGGAGAGAGGCTTTTTTTATTTCTATTTTCCAGGAGAGACCTCCCTTTTCATGAGGAATGCTGCCCCAGATTAAGTTGCGAAGATTAAAATCGCACCCCTTCCAGGCGGACGGATTTGATCGCAGGATTTCCTGCCGGGATTTAGTCCTTCAATAGGAAAGTGGCTGGAATATCTACCCCCCCTTTATCTTGAATACATTGAAGGATATTGATTGAAATATAGACTTAATTTTACATGGACATCATTCTTCAGCCTTACCCAAAAGAAAAATCCATTTGGAATTTCCGATCTTTACAGCGACGCCTGCGAACTTTCCCCATCATCGACTACCACATTATGCGACATTCAAATTCTAAAATTGACGATATTGATTTGAGGATTTTAAATATTCTCCAATCCAATGCCCGGACTACAATTAAAGAAATCGCCGAACAGGTGGGAATGTCATCTACCCCGGTATTTGAGCGGGTGAAAAGGCTGGAACGAGAAGGCTATATTCAAAAATATGTGGCGTTGCTTGATGCCGCCAAACTGGGGTATACCATGGTGGCATTTATACAAATTTCCCTTACGCTACACAATTTGGATGAGGTGAATGCTTTCACAGAGCGGGTGACCGAATTTTCTGAAGTCATGGAATGCTACCATACCACAGGGGAATCCGATTTTCTTCTCAAAATTCTGGTGACCGATATGGAGGAATTCAATCATTTTATTCTTTACAAGCTTTCCGAGATTCCTAATTTGAGTCATGTACGTACTCAGTTTGCACTCTCTACGCGCAAAAGGACTACCGAAATAGGAATTGTGCCCGATCGATAATTTTTCTATAATCCTGCAGTGGTAGGAAACTGTTGGGCTTCTGTTGTTTTCAGTAATCACCTAGATGTAATATGGAGGTGTCAAAACGGAGTAAGAATAACGGGATTGGTCAATAAATTTTCGTACAGTATCTGGAGCTTACATAGGACCTACTCAGATTTAAATATTTGCTTGTAAAACGGTATGTTATGGTCAAATCTGAGGGGACATCTCAAGGTTATAACGATTGAATTACGGATAAAAGTCCTGCGCTTCCAAAACGCAGGCAATATCTGACTAATTCGAACTGTGTCAGCATGGAAGCCGACCTTGTGCGATTCGTGAGCCGACCTTATGCGATTCGTGAGCGCGGAAGTCGAAATAAAAACTGCCGAATGGCAGATTTTTATTCGACGTAGCCACCAATCCCTATTGGTGGCGGTAGCGATCTGGAAGCGCATATCATCCATCCACCATCCACCATCACCCATAAGTTATATTATTTGATGCATCTGAATTGGGGCCTACTCGGATTTAGGCATTTTACTGGATTACAATATTTTAGGATAAATATTCAGCGGTTTTAGTCCAGGGTTATTTGGGATTTCCTGAAATAACTTTGTATTTGATAAATTCCAAATTTACCTGGGTGATTCGGAAAATTAAACATCACATATTTATAGCTATAGAATTTCGAATACAAGTCCTGCGTTTCCAAATCGCTATCGCGCTTACGAATCGCAGGCAATGTCCGGCGATTCATACTGTGTCAGCATGGAAGCCCACCTTATGCGATTCGTGAGCGCGGAAGTCGAAATAAAAACTGCCGAATGGCTGATTTTTATTCGACGTACCACCAATCCCTATTGGTGGCGGTAGCGATCTGGAAGCGCATCCATTCAGACAATTCGTGAGACAACTTTGTGAGATTCGTGAGCCGACCGCAGGGAGGATCTGGTAGCGTCTTTGCTTTAAATTGACTCTATGAGGAAACCCTACTTATTTTTCAAAAGTACGTTTTATCTTATAATGCGATTGATCTGGATAAAACTGAACAGGGCAGAAGCGGAGAAGTAAACCGCGGATCTGATGATCTCCAACCGATCTTTCCCAGGGTGGGGCTCTCCTTTAATGTGCTCCATAGCCAGGGAAACCAATTGGGGTGTTGACATAATAAGACCCAATATGCCCACCATTATGGTAATCCAGGCTATAGTCGTGAATGGTTTGTAAAGAATGAATAGGAAAGCATTGAGCTCGATCATCAGGAATAGCACTACCCATCCCAAATGATGCGGTTGTCGTGTGCAATGAACCAAAAGCCCTGTAAAAAGTAAAAGGGTGACAATATGAAATGCATTTTGTCGGATTGGTTGCATGATAGGCATTATTCTGCCTGTGCTACAGCAAAATTTATTCCACTTTCAATTTTGCACACACCTTTTTGACCCCGGTAATCCCGAATACAATTAAAGGTTCTCGGTTCTCCCAAATACAATCAAAACCTACCTAATAGTTTTATAGTATGCTGTTTCATAAGTGTGAAGAACTTATGACACAGAGCACTA
>Ga0079224_100015258_pt1 | contig 10759 bp, 10 predicted proteins | sample Stecom2015_FD_80414 | JGI IMG/M metagenome (GOLD analysis project Ga0079224, IMG submission 80414) | Agricultural soil microbial communities from Utah to study Nitrogen management - Steer compost 2015 | ecosystem: Environmental > Terrestrial > Soil > Agricultural land | place: USA: Utah...
CCGCGACGGCCTTGTACCCACCCCGCTGATAGCAGACCACTGCCCTGCCGACCGTCGGCCGGATGCACCAAGCGCACGAGCGTGTCCTCGCGCGTCCGCGCAGCACTTGCCGTGCTATCGACCGGCGCGCACACACCTGCAGCGACCGTACGATTCCCCCCAGACCCCATGCCCACCATGTGACAACGAAACTTTGGGCGGCATTGTTATCCCTTTTCATTCTTTGATTAATTATTTGCACTTAAGCTCCGATTAGACACGTTCGCGTCTTCTGAGTGGCTTGGGGCAAACTTCTTCGAAGCAGACTTATAGGGCTCGCCGTAGCCACATGACGAAGCGAGGCGCTCCAGCGCTAACGCAAACCTAACGCAAATGTCCCTCCGTGGCGCTTCGCGTCAACGACTCACGCTTCGACACAACCGCAGAGCGACTGGCTGCGCGATCCGCTGTTTTGGCTTGCTCTTCCTTGCGCGTTCGAGGTATTGTTCCCGTACGAATTTCGAACTTGCATGCAGTGGGGCGACGATGCAGGCGGCGAGGAGTTTCCTGAAGGAGAGCGACGATTGACCCGCACGGGTGAGAACACTCCTCACGTTTGCATGATAGCCGGATTCGACGAGCGAGACCGGGCTGTGTTGGCGCAGTGGGTTGCGGCTCTGGCTTGGACTACTCGGTTCGCCGCCGCGGATGCTATGCCGGGCACGAGTGCAGGCGCGAGCGCACTTATCTGGAACGAGCCGGCTGGTGCACAGGCTCGTTGGGTTGTCGAATACATCAGGGCGTGGGCCGCTGCCGAGGTCCGGGTGCTCTGCCAGCTCCGGGCGACGCCGGTCGCACTTGCATTGCGGAGCGGTGCCGTCGACGCACTCAATAGCGTCTCGCCGTTCGAGCTGCTCGAGCGGACTCGGCTGATGTTGCAAGAGGAGAGCTCGCAATCTGGGACGTTTTTGGCCGTTGGGCAGGTGAAGGTTTCGCTGACCACGGGCGAAGTGGTGCAAGGAGGACGGCGTCAGTCCCGCCTGACGCACACTCAGCTCAAGGTTTTCCGCTACCTGGTGGATCGCCCAGGTGAGTTTGTGGCGACTTCTGCGCTTCAAAAGGAAGTTCTGTGTAGCCACGGAAGTGGCGGCGCCGTCCGGTATCACATCTGCAGGATCCGGCGCGCTCTCGGCGAGTCCGGCGGGGCCATCGAGGAACGGAGGCGGTTTGGCTACCGTTTCTACACACCCTGTTCGATTGGCGCTGCTTCGGAAGGAGAGCTTGTCGGTGACGCTGACGTCCGATTGGTGGGGGATCGGGGGGGACGCAAGGGAGGTTGATCCGCCAGCGGTGGAACGCGCAGTTCGGCCGCGCTCGCAAGCCGCCGGGGTGGTGCGAGCCGGATGTTCAGCCCTCCTGCGGAGGGTCGGCAGTGACCAAATCCGACACGCACCCTCCAGGCATCCCGGCGCCCTCGCCGGCCTCGTTGCACGCCCCTTCGCTGAAAAACCACCGCCCCTGCTCGAACCCGATCGAGCGCTCGTCGACCGACACCAGCTCGAGCTCCTGGCGGCACGCCCAGGGGTGCTGGTCGGTGGGTTTGCTGGTGGGCGTCGCGGGGCCGAACAGGCGGATGTCTTCGGCGAACTGCCGGTAGTGCAGCGCCAGCGGCGGGCCGCCGGAGACGCGGCGCCAGGTGCCCATCGGGGCGCCGGGTTCGAGCGGCTCGAACTGAAAGGCGTGGCAGGTGACATCGCCGGGCACCCGCCAGTACAGGGTGGCGCGGCTGCGCTGCAAGGCAGCGAGTGTCTCTCCTGGGAGTGCGTCGCAGAAGTAGTTGAGCAGGCGCTCTTCGGTGACGACCTTGTCGAACTCGAGCGCGCCCTCCTTGTAGGCGCCGGAGTACTCCTCCTCGAAGGCCTCGATCTGGCCGAGGAGCTTTTGCACGCTGCGGAGCGGCATGCTCGCGCCGCAGCGCGCGTCGCGTAGAAAGTCGATGGGCAGAACGCCGAGGCTCATCGAGCCGGCACGTTGTTCGGCGGCCAACAGCTGCCGCAGGCGCGCCGTATCGAGCTCGTCGCAGCCGCACTGGGGCAGCGCGCCGAGCACCGCGTCGCGCAGGGCGCTCCAGCGACGGCGCGGCGGCAGTCCCTTCACCGACGCCGCAGCGTCGTGCAACGCGGAGCACTTCGAGAAGGTCGCGAACGCTTCGAGCGCCAGCGTGTGCCGGCGCTCCGGATCGCGCTCGGCGAGCAGGCGGGCGCTGAAGTCGCCGTCCTCCGCCGACGGCGGGAGCGTCCGGAACAGGAGCTTGGGGCGCACGGCCTTGGGCAGAGGCGCGAGGTAGGCGCGCAGGGTCTGGATGTCGACGTCGCGGGCCGCGGCGATGAAGAGGGTGGTGGCGCCGGCGGCGCTCAGCCGCTCGGCGACCACCGGCGGCTCGGCGCGCTCGCCGTCGAACGTCGCGCCTGCCGCGGTCAGCTCGAGCACGGGGCCGCTGCCCGGCACGCCGCCGAGGGTCGACTCCGGCAGGTGGATCTCCGGCGGCCCCAAGGTCTCGGCGGGTAGCGACGCCGTGAACGCGACCAGCTCCGCTTTGCGCGGCTCGCAGTTGGGCCCCTGAGGCTCGAACTGCGCAACCGGTGTCCCCGTCGGCTGCGGCCGGCAAGCCACCAAGGGTCCAAGAAGCGCCAACCATCGCGCCGTTCGAAAGCGGAGCATGCGCTCGGTTTTTCCCGGGGCACGGGCAAGCGTCAAGCCCGCACTGCCCTGACACCCGGATCCCTACGGAAGGTGGTAGCCTGCGCGAACTGGAGCGGCGACCTTTTGCGCCAACCCCACGCCCGAATGAAGCCTCCCCCATCGAAGCACGGCTCGGGTTGGATCGCGGTTTGTGTCGCCGTATTTTTGGGCGGCGTTGTCGCAGCGGCCGTGGGGTGGCAGCGGTACGCCGAGTACCCGGAAGCGCCCCTCGACGTCCGGCTGGAGGACGCGCCGAAGCACACGGACGGAAACCCCTGGGTCACGATCACCGACGCAAGCTGGCAGTGCGATCACCCCATCCACCCGCTGCGCAGCGATTCGCGACAGATCGCGCTGTGGCGTACCAACGCCAACGTGGTCGTCATCGCTGACTTCGAGGGGAACATGCGCTGCGCCGACCTCACCGCCCGGCACGCCCGGGGCACGCTCGACGTGCTGCCGCGGAGCTCGCCGTACTTCCAGGACCTGGTCGCCAATGGGCTCAGGGTCGCGCCAGGCGTCACGGTGCTCTTTCTGTGTGCTTACTGCGGGCCCCGCAACGAGCTGGCGCTCGTCCTTTTCGGGATCCCGCTAGCGCTGATTTCTCTGGGGGTCGCGGTACACCTCGCCCGCAGGTCCGGGCGCTGATCGCCGCTGCCCTCTAAACTAGATCGTCTCATTTTCCGCGACAAACGCTCTGCGCTGCAAACCGCTGGTCGCTCTAGATCCTCGGATCCTCCGGCGGATCACGCTCAGGGCGCGCCAGCGATCACGACAGTGGCGACGGCGCGAGCTGGCAGGCGCAGGGCGCCGCTGGCGTCGGCGGCCTGCCAGCGTTTGGAGCGGCCGGGCCGGTAGGTGGTGACGTACGCTTCACGTGCGGTGGCGGCGAAGCTGCCGCTGTCGAGCTGGACGTCGATCGGGCGATGGCTGGTGTTGAGCAGCACGACGGTGAGCCGGCTCGCGCCGGGGGCCAGGTAGGCCGATGCGAGGAGCTTGCCGTCGCTGGTCTCGGCGCCCACCCGCGTATCCCCCGGATCGGTGTACCGGGCGAAGTGGCGCATCGAGTAGTAGTGATCGCGCGGGGCGGGCTTGCGCCCCTTCATCGTCACCAACCCCTTGGTATCGACCCAGATCAAGTCCCAGTAGAGCCACGCGGCGACGCCCTCGGTCACCAGCGAGTGGTGCATCAGCCAGGCGGTCTCGAAGCCGCCGTCGATGCCCTGGTCTTCGTCGGTGTTGAACTCGGTCTGAAACAGCGGCTTGTCCGTGGCCTGCGCCACCGCGCGCAGCTCGTCGAGGAAGGAGTCGGGGCCGGGATCTCGCCAGTCCCACATGTCGTCGTCGCCGCGCTCGTACAGGTGGTGCGCCACGCCATAGACCAGCTCGCTGTTCATCCCCGCCAGGTATTTCTGCACTCGGTCGTAGTGGACGCCGAGCACCTCGGGCCCGAGGATCTTCGGCGGCGCGTCGAGCGCGGACACCTTCCGGTGAAAGGCCTCCAGCGCCTTGCCGTACCCGGGGTACTCGGCGGTCTCCTCCGGCTCGAACTTGCAACCCTCCCAGTCGGGCGGCAAAAAGCTCGGCTCGTTCTGCATGCTGACGAAGTCGGGCGCGAGCCCGATCGAGCGGTAATGCTCGATGGAGCGCGCCCACCAGTCGGCGAACGCTTCGTAGACGAAGCTGCCGCCTTCTTTCTTGAGGGTGCAGTCGGGGTTGCTCTTGCACTTCTCCTTGCCGCTGGCCTTGAGCCCGGCGGGCGGGGACCACGAGGTCAGGAGCAGCTTCGGAGGGTGGCCGAGCGCCTTGCTCGCACGCTGAAAGATGTCGACCTCCTGCTTGAGGTTTCCGTCGCCAGGGTCGCTGCGCTCGAAGCGGTTGCGGAAGCGCAGGATGTCGAGGCCGAGCTCCGGGAACAAAAGCTCGTACAGGCCAGGTTCGTCGTTGAACGCGACCTGCTCGAGGTACCAGGCGATGGACGCGCCGAACCCTTCGAGCACCTGGAAGCGCTGCTCGGGCTTCAGGGTGACGGTGGCGCTCGTCGCCGGTGCGTTCGGGTCGAGCGGCGGGTTGGCGGCGTACTGACCCGCTCCGGGCGCCCGCGCGCTGCGACCGACGCAACCGTTCGAGAGGGCGCCGGCGACCAGTACCGAGCAGGCGGCGGTGAGCAGGACACGTCGCATCCGAATCTCCTGAAATCGAGGGGGTGGCAGCGATACCATAAGCTCCCGGGGCCCTCCAGAGCGGCGCTCCGGGCGGAGCCGGGATGGCATTTTCGCCACCCCCCTCGTTCGGGCGGAAACGGCTACGCTTTCTGGCGCTCAGCGGCTGCAACTGGAACCAGCGCCATCGCTGAGGCTGCTCGTCGCGCGGCCCGAAACGTCATCCGTACCGTGAAGAGATTGCCATGACGTCCCCGCTTCCTCTTTGGCTTCTGCTCGCAGCGACGGGTGTCGCAATCGTCGCCTGCTCTGAAGACACTCCTAGCGGCCCCAAGGGTACGGACGTCGGCGCGGCTGGGACCGGCGGCGGCGGGCTGGGCGGAGCTGCCGGCAGCGGTGGCATCCCCACCGATCCGGCGGGCGGCGCGGCCGGCTCGGGTGCGGGCGGCGGCAGCGGAGGCTCCGGCGGCAACCCCGGCAGCGGCGGGGCGGCTGGCGTCGCGGGAGCAACGGCGGCCGTGTCGCTCGAAGACTTCGCGCGACGGTGGGCGGAGGCCCAATGCTCGCGACTGGAACGCTGCGCGACCATCGAAGGCGTGCGGCTGCTCTACCCGCACGACGACTGCCAGGCGCAGTACGAAGCGCGGTTTCGCGAGCAATCCCTGTCCGCGATCGCAGCAGGCGTCGAACGCGGGAGCATCGTCTATCACCCCGAGCGGGCGGTCGGCTGCAGCGAGGCCGCCGCCGCGCAGCCATGCGGTGAGCTGACCGCCTATCCCGCCGCTTGCCGGTTGGCGTTCGAAGGCCAGATCGCTCCTGACGAGGCCTGCTCGACGACGCACGAGTGCGCCGGCGAAGGAGCTCACTGCGTGGGCGGTTGCAGTGGCGTGTGCACGCTCCTCGGCCTGGTGGGCGACCCGTGCGCGTCGCCGAGCGACTGCGAGCCCGGCTTGAGCTGTGAGGACTCGGTTTGCGCCCATCTCCCCCCGCGCTCGACCTGCAACCGGGACGGCGACTGCCTCCCGCTCCAGGCCTGCCAGGGCATCGACGGCTCGGAGATCTGCGTCGACTACACAGAAGCGTTCACGGTGGCTGAGAGCGCACCGTGCCTCGTCTCCACCCGCTTTCTATGCGCGCCCGGGCTCAGCTGCGCGGCGGTGAACGAACAGGCGGATCAAGCCTGCGTCGGTGCGGTCGCTTCGGGCGCCGAGTGCTTGGTGTCCTTTCCCGACCATTGCCCGAACGACGAGTGGTGTGATCCGGAGCTGCACGAAGCGAACCATCGCGGCGTGTGCGTGCCCCTGCCCCTCGACGGTGAGCCGTGCGCGCCAAGCCCGCTCGATCGGGAGGTGCTCGACCGCTGCGGCCCGGGGCATGTGTGTCTGAGCCAGGTCTGCCGGCGTCTGGCCGTCGTCGGGGAGCCGTGCGTGCAGAGCGGGCAGTGCTTCAGCGGGCGCTGCGACACCGCGTCGAACCGCTGCGTCGCAGCGTGCGCTGCGCCATGATCCGATTCACGGCGACACCGGTCGCACGAGCGGTGGCGGTGAGAGCCGCTCGGCGCGGTAGGTGCCGAAATCGGGAGGGAGCTGAAACTCCCAGACCACGGCGCCGTCCGCCTTGGCCACCTCGAAGACGCGGCTGCGCGCGTCGGGGCCGCGCACGCCGGCCGTGACCAGCACGTTGCCGTTCTCGAGCCGGTCTGCGTCCCCCCAAAACGGAAGGTAGAACTCGTTCGTGTACCAGGCGTCGACCGTGAAGGTGCCGGGGAACTCCCAGACCAGGGTCGCGGTCTCGGTGGTCGCGTCCAGCTGAAACTCCAGCACGCGCGAACGGTAGCCATTGGTGTTCTCTCCGACCATGCCGCTCCACCCCCCGTTGTCGAAGAACAGGATCGTGCCATCGTCGTGGATTTCGGGATCGTGGATGTCGCTGAACTGGGAGCTCTCCGGGACGAACGCGATGTCACCCAGGGTCTCGGCCCCGTAGCTCGCGGGCAGGTGCCAGACCAGGCTTGGGTTTTGGTAGGTCGTCTTGATCAAGCCGAGCCAGCGGCAGCTCATGTAGACGGCGTTGTTCGGGATGTCGACGGTCACCGAGTTGCCGTGACACCAGTCTCCCGACGCTCCCGGTGGAGCTGGGAGCACGTCGCGCAAATCCACGCTCCACACGACCTCCAGGTCGGGCGTGAGCTCTTCGAACACCGGCGCGGTCACGCCGCCAGCGCTCACGTCGCGCTGGATCACGTAGTTGCCGTTCGGGAGCTTGCCGGCGTGATGACTGAGCGAGCCCGCGCCGCCGCAGGTCACGTCGTCACATTCCCAGACCACGTTCCCGGCCAGGTCCACCTCGCGCGGCGACTCCCCGCCGCTTTGACCATAGCCTACCGGACCGAACAGCACGCCGCGGTCGGTCGGGTCGACCGACACGGCACCGCCGATGTCCGGGGAGCTGCCGTTGATGTGGTACCACACGGGCAACCCGTCGCCGTCATACATGACGGCCATCGCGGGCTCGTTCGAGCGCGCGTTCGCGGTCCCATTGCCGACCTGCACGTTCATCAGCGTCCAGCCCGGCTGGGCGCGCGCCGTGTCGTGCGCCGTCACCTCGCCCACCGGGATGACCGCGGGCAAGCTCGCCGTCGTGAACGAGCCCTCGGCCGAGACGGAGCCCGCGCTGTTGCTCGAGATGGCGCGGATGAGGTAGTCCTCTTCCGCGTGCATGCCGATCACGAGCACGCGGTGATCGGTCGTCAGCGTGGGGTCCGCGATCTCCCACTGATACTCCCCCACCCCGAACTCCACCTCGGAGTGAGCTGGGATGTCGGTGGTCCAGCTCACGAACGCCGACAGGACATTGTTAGGGTTCGGCTCGATCATCAAATTCGTGATCGCCGTCGGCGCGGTGCCCGGGTCGGGCTGCCCGCCGGTGCTCGTCGTACTGCCAGACGACCCACCGGTGGCGCCAGCCGTACCCCCGCCGGTACCCCCAGACGCCACGCCGCCGCTGCCTGGCGGCGTGCCGCCAATGCCGGCAACGCCTCCGGAGCCTCCGGTGCCCCCAACAGAGCCAGCGGCGCCGCCCGTGCCTCCGTTGCTCGCTCCCGGATCGCCGCCCATGGCGCCGCCGCCTGCCTCGTCGCTGCACGCCCACTGGACGCTCGCAGCGAACCCCACCATCAGCAATCCCCGCCCACAAACGCGCGCTTTCATCTTCACCGGCTCGGTTGGAGGTGATCGTCAGCGTGCGGCGAATCGCCGCAGCGTTAAGTGTTCCGAGCGCTTGGATGCGGCTCTCTTCGCGCGAGACTTTCGCAGGCGGTGCCGCGTTCACGCCGTACGCCGCGCTTTTGGCGCGTGTTCGTCACCCGTGAAGCTGGGCTCAGATTTTCTGGTGGTCTCGTCAGCTGGCGGGGAAAAGGCATTGGGATATGGCCTTTCCAGCGCGGTCGGCACCTCGATGACGCTCAGCCCAAGCCCATTAGCGAGCCCAAGGCTTCGCTCGTGACGACCAGCGCCACCAACGCCGCCATCATCCACAAGACTCCCACGACGAGTCCGCCGAGCGACCGCCGCGACTTCGAAAAGTGAACGGGGATCGCCAGCAAGCCGAAGACGACGATCGCCGACCAGAAGCTCGCGTCGTTCCAGGTGCGGGCGACCTGGCGCGGCGACAGGCGCGAGAGATCCCGCCGCACGATCCACCACGGCAGCAGGATCTGCAGCACGAGCTGCACGCAGAACAACACGACCTCGTCCACGGCGCGACGAGGCTAGCGCAACGCATTCTGGCGTGCAGGCCTTTCACTCGGCCGGCGCACGCACCCAAGCTGGCGTTGCGCCTCAGGGTGGCAGGCTGCCCCGTCCACACCGCGCTCGAACGAGCTCGAGTCGAGGCGACCGGCCTCGCTTGCGGATCTCGCGAACGGTTCAATATTCGATAGATGATGGGCAATCATTTCGAGCAGCCCGCAGAGCTCGAGGTGCTCCCGAGGGGCGATGCGCCCGCTGCCTTCGAGAAACATTCGGAGCAGATCGACATGGAGCGCCTCGGACGCATTCTCGGCCTCGCCGTCCGGGCGATGGATGACGAAAACATTCCCTACGCGCTGATCGGCGGCGTGGCTTCGAGCGGGCTCGGCCGGCCCCGGACCACCCACGACATCGATCTGTTCGTGAAGCCGCACGACGCCGAGCGCGCGCTCCAGGCGCTGGCGGCCCGCAGCTTCGACGTGGAGCGGACCGACCACAAGTGGATCTACAAGGGCTTCAAGGACGGTATCCAGGTCGATGTGATCTTCAACACCGTCGGGGGCATCTACCTTGATCGGGAGATGCTCGAACGCGCCGTCGAAGGGGAATTCGAAGGTCAGGCGGTGCGCTTCGTGCCGCCGGAGGATCTTTTGATCATCAAGGCGCTGGTGCACGACGAGGCCACGCCGCGGCACTGGTTCGACGCGCTCGGCATCCTGGCGGCGACCGACCTCGACTGGGACTACTTGGTGCGCCGCGCGCGGCGGGCCCAGCATCGGCTTTTGTCGCTCTTGCTCTACGCGAAGTCCATCGACATCTTCGTGCCGAACCGCGTGATCCGCGCGCTGTTTTTGCGAACCTACGAGAGTTGAACGACCATGCCCGCATCGAGCAGCTCCGGAGTCGAGACGAACTACCTGGTCGCGCGGATCTCGGCCGCGCTCGCCACCGACGACCGCACCCACGCGCTCGACGTGCGGGTCTCATTGAACGGCGGGACGGTCTTCTTGCTGGGTCAGGTCGCATCCGAGCAGCGCCGCCTCTTGGTCGAGGCGGTGGCGCGCGAGGTCCTGCCGCCCGACACCAGCTTGGTCAACGAAGTATGCGTACAGATCTTCAACGAGCCGACGGAACCCGAAATGCTGGGGTGATCCGCGTCGCCGCCGTGGGCGATATCCACGTCGGCAAGGACACGCGCGGGCTGTTTCCACAAGAGCTGGAGCACCTGCCGGATCGGGCGGACCTGCTGCTTTTGGCCGGCGATCTGACGCAGCACGGCTTCGGGTCGGAGGGCAAGCTCGTCGCAGACACCTGTGCCGGGATCTCCATCCCGGTGGTGGCGGTCCTGGGCAACCACGACTACCACCAAGGTCAACAGGACGAGATCCGAGCCCACCTCGAGCGGGTGGGCGTGTGCGTGCTCGAGGGCGAGAGCGTCACGTTCACGGTCGGAGCGCGCCGGGTCGGCATCGCGGGCGTGAAGGGCTTCGGCGGCGGGTTCACGGGCGCGTGCGCGAGCGAGTTCGGCGAAGACGAGATGAAGGGTTTCGTCCGCCACAGCCGGGAGCGGGCGGAACTGCTCAAAGAGCGCCTGGCCGAGCTCAGCTGCGACGTGAGGATCGCGCTGCTGCACTACTCGCCGATCGGCGGAACGCTCGCCGGTGAGCGGCTCGAGATCTATCCTTTCCTTGGATCGTACTTTTTGGGTGAAGCGATCGACAGCACCGACACGCACCTGGCCGTGCACGGTCACGCCCACCTCGGCACGGAGCGCGGCATCAGCCGCGGCGGCGTCCACGTTCGAAACGTCGCACGACCGGTGATCAAGCTCGCATACAAGATCTATTGCTTCGGTCAGCCGTGCGCGACCGATCAGCGGCCGCAGCTCGCGACCGTGTGAGCAGGCGCGCGCACACCGACGACCCGTGTGTGTGCAGCGGGGCGCGCGAAGGGGAAAAACACGCCTTCTGTGGGAGCGAGATGAGAGAGTTCTCGCCCGAGTGTACTCGGCGTGACCTCGATCATTTTCCGCCGCCCCGTTTGGAACCCCGCTCCCACTCAACGATCGGTTCGTTGGGGCGAAGCGCGCACAGCTCGCGCGGCCCCTCGTCGGATCGGATCGGATCG
>Ga0079224_100015259_pt1 | contig 10759 bp, 9 predicted proteins | sample Stecom2015_FD_80414 | JGI IMG/M metagenome (GOLD analysis project Ga0079224, IMG submission 80414) | Agricultural soil microbial communities from Utah to study Nitrogen management - Steer compost 2015 | ecosystem: Environmental > Terrestrial > Soil > Agricultural land | place: USA: Utah...
CCAGCGCCGGCCTGCTCGTTGTCGCCGCAGTGCTCGCAGGAATGCCGTACTTGGTTCTCAAGACTCTGTGGATTGCCAGGTTCCTGATTCAGCGTCGTCTCCGCGCGGCCGGGCTCCGAGGCCGACGACCTGCGCCACACCGTCGGCAACGCGGTGTCGATCGCTCTGGTGCTGCTGTCCTTCTCCACGGTATTCACGTACCTGCGCTGGCGACTCCGTGTCAGCCCCCATATCCTCATTCGCCTCGCCGAGCGCTCCATCCGCTGCCCAGCTCGGGCGGGTCGGGATCTTCCCCGACCGAGCCAGCATTATCCGCCTCGTCGGTGCCGTTCTGGCCGAGCAGCACGACGAACGGGTAGAAGGCCGGCGCTAGTTAGGATTCGACGTCCTCGCACGCTCCCAGTCCATCGACGCCGCCGTCGTCGAGGAGGTGAGCAAGCCCGAACTCCAGGCCCTCACGGCCTGACCGACACGTCCAACCGAGGGATCCACCGCGTACACCACGCCCCTGGACTTGCCCGTTCGTCTACAAGGTTTTCGACGATGACGGACATGAAGCAGGCGAAATGGAGTTCGAGGGCGAGGTTCTGCCCATCGCAGAGTCGCCCGCCGGCCGTAGCCAAATCAAGCTCTTGGTCGCGCGCGAAGCCGACCGTGCCGCTCGCTCGGCGGCGAGGAGTGTTCCGCCCCTCGCGACGAGTGGCACGCTGAGGGCACGAACCGTGGATGAGGTTGCGCAAGCCGCCCCGGTTCCGAGCCTTCTCGCCAGCAAAGACAAGGGCTGGCAGTCCCGAGGCGCTCGTCTCCCGGCGAGAACTGGGACTTCTGAGCCCCGGCCGCCTCGGAGGCCCGGAGACTCAGCACGCTGCCTCTCTGGGCTTCCTGCCATCCGCCTACGCTAGGGCCGTGGCCTCCCGTCGGCACCCCGCCGAGCTCCAGCAGCGCGAGCATCTCGCGCTGCGCTTCGGGCTCGTGCTGCGCCGCGACGCGGGGGAGCTCGCCCGGCGGGAGCGGACCGGCCGGGCGACGGCCGCCGCGCTCGCCGTGCCTTACTATGCCCTGATCCACCACGGGAGCGTCGTGCCCCGTCAGGCCCTCGCGCAGCGCGGGCGCCTGGACGGCGTGGTCGCGGTGCGCCTGCCGGGCTCCGGCGCGGCGAGCGCCGTGGGCGAGGAGACGGAGGTGCCCATCGCGGTGCGGGAGGACCCGGCGACTACCTGGCGCTGGCTCGTGCCGCTGCGGGAGCAGTCCTCGCACGAGGAGTTCGCAGAGCTCCACCGCCGGATGTCCTCCGCGGTGCTGACGGCGCTCGTCGGCGCCCCGCAGCGCGATCTCGCGCCGCTGGAGTCCGCGGCCGACCGGTACGTGCCGTGAGCGCCGGTCTCCCCGCCGACACGCTGCGTCTGCATCCCGTCACGGCCGACGCCGACCGGGCCCTCGCCGCCCACGTCGCCGACGTGGTGGGCGTGCAGCCCGACGAGATCCGGGTGGGACGGCACTGCCCGGCCTGCGGCGCGGTCTCCCACGGCCGGCCCTGGGCGCGGGTCGTGGGCACAGCCGACAGGGGCACGGGAAACTGGGGCAGGGCGGACGGGCGGGCGACCGCAGGGCGAGGCGCTGCCACGAGCACGCGTCCGGTGCTCGGCGTGAGCCTCTCCCGCTCGGGCCCGCATCTGCTCACCGCCGTGCGCGTCGGCGGCGGGATCGGGGTGGACCTCGAGGAGGCCGCGGCGGTCGACCGCGGCTGGGATCCCTCGCTCGTGCTGCACCCGGCGGAGGCCGGCCAGGACCGCACCGCCGAGGGCCGGGCCCTGATCTGGGCCGGCAAGGAGGCGGTGCTCAAGCTCCTCGGCACCGGGCTGCGCACCCCGATGTCCGAGGTGCGCCTCGCGGAGCACGATCTGCGCGAGGCCGGGGCGCCGGCAGGTTTCGTGGCGCAGGTGGCGCTGGCGCAGGAGTGACCGCGCCCGGCCGTCAGCCGCGCGAGAACAGGGCCCGCAGCCCCCGATGGGTGGGCTCGCGGGAGACCGGCTGATCGGGCAGGTCCGGCAGCTCCTCGTCGTGGAGCCACGCGGCGAACAGGTCCGTGAGGTCCTCGCCGCTCTCGTGCGCGGCGTGCTCCTCGAACATCTCGGTGGTCACCGAGCCGCCGAGGTTCTGCGCCAGCCACGACTGGATCAGCGGGAAGAACGACTTATCGCCCACGCGGCGGCGCAGGGCGTGCAGGGCCAGGGCGCCGCGCTTGTACAGCCGGTCGTCGAACATCAGCTCCGGACCGGGATCGGCCACCAGCAGGTCCTCGGGCAGCTCCGCGAGCGCCGCATGGTGGCGGCGGGTCTCCTCCTCGACGGTGGAGCGGCCGGTCTCCTCCGCCCACAGCCACTCGCTGTAGCAGGCGAAGCCCTCGTGCAGCCAGATGTCCTGCCACCGCTCCAGGGTCACGGCGTTGCCGAACCACTGATGGGACAGCTCATGGGCGATCAGCCGCTCCGCCTCCCAGTCCTCGGCCAGATGGTTGCGGCCGAAGGTGGACAGCGCCTGCGACTCCAGCGGGATCTCCAGCTCGTCCTCGGTGATCACCGCGGTGTAGGAGGGGAAGGGGTAGGGGCCGTACACGCGGGTGAACAGCTCGAGCATCCCGGGCTGCCGGGCGAAGCCGTGCGCGAGCTCCTTCGCGCCCACCCCGGCGGGCACCAGGGAGCGCACCGGCACGGACGCCCCGCGATGCGGCACCTCGGTGTACCGGCCGATCTGGACCGTGGCGAGATAGGTCGGCATCGGCACGTCCTGGCGATAGCTCCAGGTCGTGGCGTTGCCCTTGCGGCGCTTGCCCTCCAGCTCGCCGGAGACGGCGACGTGATAGGCGGGGTTCGCGGCCAGGCTGATCTCGTAGACGGCCTTGTCGTCCGGGCGGTCGTTGCAGGGGAACCAGGACGGGGCGCCGTGCGGCTGGGCGGCGACGATCACCCCGTCCTCCAGCTCCTCCCAGCCGGTCGGCCCGTGCAGGCGCGAGCGGACCGGGCGCGGCTTGCCGCCGTAGCGCACCTCGATCGTCGCCTCCTGCCCCGCGGTGAACGAGGACTTCAGGGTGAGGTCGCCTCCGTGGTGGCTGTGCTTGACCGGCTTCCCGTCGAGCTTCACGGAGGAGACCTGCAGGCCGTAGAGGTCCAGGTGCAGGGCGCCTGTGTCCTCGTGCACCTGACAGCTCAGGGTCGCGGTGCCGTCCAGGCGGTTCGTCTCGACCTTGTAGGCGAGGTCGAGCGCGTACCGCCGCACGGAGTAGGAGGCGTCGCCGTGCCCCGGGAGATAGGGGTCGCTGCCCGGTCGGGTGATGCTCATGCGCGCTCCTCCACGTGCTCGCGCTCGCGCGCGTCGTCCTCGTCGTCGTGCTCATCGGCGTGCGCGTCGGCGGTCTCGCCCACGGGGGCGTCGTCGTCGGCCCAGGGGCCGATCGGGTTGCCGGTCCAGCGGGTCCCGGGCGGCACGCGCTCGCCGCGCATCACCAGGGACACGGGGCCGACGGTCGCGTGGCGGTCGATCTCCGCGGCAGGCAGGATCACGCTGCCCGGCCCCAGGGTCGCACCCTCGCCGAGGGCCACGGCGTCCATGCTCAGCACGCGGTCCTGGAACAGGTGGGTCTGGACCACGCAGCCGCGGTTCACGGTCGCGCCGTCGCCGAGGGTGACCAGGTCCGTCTCCGGCAGCCAGTACGAGTCGCACCACACGCCCGCGCCGACCTTGGCGCCCAGCGCCCGCAGCCACAGGTTCAGCGCCACGGTGCCGGCGGTCGAGGTCGCGAACCACGGCGCGGCGAGCACCTCGGTGAAGGTGTCGGCGAGCTCGGAGCGCCACACGTAGGCGGTGAACAGGGCGTGCTCGCCCGGGCGGTGCCGGCCGATGATCAGCCATTTCGCGATCACGGTGATCGTCGCGGCGACGATGCCGGCCACCAGCAGCACCACCCCGCCGAGCAGGACGGCGAGCAGGATCCCGAGACCGCCGCGCAGCAGCAGCGCGTACACCGCGCCCCAGACCGCCACCGGCAGCAGCAGCGCGATCAGCAGCGGCACCAGGCGCGCGGTCTCGACCAGGCCGCGCTGGACCAGCAGGTGCTTCGGAGGGTCGTAGGTGAGGGCGGAGTCGTGCTCCTCCTCGGCGCGGCGCAGCTTCCTCGGCGGGGAGCCGAGATAGGAGGTGCCGGACTTCGCGGACTTGCGGCGCGGGGCGGCGGAGAGCACCGCGACCAGGGACTGCTTGGGCACCTTGCGGCCCGCGGCGAGCATGCCGGAGTTGCCGACGAAGGCGCGCTTGCCGACCTTCACCCGCTCCACGCGGATCCAGCCGCCGCCGAGCTCGTAGGGCCCCACCAGCGTGTCGTCGGCGAGGAAGGAGTGGTCGCCGACGGTGACGAGGCTCGGGATGAGCAGGGCGGTGGAGATCTCCGAGCCGCGGCCGACCTTCGCACCGAGTATCCGCATCCACATCGGGGTGAGCCCGCCGGCGTACAGCGGGAACAGCCAGGTGCGGGCCTCGTCCAGCAGGCGCAGCGTCGCCCAGATCGACACGCCGGCCGCGGAGCGCATCGGGTGGTGGCCGGGGGAGATGGCGAGGGCGAGCAGGCGGGTGAGCACCAGCACCGCGATCGCCACGGCCGCGAAGCCGGCGAGCGCCGCGAGCGGCAGCCACGGCAGGGCCGCGAGCACGGCCTGCCCGAAGGTGTCCGCACCCCGCAGGGCGGGGAGCAGCACCGCGCCGCCCACCAGCACGCCGAGGCCGGGCAGCGCGGCGATCAGCAGGGACAGCGCCCCGTAGACGATCTCCCACTGCGGCCTGCGCGGCGGCGCCTCGTCGGACCAGGGGCCGCGGGCAGCGGCGCGCCGGGCGGCGGGGGAGCCGGACCAGAACTCGCCGGCCGGCACCTTCCCGAGCACGGCCGAGCCGGGCGCGACCTCGGCGTCCTTCCCGATGCGGGCGCCGGGGCCGAGGGTGCTGCGGGCGCCGATGCGGGCCCGCTTCCCGACCCGGACGGGGCCGATGTGCAGCACGTCCCCGTCGATCCAGTAGCCGGCCAGGTCCACCTCGGGCTCGATCGAGGCGCCCTCCCCGATCTCGAGCATCCCGGTGACGGGCGGCAGGGCGTGCAGGTCCGCGCCCTTGCCGAGCCTCACGCCGAGCAGCCGCGCGTACCAGGGGAACCACACCGCGCCGGAGAGGGAGGTCGCCCCGAGCTCGTCCTGGACGTGCTCGGCGAGCCACAGCGCGAGATGCACCCTCCCGCCGCGGGGATGGGTGCCGGGGGTGACGCCGCGCAGCAGCAGCCGGGCGAGGAGGGCGGCGAGGGCCATCCGCCCCGGGGGCAGGACGAGCGCGATCGTCATCGGGACCACCAGCCACAGCGGGAAGGCGACGATCCACGGCACGTCCGTGACCGCGGCGAGCACGGTGGAGGCGAGCATCAGCCAGGTGATGCCGCGCAGCGCGGAGAGGCCGCGCAACGGCAGCAGCGCCAGCAGCTGGGCGAGCTGGGTGCGGCGGCGCAGCGGGGCGACGGTGCGGTCGCTGCGCACGGCGGTGGAGCCCATCGCGTCCAGGTGCGCGGCGAGCGCCGCGACGGAGGACTGCTGGTACACGTCGCCGACGGTCAGCTCGGGGTGCTGCTCGCGCAGCCGGCTGACCACCTGCGCGGCGGTGAGGGAGCCGCCGCCGAGGTCGAAGAAGTCGTCCCCCACGGAGGTGACCTCGGCGCCGAGCACGTCGGCCCAGATCTCCGCGATCCAGGCGGCGGTGCCGGAGAGCTCGGCGCTGCGCTCCGAGGAGCCGGGCAGCGGCCAGGGCAGCGCGTCGCGGTCGATCTTGCCGGAGGTGCGGGTGGGGAGGTCCTCGACCACGGCCAGGCGCGGCACGAGCGCGGCGGGCATCCGCCGGCGCAGCAGTCCGCGGGCGATCTCGGCGTCGTAGGAGTCCTCGACGGTCAGGTAGCCGACCAGGAGCTTGTTGCCCGAACGGCTGGAGCGCACGGCGGTCGCGGCGCCGACCACGCCGGGCAGGCGCAGCAGCTGGTCGTCGATCTCGCCGAGCTCGATGCGGCGCCCGCCGAGCTTGATCTGGTCGTCGGCGCGGCCGGCGAAGAGGAGCCCGTCGGGATCGTTGACCACGATGTCGCCGGAGCGATAGGCGCGCTCCCAGCCGAGCGTCGGCATGGGCGCGTACTTCTCGGCGTCCTTGGCGGGGTCGAGATAACGGGCCAGGCCAACGCCGCCGATGATCAGCTCGCCGCTCTCGCCGGGGGCGACGGGGCTCCCCTCGCCGTCCACGACGGCGAGGTCCCAGCCGGCCAGGGGCAGGCCGATCCGCACCGGCGCGCTGCCATCCAGCATCGCGCCGCAGGCGACGACGGTCGCCTCGGTCGGGCCGTAGGTGTTCCACACCTCGCGCCCCGGCGCCTGGAGGCGGGCGGCGAGCTCGGGCGGGCAGGCCTCGCCGCCCATGATCAGCAGCCGCACCTCGCGCAGCGCCGAGTCGGGCCACAGGGAGACGAGGGTGGGGACGGTGGAGACCACCGTGATCCGGTTCGCCTCGAGCCAGGGGCCGACGTCGACGCCGGAGCGCACGAGCGAGCGCGGCGCCGGCACCAGGCAGGCGCCGTACGCCCAGGCCAGCCACATCTCCTCGCAGCTCGCGTCGAAGGCGACGGACAGTCCCGCCATCACCCGGTCGCCCGGCCCGATCGGCGCCGACTGCAGGAACATCCGCGACTCCGCCTCGACGAAGGCGGCGGCGCTGCGGTGGGAGACGGCGACGCCCTTGGGCCTGCCGGTGGAGCCGGAGGTGAAGATGACCCAGGCGTCGTCGTCGGGGGAGGGAGACAGCGGCGCGACGGGCGCGTCGGCCGCCCCGGGGGCGTCGGCGGACGCCTCGGACGTGCTCGAGGCCCCGGCCGTGGCCGGCCCGAACCCGCCGGGCGACGAGCCGGCGGGGAGCGGGGCGGGCCCGGCGGTGGTGAGGGTGATGACGAGGCCGTCGCCGATCACGGCGAGGGCGGCCGACTCCTCGAAGACGACGCGGGCGCGCTCGTCGGGGTCGTCGGCGTCGACCGGGACGTAGGCCGCCTCGGCCAGCAGGATCCCGAGGATCGCGACGTAGAGGTCGGTGGTGCCGGAGCTGATCCGCACGCCGATCTTCGTGCCGGGCCCGGTGCCGATCGCGGCGAGTCGGTTGGCGACCTCGGAGGCCGCCTCCTCGAGCGCCGTGTAGGAGAGGACCTCGGCGCCCGCGTGGACGGCGGGCGCGTCGCCGTGCGCCTCCACGACGCGGCGGAAGATCTCGACGAGCGTGCTGGGCGCCGGGGCGCGGTCGCCGGCGAGGAGCGCAGGGAGAAGAGCGGGGCGAGGGTCTGTCACGCCCTGATTGTCCCCTACCGTCCTGTCGGTCACGGGGAGGCGTCGCGGCGGGGCGGGGAGACCATTGTCGCCCTGTGACCTGCGTCGATGGGTCCTCCGGCGCAAGATGGCCGCGCCTCGACCCCGTCTGTTCCCGTGCTGTTCCCCTGCCGTTCCCCCCACCCCTCCGGGATCACCGCGCCGACCGGCAGGTCGGTCCCGAATCCCGGGATGCGGATGCGCGCGGCGTTACATTGTGTGTGCACGCCCTTCCCCCAATCTAAGGAGTTCCACCATGGGATTCATCGGTCTGATCATCTCCTGGCTCATCATCGGCGCGATCATCGGGCTCCTCGCCCGCGCGGTCATGCCCGGCAAGCAGGCCATGGGCCTGGGCATGACCATCGTCCTCGGCGTCATCGGCGCGATCGTCGGCGGCCTCATCGGCGGCCTCTTCGGCGGCGACGGCATCTCGGGGATCATGAGCAACCCGTGGAGCATCGGCACGATCCTCCTCGCCGTCATCGGCGCGATCGTCGTCATGGTGATCTACGGCCTCGCGACGAAGAACCGCGCCTGACCGCACCGCTCCTCGCCTGATCCCTCCGGGCCGCGGCTGATCCGCGCCCGACCTCCGCAGCGCCGCCCCGGGTCCCCCGGGGCGGCGCTGCGCCGTCCACGAGGGCGCTCACGGGCGCCCGACAGCCCGCAGCACGGCCCCGTGCCCGGACGGTCCACCGCGGAATGCGGGAACGCTGGAATTCCCCGCAGTGATGGGCGAGGCTGGGGACATGACCTCCACCGACCCGCAGGCCACCGCATCCCCGCTGATCACCGCCGATCTCGCACGCGCCGGTCGCGCCCTCGCCCAGGTCTCCGTCGCCGTGATCGCGGCGCGCACCGGGCTGGAGGCCGAGGACGTCCGCGCCTTCGAGCGAGGCGTCCAGGACCTCGACGAGGAGCGGAACCGTGTGCTGCGCGCGGGCCTCGAGGAGCTCGGCGTCGAGTTCCTCCCGGCCGACGACGAGGCCGGCGTCGGCTACGGCGTGCGCCGGAAGTTCAACCCTCGCACCGTCAAGCGCATCGAGAACTGGGAGAACGAGGGCGGCCCCGCGCTCGAGGACGACATCTGAGCGACCGGGACGTGCCCTGTCGGGCGGTGGACCGCAGGCCCGCCACCCGTCGGGCCGTTCCCTTCCCCGCCACGGCGGACGCCGCCGGGCAACCGCTCACTGCGGCACGTCGGCCGTGCGACGGCCGGTGACCTCCACGGTGCGTCGCCCCGCGGACCAGCGGGCCGTGTCCTCGCGCAGGGCCTCGAGGTCCGAGGGGTCCACGAGCACGGTGAGCAGCGCCGCGCGCGCCCCGTACTCGGTGGGCTCCACCGCCGCCCCGCGGGCGGCGGCCCAGATGCGCACCGCGTTCTCCGCGATCCCCACCTCGGCCGGCGGCACCTCGATCCGCGCCTCCAGCAGCTCCGTGCGCCGCAGCAGCGTCGCCGCGGAGACGGCCTGCTCGACACCGGCGGTGTAGGCGCGCACCAGCCCGCCCGCCCCGAGCTTCACCCCGCCGAAATAGCGGATCACGATCGCGAAGACGTCCACGAGGTCCGCGTGCAGCAGCGACTGCAGCATCGGCATGCCCGCAGTCCCGGAGGGCTCCCCGTCGTCGTTGCTGCGATGGACCTCGGCCCGCTCGGCCGTCTCCTCGAGCACGAGGGCGGTGCAGTGGTGACGGGCACCGGGATGCTCGGCGCGGGCGGCGCGCAGCAGGGCGTCGGCCTGCTCGACCTCGCGCACCCGGTGCAGCCGGGTGAGGAAGCGGGACTTCTTCTCCACCAGCTCGGTCTCGACGTCGGCGGCGAGGACGAGGGGAGAGGGCATGCAGGCGAGTCTAGGCGTGCCGGTCACGGCATGTGCCTGCCGGATGTGCCTGCCGGTCGCGGCCTCCGCCGGATAGCCTGTCGGTGTCGTCGGGGGTCGGCATCCGCTCCTCGTGACCGTCCCACTGCGCGATCCCTCCAGGAGCACCCCGTGACACAGCCGCCCTCATCCTCCGGTCCGCTCGCCCCGCCGCCCGGCGGAGGCTGGAACCAGCCCGGCCCGCAGCCCGGGAGCGGGTGGAACCAGGCCGGTGCGCAGCCCGGCGGCGGCATGCCCCCGTCCGGCGGCATGCCCCCGTCCGGCGGCATGCCCTCGCCCGGCGGCGGCGCGCCCCAGCCCGGCGGCTGGAACCAGTCCGCGGCCGCCCCGGCGAAGAAGCCGTCGAAGGCGCCCAAGGTCCTGATCATCCTCGGCGCCGTGATCATCGGGCTCAGCCTCGTGATCGGGATCGTGACGGCCGTGATCGGGTTCGGCCAGGTCGCCGGCGGCGCCGAGAAGTACCAGATCCTCGAGAGCGGCTCCGGCACCTACACCGCCGAGGCCGACGAGACGGTGCAGCTGTACGCCGAGGAGGGCACGCCCGCCCCGCAGTGCACGATCGACGGCCCCGCGGTCGGCGAGGGCACCATCCAGACCAGCGGCTTCGGCAACGAGGGACGGGAGTGGGTCTCCTTCGACTCCTTCACCGCCGAGGAGGCCGGCGACTACACGATCGACTGCGGCGGCACGCCCGTGATGATCGGCCCGCCCGTCTCGATCGGCGGCATCTTCGCCGGCCTCGGCGGGATCTTCCTCGCCATCGGCGGCGGCGTGCTCGGCTTCCTGCTGCTGGTGGTCGGCGTGATCATCCTGCTCGTGCGCCGCGGCCGCGACTGAGCCGGACCGGCGCGCCCGCACGGCGTCGGCGAGACCGCTGCGGACGGGCGCCCGCCGGCCCGCGGACGCCGCACCCCGGGGATGCACGACGGGCCCGGCAGGAGCAATGCTCCTGCCGGGCCCGTCGGCCGTTCAGCCCAGGGGCTGCGCGGGCGGGACGCTCAGGCGTCCTCGGTGATCAGCGGGTACACGCCGTTCTCGTCGTGCACCTCGCGCCCGGTCACGGGCGGGTTGAACACGCACACGCACTTGATCTCAGTGCGGGGGCGCACCTTGTGCTTGTCGTGGTCGTTGAGCAGGTACAGCGTGCCGGGGGCCAGCTCGTGGATCTCACCGGTGGCGAGATCCTCGATGGTTCCCTCGCCCTGCGTGATGAAGACGGCCTCGATGTGGTTGGCGTACCAGAAGAAGCTCTCGGTGCCGGCGTAGAGGGTGGTCTCGTGGACGGAGAAGCCCACGCCCTCCTTGGCCAGGATGATGCGCTTGGAGCGCCAGTTCTCCGACTTCACGTCGGCGTCGGTGTCCTCGATCTCGGCGAGCGAGCGGACGAGCATGGTGGGTGGTCCTTCCGGTGGGGATCGATTGGTCGTGGTCCGCGGGCGCGCTGGGCGACCCGCGGGC
>Ga0079224_100015260_pt1 | contig 10758 bp, 8 predicted proteins | sample Stecom2015_FD_80414 | JGI IMG/M metagenome (GOLD analysis project Ga0079224, IMG submission 80414) | Agricultural soil microbial communities from Utah to study Nitrogen management - Steer compost 2015 | ecosystem: Environmental > Terrestrial > Soil > Agricultural land | place: USA: Utah...
GCCCGGGGCACGTTGCCGTCCGCAGCTTCCAGGGCGGTTTCGATCGCCTCACGCTCGATCACGGCGAGGGGCCGGATAACCGCGCCGACCTCCCGACCCGCCTGGCCCACCTGGAGCTGAGGCGGCACATGCGGGCGGGCTGCGCGCCGGGCATCATGGATCGGCTGGCCGGCACTGCGATGCAGGCTCCCCCCGGTCTCCGCTGCCGACAGCGGCTCCGGAAGCATCCCGCGCTCGACGACCTCGCCATCGTTGAGCACGACGACATTTCGGATCACGTTTTGCAGTTGCCGAACGTTTCCCGGCCAGTCGTACAGGGCTATCGCCGCTCGCGCCGCGGGCGCAAACGAGCGGAACCGCCGCCCTTCCTCCTTGGAAAATTGCAAAAGGAAGTGTTCCGCGAGACGTAGGACGTCGTCCTCCCGCTCGCGCAACGGCGGCATGTGGATCGGGATCACGTGCAGGCGGTAATACAGATCCTCGCGGAACCTCCCCTCCTCCACTTCCCGCAACGGGTCGCGATTGGTGGCACACACGAACCGCACGTCGACCTTCTCGAGCTCGCTCCCGCCGACTTTGGTGAAGGTGCCGGTCTGGATGAACCTGAGCAGTTTCACCTGGAGGTCGAGCGGCATCTCGCAAATCTCGTCGAGAAACAGGGTACCGCCATCGGCACGCGCCGCTGCCCCTTCACGGCCTCCCACGGCCCCGGTGTAGGCCCCCTTTACGTGGCCGAAAATCTCGCTCTCGATCAATTCGTGCGGGATCGCGGCACAATTGAGAGCGACGAACGCCCGGTCGCGGCGGGGGCTCTGACGGTGGATCGCCTCCGCGCAGATCTCCTTCCCCGTGCCGCTCTCGCCACGGATGAAGATCGTCGCTCTGCTGGTGGCGGCACTGTCGATGGTCCGATAGACCGCCTGCATCGCCAGCGAGGAGCCGATGAAGCCATGATACTCGCCTCGATCGATCTCCGTCTGATAGGTTTCGACGATACGACTCAGACGCCGCTGTTCGATCGCGTTGCGCAGCGTGTAGATCAGCCGCTCCGCCGTGAACGGCTTGACCAGAAAGTCGACCGCCCCTTCCCGCATCGCCGCAACGGCGACGTTCACCGAACCGTTTGCGGTCACGACCACGACGGCACAGGGCAGGCCGCGTGCGTGAATGTGCTTGAGGACCTCGATGCCGTTCATATCAGGGAGCTGGAGGTCGAGGATCACGGCGGCGGGAACCTCTTCCTCCACCGCGCGAATCGCGTCTTCGCCACGCGCCACATGCAGAATGTCGTATGGCTCGCCCGCGAGATATTCCTGATATGCACGCGCCAACGGAAGTGTGTCTTCCACGAGCAGAATGCGCACGTTGCCTGCAGTCATGTGCCCGATCACGAGGTTTAAACACTACCGACTTTCTTGCGTCCTCAGTCGTAGCCGAACAAGAGAACGAAACCGTTAACGGGGGCGGGCCGACCATCCGTTCGGTGCTGTACAATGGGGTTGCGCTGCCCGCACCGGAGTACCAGCCATGCTCTCCAATGCCCTGCCGACTTTGAACTTCGACCTCGGCGAATCGGCGGACATGTTGCGCCGGAGTGTCGGCGAGTTCGCAGCGGCCGAGATCGCCCCCCGCGCAGGCGAGATCGACCGGACGAACGAGTTTCCGCGCGACCTCTGGCCGAGGCTCGGAGATCTCGGCCTCCTTGGGATTACCGTGGAAGAGGCCTATGGCGGCTCCGCCATGGGCTATCTCGAGCACGTGGTCGCGATGGAGGAGATCAGCCGCGCTTCGGCCGCGGTGGGTCTCAGTTATGGCGCGCATTCCAATCTCTGCGTCAATCAGATTCGCCGGAACGGCACCGAGGACCAGAAACGGCGCTATCTGCCCCGCCTCATCAGCGGCGAGCATGTCGGTGCACTCGCGATGAGCGAGCCCGGCGCCGGCTCCGATGTCGTCGGAATGCGCACCCGGGCAGAACGCCGCGGCGACCGCTATGTCCTCAACGGCGGCAAGATGTGGATCACCAACGGCCCCGACGCCGACGTGCTGGTCGTCTATGCGAAGACGCAGCCGGATGCCGGCCCGCGAGGCATCACCGCGTTCCTGATCGAGAAGGGCTTCAAGGGATTCTCTACCGCGCAGAAGCTGGACAAGCTCGGCATGCGCGGCTCCAACACCTGCGAGCTGATCTTCGAAGACTGCGAGGTGCCGGTCGAGAACGTGCTGGGCGAGGTCGATGGCGGCGTGCGCGTGCTGATGAGCGGGCTCGATTACGAGCGGCTCGTGCTTACCGGAGGGCCGATCGGAATCATGCAGGCGTGCATGGACGTGGTGATCCCGTACGTCCACGAGCGCCGGCAGTTCGGACAGCCGATCGGCGAGTTCCAGCTCATGCAGGGCAAGCTCGCCGACATGTACACCACATTGAATGCGACCCGTGCCTATACCTATGCGGTGGCCAAGGCATGCGACCGCGGCGAGACGACGCGAAAGGATGCTGCGGGTGTCATCCTCTATGCCGCCGAGAAAGCGACCTTGATGGCGCTCGAGGCGATCCAGTGCCTGGGTGGCAACGGCTACATCAACGATTACCCGACGGGAAGGCTGCTCCGCGACGCCAAGCTGTACGAGATCGGCGCCGGCACGTCGGAGATCCGCCGCTGGCTGATCGGCCGGGAGCTCTTCGCCGAGACCGCATAGAGCAGCCAGGCTTATCTCAGCTCGCGGTCATCGCCTCGCTGATCTCCCAGAGGCGGCGCGCCGCTTCCGGATCGCGCGAAGCGGCTGAGGACTCGGCAGGCTTGCACTTGATGAAGTATCTGCCGGTCATCCCCCCGACTTCAGGTGACGATGCAAGGTAGACGCTTGTCTGCGCTCCCTCTTCTACCGGAATCGCCGAGACCATGAAGGCGATCCGCATACCGAGGCGGAAGAGCGGTCCGTTGTTCAGCCCGAATCGGCTGGCGACGAACCCCGGATGCAGCGCGTTGGCAGTGACGGTCGAGCCATCCAGCCGACTGGCCAGCTCGTAAGTGAAGAGAAGGTTGGCCAGCTTGGAGCGCTGATAGGCCTTCCAGCCGGAATACCGGCGCTCGCACTGCAGGTCGTCGAAATCCAGCTCCGCGCCTCGATGCGCGGCCGAAGCGACATTGACGATCCTTCCGGCAGGCGCTGCCTTCAGTTTCGGAAGCAGGAGGTTGGTGAGCAGAAAGTAGCTCAGGTGATTGAGAGCGAAGGTCATCTCGATCCCGTCGGCACTGAGCTGGCGAGTCGCCAGGATGGCACCGACATTGTTGACGAGAACGTCGAGCTGTGGATACCGATCCGCGAAATCGCGGGCGAGCCGGCGGACGTCTGCCTGCTTCGACAAATCCGCCCGCTCGAATTCGACCCGCTGATTCCCGGTTATGGCCCGGATCTCCTGGACGACCCTCTCACCCTTTGCAGGATTCCGCCCGACCACTACGACCGCCGCACCCTTGCGCGCCAGCTCTCGCGCCGTCACGAAGCCGATGCCGGCAGTGGCTCCGGTGACCATGCAGATCTTGCCTTCCAAGAGCATACTCCCGTCCGCCTGCGAAGAGCCTCCGCTGTCGGCGAGGTCGGAGCCTCAATCCTGAAGCACCCGCTCCGGCGGTAGCCAGATCGTCACCGTCGTCCCCGTGCCCGGAATGCTCTCCAGGCGAAAACGTCCGCCGTGGAGGTCCGTAAGCGCTTTCGATAGCGGCAGGCCAAGACCGGTGCCATCGTATTTGCGGCCGAGACCGCTGTCGACTTGCCCGAACGGCGCCATCGCCACCGCGATTTGCGCAGGCTCCATACCGATGCCGCTATCGCGAATGACGATTTCCAGACCCTCTTCGGCCAACTCTGCCGACATCTCCACCCGACCGCCCGGCGGCGTAAACTTGACAGCGTTCGACAGAATGTTGAGCAGCACCTGCCGCAGCCTGCGCTCGTCGGCCAGCAGTCGAGGCAGCGGTCCCGAGTTCCTGACGCAGACGGAAATCCCGCTCCGTTCCGCGTTGTCGCGGACGAACCGTTCCACGGCGGCGAAAATCTCGGTTACCTCGACTTCCGCTTCGTCCAGCTCGACCTTGCCCGCCTCGATCTTGGCGATGTCTAGAATGTCGTTGATCACATTGAGGAGGTGATCCGAGCTGCGGAGAATGTCCCGGAAATATTCCTGATATTTGGGCTGCTCCACCGGTCCGAACGTCTCGAGCTTCATGATTTCCGCGAAGCCCATGATGGCGTTGAGCGGCGTCCGCAACTCATGGCTCATGTTCGCGAGGAATTCGGTTTTTGCCCGATTGGCGGCCTCGGCATCGTCCACCGCCTTCACCAGGGCGGCCAACTGGGCGTCCCGTTCGGTCACGTCGCGCGCTATACCGCGGTAGCCGCAGAACTTTCCATCCGAGTCATTGAAGCGGCAAACGGCGCTGAGCTCGAATGTGCGCTTCCCGCCCTCCTTGTGCCGCATCGCCACTGGCCGGTCCCGGAACGGGCACCGCCGATCAGGGGCGGCAAGTTCGTCGATCCACATCTGGCGGTCGAGGGTGAGGCTGGTCAACGGCGACCCGACGAGTTCCTGCGGCAGATATCCGAGTCGGTCGAAGACTCGATCGGAAACGTGCGTCAGGCGCATCTCGGCGTCGCATTCCCAGACCCAATCCGACACCAGGCGCTGGAGATCGTCGAGGCGATCCTCGGCTACGGCAAGGGCCCGCTCGAGGCGCTCGGTCTCCGTCGCGGGAAGCAGCCTGCCCAGCACCGCCACGGCGCGATCCTGAGCATCGTGTACGACGGAGAGCTCCGAAACGAAGCATTCGACCCGCTCACCGAGCGACAGGACGCAATCCTGACGCAGCGGACGGCCCAGCACCCGCGTGGCTGTTTCGATGTCGTCGATCGTGAGATCTGCGAGGGCTTGCGGGTAGGTCTCGCGGATCCGGCGAAAGGCCGGGTTGGCGTAGAGCAGCCGTCCCTGGGCATCGGCCAGGTAAGTCGGCGTGGGATCGCTGAGATCGACGCCCGACTGACCGATCACCCGGTCCCATGTGAGCACATCACCGGGCACCGGCATCACCGATCTGCTGCATGGCGTCGAGATAGTCCGGGTTGCGTCGCCAGTGGTGGACGACGCGCTGGGCGTCCGCAATCGCGATCGATCCGAACAGCTTCACCGCGCGCGCGAGATCTCGGGGATCTCGAATTCTTCTGTCCGAACCCTGGTTCCGCAGCAAATAGAGCTCGGCGAACGTCTGCCGGTCGAAGCCGATCGCGCGGCAGAGAATGACGAGCGCCCGCCCCGTCGGATCGTGCAACACGCGCCGCACCTGGCGTCGCTCCAGCTCCGCAGCGCGCATCAGGAGCGTCTCGAAGAGCGCGCCTTCCCCCTGCCGCATCAGCTTGACCAGCATTTGCGGCGACAGCAGTTCCGCTCGTCCGATTTCCTCGGCGAGCCGAGCATCGGAAGAAGGAGCGTCGTTCCCCTCTCCGGCCTGCGTGGGAGCGCGAATATCCGATAGCTGCACCACGACCGATTCGATCTCGTCGTCGAGCTCGATCGGGTCGATTGGGAAGTGGGCGACGATGTGCGCACGCAACGCGGCCGAAACCCACCAGTACATGCGCTTAGCCAGCTCGGGCGTCAGGTCGCTCCGCCGCAACAGCGGCTCCTGATAACTGTCGAAGCGGCGCGATTGCTCGACGAGATATTGCATGGTCGCCTCGCAGAGCTCGGCATTCGGATTGGCGAGCAGCGCCTGGACGACGTCCGCGTTGTCGGTCTCGGCCAGCGCCTTGGAGACGCGCTGGCTCACATGGCGACGCATCGCGATGCTGAGCTGATGCTCCATGGTTCGCTGATAGATGATCTCGATCAGCTCGTCATCCGAGAGCACGGCGCTCTGGAGCAGAATCGGTCGCGCCACCTCGATCTCGTCGTTCGCGAGCAGCAGGATCAATTCCTGCGGCACGTTCACGTTCGCAGCCAGCCGGCCCGCCAGCTCGCAGCGGACCGCAAGCTCGAACGCGCTGATGAGCTTCCGCAGAATCTCTGTCATGAGCGCCCGCTCGCGCTCGGTCAGACTGTCCCCCTTCTGCGTGAAAAGATCGCTGATGACGCCGACGAGTGTTTTCCTCGCCTCGGCCGAGCTGTCGCTCGCCAGCTCCAGCAGTGATCGCATGTCGATCGGCTCCGCCTCCGGCCTGGGCGCTTCCCCGTGGTCGAAGGAACGGCCGCCGATCTCTCCCGCCTGGCCGCTCACGAGTTTCGGTTCCAATCGCATGCTTCCCGAGTCCGGAACAGCTTCCGATGGAACGTTGAAATTAGCGTTAACAGCATGGGCTCCGAGGACAGAGAGGAGGTAGCGAGACCGTGCCGAAACCCCGGCGGAAAATGTCCATCATCGTTGCGAGGACAACGAAGGTATGGGAGACAACCTTCCCGGAGCCGCCGGCGGCGCCCGCGCCGCGCTTCGAATGAAACCCCATGAGACGGCCCATTGCGTAACCATTCCTCCGCAAGTCTGACCAAATGACGACTCCGAGGCGCGTTTTCTGATGGCACCGGAGTCTGCCGCGCCACGGCCGCTCGTAACCGCCGTCGCCGCCATGCTGGCGCAGCAGTCGCTGGTGACGATGAGTGCTTTGACGATTCCGGTCCTGTTGCCGCCGATCGCTGTCGATCTCGGGATCAATCCGGGTCTGCTGGGCTTCTATACCGCCCTCCTTTACGGAACCGCGATGATCGCCTCCACCGTCGGCGGTGGGTTCATCCTTCGCTATGGAGCGATCCGCGTCAGTCAGGCAGCCATGGGGCTGATGGGGCTAGGTCTGATCGTCGCCTATCCGGGATCGCTCGGCCTGTTCGCGCTCGCAGCGGTGCTCTGCGGCACGGGACAGGGCCCATCGACGCCAGCCAGTTCGCACGTTCTGTCCCGGCATTCGCCACCTTCCGTCGCGCCGCTGATCTTCTCGATCAAGCAGACGGGCGTCCCGATCGGCGGCGCCCTCGCCGGCGCGATCCTGCCGTTCCTTGCGGTGCGTCTCGGCTGGCAAGGCGCACTGCTCGCCGCGGGCGGGATGTGCCTTCTGCTCGCTGTCGGGCTTCAGGCGGTGCGTGAGAGCTTCGATTCGGACCGCCATCGGGGGCGCCGCCTCACCTCGACCGACATCCGCACAACGGTCGGCGCGGTGCTCGGATCGCCGCCATTGCGGGAACTCGCGGTCGCTTCGTTCGTCTTCGCCTGCCTGCAGGTGGCGTTCGGCTCGTTCTTCGTCGCCTATCTCGCCGAAGGCCTTTCCTTCTCCTACGAGGTCGCCGGCTTCGTTTTCGCCGCCGCGCAGGGCACTGCGATCGGCGGGCGCATCCTCTGGGGCTGGATCGCCGGCCGATGGATCGAATCACGCCTGCTGCTGGGCTTGCTCGGCCTCGTCATGGCGCTTGCGGCCATTCTTACCGGATCGTTCACGCCCGACTGGCCGGTGTGGGCGCTGACTGCAGTCGCGGTGGTGTTCGGCGCCACCGCTATCGGCTGGAACGGCGTCTTCCTTGCCGAGATCGTCCGTCACTCCCCGGAAGGCCAAGCCGGCGTCGTCACCGGCGGAGTGCTGTCCTTTACCTTCGCCGGACTGGTTCTGTTCCCCTCCGGCTTCGGAGCCATTCTCGGCCTGAGCGGCAGCTATGCGCTGGGCTTCTTCGTCGCGGCTGTGCCGACCGCCATAGTCGGGCTGATGTTCCTCCGTGCAACGGATTCCCGGTCATGAAGCTGCTGATTCTCGCCGTCGTCGCGATGCTGTTCCAGCAGGCGCTCGCCTACATGAGCTCGCTGGTCATGCCGGTCGCCGCGCCGGCCGTAGCGGCGGACCTGAACCTCAATCCAGCGCTTGTGGGCGTCTTCACCGGAATTGTATTCACCGGGTCGATGATCTCGCAGGTTTCGTGCGGCGGATTCATCATACGCTTCGGCCCGCTGCGCATGAGCCAGGTTTCGCTGGTTATCTCCGGCAGCGCCCTGATCGCGATCATGTCCGGCGTCCCGGCGATCTTCGCCGTCGCCGCCTTCGTCATGGGCCTCGGCACCGCCCCCTCGACGCCTGCCAGCTCGCAGATCCTGTCGCGTTACAGTCCACCACGATACGCACCGCTGATCTTCTCGGTGAAGCAGACCGGCGTTCCGGTCGGTGCGATGACCGCCGGCGTGCTCGTGCCGTTCTGCGTCGCCACATTCGGCTGGCGTGGCGCCTTTGCGGTTAGCGGGCTCATGTGCCTCGGCTACGCCCTCCTCCTCCAGCCGCTGCGGAAGGAGTTCGACCGCGACCGTAAGCCGGGATACAGCCTTTCGCCGTCCGATGTCGGCAATCTGTTGCGGGCGATCATTACTACCTCCGAGCTTCGGACGATGGCGGTCGCCGCGTTCGCGTTCGTAGGGCTTCAGTCGCTGTTCGGCTCCTTTCTCGTGATCTACCTCACCGAGGGTCTCGGCTACACCCTCGAACGCGCCGGCTATGTCTTCGCCATTTCCCAGGGCGCGGCAATCCCCGCCCGCATCATCTGGGGCTGGATCGGCGGAGCGCTCGCGCCGCCGCGCGTGGTCTTAGCGTGCTTGGGTGTGGGCATGGCCGCGTCTACCATCGCCACCGGTCTGTTCGACCCCGGCTGGAGCGTGGTTCTCGTGACCGTGGTGGCGGTCGCCTACAGCGCCACTGCGGTCAGCTGGCATGGTGTCCTGCTGGCGGAGGTCGCCCGCCTGGCACCGCCGGATCGCGTCGGCGCCACGACTGGAGGAGTGCTGGCGTTCGGAAGCGCCGGCATGATGTCTTATCCGCTGATCTTCTCTGCCGTCCTCGGCTGGACCGGCCGCTACGACCTTGGCTTCTTCGCCGGAGCCGTCCCGGCACTGATCGCCGCTGTGCTCCTCTTCCGGCGGACCCCCTCTTCCGCTAGCGCCGATCCGTGACTGTCCGGCGCCTCCCCCCGTGACCTTGCACACGCCCACCCCCGATCCGAGAATGCCGAAGCCTTAGAGAACGACCGATGGGAGGGTTCGATGGGTTTCGAGGCGCTGCTCAAGGAGTTCACCGCCGCCGTCGAGGCCGGAGACGGCAAGCGGCTCGCGAACCTCTTCACGGATGATGGCATCTACCACGACACCTTCTACGGTGCCTTCCAAGGACATGATGCGATCGCGCATATGCTCGAGGGGATGTTCTGGCGCGACGCAGAAGCGTTCGCTTGGGAGATGACCGATCCCGTGTCTGAAGGGGATCGAGGCTATGCCCGCTGGATCTTCAGCTACACCTCCAAGCTTCCGGAAGCCAGCGGTCGCCGCGTTGTTTTCGAGGGCATGAGCCTGTTCCGTCTGCGCGACGGCAAAATCCAGCACTATGGCGAGATCTTCGACCGCGCGCTCGCCCTGGAACAGGTGGCCTTCCCTCCGGAGCGGATCAGCCGGTTCGTCGGAAAGGCAGTCGCCGAGCTGCGCGCCCGCGTCGCCGGAACCCGCCACCTGCCCGCCCAGGACTGATCGTGCGGTGAAAGCGGTCGTCTGCCGACATCTGGCGAGCCCACCCGAGGTCGAAATCCGCGAACTTCCGGAGCCGATCCCCGGGCCCTGCGAGATTCTGGTCTCGGTCCGGGCAATGGGCGTCAACTATGTCGACGTGCTGATGGCCGCCGGACTCTACCAGCACAAGGCAGAGCCACCGTTCGTGCCCGGCCTCGAAGCGGCCGGCGAGGTGATAGCTGCGGGCGAGCGGGTCGAGCGATTTCGGCCCGGCGACCGGGTGATGACTGCGCACAAGCCGGGTGCCTTTGCCGAGCGGGTCGTGGTGGCGGCAGACGAGGCCTGGCCGATACCGGAGGGGATGGACTTCATCGCTGCCGCCGGGTTCCGCTCCGCTTACCACACTGCCTATCACGCCCTGGCGCAGCGCGCGCGGTTGCGGGCGGGCGAAACACTGCTCGTGCACGGCTCCAGCGGCGGTGTCGGGCTGGCAGCGGTACAGGTGGGCAACACCCTTGGCGCCACGGTCATCGGGACCGGCGGCGATCCGGACAAGCTGCGGGTCGTACAGGAGAATGGCGCCCACCATGTGGTCGTCGCTTCGGCAGGCGTTCGTGAGGCTGTCAACGAGTTGACGGGCGGCCGCGGCGCCGATGTTGTCTTCGATCCGATCGGTGGCGACCTCTTCGACGAGACGATCGGCTGCATCAATCGAGGCGCCCGAATTCTGATCATCGGCTTCATGAGCGGCCGACCGGCCGTCGTGCCCACGGACCATCTGCTGCTCAGGGGCGCCTCGGTTCTCGGCGTCCGCGCCGGAGAGGCCTGCCGCCGGAATCCGCCTCTGCTCGAAGAGAGTCTGAAGACGATCAGCCGCTGGGCGAGTCAGGGAGTCCTGCAGCCACACGTCTCGCATGTCTTCCCGATGCAGGACGTGAACGAAGCATTTCGCTGCATCATGGAGCGTCGCGTCGTCGGCAAGGCGGTGCTGACGACAGGCCAGCAACATTGAAGGAGTCGTTTCATGCGCGCCGTCCTCTGCAAGACCTTCTGCAAGCCCGATGGCCTCGTTGTCGAAGACTTCCCGGAGCCCGGTGCTCCCGGCCCCGGGCAGGTGAAGGTCAGGATCGCCGCGGCCGGCGTGCAGTTCGTCGACGTGCTGATGATTGCGGGCGAATACCAGTTCAAGCCCGAGCCGCCCTTCATCCCCGGAATGGAGGCGGCGGGAACGGTAGAGGCGGTCGGC
>Ga0079224_100015262_pt1 | contig 10758 bp, 11 predicted proteins | sample Stecom2015_FD_80414 | JGI IMG/M metagenome (GOLD analysis project Ga0079224, IMG submission 80414) | Agricultural soil microbial communities from Utah to study Nitrogen management - Steer compost 2015 | ecosystem: Environmental > Terrestrial > Soil > Agricultural land | place: USA: Utah...
GCCTTCTCCATCTGGCGCGAAGTGGCGAGTGCCATGATCCCGCCCCCGACCCACATGATGGCGGCGAGGATGTGCGCAAGCACGAGCCATTGGTACAGCGTCATTTGGATCTCCCTCGAATCGCGCACCGTCATGATGGTGGCTGCGGCGGCCCCTCCCCGGGATTTGAATGACCCCGTGGCAAGGCCACCGGTCGATGTGGCTCGGTGATCAGCCGGTCGGGGAAAGCAGGTCTCTCGCCCTCCGGCGGACGTCGTCGAGCACCAGGCGGCAGATCGTGGCGTCCCCTGGCCGGATCTCCTCGAGGATCTTCGCGGTGGCCTGACGCACCCGTTGGCGTGACTGGGCCAGCTCGGCCCGTCCGAGGTGGCTGAGGTTGTTGGAGTCCGACATGGGTCCACGCTGGACGAGGCTGTCGACCGCCTCCTGGGCTTCCTCGACCGAGATGTGGAGGGGTGTGGTCACGTCCTCCCCCGGCGCCTCGTCGATGAGGTTCAGGATGAAGAGAACCAGGATCGGACGTCGGCGGTGAATCGCTCGGGCTTTTCCAGGTGCGGTGAATGGCCACAGGTCTCGTAGACCGATTCCCGATAGTTGCCCCCGCGCTCCAGGACCGCCCGCAACTGGGACACCATCGGTTGGGGAGGACATGCGTCCGGGCCCGGCCAACCGGGGACCGCCCCGAGTTGGCCGAGGTAGGCGAAGTCGAAGACCGACGTGTCGGAGACGATCTGGTCGGAGTCGCCGCGGATCCAGAGGACTGGGGGTGCGGGCGACAGGTCTCCGAAGGCAGACAGATCCAGGTACTTGGGAGAGATGGCGTTGTTCATTCCGGTCGTCCCGGGGGCCACACCCGGCCAGTTGTCCGAAGGAGTCATGTCACCGGGATAGACATCGTCGCCCACCGCCATCTCCAGCATGGCCTCGACGTAGCGGTCCTCCGTCTCGGGATCGAACGTGAATCCGTCGGCGACGTAGAACGACCGCATCGTGGCGCGCGCTCCGGCGGGATCTTCGGAGGCATCCTTCCGGCGCAGCGACTCCACGAAGTTCGGATTGGCGGTGCCGCCCCCGGAGCCGGCGTAGTCGTCCGTGACCGGTGTTCCGTCGACGTCCTTGGTGCCCCCGAAACCGAAGGGAGACATGCCCGACTCGAGAACGATCGAGGCGACGTGCTCGGGACGGTCGAGGGCGTACTGCATCACCACTCCTCCGCCGGCCGACCATCCCAACAGGTGGAGGGGAGTGGCCAGGCCCATCGTCTCGACGAGGGCATCGAGGTCGTCGGAGAAGTCACGCATGCCGCGGGTGGCATCGATCGCCTTCCGCTCCGACCCGCCGAAGCCGCGGAAGTCGGGAGCGATCACGTGGAAGTCGTCGGCCAACTCCTCCATCAGGTCTTCGAAAAAGAGGCTCGACGAGACGTTGCCGTGCACCAGGACGACCACCGGTCGTCCGGGTTCGCCCGCCTGGCGAACGAAGGTCGCCAACCGGGGAGTATCGATGATCGATGCGGTCACTGCCATGGTGTTCCTTTCTTCACCAACGGATGCAGGCCGCCGCCCACGTGTAGCCGGTGCCGGCAGCCAGCAACAGGATCAGGTCCCCGCTCTCGAGGCGACCTTGCCTTTGGGCCCGATCGAGGCCGAACAGGGGATCCACTCCGCTCATGTGCCCGGTGTCGTCCAGATAGACGGCACGTTCTGTGGGTATGCCGAGAGCGTCGCACACCTGCTCGTGCATCGACCGTTTCATGTGGATGCCGCACAGGAGCGACACCTCGTCGAGGGTGGCGTCGGACCGTTTCATCGCACCCTCGGCGGCAGCCACGAAGTTCGGCAACGTGACCGGGTCGAGCCGGTCCTTCATCGACAGCGGATCGGGCACGTCGAGGAAGTGGCGCCGGTCATCGACCGTCAGCTCCGACGCCGGCTCCACGGATCCTCCCGCCGGAACCTTGACGTCGAGCGAGAACGAGCCGTCGGTGACCATGTGGGCGCCTGCCACCTCGTGGCGGCGGTCGTCGCCCCGAAACAGGGCGGCCACGGCCCCGTCCCCGAAGTTGAACATGAACCGTGATCTCTCGTTGGTGTAGTCGAGGAGGTACGACTCCCGGCAGGCGGCCACCGCCAGCACGTTGCGGAGTTCAGGCTCTGCTCGCAGGAGATCCCGGATGACGCGTACCGCCACGGGAGAACCGCACGAAACGTAGTCCAACTCCAGTGCGAAGGCCCGGTCGGCGCCGAGCCGATGGGCGACGTGGGGGGCGGCCTGCCACACCTGGTAGTCCTTGAAGGTGGAGCCGAAGTAGACCACCGCGTCGAGTTCGGAAGGGTCGATGCTCTCTTGTTCCAGGAGCGCCTCGCCTGCACGGACCGCCATGTCGGAGACGTGTTCGTCGGCTGCTGCGATGTGCTTTCCCCGAAGACCGAATCGCTCCACCAGGATCTGCTGGGGAATTCCCGATAGGTCAGCGATCTCCGCGGCTGTCATCCACTTCTCGGGGAGATAGGAGGCGGTTCCAACCAGTCCGACCGGTCTCATTCGGCCGCTCCCAGCCCACGCTGGATGAAGCGCATCATCTCGTCCAACACCTCCGGCGGGATCTCGCCCGCCTCGTTCCAGAGGATCCAGCGCATACCGATCAGTTCTCCGACGCCCATCAAGGCGTAGGCGAGCACTTCCGGGTCGCCCTGGGCGATCTCGCCCGCCGCCATCGCCTCCGGGAGCGCCTCGACGTACCCGGCGGCGATCCGCTCGTAGTGGCGGTGCAGCGCGGCGGGCGACGCGAACTCGGCTTGACGGATCACCCGATAGAGAGCGGGATGCTCAGCGGTGAAACGGAAGAAGCCGGCGAAGCCATGACGTTCCGTTTCGGTGCGGGTTCGCCCTCGGGCGGCGCCTTCGGCCATGGCCCGTCTGACTCGCCGGTTCAGGTCGTCGACCAGTTCGTCGAAGATCGCCTGCTTCGATACGAAATAGCGGTAGAACGTGCCCTGGCTCACGCCGGCTCGTTCGGTGATCTTGACGATCGAAGCTTCTTCCCATCCGTATTCGGCGAAGACCTCTTCGGCTGCCTCCAACAGAGCGCGGCGGGTGCGCTCGCCACGAGCGGAGAGTGCATTGCCGTCGACAGAGGTGGGAGGTGACGGCTCCTCGATCCAGGGTTCAGTCGCCAACGCGTGCCTCCAGGATTTCGAACAGTTCTCGTTTCAGGACCTTGTTCATCCCCGACCGGGGCAGGGCGTCGACGAAGTGGATCTCCTTGGGCACCTTGTAACGGGCCAGCCGGGCCCGGCACCAGTCCAGCAACTCCGTCGGATCGACCGGCTGGCGGGTCACGACGACGGCGACACCGGTCTCTCCCCAGCGTGGGTCCGGGACGCCGATGACAGCCACCTCGACTACCTGGGGATGAGCGGCCAGGACCGACTCGACCTCGGCGGGATACACGTTCTCGCCTCCGGAGATGTACATGTCCTTGAGCCGGTCCCGGATCCGGTAGAAGCCATCCGGGTCGCGCTCGGCGACGTCGCCGGTGTGGCGCCATCCGTCCCTCAGCGCAGCGGCAGTTGCCTCGGGGTCGTTCCAGTAGCCGGCGAAGACGCTGGGTCCGCGTACGAGGAGCTCTCCGGTGGCGGGGCCTTCGAGGATCTGTCCGTCAGAGCCGGCGAGCGCCACCTCCAAATGGGGGTAGGCCTTGCCGGCGAAGCCGACTTTGTCCCTGGCGTATTCGGGCGGAAGCCCCAGCACGTTGGGGGAAGCCTCAGAGAGGCCGTACCCCTGGACCAGAGCAACGCCGCGCTCGTTCCAGGTCCGGATCAAAGACTCCGGCATCGGGGCACCACCGACCACCGCCATGCGAAGCGACGACAGGTCGGCGATGTCGAAGGTGGGATGCTCGGCCATGAACAGATAGGTGGCCGGCACTCCCATCATCGTGGTGATCCGCTTTCGCTCGATCAGGTCCAGTGCTCGGCCCGGGTCGAAGTCCGGCTCCAGCACCACCGTGGCGCCCTTCCACCAGGCCAGAAGGGGCTGCACGTTCCAACCTCCGACGTGGAACTGAGGGAGGATCTGGAGGACGACGTCGAAGGTGGTGACGTCCATCAGCCGATCGATGGCCGTGTTGGTCCAGAAGCAGTTGGCGTGGGTCAGCACGGCGCCTTTGGGTCGGCCGGTCGTGCCTGAGGTGTAGATGAGGAACAGGGGATCGTCGTCTGCCACGACGCAATCGACGTCGCCGTCGGCCGAGGGGGTTTCCTCGAGGACGCGGATGGGCGGCCGATGGCCGGCCTTCGCCAGCGCCTGCTGTGCCTGTTCGAGCCTCGAGCGGGAGACCGCCAGGAGGGCAGTTTCGGAATGGTCGATCTGGTAGGCGAGCTCGAGAGGGGCCAGCCGCCAGTTGAGCGGGGTCATGATCAGTCCCGCCTTGGCGCAGGCGAAGAACAGGGTCACGTACTCCGGGCAGTTGTCGGCCAGCACCGCCACCCGGTCGCCCTTGCGCACACCTCGGTCGGTCATCTCGGTGGCGAGTCGCGAAGAATCCCGGTCGAGTTCGCCGTAAGTGACCGTGCGGTCCGTGAAGTCGATCGCCACCCGGTCGGGAGTGAGCCGGCCGCGGTCACGTATCCAAGTTCCGAGTGTCAGATAGGAGTTCATGAGAGAAAATCGACGAGTAGGTCACAGGTCTGGTCGGGATGATCCCAGAACACGAGGTGGCCTCCACCTTCGACCCGGTGGACCTCGGCCCGGGGGATCATCTCTCCCAAGAGGTCGCTGTTGCGTGGGTCGACCACCCTGTCGTCGGTCCCGGTGACGACCAGGGTGGGAACGCCGATTCGACGGGCGCGTCCCTCGCCGGCGTAGGTGGTTCCAGCTGCGGCCTGGCCAGCCCATCCGACCGGATCGGGCGGATTGGCCCGGCGAAGCTCGAGGATCGTCTCGGTCAGGTCGGGGTCGGGCCGTTCACCGAGCGCGTTCACCACGAATCGGCGCAGCGCCTCGGTCGGATCCATGTCCTGGGCTTCGTCGAGGAGTCGGACAGTTTCCGAGGGCATCGGGTAGCCGTCGGGTGCTCCGGGTGTGGTTGAGAGCAGGACGAGTCGGTTCACCCTCTCGGGGTGGGCGAGGGTCAGTTCCTGGGCGATCATGCCGCCCAGCGATGTCCCCACGACGTGGGCCCGTTCCAGTCCGGCCGCATCGAGGACGGCCAATGCGTCGGAGGCCATTTCCGAAGCGGTGTAAGGGCCTTCCGGCTTGGAAGAGCCTCCGATGCCGCGGTTGTCGAAGGTCACGACTCGGAACCGAGTCGCCAGTCTCTCCACCAGCGGGCCCCAACCCCATCGACCGTATCCCAACCCGTGGATCAGCAGTATGGGGGAGCCGGTGCCGGTCTCTTCCCACTCGAGATGGACGTCTCCGTTGCTCGCCCTCATCGCCGTCTCATCCGCGAAGTGACGGAGCTGATGCCCTCAGGGGCGAACAACATCAGGAGAACGAAGAGCGTCCCGAGGACGAAGAGCGGCTCGGAGAGCGGTCCCGACAACCAACCCGGCAGGGAATCGATCACATCGGAGGTCGCCACGGCGGAGAGACGGAGAGTCAACAACCCGTATACGAAGCCTCCGATGGCGGCACCCCACAACCGTCCGGCACCGCCCAGGACGACCATGACGAGGATCGCCAGTGTGAACTCCGGAGTCGTGACACCGACGTTGGCGCCTCGGACCACCAGGAGGTAGACGGCGCCGCACGAGGCCGCCAATCCTGACCCGAGAACGAACGAGGCGAGTTTGAAGGGAAACGGCCGCAGCCCCATCATCTCGACTCGGGGCTCGTTCTCCCGGATCGCCTCGAACACCCGGCCGGCTCGGGACGTGACGACCTTGCGGGCCACGAGATAGACCGCCACGGCGACTGTCAGGGCCAGCCAGTAGATGAAGCGGACGTTCACGACTCCCCGAAACAGGTCGGGTACCTGATCGGAAGCCAGGCTCAAACCCTCCTCCCCGCCCAGGAAACGCAATGGGTCCGTCAGGACCAGGAGCGAGAACGCCTCGGAGAAGGCGAGGGTGACCATGGCGAAGGCGACTCCGGTGGTGCGGAGCGCCACCGATCCCAGTAGCAATGAAACGACCACCACTCCCGCCACCGCGGCCAGACCGGCGACGGGGTAGGGGAGGGTGGCGTGAGTCATGAGCAGGTTCGTGCCGTAGACGCCCAACGCGAACGGCAGGGCGTGGCCGAAGCTGAGGAGCCCTGTGTATCCGAACACGACGTCGTACGACATCGCCAGCGCTGCCAGGGTGATGCCGACTGCCAGCACTTGCAGGGTTCCTGGCGTGTTGAAGGGCCCGGAGAACACGCCGGGTACCCCGAAAGGTAGCCAGGGGAGGATCGCCAGGATCGCGACCACGGTCCCCAGCACGACTGCCCACCGACCCCGGCGGCTCCCGGTCGATACCAGGGCGGGGTCTGCCGGCTCCGTCCGGGACACCGCATCCACGTGCTGGGTCATGGCGCAGCCTTTCCGAGCAGACCCTGCGGTCGGATCAAGAGGACCAGCGCCAGCAAGCCCACGACCGAGATGCTCCCGACTCCCGTGCTCAGGTAGTTGTTCACGTAGACCTGGGTCAAGGCCACCAGAACCGCGGCCAAGGCGGTCCCAGGGACCGAGCCGAGACCGCCGATCACCACCACGATGAAGGCGAAGATCAACTGGGTGGTTCCGAGGTTCGGGCTGATCCCGTTGAAGTAGACGCCCGCCAAGGCACCTCCAACGCCTGCCAGCAGGCCGCCGAGGGCAAAGACGATCGTGAAGCTACGGTCGACGTCGATCCCCAGGGCGCGAACCATGTTCGGGTTCTCGACCCCTGCCCGGATGATGAGACCGTGGCGAGTGCGGGCGAGGAACAGCATCAAACCCACCAGCAGGACGGCTGCCACGCCCAATATCAGGAGGCGGGAGTTGGGGACGTTGGCGCCGGCGATCACGGTCGTGTCGGTGAACCAGGCCGGTTGGGAGAGCAGGCGCGGGTCGTACGAGAACCAGCCTCCCATCAGTGCCACCGCTGCCATCCCCAAACCGATCGTCAGGAGGATCTGTTCGACGTGGCGTCCGTAGAGATGCCGAATCAGCCCGCGCTCGACCAGGGCGCCGGCCACCATTCCGACCAGACCCGCCAGCACCACCGCGACCACGAAGCGAAGTCCGGGCGGCAGGACGGTGAGGGCGTCCATCACCCACCAGGCGGCGAAGCCGCCGGCGGCGAAGAAGGCCCCGTGAGCGAGGTTGAGGACGCTCATCAACCCGAAGATCAGAGACAGTCCGGAAGCGAGGAGGAAGTAGAGCCCGGCCAGACCGAGTCCGGTGATCGTGTAGAGGACGAAGCTGCTCATCGCACCTCCACTCCCAGGTAGCGGCCCGCCAGGGCGCCGTCGGTCGCCAGGGCGGCCATCTCCCCCGTGTAGACCACGGTGCCCTGATCGAGGACCACGGCATGCGTCGCGAGCTCCGCCGCCACCCACAGGTTCTGCTCGACCAGCAGCACAGTCGTGTCCGAGCTCGCCCGCACCAGGGCCTCCATCACATGCTCGACCACGATCGGGGCCAAGCCCTTGGTCGGCTCGTCGATCAGGAGGAGGCGGCTCGGATTCAACAAGGCCCGCCCCAAGGCCAGCATCTGCTGCTGGCCACCCGAAAGGGTGCCGGCGGGTTGGTCGGGGCGGGTGGCGAGGTCGGGAAAGAGCTCGTAGACGAGGTCGTAGCGGGGTTCGACTCCCGGCCGTTCGGCGAGACGGAAATTCTCAGCCACGGTCAGCCCGGCGAATACCTCCCTGTCCTCCGGCACGTAGCCGATTCCGCGACGAGCCAGTTCGTGAGTGGGCGTGCCCACGGTCTCCTCGCCGTCGATCTGGATCGAGCCCTTCGCCGGCAGCAACCCCATCATCGCCAGGAGGGTGGTCGTCTTCCCGACACCGTTGCGGCCGAGGAGCGCCGTCACGGCGTTGGCTGCCACCTCGAAGCCGACACCATGCAGGATGTGTGCCTCGCCCCTCCAGACGTGGAGGTCGGCGATTCGGGCGGCGGTCACTTTCGCCCTCCCAGGTAAGCCGTCCTCACCCGCTCGTCGGCCATTACGTCATCCGGTGTGCCGGTCGTGAGGAGACGTCCGTCGTGCATGACCGCGATGCGGTCGGAGACGTCCACTACGAACTCCATCCGGTGCTCGACCATGACGATCGTTTTCCCCGACTCGTGGACGGCCTGGATCACTTCCACCAGGGGCTGGGTCTCCTCCACGGAGACTCCGGCGGTCGGCTCGTCCAGGAGGAGGACCTCGGGGTCGGCCGCCAGTACCAACGCCAACTCGAGTTTCCTCTTGTCCCCATGGGAGAGTTCGCCCACCCGGTCGACGCCGCGATCGGTCAATCCCACCGTTGCAAGCGCCTTGCGGGCGCGCTGATGGGCCTCGTCGCTTGGGCGAGGAGCGGTGAACAGACGGAGGCTTCCGCCCAACGCGGCCTGGGCGGCGAGGCGAACGTTCTCGGCGACGGAGAGCCCCGGGAAGAGGCTGGAGGTCTGGAAGGTTCGGCCCAGCCCACGGCGAGTGCGGTCGGCTGGTCGCAGATGGGTCACTTCTTCGCCCAGGAGGTGTACCGAGCCGGTTCGAGGGGTGTAGACGCCGGAGATGAGGTTGATCAGGCTGGTCTTGCCGGCACCGTTCGGCCCGATCACGGACAGGAACTCACCTGAGGCAACCGTGAGGTCGACGTCCTCGACGATGACGAGCCCGCCCACGCCCCAGCCGAGGCCCTGGGTGGCCAGGGCCGCCGGCTCGCCGGGAGCGGGACGGGACGGGCTGGTCGTCATCGGAGAATCGTGCGTCGCTCAGCCTTCAGGGGGAGCCGTGGCTTCGAGGTCGAGCGTATCGATCAGCACCGCCTCGAGTTCGCCCCCCTCGCCCTCCTCCAGGCTCACGACGAACATCGGCTGGAGCATGGCGTGGTCCGACTCCCGGATCGTCTGGCTGCCCTTCGGGGCGTCGAAGGACCAGCCTTCCAGCGCCGTGATCATGCTGGCGACGTCGTCGGGGCTTCCTTCTGTCACCGCCTGCACGATCATCTGGGACGCGACGAAACCGTCCGGTGTGAATAGGTCCACCACGTCGGCATTTTCGACCATGAAGTCGTTGATCTCGTTGTCGGGCCCACCCTCGAAGTAGTGGTTCAAGAAGGACAGTCCGGTGGCCGCTTCACCGTAGAACGGCCATGTGACCTTGTCGCCGAGGCCGGTAGCCACGGGGGCCGTGTCGAACACGTTCTGCTGGTTGAGTGCCTGCCACATGGCACCGGAGGTCTCTCCCGCCCACGCCACGAAGACGAGATCCGGGGCGGCCTGGTTGATCTGGTCGGCGAAACCGGTGAACTCGGTCTCGCTGGCAGGTACCAGGAGCGAGTCGACCGTGAAACCCTGAGAGCCGAGCACCGCTTCGACGGCGGCGACGTTGGCGGCACCGAACTCGGTGTCCTGGGCGAACACGAGGACCGTTCCGCCATCGCCTTCGACCAGGGCCGCAGCGGTGGCCACGTCCTGGAGGCTCTGGCGTCCGGAGCGGAACGTGTTGTCGTTGACGCCGGTGATGGCGTCGGTGGCGGCGGGTCCGGAGATGTAGAGGATGTCGTTCTCGTCTGCGAACCCGGCCAACTGGACTGCCACACCGGAGACGACGGTGCCGGCGATGATGTTCACGCCTTGGCCTACCAGGTCGGTGGCCTGGGAGATGGCGGCCTCGGGATCGCCACCGTCGTCGGAGACGATGAATTCGATGGGTCGCCCGTTCACTTCTCCCGTGCCATCGGTGGCGTAGTCGAGGCCGGCCTCGAGGCCCGCTAGATACTGCTCCCCGTAAGACTGGAGGGGTCCCGAGGTCGAGGTGATGATCCCAACCCGAATCGGGTCACCAGTTTCGCCGGTCGTCTCGGCAGTGGTGGTGTCGGTGGCTGCCGTCGTCGCGGTGGTGTCTCCGGGAGCGGCGGTCGTAGTCGACGTGTCGGCCGTCTCCCCGCCGCATGCCGCCATCACCACGGCGAGCACCAGCAGGAGCCCGATCCTCGATCGCTTCATGGTCTTCTCCTCTGTAGCCGTCACACTTCCCAATACCTGAGAGGTGATTCAGGTCTTAGATAATGTGCCGGTTCGCAGGTGTCAAGCGATTCGAAGTCTCGGGTTTCGCGTTCCGCTCAGCTGGTCCGGAGGGTGGGAGCAGTGTCGAGAAGCGGCAGGAAGATCTGGACCAGCGGACCGATGAGCATCGCGAAAGCGATCGTGCCGATACCGAAGGTGCCTCCGAGGAGCCAGCCCAACACCAAGACCGAGACCTCGATGGCGGTACGGGTCAGCCGGATCGAGGGTCCGAGTTTGGAGATGCCGGTCATGAGGCCGTCGCGCGGCCCAGGGCCCAGCCGGGCGCCGATGTAGAGGCCCGATCCGAATCCGATGGCCAAGATGCCCGTGGCCAGAATCGCCACTCGCCATCCGAGTGGTTCGGGCTCGGGAAGAATGCTCGTGCCGACGTCGATGGCGAGCCCGATGATGATGGCGTTGAGGACGGTGCCGATCCCGTAGCGTTCTCGCAAGGGCAACCATGCCACGAGGACGAGCACCGAGACGATGATCGACCACGACCCGACGCTCAATCCGAATCGGTTGGCGAGCCCTTGATGGAGGACGTCCCATGGAGGCACGCCCAAACC
>Ga0079224_100015265_pt1 | contig 10758 bp, 11 predicted proteins | sample Stecom2015_FD_80414 | JGI IMG/M metagenome (GOLD analysis project Ga0079224, IMG submission 80414) | Agricultural soil microbial communities from Utah to study Nitrogen management - Steer compost 2015 | ecosystem: Environmental > Terrestrial > Soil > Agricultural land | place: USA: Utah...
GATTGGTAGCGGCGGCACAGGCGTGGTCTGGCGTGCCACCGACGAGCGCTTGCGACGTTCCGTGGCGATCAAGCAGATACAGATCAAGCCGAGCCTGCCCGAGGCCGAGCGCGACATCATGCGCCAGCGGGCCATCCGCGAGGCGCGCAACGCCGCCCGCTTCCAGCACCCCAACGCCATCGTGGTGTTCGACATCACCGAGCACGACGGCGACCCCTGCCTGGTCATGGAATACCTGCAGTCGCGCAGCCTGGCCGCGGTGCTCGCCGCCCAGGGCACCCTGCCGCTGACCCAGGTCGCCCGCATCGGCGAGCAGGTCGCCTCCGCGCTGATCGCCGCCCACAACGCGGGCATCGTGCACCGCGACGTCAAGCCGGGCAACGTGCTGCTCGACGATCACGGCACGGTCAAGATCACCGACTTCGGCATCTCCCGCGCCGCGGGCGACGCCACCCTCACCGAGACCGGCCTGATCTGCGGCACCGCCGCCTACCTCGCGCCCGAAGTCGCCCGCGGCTCGGACCCCACCCCGGCTGCCGACGTGTTCTCCCTCGGCGCGACGCTGTTCCACGCGCTCGAGGGCGAGCCGCCCTACGGGGCCAGCGCCAACCCGCTCGCGGTGCTCTACGCCGCCGCCAACGGGCAGGTCAGCCAGCCGCGCAACGCGGGCCCGGCCACCGACTTCCTGCTCGCGCTGCTCGACCCCGACCCGGACGCGCGCCCGACCATGCGGGTCGCGCGCGACACCCTCGCCGCCTTCGCCGACGCGGGTTCGGCCGCCCCGGTCGGCTTCGTCCCCGCCGCCGAGGCCTACGCCCGCAGGCAGCAGGGCGGTGACCCGGACGCGGCCACCCGAGCCCTGCGCTCGCCCGCCCAGCAGCACGAGACCAGGCAGGAGCGCCCGCTGCCGCCGCCGCAGCGCAGCCTGGCCCACCCGGAGACGGCCGCCCACCCCACCACCGCGCCCTCGGGGTCCGGCTCCGGCCCCGCCTCGGGCGGCAAGCGGCGCGCGGTGCTCATCGGCGGGCTGGCCGGCGGCCTGGTCGCGGTGTCCGCGCTGCTCATCGGCAGCATGACCGACTCGGACCCCAGCGGATCGGTGGCGCAGGCCAACACCCCCACTTCCTCGTCGGTCTCCCCTGGCGCGAGCACCACCACCGCGACCCCGGCGCTCGGCACCACGCCGAGCAGCGGCACCGTCGACTGGGGTTCGGCTGGCCAGCTGATCGTCGACTTCTACAACAACCCCAGCGGCTCCTGGTCGCTGCTCACCCCGGCCGCGCAGGCCGCCTACGGCAGCCAGGAGGAGTTCCAGGAGTACTGGAACTCGCGCATCATCGAGAGCTTCGCCAACATCAACGCCGCCACCGGCGCCAACAACGAGGACGGCTCGGTGGACATGCGCCTTGGCAGCATCACCGTCGGCGGCACCTCCAAGCCGATGGTGCTGCGCGTGGTCGCGCACAACGGCAGGCTGCTCATCGACAGCGACACCCGCTAGCCCGGTCTGCCGCTCCCGCCCGTCCCGGCGGTCCGCCGCCCCGCGCGGGGGCGGAGGGTGACGGTCCTCACGCAGGCCCGACCATTAGGCTGGTAGCGGCAGCTTTCCTGTTGCCGCACGTCCGCGAGACGAAGGAATCGACACCGACATGACATCCCGCATCGAGCTCGCCCGCGTCGATCTGCGCGGTCGCACTCCCTCCGCTGCCGAGCTGCGCGCCGCGCTGCCGCGCGGAGGAGTCGACGTGGACTCGGTGCTCCATCATGTGCGGCCGGTCGTCGAGGCGGTCCGCGAGCGCGGCGCCGCGGCGGCACTCGAATACGGCGAGAAGTTCGACGGAGTCGTGCCGGAGACCGTGCGGGTGCCCGCCGAGCGGTTGCGGCGCGCGCTGGACGAACTCGATCCGGCCGTGCGCGCGGCGCTGGAGGAGTCCATCGCCCGCGCCCGCAAGGTGCACGCCGACCAGCGGCGCACCGACACCACCACCGAGGTCGTGCCGGGCGGCACGGTCACCGAGCGGTGGGTGCCGGTGGCGCGCGTCGGCCTGTACGTGCCGGGCGGCAACGCCGTCTACCCCTCCAGCGTGGTCATGAACGTCGTGCCCGCCCAGGCCGCGGGCGTCGGCTCGCTGGTGGTGGCCTCCCCGCCGCAGGCGAACTTCGGCGGGCTGCCGCACCCGACCATCCTGGCCGCCGCGCACCTGCTCGGCGTGGCCGAGGTGTGGGCCGTCGGCGGCGCCCAGGCGGTGGCGCTGCTGTCCTACGGCGGCACCGACACCGACGGCGCGGAACTGGCCCCGGTCGACCTCATCACCGGGCCGGGCAACATCTACGTCACCGCCGCCAAGCGGCTGTGCCGCGGGCTGGTCGGCATCGACGCCGAGGCGGGTCCCACCGAGATCGCCATCCTCGCCGACGCCACCGCTGACCCGGCGCACGTGGCCGCCGACCTCATCAGCCAGGCCGAACACGATGTGCTCGCCGCCAGCGTGCTGGTCACCGACAGCGAGGCGCTGGCCGACGCCGTCGACGCCGCGCTCACCGCGCAGATGCCGGTGGTCGCGCATGCCGAGCGGGTGCGCACCGCGCTGACCGGCAAGCAGTCGGGCACCGTGCTGGTCGACGACATCGACCAGGGCCTGCGGGTGGTCGACGCCTACGCCGCCGAGCATCTGGAGATCCAGACCGCCGACGCCCCGGCCGTGGCCGCGCGGGTGCGCAACGCGGGCGCGGTGTTCGTCGGCCCGTACGCCCCGGTCAGCCTGGGCGACTACTGCGCGGGGTCCAACCACGTGCTGCCCACCGCGGGCTGCGCGAGGCACTCCTCGGGGTTGAGCGTGCAGACCTTCCTGCGCGGCATCCACGTCGTGGAGTACACCGAGGCGGCGTTGAAGGACGTGGCAGGTCACGTGGTCGCGCTGGCGACCGCCGAGGACCTGCCCGCGCACGGGCAGGCCGTCACGGTGCGCTTCGAGGCGCTGTCGTGAGCGCCCCCGCCGTCCCCGGCGCCGCCGCCACCCTGGCCGATCTGCCGCTGCGGGAGAACCTGCGCGGCAAATCCCCGTACGGGGCGCCGCAGTTGAGCGTGCCGGTGCAGCTCAACACCAACGAGAACCCGCACCCGCCGAGCAAGGCGCTCGTCGACGACGTGGCCGAGGCCGTGCGCGCCGCCGCGGCCGACCTGCACCGCTACCCGGACCGCGACGCCGTCGCGCTGCGCACCGATCTGGCCGAGTACCTGACTCGCCAGACCGGCGTCGCCGTCGACACCGCGAACGTGTGGGCGGCCAACGGTTCCAACGAGATCTTGCAGCAGCTGTTGCAGGCCTTCGGCGGGCCCGGCCGCAGCGCGCTGGGTTTCGTGCCCTCCTACTCGATGCACCCGATCATCTCCGAGGGCATCGACACCGAGTGGGTGGAGGCCAGGCGCGAGGCCGACTTCTCCCTCGACGTGGACCGCGCGGTGGCCACCATCGCGCAACGCCGCCCCGACGTGGTGTTCGTGACCAGTCCGAACAACCCGACCGGGCACAGCATCCCGGTCGAGGACCTGGCCCGCATCCTGGCGGCCGCACCCGGCATCGTGGTGGTGGACGAGGCCTACGCCGAGTTCTCCGCCCAGCCCAGCGCCATCGGCCTGATCGACCGCTACCCGGCGAAGCTGGTGGTCAGCCGGACCATGAGCAAGGCCTTCGCCTTCGCGGGCGGCCGGCTGGGCTACCTGGTCGCCGCGCCCGCGGTGATCGACGCGCTGTTGCTGGTGCGCCTGCCCTACCACCTGTCGGTGGTCACCCAGGCCGCCGCGCGGGCCGCGCTGCGTCATGCCGAGGAAACCCTCGGCAGTGTCGCCGAACTGGCCGCCCAGCGCGACCGGGTCGCCGCCGCGCTGACCGAGATGGGCTACACCGTGGTGCCGAGCGACGCGAACTTCCTGCTGTTCGGCGCCTTCGCCGACGCGCCGAGGGCCTGGCAGCGCTATCTCGACCACGGCGTGCTCATCCGCGATGTCGGCATCCCGGGGTACCTGCGCGCCACCATCGGTCTGGCCGAGGAGAACGACGAATTCCTGCGCGTGAGCGCGCTGCTGGCCGCCGGCGAACTCACCGGCGCCACCGACGAACGAGGCAACGAATGACCACCGCACACCGCACCGCCCGCGTCGAGCGCGTCACCAGGGAGTCGAGCATCGTCGTCGAGCTCGATCTCGACGGCACCGGTCGCACCGACATCAGCACCGGCGTGCCGTTCTACGATCACATGCTCACCGCGCTCGGCGCGCACGGCAGCTTCGACCTGACCGTGCGCGCCGAGGGCGACATCCAGATCGAGGCGCACCACACCGTCGAGGACACCGCCATCGTCCTCGGTCAGGCGCTCGGTCAGGCGCTGGGCGACAAGAAGGGAATCCGCCGCTTCGGCGACGCGTTCATCCCGATGGACGAGACCCTCGCGCACGCATCGGTGGACGTGTCGGGGCGGCCCTACTGCGTGCACGTCGGTGAACCCGACCACCTGCTGCACGCGGTGATCCCCGGTTCCCCGGTGCGCGGCACCGGCGACCCGGGCGCCCCCTACTCCACGGTGCTCAACCGGCACGTGTTCGAGTCGATCGCCCTCAACGCCCGCATCGCCCTGCACGTGCGGGTGCTCTACGGCCGCGACCAGCACCACATCACCGAGGCCGAGTTCAAGGCGGTGGCCCGCGCCCTGCGCGCCGCCGTGGAACCGGATCCGCGGGTGACCGGGGTGCCGTCGACGAAGGGAACGCTGTGACAACGAAATCCGTCGTCCTGCTCGACTACGGCTCGGGCAACCTGCACTCGGCCGAACGCGCGCTGGCGCGGGCGGGCGCGACGGTGGAGGTGACCGCAGACCCGCAGGCCGCGCTGGCCGCCGACGGCCTGGTCGTGCCCGGCGTCGGCGCGTTCGCCGCGTGCATGGAGGGCCTGCTGTCGGTGCGGGGAGAGAAGATCATCGGCCAGCGCCTGGCCGGTGGCCGTCCGGTGCTCGGCATCTGCGTGGGCATGCAGATCCTGTTCGAGCGCGGGGTGGAGTTCGGTGTGGAGACCGAGGGCTGCGCCGAGTGGCCAGGGGTGGTGGAGCGCCTCGACGCGCCGGTGCTGCCGCACATGGGGTGGAACACCGTGGCGGCGCCGCGGGACAGCGTGCTGTTCGCTGGTCTGGACGCCGGCACCCGTTTCTACTTCGTGCACTCCTACGCCGCCCAGAAGTGGGAGCTGCCCGAGGGCGACCACATCGCCGCCCCGAAGCTGACCTGGGCCGAGCACGGCACCCGCTTCCTGGCCGCGGTGGAGAACGGCGCGCTGTCGGCCACCCAGTTCCACCCGGAGAAATCCGGCGACGCGGGCGCGCACCTGCTGCGCAACTGGGTGAACTCGCTGTAGCCACCGGGCGGATCGGGGTTCGCCCCCAGCACGTTCTGGGGGCTGCGCCCTGATCCGCCCGTGGGCCGCCGGCGCGACACTCGGGGGTGAGGAGGTATGCCCATGAAACCGGTCACCCCGTCGTCGAACACAACACCGTCGGTCAGCTCTGTGCCGGGTAGCTCTCTGCCCGTCACCGACCGCCCGGTCACCGTGCCCGCGGTCGTCCTCGGCGGCTACGCCCTGGTCGCGACAATCGCCTGCCTGGTCACCGTCACCGAGACGATCCTGTTCTATCCCAACGTCTTCCACGACATCCCGGACTCCCTGGCGCGCACCGAGGAGTTCATGAGCGTGGTCGGCGTCGGCGACGTGCTGCGCCCGATGGGGGCGGTGCTGACACTGGTCGCGCTGATCGCCGCGGCCGTCGCGGCGCGGTACCGGATCGCCCGCGCCTGGACGGCCGCATCCCTGGTTCCCCTGCTGTCGGGGCAGTTCCTGCTCTCGGTGGCCTACCAGTGGCCCCGGGTCGAGATCCTGTTCGACGACCGCGACCGGTACACCGTCGAGCAACTGCGGCAGGCCGCCGACGAGTTCCTGATCGGTCAGGGGCTGCGGGTCGGCGCGGCCGTGCTGACCGCGCTGTTCGCGGTGGTCGCGGCTCTCGTCTGCTATCGCGCCCATGTACTGCGCGCCGACCGGCTGCGGGTCGAGGCAGCCCTGTCCTGACCCCCCGATCCGGTGGTGCGGCGGGGTCGTGCGTCGGCCGCACGGGTGCGCGGCCGGTTTGCCGGGCCGGGCGTGGCGGATCGCCGGACGGCTACTAAGCTGGCCGGAGTGAGTCTTGTGCTGCTTCCCGCCGTCGATGTCGCCAATGGTGAGGCCGTGCGCCTCGTTCAGGGGGAGGCCGGTAGCGAAACCAGCTACGGCTCGCCGCGGGAGGCGGCGCTGGCGTGGCAGGAGGCCGGCGCCGAATGGGTCCACCTGGTCGACCTGGACGCCGCCTTCGGGCGCGGGTCCAATCGCGAGCTGCTCGCCGAGGTGGTCGGCGAACTCGACGTCGAGGTCGAACTCTCCGGTGGCATCCGCGACGACGCCTCGCTCGAGGCCGCGCTGGCCACCGGCTGCGCCAGGGTCAACCTCGGCACCGCCGCCCTCGAGGACCCGACCTGGTGCTCGAAGGTGATCGCCGAGCACGGCGAGCGCATCGCCGTCGGCCTCGACGTGCGCATCGTGGACGGCAACTACCGGTTGCGCGGGCGCGGCTGGGTCAGCGACGGCGGCGACCTGTGGGAGGTGCTCGAGCGCCTCGAGGGCGACGGCTGTTCGCGCTATGTGGTCACCGACGTCACCAAGGACGGCACCCTGACCGGCCCGAACCTGGACCTGCTGCGCGAGGTGTGCGCGGCCACCGAGGCCCCGGTCATCGCTTCGGGCGGTGTGTCGGCCATCGAGGACCTGGTCGCCATCGCCGGCCTTGTACCCGAGGGCGTGGAGGGCGCGATCGTCGGCAAGGCGCTGTACGCGGGCCGATTCACCCTGCCCGAGGCCCTGGCCGCGGTGCGCTGACCCGCGAACCGCCGACCGGAGACAGCCACGCATGGCCGCCGACCCGAACGCCGACCTATCCGCGCCACCCGAGCTGCACGATCTGCTGGCGGTCGCCGGTGAGGTCCTCGACGGAGCCGCCGAGCGCTTCGTGCACGGCATCGGCGCGCCCAGCGCGGTCGCCAAGGGCGGCAACGACTTCGCCACCGAGTTCGACCTGGAACTCGAGCGCACGGTCTCTGCGGCGCTGCGCGAGCGCACCGGCATCGAGGTGCACGGCGAGGAGTTCGGCGGTCCGCAGCTGACCTCGGGCACGGCGTGGGTGCTCGACCCGATCGACGGCACCTTCAACTACTCGGCCGGGCATCCGCTCTCGGCGATCCTGCTCGCCCTGGTGCACGACGGCGAGCCGGTCGTCGGCCTGACCTGGCTGCCGTTGCTCGGCAAGCGCTACGCCGCCGTGCGTGGCGGGCCGCTGCTGATCGACGGCGAACCGGTGCCGCCGCTGGCGGAGGGCAAGCTGTCGGAGGCCATGATCGGCTTCGGCAGCTTCGCCCTCGACTCCAGGGGCCGTATCCCCGGCCGGTTCCGGTTCGACCTGCTCGGCTCGCTGAGCACCCTGTCCTCGCGGGTGCGTATGCACGGCTCCACCGGCATCGACCTGGCCTTCACCGCCTCCGGCGTGCTCGGCGGCGCCATCGTATTCGGTCACCACCCGTGGGACAACGCGGCCGGGGTCTGCCTGGTGCGCGCCGCGGGCGGCGTGGTCACCGATCTGGCGGGCGCGCCGTGGACGATCACCTCGGGGTCGGTGCTGGCCGCCGCGCCCGGGGTGCACGCCGAACTGCTGGAGATGATCTGCGCGGTCGCCGAACCCGTGGCCGCCGAGGAAGGGAAGCAACGATGACACTGGCGGTACGCGTGATCCCGTGCCTGGACGTGGACGCGGGCCGGGTGGTCAAGGGCGTCAACTTCCAGAATCTGCGCGACGCGGGCGACCCGGTGGAACTGGCCGCGAGCTACGACGCCCAGGGCGCCGACGAGCTGACCTTCCTCGACGTCACCGCCTCCACCGGCGACCGCGGCACCATGATCGACGTGGTCACCCGCACCGCCGAGCAGATCTTCATCCCGCTGACCGTCGGCGGCGGCGTGCGCACCGTCGAGGACGTGGACCGGCTGCTGCGCGCGGGCGCGGACAAGGTCTCGGTGAACACCGCGGCCATCGCCAGGCCCGAGGTGCTGCGGGAGATGTCGCAACGGTTCGGCTCGCAGTGCATCGTGCTGTCGGTGGACGCGCGCACCGTGCCGGAGGGGCAGCCGCCCACGCCCTCGGGCTGGGAGGTCACCACGCACGGCGGCAAGCGCGGCACCGGCATCGACGCGGTGGAGTGGGCCGAACGCGGCGCCGAACTGGGTGTCGGGGAGATCCTGCTGAACTCCATGGACGCCGACGGCACCAAGAACGGTTTCGACCTGGCCATGATCCGCGCGGTCAGGGCAGCGGTGTCCATCCCGGTCATCGCCAGCGGCGGCGCGGGCGCGGTCGAGCACTTCGCTCCCGCGGTGCGGGCCGGCGCTGACGCGGTGCTGGCGGCCAGCGTCTTCCACTTCGGCGATCTGACCATCGGCCAGGTCAAGGATTCGCTGCGCGCCGCCGATCTGGTGGTGCGCTGAGCCACCTCGTCGTGGGGCCGCGCACGGGCGGTCGCGCGCGGGGGGATATAACAAGGTCATGACTCTCGATCCCGCCATCGCGGCCCGGCTCAAGCGCAACGAGGCGGGGCTGGTGGCCGCCGTCGCCCAGGAACGCGCGACCGGCGATGTGCTGATGATGGCGTGGATGGACGACGAGGCACTGGCCCGCACGCTGGCGACCCGCCGCGCCACCTACTACTCGCGCTCCCGGCAGCAGTACTGGGTCAAAGGCGAGACCTCCGGCCACACCCAGTACGTGCACGAGGTGCGCCTGGACTGCGACGGTGACACCGTCCTGCTGGTGGTCGACCAGGAGGGCGCGGCCTGCCACACCGGCGCGCACACCTGCTTCGACGCCGACGTGTTGCTGAGCGCGCAGGCCTGAGCCGGGGCACGTGGGGCCCTCCCGGGGGGAGCTACTCGGCGGCGGCGTCCTCGTCCGGGCCGCCGAGCTCGTTCTCGATCCGATCGCGCACCTTCACCGCGATCTCGGCCAGCGCCTTCTTCTGTTCGACGTCGAGAGCGCTGAACACCAGCTGGCTGACCGTGGCGATGTAGCCGGGGGTGGCGGAGTTGGTCGTCAGATATCCCTCGTCGGTCAGCACGGCCTGCACGCCGCGCCTGCCCTGGGTGGTCTCGCGCTTGACCAGGCCGAGCCGCTCCAGCTTGGACACCACGTGCGACAGGCGTGAGAGCGAGGAGTTGACCGTCGCGGCCAGTTCGCTCATCTGCTGGCGATGGCCCGGCTGATGGGAGAGCACGGTCATGACCACGAACTCGAAGTGGGTGACGCCGGAATCGCGCTGCAACTTGGTGTCCAGCGCGCTGGGGAGGCGGTTCAGCAGGGCCACGATGGCATTCCAGGCCCGCTGCTCGACCGGATCGAGCCACTGCGCCATCACAGGCACCCTTTCGTCCGGCGGCGACTGGAGAAGGAGACCGCCACCCTCCGACACCGAGTTTGCCACGACTTCGCTCACCAGTCACAACGCCGGCCGTCGCGGTGAAATCATTCACATCGCAGGAATTTCCGTGTGGAAGTGATTGTCGCTGTACTGCGCGTCGTCGGCCGGTGGGTGGGGGTCTCCCGGCGCTACTTCGCGCGCTCGCGCAGGAAGGCGAGCGCCTCGTCGGCGTGCACGTTCGCTCGCAGTTCACCGGTGATCACCGTGAGCACCGTGCGGTCGGTGTCGATGACGAAGGTGTGCCGCTTGACCGGCGCGATCCTGCCGAGCAGGCCTCGCTTGACCCCGAACCGCGCGGCCACCGCGCCGTCGGCGTCCGACAGCAGCGGGTAGTCCAGCCGCTGGGAAGAGGCGAAGCCCGCCTGGGTGTCCACCGCGTCGGTGCTGATGCCCGCGCAGGAGGCGCCGAGCGCGGCGAACTCGGCGTTCAGGTCGCGGAAGTGGCAGGCCTCGGCGGTGCACACCGGGGTGTTGGCGGCCGGGTAGAAGAACAACACCAGCGGGCCCTTCGACAGCAGCTCGTCGAGCGTGCGTGTCGTGCCGGTCTGGTCGGGAAGCGTGAAATTCGGTGCCTGAGCGCCTTTCTGCATTCCTGGACAGTACCGGCCGTGGCCGGTCGGCGGCAGCGGGAAGTCCCGGCGCGTTCGCCGCGGGCGCGGCCTGGGATGATGGGGCCCATGCCAGTCGCGACCGATCCCACGACCACGACCCGCGCGCAGTTCCGGCAGCTGGCCGCCGAACACCGGGTCGTGCCGGTGACCCGAAAGGTGTTGGCGGACTCGGAGACTCCGCTGTCGGCCTACCGCAAGCTGGCCGGCGACCGGCCGGGCACCTTCCTGTTCGAATCGGCGGCCAACGGCCGGTCCTGGTCGCGCTGGTCGTTCATCGGCGCGGGCGCGCCCTCGGCGCTGACCGTGGTCGACGGTTCGGCCGCCTGGCTCGGCCACATCCCCGCCGACGCGCCGTCGGGCGGCGACCCGCTCGACGCGCTGCGCGACACCCTCGAACTGCTGCGCACCGAGCGCCTGCCCGGCCTGCCTCCGCTCACCGGCGGCATGGTCGGCTACCTCGGCTACGACGCGGTGCGCCGCATGGAGCGGCTGCCCGAGCTCGCGGCCGACGACCTCGAGCTGCCCGAGATGGTGCTGCTGCTGGCCACCGAC
>Ga0079224_100015266_pt1 | contig 10756 bp, 7 predicted proteins | sample Stecom2015_FD_80414 | JGI IMG/M metagenome (GOLD analysis project Ga0079224, IMG submission 80414) | Agricultural soil microbial communities from Utah to study Nitrogen management - Steer compost 2015 | ecosystem: Environmental > Terrestrial > Soil > Agricultural land | place: USA: Utah...
GGATTATCCTTGGCAACAGCAAACTTAACGTAATTTTTACAAGGATGCAAGGATCATTTATTTCCCCCGGTGTCGAATGCACTCCGGTCAACCCGGGGCTCCGATCGTCTGGGCGACGCGGGTAGCAGCACCATGTAGTAATAGGCAATGAAACCGATCCCGAGGCCGAACGGAATGGCTGTGTAATAACGGAGAAAGTCGTGTTCGGGCCAAAAAAATTCAAATGTCATCCACGAGCAGTTGGCACAGATCCAGCATAACACGGCGAGGTTATGGAACAGCTCACTTTTGATGTACCGTGTCTGGATGGTTATCTTCACCGCTAATAAAAGTGTGGGAAGCGTCATCACCATTCCCAGCGGCTTCCATAGCATCGCCCAGCTGATATCTTTAATCAACCAAAAGACGATATGCAGGTTTTCGGAAAACCGGAAGCGGGCCGGCACCTGATAAACGGGTTCTTCCGTCACGAATGGTTCCATAGGAGGTGTCATTGTGTTTTTTTCGAATCCGAAAGTATTTCTTTTCCCACAAATACACAATAGGGGCGACGGAATTCGTAATTTTGCTCTTCATGAGCAACATCGTTCCTCCCGCGCTGGTACGCCGATTGGGTAACCTCGAAGGGTTCGATACGGAAGCCTTCGAATCTGTACATGAAAAGGAGGGCGGCCCTACCTCCATCAGGCTCCACCCGGAAAAAACTTCCGAAGGAATCGCGATTCTTGAGGGCGCGGTTCCGGTGCCATGGTGTGATACCGGCTATTACTTGCCGGAGCGGCCGCAGTTTACCCTCGATCCGTTGTTTCACGCCGGCTGTTATTATGTGCAGGAAGCCTCTTCGATGGTGGTGGCACATGCCATAAAGCAGCTGGAGTTGGACGATCACCCGCTGATAGCGTTGGATTTATGTGCAGCGCCTGGCGGAAAAAGTACGCTGTTGAATACATATCTGCACCCCGACAGCCTCCTCATTGCCAATGAGCTTATCAAAAGCAGAGCCACCGTACTGGTCAACAACCTCACCCGGTGGGGGTACGCCAACACGGTCGTCACCAACAATGACCCCTCGGCATTCGCCCGCCTACCCGGTTATGTAGACCTTATGCTGGTGGATGCACCCTGCTCTGGTTCGGGCATGTTCCGCAAAGACCCCCATACTATCCGTGAATGGTCGGAAGCAGCGGTACAGCTTTGCAGTGAACGCCAACGCCGAATACTGGCCGATAGCCTCCCCACGCTCAAGGAGGGCGGCATCCTGCTATATTCCACCTGCTCCTATTCGGTGGAGGAAAATGAAGATATTGCCGACTGGCTTTGCGAGACGCAGGGCATGGTCCCCGTAGCCCTTGACGTTCCCGATGACTGGGGCATAGAACAGACGCAATCCCAACGCCGGGGATGCCCCTGCCTGCGCTTCTATCCGCACCGCCTCCAGGGGGAAGGGTTCTTTATCGCCGCCTTCCGCAAGGAAGCGGCACAGCCTGCTTTTGAGCGGCCGAAAAGCGCTGCAACCGCCAACATTCCGTCGTTGGGAAAATGGGTGGCACACCCCGAAAGGTTCTTTGCGTTCGCCGTGGGCGACGATATCCATCTCCTCCCGAGGGGGCGTGAAACAGACCTTGCCATTCTGCAGAAAATGCTCTATTTACGGAAGGCAGGCGTCGTCCTCGGCCGGGAGGCCCGGGGAGAGCTCATTCCCGCGCATGACTTAGCCGTTAGCCTGTGCCAGAATCCCAGCCTTCCCCGGATACAGCTGGAACGGCCCGATGCCGTGGAATACCTCCGAAAAGGCAATGTGCCGCCCACGGTAAACACCGCGGGGCATACCGGGTGGGTTGTCGCCACCTACCTCGGTGTTTCCCTGGGCTGGATGAAACCTCTGCCCAACCGTATCAACAACTATTATCCAAAAGAATGGCGGATCTTGATGGGGGGCCATTGATCCCGGGCAAATACGTTACTAAAGTAAATCGTTGGCAAGGTTGGCCAACTCGCTACGCTCGCCTTTCTGCAACGTCACATGTGCATACAGGGGATGATTTTTCACATTTTCGATCAGGTAAGACAGTCCATTGCTTTCTGCATCAAGGTAAGGTGTATCAATCTGATAGATATCGCCCGTGAAAACGATTTTCGTATGCTCGCCGGCACGTGAAATGATCGTTTTGATTTCGTGGGGGGTGAGGTTCTGCGCTTCGTCGACTATAAAAAAAATCTTGGTCAGCGTGCGACCCCGGATAAACGCCAGCGGGGCAATAGCAATTTTCTCCGTAGCAATCAGCTCATCTATTTTTTCAGCCATTTTTCCGTCATCGGCATGCTGCTCCCTGATAAAGCGGATATTGTCCCAGATAGGGGCCAGGAACGGGTCCGTTTTGGATTTTGCGTCGCCCGGAAGGAAGCCGATTTCCCGGTTGCTCAGCGGGATCACGGGTCGGGTAATGTAAATCTGACGGTAGTTTTTACGCTGCTCCAGGGCACTTGCCAATGCCAAAAGCGTCTTTCCGGTACCCGCGTTACCTTGAATGCTCACCAAGCGGATGGCCGGATCGAGCAGCGCGTGAAGCGCAAAGGCTTGCTCCGGGTTGCGCGGTTTGATGCGGAAGACCGGATCCCGGGATACCGCGCTCAAGGTTTGTGTATTCCGCTGGTAAAAGGCGTATAGCGTGCTTCGCCGGTGCCGGATGGCATAAAATTGGTTCGCGCCGCTATGTTCAAGCTTCAGGTTGCCCACCGGGACAACCTGCCGGTTACGAAGGGCGTCCACAACGTCCTCGGGAAAATCCCTCCGCTCCGTCCTGCCGGTATACAACGCTTCTACATTCTTGATCTTACCCGTCTCGTAATCCTCTGCAGGCAGGTTCAGCGCTTTGGCCTTCAAACGAAGGCAGATGTCCTTTGATACCAGCACGACGTTCTTGTCAGGATGTTCCTCCATCAGCACAAGCGCAGCATTGATGATCTGGTGGTCATATTTATCGTTGCCAAAAATTTCGGCTGCATCGACCCGGTTCGGCTTGCCGGAAAGAATGACTCGGAAACGGCCCTTGGCATGCCCATTAAGGCGCACCCACTGGTTAATTAGCTTTTTCCCTGACAATTCATCGATTTGGCGGATAAAGCTTCGCGCCTCGAAATTCCGGGTCTCGTTGCCGCCTTTCATGTTATCCAACTCCTCCAGAACCTGAACCGGAATCGCCACGTCGTGTTCCTGGAAATTGTTCAGCGCATTGTGGTCATATAGAATGACCGAAGTATCCAGAACAAATATTTTGCGGGATGCAGTCATGAGGTCCTCCACCTTGTCTGATTCGTGGGTGTAAATTTAGAGTTTTTTATTAGCTTTGCGCCTGCCCCCGGGTGTTTTGGGAAGAAAACAGCACCGGGCGCTTTCCGCTTTTTAGTCCGCGTGTGGATAAGTTCCCTTATCACAAATGTGCATAACTCGGGAGGATCCGCCCCAACTGCATTTAAACCACGATTTCTTGTAATTATTTTGTGTATAACCCTGGTTTTCAAGTGGAAAACATTGTTAAAAAAAACCATCCTACTTTCTTGACAAATAAGGTTTTCGTTCCTACCTTAGTTTATATCAAGTAGGAAGTTCTTTGATTCGCCCGAAAGAGTAATCCGGAAGAATGTACCAAAAGGTATCGTTCGGAAAAGGACACTCAGCGATGGATTGGTTCCAGATGGTATCATACCTGCGGAATTCAGCTCAGCCCTTCGAGGGGAGCCCAATCAAAACATACGCAAAGGGTTGCTGTCTTTCAATCATTCTCTACGGAGAATCTGTCAACAGCAAAGCATGACGAACAGCGATGCCTTCCGCGCATACGCTTTATCGAATGCCGACAAAGAAACTGACTTGACGCCTAATTTGCAGCCACGGCTGTAATTAAGGTTAAAAACGGAAGGTCCGAATCGAAAGAAGAGGCCTTCCGTTTTTTTTAAAGTTCGAGATCGGCCCACACAGGGTAATGATCGGACAGCCTGGCCTTAATGATTTGGTAACGGGAAACCTTAAAATCTTTACTGGCCAGGATGTAATCAATTTGGAAATTGGGAAAATCTCCGTTATACGTCACGCCCCATCCCCGTCCTTTCTCACGGAAAGCATTCACCAAATCGGACGATACGTTATTTACGGCATACGATAACGGCGTATCATTGAAATCGCCAGCAATGACATAAGGGGTCTTGCAATCCTGACTATGCCTACGAAGGGCCTCCGCCTGGGCGCTCCGCTCACTGAACGCCCACTTCAGGCGCGCCCCTATGCGGCGGGTGGATGCAGCGTCTTTCTCTAATGTCTTAGCGGGACGCTTAATGAATTCATAGTCCTCTTTCTGAAACCCGATGGAACGCAGGTGCACGTTGTAAATCCTGAAAATGCGCCCGTTTTTATCAATATCCGCATAGATTACCCGATTTACGCCGTGTTCATGGCCAGACACCTGGCCCGAACCAACGATTGGATATTTTGAAAAAATCGCCATTCCATACGCCTCGTATTCGTTCTCCGCCGTGGGCAGAAAGTAATGATAACGCATGCCGATCTCACGCTCAAACGCTTTGGCCATCCGAAACTTCCCTTTTTGCCGGGTATAATATTCCTGAATGCAGATGACGTCCGGCGAAACGCTATCCATCAGCTGCATGGCCTCATTCCGTATGGTAGGCTCCGTGTCGTCCTGATGAAAAGTACGGAAGAAATGCACGTTGTACGTAAGAAGCCGTACATGATTTGGATCGCGCCCCGTTGAATCGGCGGAAAGGTCAACACCCCCCGTATGGAACCCGACGTGCTTGGTCAGCGTTCCCCACCCAAGCAGTATCGCAGTGAACGAAAGCAGCACAAACCGGCCCCGTCGAAAAGCCCAATACGCGATAAAGAGAATGTTTACCACCAACAGCGGAAGATAGGCAATACCGAAAAAAGCGATCGGCCAAAAGGTCTTGGGATTGATTACCGGTGCCAGATAGCTCACGAACAACGCTGCAACGGCACAAACGTTAGCCCATAATACGGCTTTACTGAACAAGCCCAGCGGTTTCCTTCTCCAAGATTTCACTGCCATTAATATTCGTTTTGGCCCTGCTTGCTGGCTTTGAACAGAGCTTCCTTTTCCGCTTTCGTCAGACTATCGTATCCCGACTGGGAAATTTTGTCCAGAATGCGGTCGATCACTTCCTGGTTGGGCACCAGGGGCTCTTCATGCGTTGGCGAAACGTCAGGGTTTCGGACGACACGCAGTCTGCGCGCTTTCCGGTGTTTGGTGAACAGCCGGCTCCAATCGTGCCCGCTTTGCAACCGCTTGATATATACAAACCCGAATAGAGCTCCTCCGATATGAGCCATGCTCCCTCCGGCATTTGTGCCGCCCATCGCCAGGATATCAAGCGCCAGAAACGCAAGAGCCAGGTACTTCAACCGTACGTTACCGAATAACAGCAACCGAATGGTATAGTCCGGCAGCAACGTGGCCGTGGCAAACACCACCGCGCTTACGCTTGCCGACGACCCGATCATGGCCGTAAACAGCGCGTCTTCCCGGAAAACCGGAATGAGGTTGTATGCCAACAGATATACCGTCGCCCCAGCTAAGCCCCCCGCCAAATAGACAAACGTAAATTGTGCCTTCTTAAGAAAATCAAGGAATATAATGCCCAGCCAAAACAGCCAGAGCATGTTGAACAGGATATGAAACAAGCCTTGCTGCGTGAACATGTAGGTGACCACGGTCCAGGGCCGGTACAGCCAAAGTGTAACGTCCGCCGGAAGCTGCAGCCACGAAACCGCATATTCCGCCAACGGTACCGAAGTAATCCGCAGCGCCCCCGTCAGCGAAAGAATACCCAATACCAAAAAAATCACGACGTTGATAGCAATCATCAGGTACAGCGGATTCCCCGAACGGAACGCCCTGTGCCACAAATCGCCAATCCATGACCTTTTCGTTATCATACTTTCGGATATGAATCGCTAATATAGGAAAATTTTTTTTCGAATCATTTTTCGCATTCAACCGCTACCAGTAATTTGGCCGGCGGATTCCCCACAACTTAATCAGCAGAAAACCTACCGCCGCGCCCCCTATGTGCGCAAAATGGGCAATGGAGCTGCCGGTTCGCGAAACGCCTAAAAACAGTTCTATAAGAATCATCACCGGGATGAAATACTTGGCTTTGATGGGAACCGGCAGAAAAATCAGCATCAACGGCGTGTTCGGGAAAAGAAAGCCGAATGCAATCAGGAGCCCGTATATGGCCCCGGAAGCACCTACCATGGGGGTCGTATAAATGGAACGAAGGGTCTGCCCCTGCGCCTCCGTCAAACTGGTATTTACGCTGATGCTCTGCTGGACCACGTCTACATCGGAGATCAGGAAACGCGCTGAAACCGAGTCGGCAATGCTATACACCTCCCATGCCTGTACGCCGAACTGGAGCAGCAGTGCTCCCAACCCGGTAATCAGGTAATAGTTCAGAAACCGTTTCGACCCCAAGACCTGCTCCAATACAGGACCGAACATGTACAGCGCAAACATATTAAAGAAAATATGGCTGAGCCCGCCATGCATAAACATATAGGTAATAACCTGCCAGATATGAAAACCAGGCGAATCGGGGTAATAGACCCCGAACAGCCGATTGGCCCCCGGAAAAATAAGCGCGCTGCCAACAAAACAAATAATGTTGACGATCAGCAGGTTTTTGACGACAGGCGGTATTCCTGAAAATGGAGATGCGTTATTGAACATATTCTTATTCTAGTTACGCTCGAACCGTTCAGCCAGTTCTTGCAATGTAAAGGTAAGAATCACCGGCTTCCCGCTTAATGACACATTGGGCATTTCACAGGCAAACAGACGATCGATCAGATCGGCCATGTCACCGGCCGACAGCGCGGTCCCCGGTTTTATGGCCGCATGGCGGGCCAGGCTCCGGGCCAGTTTTTCCCGCTTGGGCAACTTTACCGTTGCCTGATAGTTTTTATACTCTTCCAGCAGCTGCTCCAATACCTGCCGCTCATTCATGCCCGAAGTGAGATCCGCCGGTATACCCTCAACCACGAAGGTGTGCTTGCCGAACTCCCGTATCTGGAACCCCAACGCCTGGATGTCAGGCAACAGCTCCTGAATTAACTGAAAATCCGCCGCGCTCAGTGTTACCGTCTGCGGAAATAAGCTTTGTTGACTGGCTCCCTGCCGGTTCTCCAACTGCTGGCAAAACTGCTCAAACAAAATCCGTTCGTGCGCAGCTTGCTGGTCGATCAGAATAAACCCCGAGTGGATCTGTGACACAATATACCGGTTGTGCAATTGGAACGGCTGCTTCTTTCCGGCATGCAACGATTCGGCTGACGGATCGTCTTTCTCCACGGGTAACCCCAACTGCACGGGCGCTTCCTGCTGCGCCACTTGGTACAGCGTTTCCCAATTCTGTGGTATCGCCGCCCGGTGGCGTTCACCTCCGCCCGGTTTGACGGGGTCAAACGGATTGAATTCCGGATTAAACGTAACGGAAGGCGGTGTAATCTGTTCCAGCGGCTTGGGGCTGATCATCTGACTGAACCCCGTTTCCTGGTTGAAGTCCAGCGTAGGAGTGATGTTGTACCTCCCCAACGAGCGCTTCACCGCCGATTGGATGATGGCATAAATAGCCCGTTCGTCTTCGTATTTAATCTCCGTTTTGGTGGGATGAACGTTGATGTCGATCTTGGCCGGATCTATTTCAATAAAAAGCACGTACAACGGATAGGTGTCCGGGGGAAGGATATCCTCATACGCCTTTACGACGGCATGATTAAGATAGGGATCTTTCACAAAGCGGCTGTTCACAAAAAAAAACTGTTCGCCCCTTGTCCGCTTCGCAAATTCCGGTTTGCCGACAAACCCCTTCAGGTTAATGATGGTGGTCTCTTCTTCCACCGGCACGAGCCGCTGGTTATAGTTGCTGCCAAAAAGATGGACGACTCGTTGTTTTAGGCTTTCGCCCGGTAGATGAAACACCTCGTTGTCGTCAGCATGCAACGTGAAATAAATACGGGGATGTGCCAGCGCCAACCGTTGAAACTCGTCCACAATATGGCGCATTTCCACGGCATTGCTCTTCAGGAAATTGCGCCGCGCCGGTATGTTGTAGAAAAGGTTCTTAATCGCAATGCTCGTACCGGCCGGAAGCGCCTCGGGTTCCTGCCGGATCACTTCCGACCCTTCTATTTCCACCCGCGTGCCCAGTTCGTCTTCCATCCGCCGCGTTTTAAGCTCCACATGTGCCACGGCAGCAATGGACGCCAGCGCTTCCCCGCGAAAACCCATGGAACGGATGGCGAACAGGTCTTCCGCTTTCCGGATTTTGGAAGTCGCATGGCGCTCGAAACAACGTCTGGCGTCGGTTACACTCATCCCGCAACCATTGTCGATCACCTGCATGAGGGCTTTGCCTCCGTCTTTGACAATCAGGCGGATTTTATCAGCTCCCGCATCGATCGCGTTTTCAATCAGTTCCTTCACCGCCGATGCCGGGCGTTGTACCACCTCGCCCGCGGCAATCTGGTTAGCCACGGCGTCCGGTAACAGTTGGATAACGTCAGACATATGCCGCGAAGTTACAAAAACGTGGCTATTCCACGCATTTCCTGGGCGAGAAAACGCGCCGTCTCGCTCCGCTCACAGGTGATCAGTTCTTCGGGCGTTCCGCTGAACAACACCTCTCCACCACCGGCACCCCCTTCAGGACCCATGTCGATCACCCAATCAGCCACTTTGATCACGTCCAGGTTGTGCTCAATAACCAACACCGTATTACCGCGGTCAACCAATCGGTTCAGGACCCCCAGCAGCACATGCACATCCTCAAAATGTAGCCCCGTGGTCGGCTCGTCCATAATATAAAACGTTTTTCCGGTATCCTTCTTGGAAAGCTCTGTCGCAAGCTTCACCCGTTGTGCTTCGCCGCCCGAAAGGGTAACAGACGACTGCCCCAGCGTGAGGTATCCCAGTCCTACGTCCCGCAACGTTTTGATTTTCCGGTGGATGGAAGGGATATTTTCAAAGAACGACACCGCATCGTCAATGCGCATATCCAACACATCGCTGATCGACTTGCCCCGGTATCGTACTTCCAACGTTTCACGGTTATACCGCTTGCCGTTGCATGTTTCACACGGCACCTGCACATCGGGCAGGAAATTCATCTCGATCACCTTCATTCCGGCTCCCTGGCATGTCTCGCAACGCCCGCCTTTCACATTGAACGAAAAGCGGCCCGGTTTGTAGCCCCGGATCTTGGATTCCGGTAACTGCACAAACAGCGCCCGAATGTCCGAGAAAACGCCGGTGTAGGTAGACGGGTTGGACCGCGGCGTACGGCCGATGGGGCTTTGGTCAATTTCAATCACCTTGTCGATGTGTTCCAACCCCTTGATTTTCCCATAAGGGAGGGGAGCCTTCTTCGCACGGAAGAAGTGATGATTCAGGATCGGATATAACGTCTCGGTGATCAGGCTGGACTTACCGCTTCCGGAAACCCCGGTGACGAGTACCAGCTTGCCCAACGGGATCTCAACGGTTACGTTTTTCAGGTTGTGGCCCTTCGCTTCGGATAGCACCAGGGCGTGGCCGTTTCCTTCCCGGCGCTTTTCGGGTACCTTGATCTCCTTCCTGCCGTTAAGATAGGCGGCGGTAAGCGTGTCGGCCTGTTTGATCTCTTCGGGCGTTCCCTGCGCAACCACCATCCCGCCGTGAGCACCGGCAGCCGGACCCATATCTATCACGTGGTCTGCATGAAGAATCATATCCTTGTCGTGCTCCACCACCAGCACCGAGTTGCCGATGTCCCGTAGATCCTTCAGGGCGTTGATCAGCCGCTCGTTGTCGCGCTGATGAAGCCCGATGCTCGGCTCGTCGAGAATATAGAGCACATTCACCAGCTGCGAGCCGATCTGCGTCGCCAGTCGTATACGCTGTGCCTCGCCCCCCGACAACGTTTTGGCCGTGCGGTCAAGCGTTAGGTAATTGAGACCGACATCCAGAAGAAAACCCAGACGTGCACGGATCTCTTTCAGGATTTCCACGGCGATAATCCGTTGGCGTTCGTCCAGCCGCTGTTCGACCTCTGCAAACCAACCTGCCAGTGTATGGATGTCCATTACCGACAGCTCATGAATGTTCTTTCCGGCGATCTTAAAGTGAAGCGACTCCTTCTTGAGCCGGGCCCCCTGACAGGCGGGGCACACTTTCTGCGTACGGTATTCGTCCAGATTCTGGCCCGTCGCTCCCAAGCGCTCACTCTGGTCTTCCAGCATTTTGATCAACCCCTCGAACTTAATTTTATAATCTTTGGTATTCCAGCTGCTGTATGTCACCGGAACCACCACCTCTTCTTCCATCCCGTTTAAAAGAATGTCGAGCTGCTTGTCGGTAAGTTTTTCTATGGGCGTTGTCAGGGTGAAATCTGCTTTTTTAGCTACGGCTTTCAGCATCTGGAAATTCCATGTGTCCCGGTATTCCCCCAGTGGGGCTAAACCGCCTTTCTGGATGCTGAGCTTCGGATCGGGGATCACGGTATGCCGGTCAATTTCATATACATAGCCCAGGCCATCGCACTGTTCGCAGGCCCCGTAGGGGGAATTGAAGGAAAAGGTGTTGGGCTGTGGCTCGTCGTAGGAAATCCCCGATTCAGCATCCATCAGGTAACGGCTGTAAAAATGCTCGTGGTTATCCTTATCCGCGATCTTGATGATCCC
>Ga0079224_100015267_pt1 | contig 10756 bp, 6 predicted proteins | sample Stecom2015_FD_80414 | JGI IMG/M metagenome (GOLD analysis project Ga0079224, IMG submission 80414) | Agricultural soil microbial communities from Utah to study Nitrogen management - Steer compost 2015 | ecosystem: Environmental > Terrestrial > Soil > Agricultural land | place: USA: Utah...
CTGAAGTCGTGGACGATCCTGCTCGCCATCCTCGCCTTCTCGTTCTCGCTGATCGGCGCCTTCGTGGTGCGTTCGGGCGTCATCACCTCGGTCCATGCCTTTGCCTCCGACCCCGAGCGCGGCGTCTTCCTGCTCTGGATCATCGCCTTCTTCATCGGTGGTGCGCTCAGCCTCTATGCCTGGCGGGCGCCGATGCTGAAATCCGGTTCCGTCTTTGCCTTCGTGAGCCGCGAGAGCGGCCTCGTCCTCAACAACGTGCTTCTCGTCGTCGCCACCCTCGTCGTGTTCATCGGCACCATGTGGCCGCTGCTGATCGAAGTGATCGACGGACGCATGATCTCGGTCGGACCGCCCTTCTTCGACCTCGCCTTCACACCGTTCATGGTGGTGCTCGCGACGATCCTGCCGCTTTTCGCGATCCTGCCGTGGAAACGCGGCAACCTGCGGAGCGCGATGCAGCCCCTCTGGGGTATCGCGGCCCTTTCGGTTGCCCTCGGATCGCTGGTCTGGGCGCTCCAGACGGGCGGCTCGATCCTCGCGCCGGTGGGGATCACGCTCGCCACATGGGTCGTGCTCGGCGCATTCGCCGATCTCGCGCACCGCGTGAAACTCCTGCGCGCGCCGCTTGCGGAGAGCTGGCGGAGGACGCTGAACCTTCCGCGCGCCGACTGGGGCAAGGCGCTCGGCCACGCCGGGCTCGGCCTCACGATCTTCGGAATCGCGACTCTCACCGCCTGGCAGCAGGAGGACATCCGCATCGTCGAGCCCAGCGGCAGCTACAGTTTCGCCGGGTTCGAGTTCCGCCTCGACGGGGTCGAGGATCTGCGCGGCCCGAACTATCTCGCCGAGGTCGCGACCCTCACCGCGCGCCGCGACGGCGCAACCGTCGCCATCCTCCAGCCCGAGAAGCGATTCTACCCTGTCCAGCAGTTCCCGACGACGGTTGCCGCCATCGACCGTTCGCTCGTCCGCGACCTCTATGTCACGCTTGGCGATGCGCAGACAGGCGGCGGCTGGGCGATCCGCACCTACATCAAGCCCTTCGCCAACTGGATCTGGCTTGGCGCCCTGGTCATGGCGGCAGGCGGCCTCGTCTCGCTCACCGACCGCCGCTTCCGCGTCGGCGCGCCTGCCCGGCGCGGACGTCCTGCCGCCGCCTTGCCCGCGGAGTGAACCGATGCGACTCGTGGCCCTCCTCCTCACACTCCTCCTTGCGGCTCCCGCCTTCGCCTTCATCAGTCCGGATGAGGTCCTGCCCGACCCCGCGGACGAAGCGCGTGCCCGCGCGATCACGGCGGAATTGCGTTGCGTTGTCTGCCGGGGCCAAGCTCTCGACGAATCGGAGGCGCCGATCGCCCGCGACCTGCGCATGATCGTGCGCGAGCAGATCGTCGCCGGTCGCAGCGACGACGAGATCCTTGCCTTCCTGACTGACCGTTACGGCGAATACGTTCTCTACCGGCCGCCTTTCACCCTCACGAACGCCGCGCTCTGGCTTGCAGGACCGGTCCTGCTCCTGGTCGGCGGCGGCATCGCCTTCGGCTTCGTCCGCCGCCGCGCGGCGGCGCCTGTTCCCGAAGGAACCGTCCTTGACGAGGAGGAGCGCGGTCGTATTTCCCGGATCATGGAGGAATGAACCGGCGGTGACGCGCATCTCATGGTCATGGCGGCCGCGGGCCTGTGACGTCCGTATGCGGTCATCTGTTCATCGCCCCCTTTCGCCCCCTCCGGTGCGCCGTTATCGTCAGGTCGGGACGTCAGGGAGCGCCGATGACCTGCGAGACAAGAAGCACGCCCCCCTCCAATGACCGAAGGGGCTGCTGAGCAATGGCAGCTCCGCTTCTCTCCCGGCTCAGCCGCGTGCCGTGCATCCACGACGCCGGCCGAGCAGGCGACATCCGCGCCCGTTTCGCCGAACTTGCTCCGGAAGCGCGCGACCTTCTCGCTGCGGCCGGCTCCGCCTCGACCCATCTCGCGACGCTCATGGAGAAGGAGGCCGAATGGCTGCGTGAGGCCGTCGAACAGGCCCCGGAGGCGGCGATGGCAACGATCCTGCGCGATGCGGCAGCGGAGAGCCCCCCTGCCCTCGCCGATACGCTCCGCATCGCCAAGCGCCGCGCCGCCCTCCTGATTGCGCTGGCTGATCTCGGCGGCGTCTGGGATCTCGATGCCGTTACCGGCGCGCTTACCGATCTTGCCGACCGCGCCGTCTCGCTCGCCCTTGCCGCCCTCGTCCGTGCCGAGATCGCCCATGGGAAACTTCCGGGCTGTAGCGAGGACGACGTCGCGGAAGCCGCGGGGATGTTCGTCCTTGCCATGGGCAAGATGGGCGCGCGCGAGCTGAACTACTCCTCCGACATCGACCTCATCGTCCTCTTCGACGAGAGCCGGCACGAGCCGTCCGATTACGGCACGCTCCGCCGCGGCTTCATCCGCATCACGCAGCGCCTCGTGAAGCTCCTCCAGGAGCAGACCGCCGAGGGCTATGTCTTCCGCACCGACCTGCGGCTCCGCCCCGATCCTTCGGTAACGCCGGTCTGCATCGCCACCGATCCGGCGGAAAACTATTACGAAAGCCTCGGTCGCACCTGGGAGCGCGCGGCCTTCATCAAGGCGCGGCCCTGCGCCGGCGCGATCGAGGCGGGGGAGGCCTTCCTCGAGCGCCTCACTCCCTTCGTCTGGCGCCGCCACCTTGACTACAGCGCGATCCAGGACGCTCAGGACATGCGGCTGAGGATCCGCAACCACAAGGGGCTGGGGGGGCCGCTCTCGGTTCCCGGCCATGACCTCAAGCTGGGCCGGGGCGGCATTCGCCAGATCGAGCTCTTTACCCAGACCCGTCAGCTCATCGTCGGCGGCCGCGATCCCGATCTCCGCCAGCCGGCAACGCTTCCTGCACTCGATGCCCTGGCCGACAAGGGCTGGATCGGCAGGGACGCCGCCGCCGAACTCGGAGCTGCCTATGTTGCCCACCGCATGCTCGAGCATCGCATTCAGATGCTTGACGACGCGCAGACCCATCGCCTGCCGGAGACGGAAGCGGAATTCGCGCGTCTTGCTGCCCTGGCGGACACCGAACCCGGCACCCTGAAGGCCGAACTCCGCGACCGTCTCGAGCGGGTTTCCTCCCTGACCGAGCCGTTCTTCGTTCCCGAAGCCTCCGCTCCCGATGTCCCGGAGATCGAGGAGATATTTGCCGATCCCGAGGCGGCTCGCGACCGCATGACGGGGTGGACGCGGCTCCCGGCCTTCCGCACCGAGCGCGCGCGCAGCATCTTCCGCCGGATCGAGCCGGAGATCCTCACCCGGCTTGCAGCTGCCGCCAACGCCGACGAGGCTCTCGTTGCACTCGACACCTTCCTTTCCGGTCTTCCTGCCGGGGTCCAGCTCTTCTCGCTCTTCGAGGCGCATCCGGCGCTTCTCGACCTCCTCGTCGACATCTGCGCCACGGCGCCCGAACTTGCCCGCTACCTGGGCCGCAATGCCCACGTGCTCGACGCGGTGATCTCCAGCGATTTCTACCGGCCATTCCCGCCGATGTCGGAACTCCATGCCGATCTTGTCCATCGCCTTGCCGAAGCGGAGGATTACGAGACGGCGCTGAACCTCAGCCGCATCTGGATGAAGGAGCGCCATTTCCGCATCGGCACCCATCTGCTGCGCCGGATCGCCGAGCCGGAGGAGGCGGCCACCGCCTATTCCGCCGTGGCGGAAGCGGCGCTGCGCGCCCTCTACCCGATCGTCATCAGGGAGTTCGCCCGCCGCCACGGCCCGCCACCGGGTGCCGGCGCCGCAGTCGTCGGCATGGGCAAGCTCGGGAGTCGCGAGATGACCGCGAGTTCCGATCTCGATCTCATCGTCATCTATGACGCCGCAGGCGCCCATGCCTCCGAGGGTAACAGACCGCTTCCTGTCCAGACCTACTATGCACGTCTCACCCAGGCGCTGATCGCGGCGCTGACCGCCCCCATGGCCGAAGGTGCGCTCTACAAGGTCGACATGCGGCTGCGGCCATCAGGCCGCGCGGGACCCGTTGCCGTCGCCCTCAGCGGCTTTCGCCGCTACCAGGCGGAGGAGGCATGGACATGGGAGCATCTTGCGCTCACCCGGGCGCGTGTCGTCGCCGGCCCCCCCGATCTGGCGCAATCGGTTTCAGCCGCATTGCGCGAGGTGATCGACCGCCCGCACGACGAGGCAAAGGTGCTCTCCGATGCCATCGACATGCGCCGACGCCTGACGGAGGCGCAGGAGGCGGCCGCAAGCCATCTGTGGGAGGTGAAGCTCGGACCGGGGCGGATGATGGACATCGAGCTCCTCGCCCAGTCGGGCGCCCTGATCTGCAACCTCGGCGACATACGCCGGCCCGGCCGGATGCTCGACCGGCTTGGCCGGATGGGCTGGCTCGACCGGAGCGAGGCGCAACGCCTCGCCACCGCGCTCGATCGGCTGGCTGCGATCGGCCAGATCATGCGTCTTGCCTCCGATCACACGATCAGCCCGGAAGAGGGCGGCACCGGCCTCGTGGAACTGGTGCTGGCGACCACCGGCATGCCCGACCTCGCGACGCTCGAACGTACGCTCGCCGAGGCGCGCGAGGATGCGACCGCTATCATCACCGCGCGTCTCGGGAGGTGAGATGCCGAACATCCGTCCCGCACGCTCCTGGTGGCGCTTCCAGAATCCGGCGCCAGCGGCCACTGTCACAAACATGCCTGGAGTCAGGCCCTGCTGCCGCTCCGGAACTCGAGGGAGGCTGCCATGACCGACAAGGTCCTGCTCATTACCGGTGCCTCGAGCGGCATCGGCGCTGCCACCGCCAAGGCTGCCGCTGCGGCGGGGTGGCGTCTTGCCCTCGCGGCCCGATCGCGTGACCGGCTCGAATCCCTTGCCGGGGAAATCGGGAGCGAGGTGCTGACGATCCCCACCGATGTCACGGATTTCGAGAGCCAGACGCGGATGGCCGAGGAAACCGTCGCCCGCCTCGGCCGGATCGACGCGGTCTTCGCCAATGCAGGCATCGGCGGCGAGCCCGGCGGCTTCTCCGGTGCTCCTCCCGAAAGCTGGCGGCGCATGGTCGATACCAACATCCTCGGCGTTGCCTACACGCTCCGCACAACCCTTTCCCATCTCAAGTCATCGCGTGGCCATGTCCTGATCACGAGTTCCGTTTCCGGGCGCCGGGTCATCGCCGGCTCGATGTACTCTGCCACGAAATGGGCGGTGACGGCGATCGGCTACAATCTCCGTGAGGAGCTTCGCGGCACGGGCATCCGGGTGACGCTGATCGAGCCGGGAATCGTCGACACCCCGTTCTTCGACGAGCCGAAGCCTGACGGACTCCGCCCCGAGGACGTTGCCCGCGCGGTGGTCTATGCCCTCGATCAGCCGGCCGGCGTCGACCTTCACGAGCTCACGATCCTGCCGACTCCGCCGGCCACCTGATCGGGAGTGAACACGTTTCGTGCCCGTACGTGACGGACGAGCCGCAATGCTTCCGGATCTGCGGTCTGAACCTCTCAGGGCGCTTCCGCGAGTAGTGCCCTGAGGTCGAGAGGCGCGTTTGTCATCCGCAATTCTCCCTCCGCATCACGCGGCCACTCCGCCTCCGGCCGGTCACGATAGAGTTCGACCCCGTTGCCATCCGGGTCCCTGAGGTAGATCGCCTCGGAAACCCCGTGATCCGCCGCCCCGTCGATCGGAATGCCGGCCTCGACCAATCGGCGCAGCGCGTCGGCGAGATCCGTACGAGAGGGATAGAGGATGGCGAAGTGATAGAGGCCGGTATGGCCTGCGGGCGGCGGTGTTCCACCCTGGCTCTCCCAGGTGTTGAGCCCGATGTGATGGTGGTATCCTCCCGCCGACAGGAATGCGGCCTGCCGTCCATAGCGCTGGATCAGGTCGAAGCCGAGCACGTCCCGATAGAAGCCGATCGCCCGCTCGAGATCGGCAACCCGGAGATGAACATGCCCGATCCGCGTCCCGGGCGCGATGCTCCTCGCCATTGACTTCCTCCTTGCCGGTTCATGCCAAGAGATGGCATGCAAATCCGCATGCAGAAGAGGCCGCCGTGGAAACGCCCGGTTTCGTCCTGTATGCCGTGAACGCTCCCACGCCACGGGAGATGACAGTTTCCGGTTCAGGGGCTACCGAATCGACGGTCAGGCGAGCTGGACAGGCTTCACTGACCGAGGTCACGGCCAGGCGTCAATTTCATCCGCCAGATGCAGTTGAGCCATCGCTGCGCGGAACGCGATCAATCGAGACGATTAACGGCAGAAGGTTGCCGGCTTTGGCGCGGAACCCTTGCGCGCGGCCCCGGCTCCTCTATCTCACGGGCTTGCTGAAGGAGTGAAGCGCCGGCGCGGCTCCTGGTTGCGCGGTCGGCGCCTCGCGCATGGGGGAGCCGGAACAAGCCAGATGGATCGTCGTGGATTCATGCAGTTCGCTGTCGCCATGGCCGGCTCGGCAGTCGTGCCATCAATTGCAGCGGCTCAGCCCGACGAGGGGTCGGTTGCCGTCTTCACGGTTCCGACACTGCCGGAAGCAGACAGGCCGCACAGTTTCGATGACGTCGTCGAACGTGCCCGCGATCTCGCATCATCTGCCTTCAAGGCGCGCGAACCTGTTCTCGCTCCACCCTTTGCCGACCTCAGCGCAAGTGAATACGCCGCGATCCAGCCGAACCCGGCCGCGCGGATCGATCTTGGCGGCGCCCCTGCCATGGGGCTGGAGCCACTTCCGCCGGGCCACATCTTCGAATACCCGATCCGCCTCGACCTCGTGCGCAACGGACGGACACGCGCGATCGAATTCGCCTCGCACTATTTCCTGCGCAATGGCGAGCCGATCGAGGAAGTGTCCGGTGATGATGCTAGCCGCATCGGCTTTTCCGGGTTTCGCCTCATGCGGCCGCTTACGCGACCTGAAGTCGCCGAGGAGGTGGCATCCTTTCACGGAGCGAGCCATTTCCGGGCACGTCACCGCGGAGGCGCGTTCGGCTCCTCCGCGCGCGGGCTTGCCCTCTCCACTGCCAGCCCCGAAGGCGAGGAGGTGCCGCGGTTCACGCAGTTCTGGATCCATGCCGCCGAGGAGGACAAGGCTGCCACCCGAATTCATGCACTGCTTGACGGCCCTTCCGTAGCCGGCGCCTTCGCCTTCGAACTGCGTCCCGGTGATGCCACGACGCTCGACGTCCGCTGCCGGCTCTTTCCGCGCGTCGAGATCGGGTCGGTGGGAATCGCTCCGCTTTCTTCCATGCATTTCTTCGGCCCGGACAACCGGGGCGCGGTGGATGACATCCGCAATGCCGTCCACGACAGCGAAGGGCTGCAGATCATCACCGGCCGCGGGGAGCGTCTCTGGCGCCCGCTCGGCAATCCGCCCGCGCTGCGGCTTTCGGGTTTCGTCGACCAGGATCCCCGGCTCTTCGGCCTCGCGCAGCGCAACCGCAGATTCGACTGGTTCGGCGACCCGGCGGCGGCCTTCCAGAACCGGCCTTCGGTCTGGGTGGAGCCGCGCAGTCCGTGGGGTCCGGGACAGGTCGTGCTGGTCGAATTGCCGCTCCCCAATGAAGTCAATGACAACATCATCGCCTTCTGGCGCCCCGAAGCGCCGCTCGAAGCGGGGGGTGACTACGCCTTCGACTATACTGTCGGCTGGAGCGCACTCGTTCCCGACCCCGAGCCTCTGGCCCGCGTCGTCGCCACCCGCTCCGGGAGCGACGGCGAGGAGGCGCGGCGCTTCGCCGTCGATTTCGACCGTTCGGCGCTGCCGGCCGGGCCTCTCGACCTGCGGGTCAACTCCTCGCAGGGCCTCCTGAGTGACATTGCCCTGATCGACACGCCCGACCCCAGCCGGGTGCGGGCCTCCTTCCGCTTTGCCCCCGGCGGTGCCGAGCAGAGCGAATTCCGCCTGTCGCTTTATGACGCCGCGGGAAACCGCGCCTCCGAAACCTGGCTATATCGCTGGACACGCACATGATTCGAGCTTTCCCCTCCCGTGGTGCCGCGAGCGTGCCCCCGCCGGCGCCCCTGGCGATGCCGAACCAGGATCTGCGTCGCCATCCCGGCCGCTCGGATGATCGACCCGGCCTGCGCACCAGCCTCATCCGCCTCTTCGTTTTCGGTGGCACGGCGGGGCTGACCGCCTTCGGCTTCGACCAGATGCTCGCCGTCTTCGCAGCGGGCGAGATCGGCGCACTTCAGGTCGTGCTGCTCGCACTCTTCACCATCACCTTTGCCTGGATCGGTTTCGCGGCACTCGCCGCCATCGCCGGGACCGCGCTTCGTCGGCCGCCCAAGGCACCCGACCGGCCTGAATCGAGCCGGACTGCCCTCCTGATGCCGCTCTATAACGAGGATGCCGCTCCTTCCGTCGCGGCGTTGCAGGCAATGGCGGAAGGACTGGTGGCGGCAGGCGCCGGCGACCGTTTCGAGATCTTCGTCATCTCCGATACCCGTGATCCCGATATCTGGGTGCGCGAAACCGCGGCGATCACCCGGCTGCGCGCCGCTCTCTCCGGCCGGATGGCGGTCTGGTATCGGCGGCGCCCGGTCAATGCGGGCCGCAAGGCCGGCAACGTCCGCGACTTCGTCGAACGCTGGGGCGCGCGCTATGATCACCTGCTGATCCTCGATGCCGACAGCGTGATGGAGGCCGATACCATCCTCAAGCTCGCCGGCAGGATGGAGGCGGAGCCCCGGCTCGGCATTCTCCAGACCGTACCGATGCTCGTCGGCGGCTCGAGTCTCTTCGGACGTCTCCAGCAGTTCGCCGGGAGGCTGTATGGACCGGTGATCGCCCGGGGCACGGCGGCCTGGCAGGGCACGGATGGCAACTACTGGGGCCACAACGCGATGATCCGTACCCGCGCCTTCGCGCAGGCCTGCGGTCTGCCGGATCTGCCGGGCCGGAAGCCCTTCGGCGGCCATATTCTCAGCCATGATTTCGTCGAGGCGGCACTGATCCGCCGCGCCGGCTGGCAGGTGCGGATGGATCCGGATCTCCGCGGCTCCTTCGAGGGCGCCCCGCCCTCCCTCATCGATTCTGCCGCCCGTGACCGCCGCTGGGCACAGGGAAACCTTCAGCATGTGAAGGTGATCGGCGCGCGCGGCCTGCGCTGGCCGAGCCGGGTCCACTTCGCGATCGGCATCGGCTCGTATCTGATGTCCCCGATCTGGCTCGCCATGCTCGTTACCGGCGGCATGCTCGCGCTCAGGGCAGGCCTCGCACAGCCGCGATATTTCGCGGATACCTTCCAGCTCTTTCCCGACTGGCCGGTCTTCGATGCCGAACGGATGCTCGGCCTCTTCCTTCTCGCGACCGGGCTCCTGCTTCTGCCGAAGTTTCTCGGCCTCTTCCACGCCCTCCTGAAATCCCGGACTTCGCGAGGCTTCGGCGGTCGCCTGCGGCTTGTCGGGAGCTTCCTGAGCGAAATCCTGCTCTCGGCCCTGTTCGCACCGATCCTGATGCTGATGCAGGTCGCTCAGGTGATCGAGATCCTGCGCGGCCGGGATTCCGGCTGGTCGCCGCAGACGCGCGAGGGCGGGCCCGCGCCGTGGTCGGTCGTGTTTGCCCGCCACTGGCATCACTGTCTCGCCGGAGTGGTCACGGCAGCGGTCCTGATGGTGCTCGCCCCGGCCCAGCTGGCGTGGCTGTCGCCGGTCCTGCTGGGACTTGTGCTTGCGCCAGCCCTGTCACGGCTCTCGGGATCGGTCGCGGCCGGCCGTGGCCTTGCCAGGATCGGCCTGCTCACCACCCCCGAGGAACGCACGAATCCGCCCGCGCTTGCGCGGGCAACGGCGCTCCGCCATGACTACACGGCGGCGATTACCGGCCTCTCGCTCAGGCGGCTTGCCGATGACCCCGAGGCGCGGCAACGCCATGCAGGCCTGCTCATGCCCGGCGCGGCCGCAAACCGGCTGGTCTGGCTCGCGGGCCTCACTGCAGGCGCGAAGATCGAGGCGGTGGAAGACCCCGATGCGGCGCTCGATCTTCTCTCTTCCGACGAGCGTCTTGCCCTTGCAGGCTCGCCGGAACTGCTCGAGGCCTGGTCCCGTCGCCCGACAACTCCCCCCGAAGGGTTCAGCCTCGCCGGCGAATAACCGGCGGCGCGAGCGGCTTCCCGAGCTGCACTGGTAACGAGTAAACCTCGGGCAGAAAAGCGAAAGATCCCGTACCTGAAATGGTAGCAATCCTTTTTCTTCGGCACTAGCCTTCGGCGCAAGGCCCTGCGTCGGCCAGCAAAGCTCGAAGAACAAGGGAGAGGATCATGCGAATCCTGCCGAAGTTCCTGCGTGCAATCATCCGGCAGGGGAGCCTGCGCGTTCGCGGCCCTGATGGCTACGAAGCAGTATTCGGTGCCGGGGACGGTCCGGCAGTGTCTGTGCGGATTACCGATGCCTTGCTCGACTGGAAGATCCCGCTCAATCCCGAACTTGCCGTCTCGGAAGCCTACATGAACGGCACGCTGGTCATCGAGGAGGGACGAGAAGGCGGGACGGCCCATGATCTGATCGAACTGGCGTACATCAACCGGAACCATCTCCACAACTCGCCGACGCAGCGGCTCCTCGTCGCGCTGCGTCGCGCCTCGCGCCGGATTGCCCAGTACAATCCGGAGCGGCGATCGCGTCGGAACGTCGCCCATCACTATGATCTCGGCAATGCCTTCTACCGGATGTGGCTCGACTGGGACATGCAGTACTCGTGCGGGTTCTGGCCCGAGGGGGTCGAGACGCTCGAGGATGCGCAGACC
>Ga0079224_100015270_pt1 | contig 10755 bp, 10 predicted proteins | sample Stecom2015_FD_80414 | JGI IMG/M metagenome (GOLD analysis project Ga0079224, IMG submission 80414) | Agricultural soil microbial communities from Utah to study Nitrogen management - Steer compost 2015 | ecosystem: Environmental > Terrestrial > Soil > Agricultural land | place: USA: Utah...
ATATATCGCAAAATGTTTTAATAAGGTTATACTAATTAAAATTATTATATACTATTTCATTCATTTCCGCACAGATTATAAAAAGACTAGGAGCAAAAAATACTCCTAGTTTTTTCATGTTAAGACATTAGCGCTACTCTGGTCCACGCTTGTCTCCCAGTAATATTTATTTTTACTTTACAAGTATCGCATTCATATCTCCGATTTGAGAAATCATGGTTGCTAATTGAACCATTTGTGCAAGTCGGTTTCTTTTTATAGCTTCATCATCTGCCATGACCATTGTATTATCGAAATAATTATCAATATATTCTCTCAATGAAGCAAGCAATCGAAATGCTTCTGCTACATCATGCTGCTTCATACTTTCGTTTAACTTAGGCTCAAGCTCTGTAACCTTTTCAAATAGGTATTTTTCCTCATCAGACTCGAATAGGCTCGGATCAACTTCAGCTTTGTTCCCTTTTTTCGCAATATTTAATACCCTACTTAATGACTCGATCGTTGGTTTAAAGTCTTCCTTATCTTTATTATCTTCAAGTACTTCTGCCTTCTTGATAATTAGACCAACATTTCCAATGTTCGAACCGAGAACCGCATCAATAATATCATAGCGGATGTTTCTACTGTTTAGTTCATGCTTAATTCGTAATTTAAAGAATTGAACAAGTTCTTTTTCAATTTCTTGTTTTCCTAGCTTCGCAATATTCGGTTCAACAAATAATTGTAAGACGAAATCAAATACCTCTTCTAGGCTAATGTCCCAGCCTTTATCGAGCAAGATTTGAACAACACCTGATGCCATGCGGCGTAGCGCATATGGATCCTGTGATCCTGTAGGTATAATCCCAATTGAGAAACATCCTACAATCGTATCAAGCTTGTCTGCAAGACTAATGATAGCCCCAATAGTTGATGCTGGACTTTCGTCATCAGCATGTCTAGGCATATAATGCTCATTGATCGCAACAGCAACTTGTTTGTCTTCACCACTTAAACGTGCATAACGTTCACCCATTACTCCTTGGAGTTCAGGGAATTCATAAACCATGTTTGTCACTAGGTCAAATTTGCAAATTTCAGCAGCTCTACTTGCTTTTTCTTTGGTTTCACTATTGATACCAAGAAGGTCAGAAAGGTGATTCGTGATTTGTTGAATCCTTCTAATCTTGTCACCAATGGAGCCGATTTCTTCATGATAAATCACTTTATCAAGCTTTTGTACAAGGTGATCAATGTTTAATTTTTGGTCTTCCTTATAGAAGAAATCTGCATCTGATAAACGCGCACGAAGTACCTTTTCGTTACCTCTTGCAACTGTATCAAGATGATTATGGTCACCATTACGTATCGCTACAAAATAAGGCAGGAGAGCTCCATTTTTATCTTTGACAGGGAAATACCGTTGATGCTCTCTCATACTAGTGATCAACACTTCTTCTGGTAACGTTAGAAATTCTTTTTCATATTTTCCAAAGAATGCTGTTGGATATTCAACTAGATTCGTTACCTCTTCAAGTAAACTAGCATCAATTGGCACTTCCCAGTTGTTATCATCCTCAAGAATTTTAATTTGGTTGACAATTGCTTCTTTACGCTCAAGATAATCAGCAATGACATACTCAGACATAAGAACTTTTTCATAATCCTTTGGAGAAGAAATCTCGACCTGATTCCCTAAGAAACGATGTCCCCATGTTTTGTTACTTGAAGCTACATTTGTAATTGTTAGGGGGATAATCTCTTCCCCAAATAGTGCAACTATCCATTGAATTGGTCGAACATAGCGAAGCTCTTTATTACCCCAACGCATGTTTTTAGGGAAGGATAAATGCGTTATAACATCTTCAAGTTCACCTAAAATTTCTTTTGTTTCATGACCTTTAATAAATTTATTAATATGAGCATATTCTACACCATTTATTTCTTTAAAGAAGATATCTTCTACAGAGGCACCTTGTCCTCTTGTAAAGCCAATTGCAGCTTTTGTCCAATTACCGTCTTCATCTAAGGCGATTTTTTTTGCTGGACCTTTTGCTTCTAGCTCTACATCCTTTTGTTTTTCATCAACTTTATGAACAAGAACCGCTAATCTTCGTGGTGAGGAAAAACGTTCTACCTGCTCAAATGAGATATTATGTTCCAACAACCAGTTTGAAACCTTATCAGATAGCTGATTCATTGCATCTGTTACAAACCTTGCTGGCATCTCCTCTAATCCTATTTCAATCAATAAATCTCGTTTACTCATGATAGATCGTCTCCTTTTGCCTTCAGTATTGGGAAGCCTAGTTTTTCCCGCTCCTCATAAAACGTTTTGGCTACTTTACGAGCCAGATTACGCACCCTGCCAATATAACCTGTTCGTTCTGTAACGGAGATGGCTCCCCGAGCATCTAATTGATTGAAAGTATGTGAACATTTTAGAACATAGTCATAAGCTGGATGAACAAGGCCTTCGTCCATTTGACGATGTGCTTCCTTTTCATAAATACTAAATAAATTAAACAGCATTTCTGTATCAGATGTCTCAAATGTATATTTTGAATGTTCATATTCAGGCTGGTGGAAGATATCACGAACTGTAAAGCCCTTTGTCCACTCAAGATCAAATACATTTTCTTTATCCTGAATGTAGGAAGCTAATCGTTCAATTCCATATGTGATTTCAACAGAAACTGGCTTACACTCAATACCACCAACTTGTTGGAAATAGGTAAATTGAGTTACCTCCATTCCGTCAAGCCATACTTCCCAACCTAGACCTGCTGCTCCTAGTGTTGGGGCCTCCCAGTTATCCTCAACAAAGCGAATATCATGCTCTAAAGGATTGATTCCTAATGCTTTTAAGGAATCAAGATAAAGCTCCTGAATATTATCAGGTGATGGCTTCATGATGACTTGAAATTGATGGTGTTGATAAAGACGATTTGGGTTTTCACCGTAACGCCCATCTACTGGTCTTCTTGAAGGCTCTACATATGCCACATTCCATGGCTCAGGGCCCAGACTTCTTAAGAATGTGTAAGGGCTCATAGTCCCTGCACCTTTTTCAACATCATATGCCTGCATTAGAATACATCCCTGATCTGACCAATGCTTTTGTAAGGTTAATATCATTTCTTGTATGTTCATTAAACTAGCACCTCCAAAAATTATAACGCAGAAGCGCCTTGTTTTATCCCCGATAATCATAAGATGATACGGCTAAAGACGAGTTCTTTGACCTTCTTGACGGATTAACTTATGACGTCGATGGACTAGGCGCTGCGGCTGGAAATTAAAAAACGAGAGAACAATAAATAAAAAAACTCCCCTCCTCTATGCCTAATTGTAGACATAGGGACGAGAGTTTACCCGCGGTTCCACCCTATTTGCAAAGTGCCCAATTATAGGGTCTTTGCCTCTTTCATGTAATACACTCTGGAACGCCTTCCTTACCTATTCATACCCTAGCTCACACCGTCCTAGGTTCGCTTTTATGAATAAAGAGGATGTTTAAAAAAGGGAGAAAATATGACACATATAATTCCTTAGTCCTTTTTATCTCTTCTTAAACACACTCTATAATAAGTACTACTTTCCTTCACCGTGCGCTATATAAACTATGTTCTAATTGAACTTAATTTTAATTGCACTATAATCCAAAAATACAACGGTGTCAAGAGGCGACACTCATGATGGTCGGAAATTTTCAAGTTGATCTAAAAAACGCTTCGATTTTAGATACAATCCTGAATATTCCTCGTAATACATATTGATTACCATCTTTAATTCCTTTTTTGTATCATCTTTAACAGCAATTTTTCCTAACCGGTTTAAATCGAAATAATAAAACAAGCGCAATAGTCGTATTGTAGCTTGTGAGACTTTTAGATGATAGGGCTCTTTTTCATAACAGCGATGACAAAGAAGACCACCCTCTCTAATTGAAAAGGCAAATTCACCCTCTGTATTTTTACATATCGAACATTCATCAAGTCTTGGATACAGCCCGAGTAATGGAAGCATTTTAAGCTCGTAAATATTCAAGAGAATATCTGGATCATATCCTTCATTTAGGTAATTCAATGTTTGATAAAGCAGCTCGAAAAGAAATGGATTGGCTCTTTTTTCTTCTGTACACTTATCAGTTAACTCAATTACATAAGACGCGTAAGCGGTTAGGAATATATCCTCTTTAATAGATCGAAAAGTTGAAATGGTATCGCCCTGCTGTAACACACCTAAACCAGACGACTTTTGAACTAAAAATTGTCCATATGTAAAGACTTGGGTAATGGCAGCTAGGCGACTACTTGGTTTTTTAGCGCCTCTTGCCATTACCCCAATTTTTCCCGATTCACGGGTATACAAAGTAACGATTTTATTTGTTTCACCATAATCACTTGTTCTTATGATAATACCTTCGCATTTTTGTAGCACATTTTGTCACCATCCATTGGCAACAAGGCAACCAATTACCATTGTTACGAATATAATACGTTCTTAAAAAAGTCTAGAACACTTTTTAGGATGGTCAAGTAATCGGAAAATCTATTTCTGCTAGCTCCTCATTTTGTGAATCGGGTCTCTCGGTCTTCTCTTGTTCCATTTCCTTAAAAAGAAGATACGTATCAACATTACCTGTTTGACTAAACACTTTCCAGGTAAAATCTAACATAGTAACCCCACCTTTTTTGTAATTTTAACTAGCAAAGATGACTCCAATTATCATTCACTTGTAAGAATATCTTGACCGAAAATCCTAAAAAACATGTTACATAAATTTTGCTAATCCATGAATTTTTATGAATCAAATCCAAAAGCGTGGTTTTCCCGCTTTTAGATCATTAATATTCGTCTTCTCTAAACCCAAAATCGCGTAGCTGGGACATTTTATTGCGCCAGTCTTTTTGGACTTTTACCCAAAGTTCGAGAAAGACCTTTGATCCTAGCAAGGCTTCAATATCTGCCCTTGCCCGTTTTCCAACTTCCTTAAGCATGCTCCCTTGTTTTCCTATGATAATTCCCTTTTGAGAATTTCGTTCAACTATGATTGTGGCACCTACGTAGACCGTATTGCCACCTTCTCTTCTTTCCAAAGAGTCCATGACTACCGCAATGGAATGAGGAATTTCTTCCCTTGTTAAGTGTAGAACTTTTTCTCGTATTAACTCAGTAATAATAAATCGCTCAGGATGATCCGTCACCTGGTCTGCAGGGTAGTATTGTGGTCCCTCTGGTAAATATATTTTAATCTGGTCAACTAATCTGTTTGTATTCGTTCCTTGCAGTGCCGAAATTGGAACAATCTCCTTAAATGGATAAAGCTCCTTGTACTGTTCGATTAATTCTAGTAATCGATCAGGGTGTATTTGGTCTATCTTATTAACGACTAGAAAAACTGGTGTCTCTATATTTTTAAGTCGTTCGATAATAAACTCATCGCCACGTCCATATCCTTCTTCGGCATTGATCATAAATAATACTAAATCGACTTCCCTAAGTGTATTTTGAGCAACCTTCATCATAAAATCACCAAGCTTATGCTTTGGTTTATGAATCCCTGGTGTATCTATAAAAATAATTTGTGAATGCTCTTCTGTATAAACCCCTTGCACCTTATTGCGTGTAGTTTGTGGTTTATCACTCATAATTGCAATTTTTTGACCAACAACATGATTTAAAAATGTCGATTTTCCAACATTCGGTCTTCCAATAATTGAAACAAAGCCAGACTTATATCCTTTATTTTCCATGTAAATCCTCCGTTGTAAATGCCCCAGGTAATAACGCTTCGATTGTTAATTCTTGTACATCACCTTTAAGATTTGATAAATAGATAACTGTATCCGTTCCACAGAGCTCTGAAATGACTTGACGACACGATCCACATGGAGGCACAGGCCGATCAGAATCTGCCACGACTGCAATGGCTGCAAATTCCTTATCTCCTTCTGAAACAGCTTTAAAAAGCGCTGTTCTTTCAGCACAATTGGTAACACTGTATGCAGCATTTTCAATATTACATCCGTGATATACCTTACCATCTTTGGTTAATAGGGCAGCTCCAACTTTATAGTTCGAATACGGAACGTAAGCTCGTTCTCTTGCTTTTTTCGCTTCGTTGATTAGTTCCTCTTTTTTCAATTTCTTCTTCCTTTCTGCATATCCTAGTACGGAAGTGTATTTTTATTTTACCTAAAATCACTCGTAAATTCATGGGTTTGATTCATTTGTTACATAATTGTAAGAATTTTCTTTATATTATTCCTTTTAAATAAGGTAGAAAAATAATCAAACCTACTATAACAGATAAAATTGCATATATTAATACAGCCCCAGCTGCAATGTCTTTTGCTTTTTTAGCCAATGGATGATACTCACTCGTGACTAAATCCACAACTTTCTCAATGGCAGTATTCACTAATTCAATTGAAAACATCCCGCCAACTACAAGGAGAATTATTAACCATTCTACCTTTGTGATTTGAAAAAAGAAACCAGAGATCACGACCAAAACAGAAACGATAACATGAATACGTAAATTCCGTTCTGAAAAAAATGCACCTCGCAATCCCATAAATGCATACGAAAAACTTTTAATAAATCGTGACCATTCACCCATTTGTTTATCTTTCAAGTCCATAGGCCTCTAGAATTTTATTTTGTCTTGTAAACATTTTTTCCTCATCCTCTTTTGTCATATGGTCATACCCCAGTAAATGGAGAAAACCATGGACAGCAAGAAAGCCTAATTCCCTAGCGAAGGAATGACCATACTCCTCCGCTTGTTCCCTTGCTCTTGGAATTGAAATGATAATATCTCCAAGTAACTTGGGAATATCGTCACCAATGATGGCCATTTCCCCTTCGCCCATTTCTTCCATCGCAAAGGATATAACATCTGTTGGTTGATCTTTATCACGATACTCTCTATTTATTTCTTGTATCCGTTCATTGTCTACAAAGGTAACTGAAACCTCTGAACCTTCCTTCACATCTTCTGTTTCAGCAGCTAATAATAAAAGCTCCTTTACCATTGTCTGTTCTTCTTCTTTAATTTCTCCAATTTCATCATTAAAATCAATTTCTAGTTTCAAGCTTCTTTCACCTTCTGTTTAGTTGTCTCAGCAGGATATTCAATTCTTGAATGGAAGATCCCTTTTAGTGATTCACAAAGTGTTTTTGCAACAGTATCTAGCTCTTTTAGTGTGATATCACATTCATCAAATTGCCCATCCTGCAAGCGATCTGCAATTATACTATTGACAAGTGACTCGATTTTTTGTGGGGTCGGGTTTGATAGGGACCTCACCGCAGCCTCAACACTATCTGCAATTCCTATCACTGCTGCTTCCTTTGTTTGTGCCTTAGGTCCCTCATATCTAAAATCAGATTCTAATATTTCACGGTCACTTTGTTGCTTCGCTTTATGGTAAAAATATTTTAATAATGTGGTTCCATGATGCTGCTCCGCTATGTCCACAATTTCTTTTGGCATCTTATATTTCCTCAAGTAGTCCGCACCATCTGTAGCATGTGCTGTAATGATTGTTTTGCTTAATTGTGGTGCAATTTTATCGTGAGGATTTTCAATATTCATCTGATTCTCAATAAAGAAATGCGGGCGTTTCGTCTTTCCAATGTCATGATAGTAAGAAGACACTCTTGCTAATAAACCATTAGCCCCAATCGACTCGCAAGCTGACTCAGACAAATTAGCAACCATAACACTATGATGGTATGTGCCTGGAGCCTCCGTTAATATTTTACGCAATAATGGGTGGTTCGGATTCGATAATTCGATTAATTTCATAGTGGATAAAATACTAAATCCTGCTTCAAAAAATGGTAATAGACCTATCGTTAAAACCGCTGCAATTATACCAGATATTACTGCCATAATAATCGATGAACCATAGTCTAAACTCGAATAACTACCATTTTGTAGTAGCATAATTGAAAAAATCACTAAAATATTGATTAATGCTACAAAAAGACCTGCTTGTAGAATTTTTCCTCTCCGGTTGTGTTTACTTAAAAAAAGTATTGAAGCTAAAGATCCAAACAAGAAGTATAAGCCAGCTGAGAAATTAAGCGTTCCCGTTATCCCTTCATTAAAGATAAGACTCCCACAAACGGCAAAAATCATGCCAGAGAGAATAGCAACCTTTTCATTAATCAATAATTTTATTAACATTGCACCCATAGCAACTGGAACAATATATCCTATATCAGAATAATCAATTTTTTGGAATAAACTGATACCCTTCATTAATAGAATAGTGATAGTAAAGGTAATTGCAAAGATCAATAAATAGATATTTCGATGACGATCAGTTGGAATCATGCCACTGTGGAAGTGATAAATAATTCCTGTAAGTAAAAGTAGAATAATCATGGTCAAGCCAATATACGGTTGAATTGGGTTATTGGTACTCGTCATCCCCAATAGTTCAAGTTGGCGATAAATATCCCTCGTAATTAAGTGGCCTTCCTCCACAATAATTTGTCCTTGCAGAATTTTAACTGGTTCTACTGCTTCAATAGCTTGTTGTCGCTTTTCTTCAGTTGCCTCCACATCAAAATATACATTTTGAACGACAGCAAAACGTGCCATTTCGCGCATTGGTTCATGAAGAGCGGCATCGACACTAGAGTATCCCAATTCCTCCACTACCTTATTTTTAGCATTTTCCACTTCGGAGGCTGGAATCCTTGTATTCATTATATTATTAACCGCTGTTATGACCGTATCCTTTGCTCGAGATAATTGGTTTGGAGTAGCTGACAATAAAGCAGTAAAAACATCATCAGGGATCCGATCCGTCAAATCTTTTGGTAGCTTTTTCTTTAGTTCTTGTAATTTTTCTGTTGCTGTAGGCTGCTTAGGTTCTTCTCCTCGATCTTCTTCTGCTAGACTCTCCCATTCTTTAACGCTCGTATTATAAAGTTCTGATGCTTCATTATTTGTTTCTTCAATCGAATCAAATATCGAAATCACAAGGTCAACTTGATTGTCTGCGTACTCTGTTTTAAGACTGAAAACATCTTCAAGTTCTTTTACAGCGGCATCTTGTTTTGCTTTGGTGGCGACTTTGTCTTCAATTGTCAAGGGTGAGCGAATCGTCTGTTCAGACGGTTTTAGCGCTTCAATATGTAAAACATCTGGTTTGACATTACTATACATAACTAAAAACATAATTCCCGCAAGGAGGATGTAAATGACTATATGTAGGTATTGGTAACTTTTTATATCAGAAAATTTAGTTGCAAGTTTAAACTGTCTCCTCATATCTTTAGACCTCCTTTTCTAAGGTTTATTTTACCAGTTCCTATAATGATAAAAAAGACCCATTTTCATATGGGTCTTCTCATGATTGTCCAGCTTCGCTTTTTTCATACGCTTCAATTATGCGAGCTACAAGCGGGTGTCGGACTACATCAGATTGTTCTAAGTAGATAAATGCAGAACCATGAACATCCTTCAGAACATTTATGGCCTCATGCAATCCCGATTTTACCCCTTTAGGTAAATCAATTTGCGATATATCTCCAGTAATGACCATTTTCGACCCAAACCCAAGACGTGTCAAAAACATCTTCATTTGAGCAATTGTCGTGTTTTGTGCTTCATCTAAAATGACAAAGGCATCATCTAATGTACGTCCCCTCATATAAGCTAGTGGCGCAATTTCAATTGTTCCTCGTTCAATTAAACGTTCCGTATGTTCAACTCCAAGTACATCGTGTAAGCCGTCATACAAAGGTCTTAAATACGGATCAACCTTTTCTTTTAAATCACCAGGTAAAAATCCTAAACTCTCTCCGGCTTCAACTGCTGGACGAGTCAAGATAATTCGTTTGACCTGTCCATTTTTTAATGCGTTTACAGCCATAACAACTGCCAAATAGGTTTTCCCAGTACCTGCTGGCCCAATTCCAAAAACTAAATCATGTCGTTTAATGGCAGCAACATATTGGCGTTGCCCATGTGTTTTAACACGAATGGATTTTCCCTTTGCGGTTTTTGTTATTTCTTCATCATATAGTTCTTCAAACGAATCCAATTTACCAGTCTTCGCCATTTGAATACAGTAAATAACATCACGTTCGTTTACTTGTATCCCTTTTCGAATCACACCGAGTAGCTTATCAAGGATTTCCTCAACAAGTTGTACATTTGTTGATTCTCCTGACACATGAAGTGCTTCACCTCTAGTGATAATTGAAACATTTAATTCCTCTTCCATCCTTTTCAGATGAAGGTCATTGTTACCAAATAAAACAAGTGCTTCATTTGGATTTTCTAATTGGTGTTTACTCATTACTAAATCTTCGGACATCCTTTAGTCTCCTTGAACTAATGGTATCGTTGTAACGATATTCTCAATTACATTATATTTTATTTCCAATTCCACTTTACCATTGTTAATCGATTGACGCAAAACTTTTTCCTCTATAATTTCAGCATCGCTGCCCAAACCTTGTTCTAGTTCTTTCCGTCCGATATTTTTAGCCTCTTCAATGGCTTCTTTTTCCGTTAACTTTTTAGTAATTTCTTCACTTTCTCTTATCGTTTCATTTTCATACGCGATCGGAAGTTCCCAATTAAAAAATTCCACATGCCGCTTATTAGATTCAATTTTATATTCCTTATATTCAATCTTTCCAAATCCCCAAACAGGAATACGTACATGTCCTATAGAAATGTAATGCTTTTGTTTATTTTCCCCAGTTAGAACATCAAGATTCGTGGAAATTTCTTTC
>Ga0079224_100015271_pt1 | contig 10753 bp, 9 predicted proteins | sample Stecom2015_FD_80414 | JGI IMG/M metagenome (GOLD analysis project Ga0079224, IMG submission 80414) | Agricultural soil microbial communities from Utah to study Nitrogen management - Steer compost 2015 | ecosystem: Environmental > Terrestrial > Soil > Agricultural land | place: USA: Utah...
AGCAGCGGGACTTTCTGGCTTTCGAAGACCCCAGATGTGCCCGGAAGCAAGCATTGGGATGCTTCCCTTTCGCGTGTGGCTACCTGGGCGAAGCTTCGGGATAAGAAAACGCGCAAGCCATTTCTGGCTATGAACACCCATTTTGATCACCGCGGTGCGGAGTCGCGAAAGCAGGCGGCACAGATGCTCAAAGACAGTGCTGCTTCAATGGGAGATGGTGGCCCGGTTGTGATTACCGGCGACTTCAATTTCACACGTGAAGCTGAACCCTACGCGGTGATGATCTCGGGTGACCCCATTGTTCTTCTTGATCCGGCTCCTGAAAATCCGCCGGGAACGTTTTGTGATTTCAAAGTGGGCGGGCGCGACTGTGCCGGCATTGACTACATCTTCGTCTCCCCTCATTGGCAAGTACAACGCTATCAGGTGATCGACGACAATGACGGGACCTGGTATCCTTCAGACCATCTTCCGGTGATGGTATCCATCACGTTGCAGTAGGGGACGGTATAGCGCGGGCATACTTTTGGTATTTCAAGCGGAACATACGAAATACCAACTGCCCCCATATGAACTTCCAGTCCGCAGAATCTTCCAACGCCCATGTGTTTTCCGTTGCCCCGGGTGTATGGGGTCGAAAAGAGCTGTTTGTAAACTTTTATATAATTCAAGATAGCGGATCGAAGAACTGGGCGCTCGTCGATGCTGGATTGAAATGGTCTACGCCCCGGATACGGCGCATGGCAGACGATCTCTTTGGTATGGGTAGTCGGCCCTCCGCGATAATTCTTACACACGGTCACTTTGATCATATCGGGGCGTTGCAGGCGTTGGTCGAGGACTGGAACGTTCCCGTCTATGCGCACCGACTTGAAATTCCCTACCTAACAGGACATTCCGCGTATCCACCGCCAGACCCTACAGTAGGCGGAGGGTTGATGTCGGCAATGTCGTGGATGTATCCAAGGGGTCCGGTTAATGTCCAGCAATATGTTAGGGCGTTGCCCGATGACAACACGATACCTGGTTTCCCTGATTGGAAGTATATCCATACTCCCGGGCATTCGCCGGGTCACATCAGTCTTTTCCGTGAGAGCGATCGAGTGCTTATTGCCGGCGACGCCTTTGTGACAACGAAGGCCGAGTCAGCGCTGTACGCCCTCAGTGGGATGAAACAAATTTCGGGACCACCAAAGTATTTCACATGTAATTGGGCTTCAGCGGAATTGTCGGTCATTAAGCTGGCTGCACTGGATCCAGCGGTGGCAGCGACGGGACATGGAGCGGTCATGCAAGGCGAAGAACTGCGTGGGGCGCTGCGAAATCTTTCGACCAATTTTAAGACAACAGCGCTGCCGGATGAAGGACGATATGTGAATGAGCCAGCCGTTACTGACGAGTCGGGGGTGGTGTATCTTCCCCCTCCAACCGAGAAGTTGTCCGCAATGGCGACGACAATCGGCCTGTCACTGGCCGCGCTGTCGCTGGCGTTTCTGATTTACCGACAAACGAAGGCGGAGCGATCTGCTCCGGAATTGCCGGAGAAATCCCCTTACTCGTCTTCGTCAACCAGTCCGGCCGGTGTCTGACGAAGTATGCGCGAGTTCCCTGCCGTCACGGGGTTGAAGATGAGTTGTCCCTCTTGTACATGCAACTCCGCTTCATCAGCTAGTATTGCAGGGGTGATAACCCGTGCGTTACCGGCGATGACAACAGCTCTGCCTGTCACGGAATGGCAGTGAAGCTGCTTGTAGGTAACTTCGCTGAGATCAAGCGTACAGTCGCCCTGCATCTTCTTGATGATGATGGTCCCACATTTTCCACGTAGGGCAATTTTTCCCTCGCCTCTTATCTCCATTGTAACGGAGTATTTCGGGCAATAGATGATGCCGGAAAGTTGAAAGTCACCCTTCACCTTTATCTCCGTGTGTCCATGGCTGCCGATAAGCAGGTCATCTTGTCTCACATGGCCGTCGAACGTCATTCGAATCTTCCTCGGGCGGCCCCTTCCTGGTTTTTTCACTACTCCTCTTTTTTCAATTGTTGCTGTGGGTCTTTGAAGTATTTTGATTGAGATCGGGTTTTATGTTTCGTTTCTAGAATTCGTCAAATCCTCCGTCTCCTCCATTGCTGCGTCGGTTTCCGCTGTTTCTGTCAGCGCGCTTGGCCTGATTCAACCGATAGGTAAAGGTCAAGCGAATTTGTCTGGGCGCCCATTGCGACACAGACTCCGCGTAATAGTTCTCTTCCGGGATCTCTGTTATAGAACGCCATTTTCGGGTGTTCAGTAAATCGCGTACTGTTGCCGTGATGGTCCCTTTACCTTTAAGTATGTCCTTTGCCACAGCAAGGTCGAGCGAGTAGGCGGCAAGTTGCCGGCCCTGTGTGGTGCGGCGGGGACCGCGGTAGAACAGCGACTGCTGGAACTCAAAGCCCTGACTCAACCGAAGTTTGGAACTGGCGCGAGCAAAGAATGCGTAAGTGTCTGCGCTGAGATCACGCCCTTCGTAAACGCCTTCGGTAATAGCCCGAAAGAAGTTAGCATTTGCGTTGATATCCCATATCCGACCTACGGTATAGGAGAAATTGGTTTCAAGTCCATACGAATCGGTGTTTCCGACGTTGACGGGGAACGTACGGGTGATTCCTTCTTCATCGATTTGTACAACGCGTTGTATGTCGCCTGTCCGATAGCGATAATACGCGCTGGTCAGCAATGATCCGTTGGGCCAGTTAACCAGATACCCGCCCTCGAAGGAATGGGTGTATTCGGGATTCAGGTTGGGATTGCCCTGCGAGAAATTTCGGGAGTCGCTGAAGTTTGAGAACGGTAGGAGCGATCGAAAGTGCGGACGATTAATTCTTTTGCTATAGCTCAACTGCAGCGTCTTATCCTTGCTAAGCTCATAACCGAAATTCAGACTAGGGAACAGATCGAAATATTCCCGGTGATTGATTACATCGGTGACGGTCAGTTCCGTTGTGATATCGGAATATTCAGCGCGTATCCCTGCCTGCACAGACACTTTGTTGAACTTGTTGCCGGCCATGAGATAAGCCGCGTGAATGCGTTCGGTATACTCCAGGTTGTCATTGAAGGCGGGAAAGACAATCCATTCGCCGTCCTGTAATTCTTCCAGTCCGAATTCATTCTCAACAGTGCGGCTCGAACTTCGCAGACCTGCTTCCGCTTTTCCATCTTTGGCGAAGGGATGCACATAATCTGTCTGGAAGAACCAATTTCGATCGACGGCGATATTATCCGAACGCTGCAACGTTGTTTCGTCATTTTCCGTCTGGCTAAGGTCGGATCGCTCACCATCAAGACTTTTGTTATACTGAAAATCAAATGTGTATTGCTGGTCCTTGCGTTCAAATTTCCTTGTGTAGCTGAACGCAGCCTCTATGTTTTCTTCGTCTTCTCTTTCACGGTCTGTCCTGATACTCTGTCCTGCTTCCTGGCCATTGATGAAGTCGTTGTAGGTGAGTGTTGATTTATTCAATCCATCACCCCAGTTATACATGAGTGAGCCGGTAATGGTGTTTTTGTCGTCAATGAAGTAGTCAACCCCGCCCATCAGGTTATGTGAAAGCTCCGATCTTGAGCGATCGCCCTTTTGGTGGGTCTCGCGCATTCCATCGTCAAATTTCTGATACATGGTTGAGAATCCCGGGCTGCTCCGGTAGTCCATGCCGTAGCTTGAAAAGATATTGACCTTGTCACGGCGAAGATTGAGGCTATATGAGCCCCCCAGATAGTCGGGATGGCCTACAACGCCAGTAAAGGTACCGTTGACTCCCTGTTGCTGGTTTTTCTTGAGAACGATGTTGATAATTCCCACTTCTCCGGCGGCTTCATACCGCGAGGAGGGGTTGGTGATCACTTCTACCCTTTCAACGAGGTTTGCCTGTAGATTGCGCAGTGCATCGGGGTCACGTGACGTGAGACCTGAGGGTTTGCCGTTGATAAGAATGCGAACATTCGCATTTCCTCTGAGCGACACCGTTCCATCGATTTCGACATTGACGGAGGGAACGTTGTTTAGAATGTCGGCCGCATTTCCACCTGACGTACTGAGGTCGGCGCCGACATTGAATACACGCTTGTCTAGTTGTAACTCCATCTGCGAGCGCTCACCCTGTATTTCGACAGCTTCCAATACCCGTGTGTCGGGTTGCAGAACAATCAGGCCAACCTCGACATCGTGGTTGCCGACGTTAATGTCGCGGACGACGTTCTCGCGATACGAAAGAAAACTGATTTTGAGATAATATTCTCCGGGGCGTATTTGAATTGCAAATCGACCGTCAACGTCTGAGGCTGCGCCTGCTACCAGTGATGAATCTGTCGTGGTGTATAACGCTGCGTTGGCGAAAGGAACCGCCTGGCCTTCTTCATCGACAACAGATCCAGTTACCATGCGGGTTGGACCCTGTCCCAGGGAGTTGAAGTGGATTAACAAAGCAAGAATGAGAAGGCCGTATTTCATCAATTTTTATTCGAAAACTCAAAATTTCCTTGCCAAACAACGGTAGTACTGTTAACGCAAATATCCGAAATCCGTTTTATGAGACGGGCGCTATAGCGCGGTTAACGATCTGTAAAGCAAAGATTTCGGATGAGTGGTTTCTTTTCTGTACATGCGGCGGCTAAAAATGCAACGAACCATCGTACGGTTTGTAGCGATGGTTCGAATTCTGCGCTTGGTAGCGTTTATTTTTTCTTACCGTCAACCGGCGGAAGTATGAAATCGTCGAGTGCGCTGGGTTGACGCATGGTTGCTTCAATGTCATCCACCGATCGAGGTGCTCCGATAGAAAGATGTTCGTACCCGTTGCGCGTGATCAGGAAATCATCCTCGATTCGCACAGCAATTCCCCACCACCGCTTGTCGCAGTCGGCGTTTTCGGGAATATATATGCCAGGTTCAATGGTGATGACCATATTTTCACGAAGTACGTCGTAGTGGCCACGGTCGTGAACATCTAGCCCGATATGATGACAACATCCGTGAGGGTAGTACAAATGTGGTTCATCTTCGCTCTTGATTATTCCGAGTTGCGTCAAACCCTTGTTAATTACACGCCGCGTTGCCATGGTGAGTTCTTCAAAGGTTGTACCCGGTTTGCAGATTTTCATTGCCTCTTCCTGTGCCTTCAACACAAGGTTGTAAATTTCTTTTTGTTCAGGAGAAAACTTGCCATTAGCTGGAATGGTCCGGGTTACATCAGCTGTATAGCCGTGGTACTCGGCGCCGAGGTCCATCAAGACGAGTTCATTGGCCGTGATGTTAGGCTTGTAGTTGTCGATGTAGTGCAGAATGCAGCCGTTATGCCCCCCACCTACAATAGAGGGATACCCGGTTTGTTCTGCCTGGTACTTCTTAAACACGAATTCGTGAATACCCTGAATTTCTCGTTCGGACATTCCCGGTTTCATCGCCTTCATCACTTCTACCTGACCGGCGCATGAAATGCGAACCGCTTTACGAATCAATTCAATTTCCTCTTCTGTTTTTATTCCCCGCAGGTCATTCATGATTTGAACAAGATCGCGGGTATTGAGGTTGTTGCGCTGAGGCTCAGGGTTGACTACGGTGTTACCAGGCGAAGGATAGCCTACTTTGGTTTTGAACTGACTGATCAGATCAAAGAGGTCGGCCGGGTCGTCGGGATTGTCTCGGACATCGTTATGGAAATCAAAGAACAGTATTTCATCAAATCGGGAAAAATTCAGATTGTATTTATTGAAGTCGAGGTTGGTGAAAACCTGTTCCAAGCCAAGTTTTTCCCGTACGCCTTGCGGTCCCAGTCGTCGGCCGTCCCACATCTCCCGGAAAGCACTTCGCGGCTGGACAAATATTATCTCGTCGTATTTCGATCCATTCGACGCGATTTGTTTTTCCTTGAATATCAGGAGGACGGCGTTGGGCTCACGATATCCCGTGAGATAGTAGAAGTCAGGATCCTGGTGATACAGGTAGTCGACGTCGTTCGACCGGTTTCTGACCGGGTTGGCAAAGAATACAGCTACCGAGTTTTGAGGAAGCTTAGCGCGGAGTGCCGCCCGCCGCTCCCGGTGAAATTCACTTGAAAGGAAATCATCCGGCAGGTTGGTCTGTTGCGCAAAGGCAGGAACAGTCAACAGCAGCAGAATCAGGATACGGTTCATAGCTATCTTTTTTCTTTGGGCGACTACTGAAGTTCCTCGAGGTAATAGTCTTTTCCCTTTCCATAGGAAATCAGTTCCGTCAGCCGGTAACGCTCGAGAGTAAGCAGATCTTTGACCCTGAAGTCGCCGTTCCCCAACACGTTCTCGACAACGAACTCGTGTGTCTCACCGAAGTTAACGAGTCGGTATTTCTTTCCGGTACGAAGGGTGTCGAGCGACAATCCGGCCATATGGATATTGCAATTAAAGGTCTTCCTCCCGCTCCAACATCAAAATGGATGCCTGAGGGACGATAAAATAGCGTTCTTTTTCGTAAATCACCTCTACTGCACCGCGCTGCAGAAAGATGGCCAGGTCGCCTTCCTGTGCCTGGAGGGGGAGGTACTTGACCTGCTCTTCCTTGCCCTTCCACATTTCATCTTCATCAGCAGGGAGGGGCAGCGGGTAGCCAGGCCCTACTTTGATAACATATCCACTTTGAATTTTTTCCTTTTCCTGTACGCCAGGGGGCAGATAGAGGCCGCTTTCTGTGCGTTCACTTTGTTTTACGGGCTGGATAAGAACGCGGTCGCCCACAACGATAAGTTTCTTAAGCTTGTTGTCCGCAGTGAGTTTCATGTCTCCAAAAATTGATCGGCGCAATTTCGCACAAAAAACGAATGTGCGAAAAATACCGGCGTGAGGCTATTGATCACTTTCTATTCCCAAACCCGCAAGGCTATGCAAAAATTCCCGCCGATGCGATTTCGGCTGGTGACTCGCGGTCTTGCAACGGCGATCCGCAATCCTGCTTTCCGGGTTTCAGCACCCGTTCGCTGTCTAGCAGGAGGCAAGGGAACTGTCGTCTAGGCTTCAGTCTCGGCGCGCTGTACGATTTTGTCGTCAATGGTCTTCGTGTTCTTGGCGCCGAGTTCGCGGATTTTTTCGGCTTGGGTTACCAGGTTTCCACGTCCTGTGACCAGCTTCTTCATCGCGTCTTCGTAAGTGCCACGCGTTGTATTGAGCTGATTGCCGACCTTGACCATGTCGTCGATAAACGACTTCAATTTGTCATAGAGTTTACCGCTCTCTTCGGCGATTTGGATGGCGTGCTGGCTTTGCTTCTCCATCTTCCACATACTGGCGATGGTACGCAGCGTCGCCAGAAGGGTGGTCGGACTGACAATGACGATCCTTCGTTCCCATGCGTAGTTAAACAAGTCCTGATCGGCTTGAAGAGCCAGGGAGAATGATGATTCAATGGGGATGAACATCAATACAAAATCAGGCGTGTTAAATTCGAGGGAACTGAAGTAATTTTTCTCGCTGAGAACCTTGATATGCGTTTTCATGGAGTCGAGATGCGCTTTCAGGAATTTAGGACGCGTCGACTCGTCGTCGGTATTGACGAAGTTGTCATAGGCAGTCAGCGATACTTTACTGTCTATGATGATATGGCGGTTGTCGGGGAGCAGCACCAGGTAGTCGGGCTTGATAGTGTCGCCTTCAGCGTTGGTCGTTACCACCTGTTTGCGGTATTCGCGGTCTTTGACAAGCCCTGAGCGCTCAAGAACCGTTTCGAGAATGACTTCACCCCAGTCGCCCTGACGCTTTGTGTCCCCTTTGAGCGCACGCGTGAGGTTGTTAGCCTCCTGGCTGATGCGGCTGTTGAGTTCGTGAAGTTTGCGGACCTCTTCGCGGAGACTTATCTTATCACGAAGTTCCTTGTCGTAAACTTCCTCGACTCTTTTCTCGAAGGTGAGTATTTTTTCCTTTAGCGGGTTCAATAACTCACTCATGCTATTTTTGCTGAGGTCTGAGAACTTAGCGCTATTCCGCTCCAGAATTTCGTTCGCGAGATTCTTAAATTCAGCGGTGAATTTGTCTTGCAGGCTCTCTACTTCTTTTTGTCGCTCGGAGAGTTTTTCCTGAAGGTTTCTATAGTTTGCCTCTGTCGCTGCCAGTTGGTTGTTCACGTGGGGAACCCGGGCACGCTCACTTTCTACTTCCTTTGTTAGCGCCTCTGTACGCAGTTGCAGTTGCCTTACCTTTTCCTGCTCAAGCATTGCGGCTGCCTTATGTCGCTCGATTTCCGCATCCGATTTTGAACGGCCTATCCACCAGCCGATGGCGGCTCCAGCAACTACACCTGCTAACGTCAGTACAATTTCCATGCTCTGCAAAGTTATCAATTCCCGCTTCGAATCTCGCGTTTTACTTTGTCAACTTGTGTCAGCGTAAGTCGGGCTTTTACCGGGAAAATCGGCGAATTCTGGCTAAATTTGCCTCTTTAGCGCACGATTATGCAAACGACCATTACATCCAGCACGGAAGCCATTGCTCTTGAGGAGAAATATGGCGCTCATAATTATCATCCACTTCCCGTTGTCTTGACAAAGGGAGAGGGGGTGTTTCTGTGGGATGTTGAAGGTAAGCGCTACTACGATTTCTTGTCGGCATACAGTGCGGTCAATCAGGGACACTGTCATCCGCGCATCATTAACGCCCTGGTTGAGCAGGCGAGGGAGCTGACGTTGACATCGCGCGCTTTTTATAATGACAAGTTGGGAGTGGCCGAAAGGTACGTGTGTGAGACCTTTGGATATGATAAATCCCTGTTCATGAACAGTGGTGCGGAGGCGAATGAGACGGCGATAAAGCTTGCGCGAAAATGGGGCTATCGCCGGAAAAACATTCCTGCTGATAAGGCGGTGATAGTAGCCGCGCGCAACAATTTTCACGGGCGAACTACGACGATTATTTCGGCGTCAACAGATCCTGACGCACGGCGCGAGTTCGGTCCCTTTATGCCCGGATTTCGTATCGTCGAGTACGATGATATCAAGGTTCTTGAGGAGGCCCTCGCAGACCCAAACGTCTGTGGGTTGTGGATAGAGCCTATTCAGGGAGAGGCCGGCGTTTACGTTCCTCAGGAGGGTTATCTCGCTGCGGCACGGGAACTTTGTACAAAGCACAACGTCCTGTTAATGCTGGACGAAATTCAGACGGGTATCGCTCGTACTGGCAAGATGCTGGCCGCAGAGCACGAAGAAGTCGGGGCCGACATACTCATTCTCGGCAAGGCGCTTTCGGGCGGTGTACTTCCTGTGTCGTGTGTTCTTGCAGACGATGATATTATGCTTCTCATCCGGCCGGGTGAACATGGGTCAACGTTTGGAGGCAATCCCCTTGCTGCGGTGGTTTGTGTCGAAGCACTTGAGGTTGTAAAAGACGAGCGACTTGCCGAGAGAGCTGCTGCACTTGGTGAAATCTTTCGCGGACGTATGGAAGAACTCATCCGGAAGACCGAGATGATTAAACTGGTTCGCGGAAAAGGTCTGCTAAATGCTATCGTCGTGAACGATACACCTGAAAGCGACACCGCATGGAATATTTGTGTCGATCTGGCGAAGCGAGGACTCCTTGCCAAACCGACCCACGGAAATATCATTCGCCTTGCTCCTCCGCTGGTAATAAGCGAAGATCAACTACACGCTTGTTGCGATATCATTGAAGGAGTTTTCCTTCAATAGGACGGATTATTATTCCGTCCGCAGGTATTCGACAGGATTAGTGGACGCAGCGCGAATAAACGTGTAGCTCTACCGTAATAAGCATGATCAATAGGATAGAAAAGTTACTCTATCACATTTGTCGATCTAAGTTGAATCCGCAATTGCTCAGGGTTCTCAAAGGTTATTGTGTGTAACCCCAACTCTTCGCCGCCCTTGATGTTGGCCACATTATCATCGATAAAGAGCGTTGTTGATGGATTGACCTGATACCGATCGAACAGTATCCGGAAAAACTCCGGGTGGGGCTTACGCGTGCGCTCCGTGCCCGAGACAACAATGCCCTCAAACCATTTCAGAAACTCAAACTGTTTCAGAGCCCAGGGAAAAGTTTCGGCCGACCAGTTTGTGAGGGCGTACAGGCGATACTCTCCGCGTTCCTTGATCTCCCTAAGAATGTCGACGGTGCCACTTATCGGTCCGGATATCATTTCGGGCCAGCGATCCGACCAGGCGCGAATAGCTTCATCGTATTCCGGATGACGTTTTGCCAACTCTTCAACAGCTTCAGAGAACGACCGACCCGCATCGAGGGCGTCATTCCATTCGGATGTGCAGATGTTACTAAGAAACCATTCTATCGTTTCGTCATTGTCAAACATCTTGCGGTAGAGATAACGCGGATTCCAGTCGATCAGCACACCGCCGAGGTCAAAGATGATGGTGTCGATTCCTTTTGACATATATTTTCGATGATTAATCCCGGAGGTTAATCCGGCTGGTCATGTTTCAATACGGTAGCGACGACTGTCTCTGCCACTTGCCCGACGGTGATTCTCGTCAGGCAGGGGAAGCCACCCACGTAGCACGATTCCCGTCCATACACGGAGCAAGGTCGGCAGGGCAGTTCTTCAGAGGGTATCTGGAGGATGGACGCCCGGTTGGACCAGGGTGCAAAGCCTACATCGGGATGCGTCCCTCCCCAGATAGAGACGACAGGAATTCCTGCCAATGCGGCGAGGTGCATGTTAGAGGAGTCGACGCAAACCATCGTGTCAAGCTCACCGATGAGGGCGATTTCGTGGCGGAG
>Ga0079224_100015272_pt1 | contig 10753 bp, 6 predicted proteins | sample Stecom2015_FD_80414 | JGI IMG/M metagenome (GOLD analysis project Ga0079224, IMG submission 80414) | Agricultural soil microbial communities from Utah to study Nitrogen management - Steer compost 2015 | ecosystem: Environmental > Terrestrial > Soil > Agricultural land | place: USA: Utah...
ATCTGGTTGTCACCGGCCGGCTCAAGGACATCATTATTCGCAAGGGTGAGAACATCTCTGCCCGGGAGATCGAGGAGCTGCTCAGCGCCCACCCCAGGGTGCGTGACGTGGCGGTGATCGGCCTGCCCGACGAGACCCGGGGCGAGCTGGTGTGCGCGGTGGTGGAGCCGGTGGACCCTGCCGACCCCCTCACCTTCGCCGAGATGACTGCCTATCTCGCCGGCGCCGGCTTGATGCGCCAGAAAATCCCGGAACGGCTCGAAGTGATGGCCGCCATGCCCCGCAACCAGACCTTCCACAAGGTGCTAAAGCAGGAATTGCGCAGGCTGTTTGCGCCCTGACCGGGGTGGCGGGGTGCGGGGCAGGGCTCGTCCTAGGTGGAAACTGCACCGTCGCCGGCGCCGCTGGCGCGTCCACTGTGGTACCCTTGCCAGGCCCCCGTGGATGGGGTGGCGGGTCGTGGCGCGGATCCTGCCTCAGGATTGGCCGACGGGTGCCCCCCTGTCCCCACCCCGTTCAGACTTGGACCCTTGAAAAGGATGCCGCCGATGTCCATTTTCCGACGCTACCGTACCGGAATCATTGCTGTTTCAACCATTGTCATCGCCGCCGGGGCGGCAATCTGGTGGGGCTTGCTGACGGATCGAGATGAGTCCGGCCTGGTGATTGGCAACGGTCGTATCGAGGCCACCGAGCTGGATATCGCCGCCAGGGTCCCCGGGCGCATCCGTGACATCCTGGTCAAGGAAGGGGAGTTCGTCAGCGCCGGCCAGGTGTTGGCGGTCATGGATACGGACAATCTGATGGCCCAGTTGCGCCAGGCCGAGGCCCAATTACATCAGGCTGAGAGCGCGGTGGCCATTGCCCGCAGTCAGGTGGTGTTGCGCCAGGCCGAACGGCAAGCGGCCCTGGCCCTGGTGGCCCAGCGACAGGCGGAGCTCGGCGTGGCCAAGAAGCGCTACCAGCGCTCTGCCGCCCTGGCCAAGCGCGGTGCCGGTTCCCAGCAGGATGCCGACGAGGACTACGCCACGCAACAAAGTGCGGCGGCGGCCGTGGCTGCCGCCGAGGCTCAGGTAGCCGCTAGCGACGCGGCCATCGTCACCGCCAGGGCCCAGATCGCCGGCGCCGAGTCATCCGTTGCCGCTGCCCAGGCCAGTGTTGAACGCATCCAGGCGGATATCGCCGACAGCGAGCTCAAGGCGGTGCGGGACGGCCGCGTTCAGTACCGCATTGCCCAGCCCGGCGAGGTGGTGGCGGCCGGCGGCCGGGTGCTCAACCTGGTGGACCTGCGGGATGTCTACATGACCTTCTTCCTGCCCACTGCGGTGGCCGGCCGACTCGCCCAGGGGGCCGAGGTGCGCATCGTGCTGGACGCGGCGCCGGAGTATGTGTTCCCGGCCTCGGTGTCCTTCGTGGCGGATGTGGCCCAGTTCACCCCCAAGACCGTGGAAACCGCCAGTGAGCGGGAGAAGCTGATGTTCCGGGTGCGCGCCCAGGTGCCCCCGGATGTGTTGAACGAGAACCTGCTGCGGGTCAAGACCGGCCTGCCCGGGGTGGCGTACCTGCTGGCGGATAGCGAGGCCAGTTGGCCCGACCACCTCGCCGTGACGCTGCCCTGAGGGCGAGGCCATGGCAGTCACCGAGCACACCACCGCCGTCGCGCGGATCCAGGGCGTCAGCCACAGCTATGGCAACACCCTTGCGCTGAAGGACTTCAGCCTCACCATCCCCGCCGGGGTAATGGCCGGGTTGATCGGCCCCGACGGTGTGGGCAAGTCGAGTTTGTTGTCCCTGCTGGCGGGGGCCCGGGCCCTACAGCAGGGGCGGATAGAGGTGCTGGGTGGCGATATCGCCAGTGAAGGCCACCGCCGCCGGGTGTGCCCCCGCATCGCCTTCATGCCCCAGGGCCTGGGCAGAAACCTCTACCACAGCCTCTCGGTTCACGAGAATGTGGACTTTTTTGGCCGCCTGTTCGGCCACGGCCAACGGGAGCGTGAAAGGCGCATCGCCCAGCTCCTCGCCGCCACCGGCCTTGCCCCCTTTGCCGACCGGCCGGCGGGCAAGCTCTCCGGCGGCATGAAGCAAAAGCTGGGTCTGTGCTGCGCCCTGATCCATGACCCGGACCTGCTGATTCTCGATGAACCCACCACCGGGGTGGACCCCCTGTCCCGCCGCCAGTTCTGGGGGTTGATCGACCGCATCCGCGCCGACACACCAGCTATGAGCGTAGTGGTGGCCACCGCCTACATGGAGGAGGCGGCCAGCTTCGATTGGCTTGCCGCCATCAAGGGTGGCCGAGTACTGGCCGAGGGCGCGCCAGGGGAATTGCTGGCGACAACGGGCACCGACAACCTGGAAGCGGCGTTTATTGCCCTGTTGCCTGCGGCAGAGCGCGGCCGCCACCAGCCGGTGGTGATTCCTCCCCGCCAGGCCATGGCGGAGGGGGAGGTCGCCATCGAGGCCCGGGAACTCACCATGCGCTTCGGGGACTTCACCGCCGTGGACCGGGCGACCTTCCGCATTCCCCGGGGAGAGATTTTCGGCTTCCTGGGCTCCAATGGCTGCGGCAAGACCACCACCATGAAAATGCTCACCGGACTGCTGCCCGCCAGTTCCGGCCAAGCCTGGCTGTTTGGCCGCGAAGTGGACCCCAAGGATATCGCCACCCGGCGGCGGGTGGGCTACATGACCCAATCCTTCTCCCTCTACGGTGAGCTCACCGTGGCTCAGAATCTCTTCCTCCACGCCCGGCTGTTCAGCTTGCCGGAGGCGGCCATTGCCGGGCGGGTGGCGGAGCTGGCGCGACGCTTCGAGCTGGAGTCGGTGCTGGACAGCCTGCCCGACGCCCTGCCCCTGGGGCAGCGCCAGCGCTTGTCCCTTGCGGTGGCGATGATCCACGGCCCGGAAATGCTGATCCTCGACGAGCCCACGTCGGGGGTCGATCCCGTGGCCCGGGATGGCTTCTGGCGGATCATGGTGGATCTTGCCCGCAACGACGGGGTGACCATCTTTATTTCCACCCACTTCATGAACGAGGCGCAGCGCTGTGACCGCATCTCCCTGATGCACGCCGGCCGGGTGCTGGTCACCGACACCCCGCAAAACCTTATCGACAGACGCCAGGCCAAGTCACTGGATGATGCCTTCGTCGCCTACCTGGAGGACGAAGTGGCCCGCCAGGCGCGGGAGCAGGTACACCCCGCCGCGGGTGATGGTACCGCCGCGGCCGAGGCGTCTGACCTGGCGACGGGGCAGGCCCTGGCCACCTCCCGCCACAAGCCGCCCCGGTTCAGTCGCCGGCGCCTGTACAGTTATTCGCGCCGCGAAACCCTGGAGCTGTTGCGCGACCCCATTCGCCTCACCCTGGCGATGGTGGGCACCCTGATCCTGATGTTCGTGGTGGGCTATGGCATCACCATGGACGTGGAGGACCTCACCTTCGCCGCGCTCGACCGGGACCAGACCGCCACCAGTCGGGACTATGTGCTCAACCTCGCCGGCTCCCGCTACTTCATCGAGAAGCCGCCGCTGGCCAGCCATGCTGAGCTGGAGGCGCGCATGCGCAGCGGTGAGATCAGCCTGGCCATCGAGATTCCGCCGGGCTTCGCCGCCGACCTCGCCCGAGGCCGGCCGGTGCAGATCGGCGCCTGGATCGACGGCGCCATGCCCACCCGGGCAGAAAACGTCAGCGGCTACGTACAGGGCATGCACGGTCACTGGCTGGCGGCCAAGGCCCGGGAGGCCCTGGGCTCAAGCGCCCTGGCTCAGCCGGCCAAGGTGGAGACCCGCTACCGCTACAATCCGGATGTGAAAAGTCTGGTGGCCATGGTGCCGGCGGTGATCCCCCTGTTGCTGATGTTGATTCCCGCCATCCTCACCGCCCTGTCGGTGGTGCGGGAGAAAGAGCTGGGCTCCATCGTCAATCTCTATGTCACCCCGGTGAGTCGCCTGGAGTTTCTGCTTGGCAAACAGTTGCCCTATGTGGCCCTGGGGATGCTCAATTTCGTGCTACTGGTGATCTGCGCGGTGGCTATTTTCCGGGTGCCCCTCACCGGCAGCTTCCCCACCCTGGCTCTGGCCGCGTTACTTTATGTGTTTTGCGCCACCGCCCTGGGCTTGGTGATCTCCACCTTTACCCGCAGCCAGATCGCCGCGCTGTTCGGCACCGCCATCCTTACCCTGGTGCCCGCAGTGCAGTTTTCGGGCATGATCGACCCGGTGTCATCCCTGGAGGGCATCGGTCGGATGGTGGGCGACATCTATCCCGCCACCCATTTCCTCACCATCTCGCGGGGGGTGTTTTCCAAGGGACTGTCCTTTGCGGATCTCCACGGTCCCCTGCTGGCGCTGGCGGTCGCAGCGCCATTGCTGCTGGCGGCGGGCACCCTGTTGCTTGCAAAGCAGGAGCGCTGAGATGGCCCTGGCGAACATTCTGCATCTGGGGATCAAGGAGTTGCGCAGCCTGGGCCGCGACCCGATGATGCTGGTGCTGATCGTCTACGCCTTCACCCTGTCGGTGTACACCGCGGCCACCGCCATGCCGGAATCCCTCAACAGGGCGCCCATCGCCATCGTCGACGAGGACCGTTCGCCCCTGTCGGCGCGCATCGTCGACGCTTTCTACCCCCCGTACTTCTCGCCTCCGGTGCTCATCCACCAGGACGAGATGGACGCCCGCATGGATGCCGGGTTCGACACCTTCGCCCTCAATATTCCCCCCCACTTCCAGCGCGACCTGTTGGCGGGGCGGCAGCCGGAAATCCAGCTCAATGTGGACGCCACCCGGATGGGGCAGGCGTTCACCGGCAACGGCTATGTCCAGGCCATCGTCAGCGGCGAGATCGCCGCCTTTGTCGACCGTCACCGCGGTGACGATACTCCCCCGGTGGAACTGGTGCTGCGGGCCAGCTTCAACCCGGAACTCAACAAGGTGTGGTTTGGCTCGGTGATGGAGGTGATCAGCAATATCACCATGCTGGCCATCGTGCTCACCGGGGCGGCGCTGATCCGGGAGCGGGAGCACGGCACCGTGGAGCACCTGTTGGCCATGCCGGTGACACCCTTCGAGATCATGGCTGCCAAGGTGTGGGCCATGGTGGTGGTGGTGTTGGCGGCCACCACCCTGTCCCTGACCCTGGTGGTGCGGGGCTGGCTGGGGGTGCCAATCGAGGGCTCGGTCACACTGTTTCTGGCGGGGGCGGTGCTGCACCTGTTCGCCACCACATCCCTCGGCATCTTCCTCGGCACGGTGGCGCGCTCCATGCCTCAGTTTGGGCTATTGCTGATGCTGATCCTGTTGCCGCTGCAAGTGCTTTCAGGGGGAATCACCCCCAGGGAGAGTATGCCCGACGCGATTCAGTACCTGATGCTGCTGGCGCCCAACACCCATTTTGTGATGCTCGCCCAGGGGATCCTCTACCGGGGGGCGGGCTTCGGGGTGGTGTGGCCCCAGTTTGTCGCCCTGCTGATTATTGGCACCGCCCTGTTTTCGCTGTCCCTGACGCGGTTTCGCAGAACCATCGGCAGCATGGCCTAACAGCCTGTGGCCATGGGGGTTTGCCGTGGTCCCGCCCGCACTACGACCGCGATTTGGGCAGCCCCAGGCCGTGCTCGGCGACCAGGCTGCGCTGGATCTCGCTGGTGCCGCCGTAGATGGTGGTGCCAATGGCCTGACGGTAGCCGATCTCCACATGGCCGAGGCCGAGGTTGCCCTGCACCAGGGACTCCGGCGCCGCCAGGTCCATCAGGTCCATGGCGTCCCGCTGATAGTACTCGGTGGAAAACACCTTGGACATGGGACCCATGTGCACCCGGTTGGGGATATTGTTCTCCAGTGCCCAAAAGGCCCGGTAGCACAGGGCCCGGGCAACCTGGGTGTGCACCGCCACCGCGGCCAGCCGGCGGCGCACATCGCCGCGCTCGATCGCGGCCTGACCGTTGCGGAAACTGGATTGCGCCCAGGCCACCGCCTGCTTGAGCATGTGGCTGAAGCCGATGCGGTAGTGGTCGCCGGTGTGCTCCAGCTCCATGGTGGACATCATCACCGCCATGGCGCCATTGACCTCGCCGACCCGGTAGCTGTCGGGGATGCGCACGTTGGACAGGTAGGTGATGTTGGTGCGTTCGTCCTGGAGGGTGTGGACCGGCTGGATCTCGATACCCGGGGTGTTCATGGGCACCAGGAACATGGTCATGCCCTTGTGCTTGGGCAGCTCCGGGTCGGTGCGGGTGAGCAGGAAAATGTAGTGGGCGATATTGCCCAGGGTGGTGAAGATCTTCTGGCCGTCGATCACCCAGTGGTCGCCGTCCCGCACTGCCCGGGTCTTGGCGGCGTAGACGTCGGAGCCGCTGTGGGGCTCGGAAAAGCCCAGGCAGGCGAGGGCCTCGCCACGGGCGAACTCACCGATCACCCGCGCCTTGATCTCGGGCTGGGCGAAGCGCATCACGATCTGCGCCACCTGGTTGGTGATGGGGCCCGTCAGGCGCTCCCAGTTGTACTCCTCGAAGACCTCGTTGAGGGCGGCCATGTCGAAGGCGCTGACGCCGCGGCCGCCGAACTCCACCGGCCAGTGGGGGAAACGCAGCCCCGCCGCGGCCAACTGCTTGCAGAAGCCCTCGTCGTAGCCGGCCTCGGAGTGGTGGGCCTTGGCCCGCAGCTCGGGGGTGAGGTTGGCCTCGAAGAAGGCGCGCACCTCGGCGGCAAACCGGCGACCGCTCTCGCCGTAACTGAAATCGAGATCCACCTGGCCGGCCTCCGGCAGGGCCACTGCCTTGCCGCACCACAGGCGTTCGCCGACCTCGTCCAATTCCCCCTCCGGGTCACCGCCCACCAGGGCCCAGGCCTTGGCGCGGCGGTAGTAGAGCTGGATGTCGTATTCCAGGGACACCCCGTAGCCGCCGAAGGTGCGCAGGGCCTTGGTGGCAGTGGCGGCGGCGGCCTTTGCCGCCCACCAGCGGGCCATGGCCAGGGTGGCGGCGGCGTCGGCCTCGCCGTTGGCAATGGCCCACACCGCCTGCAGCACCAGCAGTTGGGCGCCATCACACTCGGCGAGGGCGTCGGCCAGGGGGTGGGCAACGCCCTGGTAGCCGCCGATGGGGCGGCCGAACTGGATGCGTTCGCCGGCGTACTGGGCGGCCAGTTTCAAGGCCTGGTGGCCGAGGCCCACCAGCATTGCGGCGTTGAGCAGTTTCCACTCCTCGCGGGCGGCGTCGAACAGGGTGCGGGCGGTATCGCCCTCGGCGAGCACGGTGACCTTGCCGCCGAGGCTGGCGGGGGTGCCCACCGCCAGGGCGGCGCTGCCCAGGTTGGCGCCGCCGGGGGCGATGCCCTCCACCAGCAGCAGGCGGCCATCCGCCAGGGCCAGGTGATAGCGGGCGCAGCCGGCCCCTGGCCAGGCTGCCGGGGTGTCGCCGTCGATGGCGCTGGGCACCAGGGCCACCAGCTCCCCTGCCGCCATCTCGGCGAGGGCGGCGGCGGCGTCCTCACCCGGTGTTCTGGCCAGCAGGGCGGCGGCGGTGACCGCCTCCGCGAGGGGCACCGAGGCCAGGTGGCGGCCGGCTTCCTCCGCCACCAGTACCGCCTCCACCAGGCCCATGCCGCTGCCGCCGGCGTCCTCGGCCACCCGCATCAGGGGGATGCCGAGGGCCACCAGTTGCTGCCACAATCCGGGGTCAAAGCCGGTGTCCTCGGCGGCACGGACCCGGGCCGGGGAGGACTCGGTGTGGAACAGGCGGGCAACGCTGTCCCGCAGGAGATTCTGGTCTTCGCTGAATGCCAACTTCATGGGATATCCGTCGTGGTGGGTTGGAAAAATCAGTGGGGGCTGCGGTCGATCAGGGTGTCGCACCGCGCCAGGTGCCAGTCGCTGTCGCCGAAGCGCTGTTCGAAGGCGAGCATCGCCTTGTAGTGGTGGCCCACGGCGTACTCCTCGGTGGTGGCGATGCCGCCGTGGAGCTGGATCCCCTGGGCCGTGACCCAGCGCGCGGCCTTGCTGATCAGCACCTTGGCGGCGGACACGGCGGCGGGGCGCTGCGCCGGGTCGTCGAACAGGGACAGGGCCCGGCAGAGCATGGCCCGGGCCTGCTCGGTCTCCACCAGCATTTCCGCCATGCGGTGCTGGAGGGCCTGGAACTGGGCCAGGGGCTTGCCGTACTGGACCCGGGTCTTGAGGTAGTCGGCGGTCATCGCCATCACGGTTTCCATGGCCCCCAGGGCGCTGCCGCAGCCGGCGATGATGCTTTTGTCGATGGCGAGGGCCAGGGCGTCCCGGGCGGCCTGGCCCCGCAGCAGCAGGGCGTCGCCGGGGACACTCACCCCGTCGAGGCGGACATCGGCGGCGCGGCTGCCGTCGATCAGCCGGTAGTTGGTGCGGCTGAGCCCGGCGCTGTCGGCGGCCACCGCGAACAGGCCAAGCTCCCCCCCCTCGAGGCGGGCGCCGACCACCAGCAGGCCGGCGTTGTGGCCGCCGAACACCAGGTGTTTGGTCCCCTCCAGGCGCCAGCCGTCGCCCGCCGCGGTGGCGGTGGTGGCCAGGGGGGTGTCGAACTCGCAGCGGCCGCCGCCTTCGATATGGGCGAGGGCGGCGAACAGCTCACCTCCGGCGATGCGTGCCAGCAGGCTGTCGGCGTGGGGGCTGGTGGCGCTGGCCAGCAGGCTGCCACAGAGGACGCTGGTGTCCACCACAGGTTCGATCACCAGGCCCCGGGCCAGCTGCTCCGTCAGCAGGGCCAGCTCGACCACCCCCCAGTCGAGGCCGCCGGCCCGCTCCGGCAGGGTCAGGGCCAGCCAGCCAAGATTGGCGAAGTTCCGCCAGTGCTCCCGGCTGAAGCCGTCGTCGCCGCGGCTGGTCTGGCGGCGCTGTTCCAGGTCGCAGTTGTCGCGCACGTAGCGGGCCGCGGCATCCACCAGCATGCGCTGTTCGTCGTTGAGGGCAAAATCCATGGTCGTTTCCCCGGGCTAGAGGCCGAAGGCCACTTTGGCGATGATGTTTTTCTGCACCTCCATGGCGCCGCCAAAAATGGTGCAGGCGCGCAGGTAGAGCAGGTCGGCGGTGACCCCCGCGGTGTGCAGGGGCCACAGGGGGTCGTCCCCGGTGTGGGCGAAGCCCTCCGCGCAGGTGTACAGGCGCAGGCCCCGGGGGCCGAGGGCGCTGAAGGCCAGTTCACTGAGTTTCTGTTGCAGGGTGGAGCCGCGCACCTTGAGTACCGAGGCGCAGGCGGCGACGGGGAAGTTGGAGGGCGCTTCAAGCAGCACCCGCAGCACCGCCCAGTCGAGGGCCTCCACCTCCAGGTGGAGCTGGGTTAGCTGGTGGCGGAACCCCTTGTCCTCCAGCAGTGGGCGGCCGTCTTTCAGTTCAGTGGCGGCGATGGTGCGGATGCGCATCAGGTCGGCGTGGGCCTTTTCGATGTCGGCGCTGGAGGTGCGCTCGTTGCCGAGCAGGAACTTGGCCTGATCCCAGCCGCTGCCGGGGGCGCCGAGCATGGCGCTTTTCGGCACCCGCACATTGTCGAGGAAGACCTCGCAGTTGGCGTAGTCGCCATTGATGGTCTCGAAGGCGCGCACCGTGACCCCGGGGGTGTCGAGGGGAAACAGGAACATGGAAATGCCGGCCTGGGGTTTGACGGCGGGGTCGGTGCGGCACAGGAAGAAACCCATGTTGGAAAAATTGCACTCCGAGGTCCACAGTTTCTGGCCGTTGATCACGTACTCGTCACCGTCCAGTACCGCGCTGGTGCGCAGGGACACCAGGTCGGAGCCGGCCTGGGGCTCCGAGAAGCCCTGGCCCCAGAATTCCTCGCACTTGAGGATGGGGGGCAGATAGCGGGCCTTCTGCTCGGGGGTGCCGAAGGTGTAGATCACCGGGCCGATCAGGCGCAAACCCTGCCAGCGCAGCTCCGGGGCGCCGGCGGCCCGGCACTCCATCTCGAAGATATGGCGCTGGATGGGGGACCAGCCGGTGCCGCCGTACGCCTCCGGCCAGGCGGGGGCCACCCAGCCCTTTTTGTAGAGGGTGCGGTTCCACCAGCGGCGGTCGTCCTCGTTGGGGGGGTGCATGCCGATACGGGAGCGGCGAATGACGTCCTCCGCCAGGGTCTCCCGGAGGAAGGCCCTGACCTCGGCGCGGAAGTCGTCCAGTTGTGGGTCCAGTTTCAGATTCACCTCGATTCCTCGCGCTGTGATTCCCGGGGGAATGGCTTGTTGGGATCCCGGCAGTTGCGGTTGCCGTTGCGGATTGTGGCTGTCGGTCTCGCAAAACTAACTATAAGTCAGTTTTATTCTACACAGGCCGCCCTGGGCTGTCGATGGTTTCTGCAAAGGAATTTGCGGGCTGCGGTGGGCGCCCGCGCCTTGACTCGCCGGTGAAAGTCATGCAAAGTCGCAAAAACTGTCATATAGTCAGTTATTGCCTCGGCGGTAGCACCGTTGGGGGCCCGCCAACCCAGCCATGATAAAAACGAGGTCAGCTAACGTGAACACTGAACAAACCCTTCCCGCCATGGCCCTGGCCAGCGCCCGCACCTGGGGCCACCAGGTGGCGGTGATCGACGGCGAGGCCCACCTCAGCTTCCAGGGGGTTGCGGACATCATGGTCCAGGTGGCCCGGGGTTTGATCGCCCGGGGTGTGCAGCCGGAGGACCGAATGGCCATCTGGGCGCCCAACGCCATTGCCTGGATTCCGATGGCCCTGGGGGTTCAGGCCGCGGGCGCCTGGCTGGTGCCCCTCAACACCCGCCTGCTGGGGGAGGAGGCGGC
>Ga0079224_100015273_pt1 | contig 10753 bp, 9 predicted proteins | sample Stecom2015_FD_80414 | JGI IMG/M metagenome (GOLD analysis project Ga0079224, IMG submission 80414) | Agricultural soil microbial communities from Utah to study Nitrogen management - Steer compost 2015 | ecosystem: Environmental > Terrestrial > Soil > Agricultural land | place: USA: Utah...
CTTGAATGATATGTACTATACCATCTTCACTGCGAAAGTAGACTTTGTCAAAGCACTGAAAGGCGGCAAGACACTGGAGGCAGGATTGAAAGGGAGCTGGGTCGAATCGGACAACGACTTAGACATGGGCAGAGCCCGCGACGAAGGTCCTTATGAGCCAGATGCCAATTCCAACCGATTTATCTACAACGAAAACGTCTTGGCAGCTTACGGATCTTTCAAAGGCTCATTCAATGAAAAGCTGAGCTACCAGGCAGGCTTGAGAGGCGAATATTCCGATATCGTCGGTAATTCTGTCACGCTCAATCAAGTCAACAAACAGAACTATTTCAATCTGTTCCCAAGCTTCTTCATTCAGCACAAGGTGAGTGACAAATATCAGATCGTCTACAATGCCAACAGACGGATCACTAGACCTAATTACAGATTGTTGAACCCATTTGTGTATTACATCGACCCGCTGACCTCGGAGACTGGCAACCCAAGTCTCAAGCCCCAGTATTCGACCAACTTTGAGATGAACCATGTGGTCAACGGATCTCTCCAGTTTACATTGGGATACAGCGTGACCGAAGATGCATTCATGCAGGTGTTTGTACAGGATCAGGAAGACCGTACCACGACGACTTATACCGACAACTTTGACAAGACCCGCAATGCCAACTTCCGCGCGATCGTACCGATAGACATCAAAAAGTGGTGGGCTACTTCCAACATGCTGCAGGTAAACTATAACCAGTTTCAGAGTCAGATCGGCGGAGATATGCTGGACGTAGGGCAGGTGTCTTACATGGCGAGAACGCAGCACAACTTCACATTGCCCAAAGGATTCAAGTTTGAGCTAATGGGAATGTACATTGGACCGCAGCTTTGGGGTCAGGGACAGATCGGAGGGTTTGGCTGGGTTGACGCCGGGGTGACCAAGACGGTGATGAAAGACAAGCTGTCAATCTCCGTCAACGGTACCGATATCTTTCGTTCGCAGGTGATCTATGCGAATATTGAATTCGCAGAAATCGACACCCACTTCCGCCAATACAGAAGTAATCAGGGAATCAGATTTACGCTGAAATACAACTTTGCCAGAGGCGAAAGCTTCGGAGTGAAGTCAAATTCAGGAAGCTCAGAAGAACGAAATAGATTGGATTAACGAAAATGCCTTCCCAATTTTGGGAAGGTTTTTTTATAGCCTATTCACTATGAGACATATACTATCATTCCTATTCGTATGCAGCTTGGGCTTAAATATGGTTTACGCGCAGGAGCGAGATTTTTCAAGATTAAATCAGTTTTTGGATTCGTTGGAAGCCCATGATAAGTTCATGGGAACGCTGCGAATCTCCTCTGAGGATGGAGTTGCTTTTGAGCGCAGTGTGGGATACGCAGATGTGGAGAGCGGATCAAAAGCCACTCCTGATACCCGCTATAGGATTGGGTCTATCACTAAGATGTTTACTGCCGTTTTGGTCATGAAGTCCATCGAGGCGGGTAAGTTAAGCTTGGATCAGAAGCTGTCAGATTTCTATCCCCAGATTTCCGATTCAAAAAACATTACCATCAATCACCTTCTTCAGCATCGCAGTGGTATTCACAATTTCACGAACGACTCCATCTACAAGACCTATTATACTCAACCGATCTCTGAGGAGACATTGGTGGAAATTATCACCGAAGGAGGATCCGATTTCGGTCCGGACTCAAAAGGAGAATACAGCAATTCCAACTTTGTATTGCTGACATTTATTCTCGAGAAAGTGAATGGTAAGGCTTATGCGAAGCTACTCGGGGAGCAGATCATAGAGCCTCTCAATCTCATAAACACCTATGTGTTTTCCTCCATCGATACGAGTAAGAAGGAGTCTTATTCTTATAATTATGGAGATGGTTGGGTCAAAGATGCAGAGACCCACGCCAGCGTCCCCCTAGGGGCGGGCGCTATTGCATCGACTGCCGGCGACTTGGATATCTTTGTTCGCGCCCTGTTTTCCGGAAAGTTGATCTCAGAGCAAAGTCTGAGAAGCATGATGGAGATCAAGGAAGGCTTCGGAAGAGGTTTGTTTTCTTTTCCCTATTATGAAAAGAGAAGTTATGGCCACACCGGAGGAATTGACGGGTTTAGTTCAATTTTGGCATTTTTCCCCCCTGAAAAACTGACCGTTGCTCTTTTGTCCAACGGGATGAATTATAACAACAACGACATTCTCCTAGTGATGTTGGACACGTACTTCGGCAAGGAGATCGCGATTCCTGAGTTTCGCAGGGTCGAAATGAGTCCTGGAGAGTTGGAGAGATATGTCGGAACTTATTCTTCGGAGCAAATCCCCCTCAAGATTACCGTCACCGTCAGAGGGAAACAATTAATCGCCCAAGCCACTGGGCAGCCGGAGTTAGTCTTGGAGGCAACTGATGTGGATACCTTTGAATTCCGACAGGTAAACGCTGTTTTTGTCTTTGATGTGGACAAAGGGGAGCTTCGCCTCAAACAGAGTGGACAGACTATTGACTTCAAGAGGGACTAAGCAGACTTGACTGTTTGTGATCAGAGGAAATGATAAAGGAATATGAGAACTCCTGTGAATGCAGGTTTCTTTTGATCTTTGACCTCAAGCTTTACCTCGACCTCGGCCTTGACCGTACCCCGTAGATTTGCCACGTTTTTCAGGTTGGCGACCAGTCTGACTTCGCTTCCGACGGTCACGGCCTGCGCAAATCTCAGATTTTCGATGCCGTAGTTGATCATCATCTTGAGGTTTTCGACGCGGACGATCTGATCCCAAAGATGCGGTACGATGCTCAGGGTCAGGTAGCCATGGGCTATCGTGTTTCCAAAAGAGCCCTCAGCCTTAGCACGTTCTGGGTTGGTATGAATCCACTGGTGGTCGTGGGTCGCATCGGCAAAAAGATTGATCTGAGACTGGGTGATCTTGAAGTAATCCGAAGTGCCAAGTTGTTGGCCATTGTGCTTTTCGAAATCTTCAAAGCTGCCAATAATGATGGGGGTCATGAGGATATGGAATTATAAAAAACCAAAGTAGCAGAGATTATCTTGGAAATCCAAAGGTGAATTGATCGGTGGAATCCTGTAAAATCTCACTCTAAAGCGGGTGACGGCGCAGGATTTGGTCCCGACGACGAAGCTTTTTGACAGGTATAGGCAGCAGTTTTTTCAAGTGACCGTTAAGCGAATTGTATCTGAAGAGCTCTCGGTGCCAATTACAGCGGTCCCGACAGTCCTCTCTTTGAATTTCCTAACTTGGCAACCCTATGGCTAGATACCTTCATGGATATAATAATGAGGAACAGCAGCGGCTGATAGATCAGGCAGGGTTCCTCGCTCCCTTGATATATCCCTCGGTGGACTTCAGCGGATGCAAAAAGCTCGTGGAAATCGCGAGTGGAGTCGGAGCGCAGACCGCGGTCCTGCTGAGACTTTTCCCTGATTTGCAGATTACTTCCGTCGACTCTTCGGCTGCACAGTTGGCCACAGCCCGGGAAAACTTGAAGGAATTTGAAGATCGGGTCACATTTGTCTGCCAGGATGCACAGGCTCTCCAGCTTAAGGAGAGCTACGATGCTGCCTTCATCTGCTGGGCGCTAGAGCATATCGCCGATCCGCAGGCAGTGATGAAACGACTGAGAGCGCACTTGTTGCCTGGTGCAAGGATCCACATTACAGAGGTGTTTAACTCGTCTTTTTATTATAAGCCCGAATCTCCTGCACTGGCACATTATTATCAGGCATATAATCAGCAACAGATAGGGTTCGGAGGAAATCCTGATGTCGGTGCTCAGCTGGGCAGCATGCTTTTTCGCTCGGGTTTTAAGAATGTTGAACTTTCCCGTCAAGGTTTTCATCTCGACCAAAGTCAGCCAGAAGAACTTCAGCGGGTTGTCGAGTTTTGGAAGATCCTGATGAGAAGCGGCGCTCCGGGTATGCTGGAGTCAGGCTCGATCACACAGACTGACGTCGATGCCATGGAAAGTGACCTTGATAGAATCGTATTGGATGAAAATGCAGTTTTTTTCTACCAATTTGTGCAGGCAAAAGCAACGCTATAGATATTGATGAAGTTAATCCGACGGATAGGACGAGTAATTTGGAAGGCAGCCCTCTGGTTTTTAGGGCTTTCCATTGGGATGGTTATTTTATACAGATTTGTTCCTGTGCCGATTACCCCCTTGATGGTCATCCGGGTGATGGAGCAGTCTTTTGACTCCGAAAAGAAGGTGCGGCTGTCCAAGGATTGGGAGCCGATCTCCAATATCTCTAAAAATGCTGCGCAGGCCGTGATCGCTGCCGAGGATCAGAAGTTTTTAGATCATAACGGTTTCGATATCGAAGCCATGGAGAAAGCTTGGGAAAACAATAAAAAAGGCAAGCGTGTCAAAGGGGCCAGTACGATCACGCAGCAGACGGTGAAGAATGTCTTCCTGTGGCCGTCAAGAAGCTATCTCAGAAAAGGGCTGGAGGCCTACTTCACGGTGTTGGTAGAGTTGATCTGGCCCAAAGAAAGAATTATCGAGGTGTATCTTAATGTGATCGAAATGGGCGATGGAATCTATGGTATTGAAGCCGCTTCACAGGCTTATTATAAACGACCCGCACTCAAGCTGACTCGAAGCCAAGCCGCTATGATCGCTGCTGTGCTGCCCAATCCACGACGATGGACGCCTACGAAGCCTACCGGCTACATCCAGGAAAGACAACGTTGGATATTAAGACAAATGAACAACCTGAAGCCTGTAGGATTCGGTCAATAGGATTGAATTTTATATGTTAAAATGTAAAAATTTCAATTTGATCCTAGCGGCTTCAGCGACGAGCCGATCGTCCGCTGTGATGAGACCTGTCGCGAAGGGTTCATCCCAAATATTATTTTAAATCGGAAGATTGTCTCAGCTGAAATTGGGACCCGGAGCAATCGCTTAGATTTTTCGAAAAATAGCTTCTAGCGCCTCCATTTTAGGATTAAAAGTTACAAGAAAAATTTATCCACAATTTCAATTATTTATCCACACTCGCTTTTTGGCGATCCGTAATACGTTGAAAAATAAGAAGTTGAGTACCGAGAAGGGAAGGTAAAATTGTGGATAATCTCGGCTAACTGATAGAAAAACATTTATTAAAACGGGAGCTCGGTGGATAATTTTAAATACCAAATTTTATTCTAATCGGGTATTAATCATGCTTCTGACTGATCAGTCTTTTGCGGTAAGTGTTGAAAATCCTCGACTTGGAGACAAAGCCTAGATACCTTCCATTTTGGATTACGGGCAGATTCCAAGCACCCGACCTTTCAAATTTTTCCATAGCAGATTGCATGTTATCAGTATCTAATAGGATTTCGGGAGGACTGTGCATGATTTGCCGCACGATTACTCTTTCCTGTTTTTCAGAATCGAACATGATCCCCCTGAAATCATCCAAGGTGATGATCCCGGATAGAGCGCCGTCATCGTCGACTACCGGAAAGATGTTCCTTTTGGAGATCTTCACCAAATCAATCAGGTTTTTTAGTTTAGCATCAGGGTGGATGGGGAGGAGATCTCGCTCGATCACGTGTAAGATGGTAATCGTATCGAGTAGCTCCTGGTCTTTGGTCTCGGGGAGATGTTTACCCTGATCTTTGAGTTGTAGCTTATAGATGCTGTCTTTTTCGAAATTAGCGGAAGTGGTGTAGGCGATGGCAGAGACGAACATCAACGGGACAAAAAGCTCATATCCTCCCGTAATCTCAGCGATCAAGAAGATCGCTGACAGGGGCGAATGCTGTACGCCGGCCATCAGTCCGCACATCGCTACCAGTGTAAAGTGCGCCACAGGCAAAGAAATGTGGAAGCCCATCATATTGTTAGCGTAGGCGAATATGAAGCCGACAATTCCCCCTACGAACAGCGAGGGGGCAAAGATACCGCCGCTTCCACCTGACCCTATTGTGACAGCCGAAGCTATCGGCTTGATCAACACGATCAATCCGAGAAAGATCAGGATCATGGCGGGGTTTTCAATGGAAGAAAAAAACACACTGTTGTCCAGAATGGTCGAGTAGTTACCCTCGATCAGGTTGTTGAGTGTATTATATCCCTCACCATAGATAGGCGGGAAGAAGAAGACCATGATCCCGAGCAGTGCGCCTCCATACATGGTTCGCATCCATTGGTCTCCAATGTCATCAATGATCTTCTCCGTTGCCAAAACCATTCTACTAAAATAGATAGATACTAGGCCGCAGATGATTCCCAGCAGCAAGTAATACGGCATGTGGGAGGCGGTAAAAGATTCTTTCAGCTGGAAATTGAAAAGGAATTCTTTTCCGATGAGTATCATAGAGGTAATGGACCCCATGACCGAGGCGATCAATAGCGGGATGAAGCTTGCTGTGCTGATTTCCAGAAGTATAACTTCGATCGCAAAGATCACCGCTCCGATAGGCGCTCCAAATATGGCAGAGATGGCCCCGGCAGCCCCGCAGCCGATCAATAGGCTTCTCTTTTTGGGATTGAGATGGACCATATAGCCGACATTCGAGCCGATTGCCGAGCCTGTCACCACCATCGGGGCTTCCAACCCCACGGATCCGCCAAAACCAACCGTCAGGGCAGAGGTAAGCACCCGGCTGAAAGTCTTGATCCTTGGGATTATGCTGGCTTTCTTCGAAATATTGAATAGGACATCCGGGATGCCGTGCCCGCCGTAATCTTTCAGGACGTATCTGCCGAGAAGATAAGCCGACGAAATACCGATCAGTGGATAGATGATGTACATGAAGTTGGCATACTCCTTATAGAAACCGTCTGTGAGGAAGGCTTGGATTGCATGTACCAACGATTTGAGTATCACCGCTGCCAAGCCCGAAAGAATGCCAATCAATCCACTTAGGATAAGCATAAAACTCTGGTTGCTCAGATGCCTAAGCCGCCAGATCAAAAACCTCGTAATCAGATCATGTTTCGCCAAAATGGTTCCCTTTAAAGTATGCTTGTTTGGGGTTACTGGGCCTTTTTAGTCGGTCAATTCAGCATCTAAAGCCAGAACACATTTCAGTATCAGATTTGCCGCATTAGTATAGAATGTAGGGTGAATATTTTTGAATTCATCGGATGGCCTGTGATAATCCTCGTGATCCTCAACTCCGAAATACAGGTGGGGGACTTTTTTTTCGAAGAAAGCGCCCTGATCAGATTGATTTGTCCAGTCCTCCCGACCGGTCCCGGGTACATCGTGGCCAAATCTCAGTATGGCGGCAGACCCTGTCGCAGCTTTTTCCAAGATGGGCTTCAGATAAGGATAAAAGTGAGTGCCCGACGCATACAATTCATTCTTCTCGCTTCTGCTGATCATGTCCATATTTATATTCAGCAGGATTTGTTCCAGCGGATATGGGAAGTCAGCCACCAGAGCTTTTGCACCTCTCAGTCCGAGCTCTTCCGCGTCCAAAGCCACGAACATCATGCTATGCTCGGGTCTGTTTTTGGAGAAGTAGTCAGCCAACATCAATAGTGCAGCAGTGCCGGAGGCATTGTCATCGGCGCCGTTGTAGATAGAGTCTCCCGCAGCATCTGGTTTGCCGATTCCGACATGGTCATAATGGGCCGTCACCACGATCACTTTTTTCGAGCTGCTGCCGGGGATAAAAGCCACTAGGTTTGCAGCATCTTCGTATTTGGTCTGATTTCGGGCGGAAAAGGAAAATTGCTGGATAAAATCTGGATACAGTGCTTGAACATTCTCCAGTCCGGTCAGCTCGTTGAGAATGTACTTTCTGGCTTCCATACTTCCCTCACTCAGAGGCTTTCTGCCCGCGAGCGCATCGGATGACAGAAATTCAAGATGTTTCAACAGCTGCTGCGAGTCAATACTTTGAGAGAAAGAAAAATTCGAGACTAGCAGGCAGGTGAATAATAAGAGGTGTTTATTGAAATTGAAATGCATCGGGTGATCTGTTTTCCGTTATGTATATTCGTAAAAATACTAGGCTTACCGTCACGACGTCTGAATTTGATGAAATATCTCAGTTGCACTCTTCTTTTTTTTGTCTCTTTTACTCTTGCCTCAGCTCAGGGAGGACTTCCTGAAAGCTTTTTTGATGGAAAATCAATCGTGTTGGTCTCAGCAGACCCAGGGGCGAGGCCGTCGCTCGGCTGGAGGCAATTGGCCGACAGTGTACACCCCTATCTGCTGGAAGCCGGCGCGGATCCAGTGGCATATTTCGAGCTCGAGCAGGTGATTCTCTCCGAGGCGAGACAGGCGGATTTTGCCAAGGCATTTGCCACGCGCCAGGTCAAAAATGTGGTCCTATTGACCAGAAAAAAGGCAACTCTGAGCATTCACGTGGGCCCCTTCAGCGGTGACGGGAAGATTATCTCTACGACTGCGCTCTTTGGGATTACTGGAAAAGATTGGGATGACGCGGGTGGCCAATTGGCGTCGTCCGGGAAAGATACCCGGTCAAAGAATTTGCTGGTGATTGACGTGCCGGAATTTCCCCAAATCAGCAGCCAGGAGACGGCGCAGTCTGAGCAGAAATTTCTGCCAAGAAACCCGCTCAATCTGGAAGTTTTCAAGATGGGGATTCCACTTGAGGGATCTTCCGCTGAGATTGGCGCCTTGAGCTATTTTAGATATGACCTGCTGGGGAAATCCCAAGAGACCATCTTGGCTGAGCAAGCCGCACAGAAATCACAGATTCAAGTGATCATGGAAGACCTCTATCCACATCAGATCGAATGGCTGACTGAGGCAAAAACCAATGAAGAGCTCGTTCGGGATCGAGTCCAGTTTATGTTGGTCAAAGTAGAAGGAAGACAGGCCGATTTGATGAAAAGTATGGGGCTCGAGCCGATTACGGATGAAGAAGGTCTGAAAACTGTGGTGAAGTATTACATCAAGCTCATTGTGCGTGATGAATTGTATATCGGACCGGAGTGGGATGCCGACGAAGACTGGAAAGTAGCCTTGACCGGTTTTCTAAACAATCTAAAAAAATAAACCTCCCGGAGGAGGTTTATGGCTTGAGTTAGGGCTAGGGTGACTAAACAACTTTTACTTCAAGCTTTAATAAAATTAAATAGAGGTTTACACTTCAATTCCAAAGAAGAAAGAATATTCCTAAAATCCTATTTCCGCGAAAAAATAATTAATCGAGTCCTCGTTTTAGAAATTTTTAAATCAACTTTTTCTCTCAGAAGAGCTCTTCATTTAGAAAAGGAATCAGAGCCAATATGATAGCCTGCCGATAGTATTCATTTCTTTCCACGATCCCGTGTGTAAGGATGCCGACGGATCCTCCTTGGTGCTTAGAGTTTTCCCTGGCAAAGACCAAGTCGTCCGCTTTGCCCAGTTCCATCCCCTCATTGACCAGGTCTACGACTGCTTTTGGCAGATAGAAGGTGCCTGTCTTGGATTGACTCGTCCTTCCTTTTTTGTCTAGAATAAAGATCCAGGCAAAAGCAAACATTCCCTGCTCATCGACATCCAGACCTCCTTCGATCCCAACCCAATAGTTTGCTTCGGGAAATACCACCTGGGAATTGTGCGCTCTGTTTCTGGCTCCGAGCAGGGTCTCCTGATCGGATTTCGGTTGTTCGGAGACTCCAGAGGAAGCGTTGATGCCTTCAACTAGAAAACTCTTGTTAAACGCACGGGTAAAAGCGTCTTCCGTGGCGGCGATTTTTACAGGATTCTTGCTTCCGACCAGCACGAGTAGCTTGTCGGATGGCTGGAAATTCTCTCTTGTTTTGAAGGTCATAGATTAGGTACTTATGCCATATTGGTAAATACCTGATTGACGTCATCGTCCTCTTCAAGCCGGTCGATGAGCTTATGGATTATCTCCTCCTGCTCCTCGGTCAGTTCGGTCAGAGTAGTAGGGAACCGCTGAAAATCTGCCGAGATGACCTCTATCCCGCGGTCTTCCAGTGCCTTTTGCATGGTGCCGAAGTCTTCAAATTCGGTGTAAACGAAGATTTCCCCCTCGTTTTCGGCGATCTCCGTGAGCCCATAATCGATCAACTCGAGCTCGAGTTCATCAAGCTGGTGATCTCCTTGCGCGAATCTGAACACGGCTTTGCGGTCAAACATGAAGCTAACAGATCCCGAGGTGCCTAGCGCTCCACCGGCCTTGGCGAAATAGGATCTGGTATTGGCGACTGTTCGGTTGGTATTGTCAGTAGAAGTCTCCACGATGAAGGCAACCCCAAATGGCCCATAGCCTTCATATACTATTTCTTCGTAGTCTTTCTCATCCTTGTTGGAAGCGCGTTTGATGGCTGCCTCGATGCGATCCTTGGGCATTTGAGCTCCTTTCGCATTTTGAATGACCGTTCGCAGCTTGGCGTTGGAGTTGGGATCAGGACCACCTGTCTTCACTGCCATTACAATTTCTTTTCCCAGACGGGTAAAGACCTTGGACATCTTGTCCCAGCGTTTAAACTTTCTTTCTTTTCGGAATTCAAATGCTCTTCCCATAGTTATACAGAATATTACTGTGAGCAAAAATAGCAATTCTTTTCACTCTGAGGAATCTCGGTTCCTTTTATCAAAGTAGGATGCCTTTCTGCCAAAAGTGGTTTTTGGATGATCTGAATCCGTTATTAAACAAAACGCTATCGTCATGAACTATCCGAACCGTCAACCGATTCCAAATCTTCCCCAACTCGACCTACCCAAGGTAGTCATCGTAGGTGGAGGCTTTGCAGGCCTGAAGCTCGCCATGAGTCTCCGCCACAGCGATTTTCAGGTGATCCTTTTGGA
>Ga0079224_100015274_pt1 | contig 10753 bp, 9 predicted proteins | sample Stecom2015_FD_80414 | JGI IMG/M metagenome (GOLD analysis project Ga0079224, IMG submission 80414) | Agricultural soil microbial communities from Utah to study Nitrogen management - Steer compost 2015 | ecosystem: Environmental > Terrestrial > Soil > Agricultural land | place: USA: Utah...
AGGTGCCCAGTCTTTCACCACCATCGAACTGAAAAGCAATCATTTGGGCACCCTGCGGGAAGGTGCCCTTGCCTGTGTGGCTACCGCGCAGCATCTGGGGCGTAATACCCATGTGTGGGATGCGGTGGTCACTGATGAAGCCACCGGCCGGAAAATTGCCCTGTTCCGCTGTACCCAAATGATTCTGTGGCCCAAGGCTTCATAACATACTGAACAGTAGGATCTCCCGCCCATGGACGACTCGCCTAACCATGACCAGATTCCGGATGTCCGGGATGGACTGACCACCAAGGAACGGATTGTCCTGGTGTGTCTTCAGGAACTGCAAAACCAAAGGAATGGACGGAATGTCCCTACCGCCATGCTGTACGGACGTGTCGTGGAGCATGTGGACATGAGCGTGGCGGAACTGCAGGCCATCCTGCAGCGCTTTGTCGGTGTGCATGGTGGCAGCGTCTGACCGCTCTGTTCAGCTCGGTGACGGGTTCCCACTTAACTGCTGAAGGTGCAATAAGACCGCTGTGCTTTGTCGTTCAAGCGAGTCCGGGGAGTGACGGGGAAAACGGCGACGAACCCGACCAGTAGGCCGGTTTCGTCGCTCGTAAGGACGGTTGATACTACCGTGGATTATTGCGAGCCAGATAGGCTGCGAGGGCATCGAGGTCCGTATCGCTGATCTCCACATGGCGGAAGAACGGCATCAGGAACAGACCGTTACGAACGATGTACTTAACATACTCGGGCGCAAGATTGTTGCGCTCCTCCAGGGCGCCAGGCATGGCCCCCTGATAGCGGTATTCCAGCGCCTGCGTGCCAGGATGCCCCGGACCGGGGGCATGACAAGCAGCACACCATGTCTGGAACACCTCATTGCCCCGCTCGATTTTCGCCGCCTCTGCTCCCTGGGCAAGCGCCCCGTTGGACGCCAGGGCGCCAAAGAGGATCGAACTGATTACCACCAACTTCTTCATGATTTGTCCTCCCGATAGCGCTTGGGCCAGATGCCACCGCGTCCGGGGGCCATGATGCCGTTGGGATCGGCCGCATCCTTCAGGTGCGTCTGGAAACGCAGCAGAATGTTGTTGTTGAAAGAATAGGTACTGGCGACCAGGTCCTGGAACGCCGGCGCCGCCCGGTATTCAGTCCAGCCGTGCTTGGCCCCCTCCAGCACCATCGCCTTAAAGAACTCGCGGGTCTGCTTGTTCAGCTCCTTGTTGGAGCGTGACACAAAGACCGGGAACAGGGCCACGTAGGTGCGATACTGCCAGGTCTGGGGCACGTTGGTGACCGCGATCGGCGCGTTGGTGATATTCATGTCCCGGGCCATTTGGGTGAACACCTTATGGACCTTCATGAATTCCTCACCACTGCGCGGGACGATGGGTGCAAACCAGGCATGGCCGTCACCGGGGTCTGGCGTCATGTCCGAGCGTGCCCCAATCGAGAACACCGACATGTTGGGGATGCCCAGCGCCACCTGGTGGGTCATCTTGTTCTTGTTCGCTTCGCTGATTGGCAACGGATAGGACTCCATCTCCTCAAAAGTCGCGCCCTTGATCGCCGAGAACTTCTCCTTGGCATATTCCCAGTTGGCGTACACGGTTTTCTTCGGGCCGTAGAAGTTGCAGGTCACGTTCCAGAACTCCACGCCGTGCTTGCGTGCGTAGGCGGTGTACTCCTCCACCGTGGCACCGCCCGGGCGGCTGTTGAGTTCGAGCAGCTCCGGCGTCGGTTTGTAGGTCTGAGGCTCCCACATCAGCATCAGGGGGTCCATCTGACTGCCATAGCGGGGGTGACCGATGATGCCCTGGTCTTCCAGATAGTTGACCGTGTCGATCAGCGGGACAAGGTCCTCGTAGTTCTGGACCTTCACCTTACAGGCCAGGAAATGCTCCGGCTCCGGCATCAACCAAAAACCGATTTTGGTAACAATCCCGAAGTTCGCCTGGGCGAACAGGCCATCGACGTAAGCGCCGAAGCCATACTTGTTATCGCCCCACCCCTTGGGGTCCTCCACCGCCGCCATACCGGTGCGCATCACCTCACCGTCCGGCAATACCACTTCCATACCGCAGTGGGAGCCGAAGTGATCGCGGTAGTTCATCCAGGTGTAGCCGACCCCATGGTCGAGGGCGTTGCCCAGGGGGCTGCCCCAGCCCGGGTCGGGAATGTCCATCATCACCTTCAGCCCGCGTTCCTGGATGTAGTTGTACAGGTCGAAGTACGACACACCCGGCTCGACAATGCAGTAGTTACGCTTGTCGTTGACCTCGATTACCTTGTTCATACGCTTGAGGTCGACGACGAGCGTACCCCGCATGTTCGGCGCCGAGCCGCCATAACCGAGGTTCTTGCCGGTAGAAATGGGGTACAGGGGCACCTTGTACTTGTTGGCGATACGGACAACCGCCTGGACCTCCTCGACGGAGGCCGGCGCGACGGCACCCGAGGGAATTGGCTCATCCGGCTCGCCCCACATTACGGAGTAGGCGTCACGGTACAGATTGACGTCCTGCTCGCTGGAAAATACCCATTCATCGCCAACCGCTTTCCGGAACTCGGCAAGCGCGGCTTCAAAGTCTTGAAGGCTTACGCCTTTCGGAAGAATCATGATTATTTATCCTGAAAATGTATTTAGAAGCGATTTAAGCGGCAGTCAGCACAGACCGCGGCGCAATAACCCAGGAATACAGTGGGACTTCAGGCACCGCTGCGGATTGCGCGGTCAGCGCCGTGTTGGACGAACTGCTAATACGCTCCGGGCACTCTTTCAGTACCGCGGCCAAACAACTGCCGTAGTCGTGCCGTGCAGACAGGGTGCGGAACACACTCAACATGGGCTCCGGCCCTTCCAGCTGATGGCGCACGGAAAAGTCATCTGCCGCCCGATGCTCAGCCCGGAAAACAACCCGCAGGCCGTGGTCCCAGCCGAAGCGCTCGAGCAGGAACAGCGGCATCTGGGTCGTAAGCCCCGCAATGGCTGCGGGCCGTTCACGCCACAGGGCCATCAGATGCTCTGTCCACAGCGGTGTGATATCGCTCCCTTCGAGGGCGAAGGTTTGCAGGCCAAGTCGGCCCGTCACGGCACCGAATTGCGCGCTGGCCGCAAACTCCGGCTCGAATACGGCCGTCTGCACGGGCACCTGAGCGCCGCTTCCCGCCAGCCCCGACAGAGTGCTGCCCAAAGCGCTGCCACTGAGGGCAAAGCCGGAGGCTGCGAGCACTCCTTGAAGAAATTCTCGTCGTGTTGTCATTACAGAATCCCATGTTTCAGGCTTGATCATTAATAAGATAGTCACCCCGACTGGTGTGCCCCACCTCGAAGACAGGGAGATAAGGAGTTTTCCTACCCGCCCAGAATGACCTCGCCCTTCATGATCGCGGAGTGACCGGGGAAAGAGCAGAAGAAGCTATAGGATTCGTCCGCTTTGAGCTGACTCACCGGGATGGTCAGAGTGGCGCTTTCGCCACCGCCGATGATCTTGCTGGCTGCGATGACTCGCTCATCACCAGGCTTGACATAGTCATTCTCCAGCCCCGCCCCCATACCATCGGCAGCAACGCCGGCCATGTCAGCCGTGCTCGTGACGACCAGGTTGTGTCCCATTGCCGCTTTTGGCAGGTTACCGGTGTGCTTGAGAGTCACCGTAAATTCGCTGCAAGCCTTCGGTACAGTGATGCTACTGACGTTGAATTGCATCTGGTCGTTGCTTTCTACTGTGGTGGTGCACTCAGCCGCCCAAGTGGGACTCGTAGCTGCAGCTAACAAAGCCAAGGCAAGGAGGTTACGTTTCATACTTATTCTCCTATGAGTGAAAAGCGGTTCCGGTGTCTACCGGTTCCGCATGACACCCGGGCAGCCTGGCCGCCCGGGTCGACAACGAAATGCCCGGCCCCTCTGAGGAAGAAACAAGGATCAGGGAACCGGGCATTCAAACGGGGCTAATTTGCCGAAGAGAGATCCTGCTCATACCAACCGCCTCCCAGCGCCTTGTACAGCCGGACTTCGCTGCTTAGCTGGGCAAGCCGGTCACCCAGCAACTGTTGCTGGGCAAGCAAAAGGTTGCGACGGGAATCCAGCACCGTCAGATAGTTTTCCACGCCCGAGTCATAACGCTGCTGGGCCAGCTCGTAATACTCCCGGGCGGTTTGCACCAGATCCCGCTGGGCTTGAAGCTGGTCGTCATAGGTCTCTCGCGCCGCCAATCCGTCCGCCACTTCCCGGAACGCATTCTGGATGCTCTTCTCGTACTGGGCGATGCGGATATCCTTGCTCACTTCCGCATAGTCCAGGTTGGCCCGCAGGCGCCCGGCCGTGAAGATGGGCAGGTTGATCTGGGGCATAAAGCTCCAGGTCCTGGAGCCGCCATCAAACAGCCCCGACAGCTCATCACTGGCGGTACCTGCTGCCGCGGTCAGGCGGATACTGGGGAAGAAAGCCGCCCGCGCCGCACCGATATTGGCATTGGCGGCCAGCAAGTAACGCTCGGCGGCGCGAAGATCGGGACGCCTGGCCAGCAACTCCGATGGCAACCCGACTGGCAGATTGGCCAACAGCCCTTCTTCCAAAGGCAGTCCTGGCGGCAGGTCTGCCGGCAAGGTGGTTCCCAACAGCAACTGCAAGGCATTGAGGTCCTGGGCCACCTGGCGGCTGAACTGGGCAACCAAGGCCCGGGTTTGCTGCACCAGGGAACGCTGCTGACGCACTTCCAGCGCAGAGGCCACACCGGCGCTCTCGCTGGCTTCGATCATGGCCAGGCTTTCCTCATAGCTGGCCAGGGTTTCCCGGGCCAGCTCGAGTAGTTCCTGGTCCGTCCGCCAGGTCATATAAGCCAGAGCCACATCGCTGACCAATCCCAATTGCGCACTGCGCTGGGCTTCCTCCGTGGCCAGGTAGGCCTCCAGGGCCGCATCGGACAGGCTGCGGAGACGACCGAAGAAATCCAGTTCATAGGCACTGACCCCAACGGTCAGGCCATATTGGCTGGTGGTCGTTGCCTGGCCGAACATGGAAAGGTCTTCAGGCACCCGTTGCCGGGTAGCACTGCCATCCACCCCCACGCCCGGATACAAGGCAGAACGGGAAATACGGTACTGGGCCCGGAAGGCCTCCACATTGAGGGCGGCCACCCGCAGGTCACGGTTATTCTCCAGCGCCACTTCGATCAGTTGCTGTAAGGCCGGGTCCCGGTAGAAGTTACGCCAGCCCAGATCCGCCAGGGTTTGCTGGTCCTGCTCGGCGACTCCGGCGGATTCCTGCCCCCATTGGGCAGGAACCGGAGGCTCCGGACGCTCATAGGTAGGAGCCATGGAACAGGCGCTGAGGGTCAGGCTACTGAGAATGGCCAGTGTCAGGGTATTCAGCTTGTTCATGCCGCGCCTCCTTCTACTTTTTGGAGCGGATCCTTCTTCTTGAACAGCGACACCACAAAGACGTAGAACAGCGGTACGAAGAAGATCGCCAGGAAGGTCGCGGCGAGAGTGCCACCGACCACGCCGGTACCAATGGAGTGCTGGCTACCGCTACTGGCGCCACTGGCCACCGCCAAGGGCAGCACACCAAAGACAAAGGCGAGCGAGGTCATGATGATCGGGCGCAGACGCAGGCGCGCCGCCTCTGTCGCCGCCTCAATCAGCGATCGGCCGTGCTTCTGGTAGAGATCCTTGGCGAACTCCACGATCAGGATGGCGTTCTTGGCCGCCAGCCCCATGGTCGTGAGCATCCCCACCTGGAAAAACACGTCGTTGGACAAGCCACGCAGTAAGGTGGCCGCCACCGCACCCAGTACCCCCAGCGGAATCACCAGCAACACCGAGAACGGAATCGACCAGCTCTCGTAAAGCGCCGCCAGACACAGGAACACGATCAGGATGGACAGTGCATACAGCGCCATCGCCTGGTCACCCGCCTGACGTTCCTCATAGGACAGACCGGTGTACTTCAGGCCAATCCCGGGCGGCAGTTCAGCGGCAATGCGCTCCAAGGCCACCATGGCCTCACCGGTGGAGTAACCGGGCGCCGGCGCTCCCTGGATCTGGGCTGCCGGAACCCCTTCGTAGCGCTGCAGGCGCGGCGAACCGTACACCCACTCACCGGTAGCAAAGGCGGAGAACGGCACCATCTTGCCTTCGGCGTTACGGACATACCATTTGTCGAAGTCTTCCGGCGCCAGGCGCGAATCCATGTTGCCCTGGACAAACACCTTCTTGACCCGGCCACGATCGATGAAGTCGTTCACATAGGCCGAGCCCCAGGCGATCGACATGGTGTTGTTGATCTCTTCGAGGGAGACCTGCAGGGCACGGGCCTTCTCGTCGTCGATCAGCACCTGATACTGGGGCTCATCGGGCAGACCGTTGTGGCGCACCATCTGCAGCACCGGATCCTGGTTGGCCTGTTGCACGAACTGCTGCACGGCGGCCATCAGAGTCTCGTGGCCGACACCGGCGTTGTCCTTCAGATACAAGTCGAAACCAGTCGCGTTCCCCAGCTCCATAATGGCCGGCGGCACGATGGGAAATACTAAGGCGTCCTTGATCTGGGCAAAGCGGGCGGCCGAACGTTCGGCCAGGGCGAACACGCTCTGGTGCGGTTCGGTACGCTCCTCGAACGGCTTAATATCCACAAACAGCATACCCGAGTTCTGGCCACGGCCAGCGAAGTTGAAGCCTCGCACGGACATGACGCCGACCACGGTATCGCTCTCTTCTTCCAGCAAATACTCACGCACTTCAGCCAGCACCGCTTCGGTACGTTCAGCGGAAGAGTTGGGGGGCAGCTGCACCATCACCGACAGGACACCCTGGTCTTCATCGGGCAGGAAAGCCGTGGGCAGACCGCGAAACATCACAATCACAGCACCAATGATCAAAAGATACACGCCCATAAAGGCAAGCTTGTGCCGCAGGATGTAACGCACCCCACCCTGGTAGCGATTAGCACTGCGGTCACAGGTGCGGTTGAACCAGCCGAAGAAGCCTTTCTTCTGATGGCTCTGGCCCTGGGGAATCTGCTTGAGCATGGTGGCGCACAGGGCCGGCGTGAAAATCAGCGCCACAATGACCGAGAAGGTCATGGCCGAGACGATGGTGATGGAGAACTGACGATAGATCACACCAGTGGAGCCACCGAAGAAGGCCATGGGCAGGAATACTGCCGAGATCACCAGGCCGATCCCGATCAAAGCCCCGGAAATCTGATCCATAGACTTACGGGTCGCCTCCAAAGGCGACAGCCCTTCTTCCTGCATGATCCGCTCGACGTTTTCCACCACGACGATGGCGTCATCCACCAGCAGACCAATGGCCAGCACCATGGCAAACATGGTCATCACGTTAATACTGAAACCGAAGGCGTAGAGCACCCCAAAGGTGCCCAGCAGCACCACCGGCACCGCCAGGGTGGGAATGATGGTGGCCCGCCAGTTCTGCAGGAACAGGAACATCACCAGGAACACCAGCACGATCGCCTCCGCCAGGGTCTTGACCACCGAGTCAATGGAGGCCTTCACTACCGGCGAGGTGTCATAGGGGTAGATGATCTTCATGCCGTCGGGCAGGAAAGGCTCGAGCTCCGCAATGGTGGCCCGCACGTTGTCCACCGTTTCGAGCTGGTTGGCACCAGTGGCCAGACGCAACGCCATACCAATCGCCGGGCGGCCGTTGTGCTCGCCGGCGATGGAGAAGTTCTCCCGGCCCAGTCCCACTTCGGCCACATCACGCAGGCGCACCTGTGAGCCGTCAGCATTAACCTTGAGCAGAATGTTCTCGAACTGCTCTGGAGTCTGCAGGCGGGTCTTGCCGATCACGGTGGCACTCAGCTGGACGCCCTTGTGGGTCGGCAAGCCGCCGATTTGGCCAGAAGAGATCTGCACGTTCTGCGCGCGAATGGCGCCGACTACATCGGACGGGGTGAGCTGGTAGCTCATCAACTTGTCCGGATCCAGCCAAATGCGCATGGCATAGGGGGAGCCAAACACAATGAAGTCGCCCACACCGGAGGTACGAGAGATGGGGTCGCGCAGGTTGGAAACCACGTAATCGCCCAAATCAGCCTGGGTATAGCGGTCATCTTCAGCGACCAGGGCGACCACCAACATGATGTTGGCCTGCCACTTCACCACCCGGATACCTTGCCGCTGCACCTCTTCCGGGAGCATGGGTGTGGCCAGTTGCAACTTATTTTGTACCTGAACTTGAGCTATATCAGGGTTTGTCCCCTGCTCAAAGGTTACGATGATATTCATGCTTCCGTCGGCAGCACTCTCCGAGGAGATGTAGCGCAGACCATCGAGACCGTTCAGTTGCTGCTCGATGACCTGCACCACCGTATCCTGTACCGTCTGCGCCGAGGCGCCCGGATAGGTCACGATGATGCCAACGGCGGGCGGTGCCACGTCAGGGAACTGGTTGATAGGCAGACTTTTGATCGAGAGCAAGCCAGCCAGCATGATCACCAGGGCGATAACCCAGGCGAAGATCGGACGATCGATAAAAAATCGGGACATATCAGGTGCGGCCTCCTTAGTTACCGGCGAGACCGAATTCAGTCTTCAGCTCAACGTTGCCGGCCGGAACCGGATTGACCTGCATACCAGGTCGTACCCGGTGCAAGCCTTCAGTAATCACCTGCTCGCCAGCTTCGATACCGTCGCCCACCAACCAGGCATTGCCAACGGTGCGTAGCGTCTGCACCCGGCGCGGCTCGACTTTACCCTCGTCCGTCACCACCAGCACATTGGCAGAGCCGTCCGCATTCCGTGAGACCGCCTGCTGAGGCACCAACTTAGCATTGGGTTGCACCCCTTCCTGCAAAGTCGCGCGCACAAACATGCCTGGCAACAACTTGCCTTCGGGGTTCGGGAATTCGGCACGCAACGTGACCGAACCGGTGCCCGCATCAACGCTCACCTCGGAAAATTGCAAGGTGCCACTGAGGGGGTAGCGGCTGCCGTCTTCCAAAGTCAAACCCACCACGGCGGCCTGCTCACCACCAGATTGCAGTCGTCCTTCTTCCAAGGCGGCTTGTAACCGCAGCATCTTGGTGACTGGCTGGGTCAGATCCACGTGGATCGGATCCAGTTGTGTCACCACCGCCAGTTCCTGGGGCTGACCATTGGTCACCAGGGCACCCTCGGTCACCAGGGAGCGACCAATACGCCCGCTGATGGGGGCAAGCACCTGGGTATACTGCATATTGATACGGGCCACTTCGTATTCGGCCCGGGCTGACTTCCAGGCCGCCATGGCATCGTCATACTGTTGGCGGCTGATGGCTTTGGACTCAATCAGGCCCTGATAACGCTTGGCCAGGGATTCCGCATTGGCCAGGTTCGCCTCAGCCCGAGCCAGAGCAGCCTTATAGGGTGCCGGATCAATCTGATACAGGGGTTGGCCCTGCTCAACGAAACTACCCTCTTCGAACAGTCGCTTTTGAATAATGCCACTCACCTGTGGCCGCACTTCGGCAACGCGATAGGCTCTGGTCCGACCCGGTAACTGAGTGGTCAGCTCCAGATCACGGGCCTCAATGGTATAGACACCGACCTGGGGAATTTGCATGGACGGTACTTGCTGGGCAGCAGGCTCTCCTCCACTGCAGCCAGACAACAAAAACAGCACAAAAGGGGCAACGCAAAGACCCGCACGTAGTGGTTTGGGGAATTTCTGGCAACTCATTAATGCGAGCTCCTGGTTGATAGAAATAAGATGAGGAAAGACCCAAACTGTATCACAATTCGGTACAATCAACCATAAAGCGGTACAATTACCGGGTTGCGGATGGTAGTCCTGTCTCTCCAGTTGACAGGACCAAAGAGCCGCCGCCTAATACAGCGTTTCTCCTCCATGGCAGGACAGGAGCAAAACATTGCAGGAAATCCACATGTTCGACATAGAGCACGAACCCAGCGTCGATCAGAAGCACGGCGGCATTCAGGTGATTGCCCGGGCAGCCGCCATCATGCGCACTTTGGGGGCCAATCCGCAGGGGTTAAGCCTGGGGGCCATTGCACAGCAGGTGAACCTGCCGCGCTCCACAGTGCAGCGCATTGTGAATGCCTTGGAAGCCGAGGGGCTGGCAGCCTCGGGGAGTGGTGGCTGGCGGCTGGGGCCGGAGCTGGGGCGGCTGATCCATCAGAGCCAGGTCGACATCATCTCCGCAGTGCGGCCATTGCTGGAGGAGCTTTCAAGCGAGCTTCAGGAGTCCGTGGTGCTGTGCAGCCTGGAGCGGGATCAGGTGGTGGTCATCGACCGCATCGTGGCGGAACGAGAACTGAGAGTGGTATTTCCGGTGGGAGTCATTCGCCTGCCCCTGCACGCGACCGCCCCCGGCAAAGCCCTACTGGCAGCCATGAGCGACGAGCAGGTTCAGCAGCTGCTGCCTGAATCATTGACTTCCCGCACCAAAAAAACCCGGGATCGGGCAACCCTGCTGGCGGAGCTGGACGAGATTCGCAAATCCAGCATTGCCACGGACGTCGACGAGTTTGTGGAAGGCATAGCTGGCTTTGCCGTTGCCGTGAAAACTTATTTTGGCTGCTTTTCCATTGCAGCGGTCCTGCCCACCTCTCGGGCCTCCCACACCCCGGAGCTGCAACAGGCGCTGCTCAAGTGCAAAGCCAGCATTGAAAAACGGATTGGCAATCCTGTTGCTTAAAAACCCGCCCGGCTCCCCAGGCGGGTTATCGCTTGGCACTTAAACCAGAGTCGCCTCTTCCGCTTTTTCCTTCACAACTTTGGGCTGAATATTCTG
>Ga0079224_100015275_pt1 | contig 10752 bp, 11 predicted proteins | sample Stecom2015_FD_80414 | JGI IMG/M metagenome (GOLD analysis project Ga0079224, IMG submission 80414) | Agricultural soil microbial communities from Utah to study Nitrogen management - Steer compost 2015 | ecosystem: Environmental > Terrestrial > Soil > Agricultural land | place: USA: Utah...
ATCCCGGGCGTGTCGACGAACACGATCTGCGTGGTGCCTTCCATCGCGATCGCGGTGATGCGGGCGCGCGTGGTCTGCACCTTGGAAGAGACGATCGAGATTTTCGCGCCGACGAGCTGGTTCAGCAGAGTCGACTTGCCGGCATTCGGCGCCCCGACGATGGCAACATAGCCACAGCGGGTTTCCTGTTCTGCCGTCATGGCGTGCCTGACTCGAGCCGGGCCAGCAGACGGCCGGCGGCTTCCTGCTCGGCAGTGCGCTTCGAGCCGCCCTGCCCGCTTTCCGGTTCGCCGTTGCCGAGCCGCACCGAAACGGTGAAATGCGGTTCATGCGGCGGGCCTTCCTGGCTCACCACTTCATAACGCGGTGCAGCCAGGCCGCGGGCCGCCGCCCATTCCTGCAGGGCCGTCTTGGCATCCTTGGCGGCCGACGCCGCGAAATTGTCGAACAGCGGCTCCATATGGCGGCGGACGAAGCGTTCGGCCGTCTTCAGGCCGCCATCGAGATACAGCGCGGCGACCACCGCCTCGCAGGCATCGGCCAGGATGGCCGGTTTGCTGGCGCCGCCGGAATCGCGCTCCGAGCGCGAAAGCTGGATAAAATCGCCGAGACCGAGCGACTGGGCCAGCTTGGCCAGGCTCTCCTGTTTGACCAGGGCATTGTAGCGCAATGCAAGCTCGCCCGCCTCGGCCTGCGGGAATCGCTCGGCCAGCAGGGTCGCCACGACAAGACCGAGCACACGGTCGCCGATGAATTCGAGCCGGTTGTAGTCGCGCAGCGCCGGGGCCGCTTCGGTGCTCTTCTGGCGCGCAGATTTGGCACGGCTGCGGCGCGGATTGGCCGAGGGATGGACCAGTGCCTCCTCAAGCAACCGCGGATCGGCAAACTTGTGGCCGAGGGCCTTCTGCAGCTGTTCCAGCGCGGCTCTACGCGGATCAGCGCTCATGGCGCCCTCATTCTATGCCGGTGAACATGCGGTTCCAGCGCAGGGCGCTGAACCAGGTCCAGGGCTTCAGCAGCGACGCGCTCGGCTCGATGGAAACCCAGCGGATTTCCGCCCGGCCGATCAGATGGTCGGCCGGCACGTAGCCGACGCCGCCGAACTCCAGTGGCACGCGGCTGTCCTGCGAATTATCGCGATTGTCGCCCATCATGAAGTAATGGCCCGGCGGCACGGTATAGACACCGGTATTGTCGCCGGCATTGTAATTGAAGAGATTCAGCACGCGGTAGCTGGTGCCATCGGGCAGCGTTTCTTCCCACTGCTCGATGCGCTCCTGCACATTGCCGAAGCGGTCGCGCCGCTCGAAATCCTCCACGCGGCGCCGCTTGACCGGTTCGCCGTTGATCAGCAGTACGCCGTCGCGCATCTGCAGGCGGTCGCCGGGCAGGCCGATCACACGCTTGATATAGTCGACCGAGGGATCGCGCGGCCAGCGGAAGACGGCAACGTCGCCGCGCTTGGGCGAGGAACCGAGAATCCGGCCCTCGAAGAGCGGCGGGCTGAACAGCAGGGAGTAGCGGCTGTAGCCGTAGGTGAACTTGGAGACGAAGACATAGTCGCCGACCAGCAGGGTCGGCAGCATCGATTCCGAGGGAATATGGAACGGCTCATAGGCAAAGGTGCGGATGCCGAGCGCGATGGCTATGGCGTAAACCAGGGTGCGGAGGCTTTCCCAGAGATCCCCGCCGCGCGACTTCGCCTTCGCCACACCTTGCTCCCGTTGCATAGAAATCAATCCTTTAGGCTCGGTTTTCCCGCCCCGAACCGGGCGCATCAAGCGGGTTAGCCACGGCAAAGTCAAGCGCCCGTCGCGGGAGTCGGTCTGGGCCGCGCCGAGATGATGACAATGGCCTGGGCCAGGGGTGGTTCATCGGTCAGCGAGACATCGATCTGGGCCTCGTAGCCCTCCGGCAGCAGGCTTTCCAGCCTCGCCAGGGCGCCGCCGGTCAGCGCCATGGAAGGCTTGCCACCCGACAGGTTGACCACCCCCATGTCGCGCCAGAAAACCCCCTTGCGGAAGCCGGTCCCCAGGGCCTTGGAGCAGGCCTCCTTGGCGGCAAAACGCTTAGCGTAGGACTCGATCCGGGTGCGCTGGCGGCGTTCCGAACGGGCCTTCTCCACCGGGGTGAAGATGCGGTCGAGGAAGCGGTCGCCGAAACGCTCGATGGTGCGCTCGACCCGGCGGATGTCGATCAGGTCGGAACCGATGCCGAGGATCATGCGGTCATCGCCCGCGCGCCGCGGGCCTCGTCCATCAGGCTGCGCATGCGGCGGATCGCCCCGTCCAGACCGCCGAAGATCGCCTCGCCGATCAGGAAATGGCCGATATTGAGCTCGACGATGGACGGGATCGCTGCGATCGGCGCCACTGTCTCGAAGCTGAGCCCGTGACCGGCATGGCATTCCAGCCCGATCGCCTCGGCATGGGCCGCAGCGGCACGGATGCGCTCCAGTTCGACCTCGCGCTCGCGACCGCTCAGCTCGCAATAGCGGCCGGTATGAAGCTCGACCACCGGCGCGCCAAGCGCCCTGGCGGCATCCAGCTGCGGGATCGCCGGTTCGATGAACAGCGACACGCGGATGCCGGCATCGCCGAGCTGGCGGATCATCGGCTGCAGATGGCTGAACTGCCCAACGGCATCGAGGCCGCCTTCCGTGGTGCGCTCCTCGCGCCGCTCGGGAACGATGCAGCTGGCATGCGGCCGGTGCCGCAGCGCGATCTGCAGCATCTCCTCGGTCGCCGCCATCTCCAGATTGAGCGGCAGGTCGATCTCGGCCATCAGCCGGTCGATATCGGCATCGGAGATATGGCGCCGGTCCTCGCGCAGATGCGCGGTGATACCGTCCGCGCCCGCCGCTGCCGCCATCCTGGCCGCGCGCACCGGGTCGGGGTGGCGACCGCCACGCGCATTGCGGATGGTGGCCACGTGGTCGATGTTGACGCCGAGACGGAGCGCGCGCGGGGGCATGGCAGGTCCTATTTCAGGTCACGCGAACCGGGTTTCACGGCCGGAAGCTTCTTCATCTCCGCCGGCAGCTCGTCCTCACGGTAGGCCGGCACCTTGTAGCCGCAGAGCGCGAACAGCGGCACGCCGAGGTCGGTCTCGCCGTCGGAGCGGTCAACGATGCAGGACGCTGCCACGGTGACGCCGCCATTGGCGCTGATGCAGTCGATGCATTCGCGGCTCGACTTGCCGGTGGTGACGACGTCTTCCGCCATCAGGACACGGGCGCCCTTCGGAATGTCGAAGCCGCGGCGCAGGGCGAATTTGCCGTCGACCCGTTCGGTGAAGATAGCCGGTACGCCAAGCTGGCGCGCCAGCTCGTAGCCGACCACCACGCCGCCCATCGCTGGCGAGCAGACCAGATCGACCGGTTTGGGGCCCATGGCGGCCCGGATCTTGTCGGCCAGGGCTTTGCACAGGGCCTCGGCACGCTCGGGATACATGAACACGCGGGCCGACTGCATGTAGACCGGGCTGTGCAGGCCGGAGGTCAGCAGGAAATGGCCTTCCAGCAATGCGCCGGAGTCGCGGTAATGCTGGAGTACTTCGTCACGGGTCATTTCAGGCAGGACCTCTGGCTGGCTGGTTGGCGACGGGTTCAGCCCTTCGCGCGCTCGACCGAACTGATGGCCGGCGTGGCGCGCAGGGCGGCGATGATATTGGACAGGTGCTTGACGTCGCGCACCTCGATATCGACGAACATCTCGAAGAAATCCGGTGTGCGATTGGTGATCTTCAGGTTGGTGATGTTGCCCTTGTGCTTGGCAATAACCGTGGTGACGGCGCTCAGCGCGCCCGTCTCGTTGTTGAGGATCATGGCGACGCGGCCGACATGACCATGGGCCTTCTCGCCCTCGGCCGGGGCATCCCAGGCGAGGTCGAGCCAGCGCTCCGGCTGTTCGGCAAACTGCTCAAGAACGTCGCAGTCGATGGTATGGATGGTGACACCCTTGCCGGTGGTGACGATGCCGACGATGCGGTCGCCCGGCAGCGGATGGCAGCAACCGGCAAAATGCATCGCCATGCCGGGAATGAGGCCGCGGATCGGGATGCCGCCGCTGGTGCCCTGTTCGGAATGCCGCGGCGGACGCGGCGTTATCGGCAGGCGCTCGGCCTCTTCTTCCTTCTGCCCGGGAAAGACGATGTGGACGACCTGACGGGCGGTGACATTGCCCTCGCCCACCGCAACATAGACGTCATCGGCGTTACGCAGCTTGAGAACCTTCACCGCCGGTTCCAGCGCGCGCTCGGAGACGGTCGCGTCATGCTCGCGGAAGGCCTTGGTGAGGATGGCCTTGCCCAGTTCCAGATACTGGCCGCGCTGCTGCTGCCGGATGAAGCGGTTGATGCAGGATTTGGCGCGGCCTGACTTGACGAAGTTCAGCCAGGTCGGGTTTGGCGCGGGAACCTTCGAACGCAGGATCTCGACCTGATCACCGTTGCGCAGCACGCTGCGCAGCGGCACGACGCGCCCGTTCACCTTCGCGCCCACAGCCGTATCGCCGACGTCGGAATGCACCGCATAGGCGAAATCCACAACGGTGGCATCGCGGGGCAGCGCGATCAGGTCGCCCTTCGGCGTGAAGCAGAAGACCTGATCCTGGAACATGTTGAGCTTGGTATGCTCGAGGAACTCCTCAGGGTCGGCCGTCTGTTCCAGGATTTCCAGCAGCTCGCGCAGCCAGCGATACTGGCGCGCCTCGGCTTCGGGCGCACCCTTGCCGTTCTGCTTGTATTGCCAGTGCGCCGCCACGCCGAGTTCGGCAATGTCGTGCATCTCCTGAGTCTGGATCTGGATCTCGATGCGCTTGTTCTCGGGGCCGATCACCGTGGTATGCACGGCGCTGTAGCCGTTCTGCTTTGGCGTCGAGATGTAATCCTTGAACCGGCCCGGCACCGACGGCCAGGTCTGATGCACGATGCCCAGCGCGTGATAGCAGGTCGGCACATCCTTCACGACGATCCGGAAGGCCATGATGTCGGACAGCTGCTCGAACGCGATGTTCTTGCGCTGCATCTTCTCCCAGATCGAATAGGGCCGCTTCTCGCGTCCCGAGACCCAGGCATCGATGCCATGCTCCGCCATGGTGCGCTTCAGCCGGTCTATGATGCGATCGACCATGCTGCCACCCTCGCTGCGCAGCTGTTCCAGCCGCGCCATGATCGAGGCCCGGGCATCAAAGTTCAGTTCAGCGAAGGCGAGATCTTCCAGCTCCTCCTTCAGCTCCTGCATGCCGATGCGGTCCGCCAGCGGCGCGTAGATTTCCATCGTCTCCTTGGCGATGCGGCGCCGCTTCTCGGGATCCTTGATGAAATGCAGCGTGCGCATGTTGTGCAGCCGGTCGGCCAGCTTCACCAGCAGCACGCGGATGTCGTTCGACATCGCAAGCAGCAGCTTGCGGAAATTCTCAGCCTGACGGGTGCGATCGGACTGCAGCTCGATGCGCGACAACTTGGTCACGCCGTCGACCAGGCGCAGCACATGGCTACCGAAATTCCTCTCGATCTCGTCGGGCGTTGCGACGGTATCTTCAAGCGTGTCGTGCAGCAGGCCGGTGGCGATGGCGGTCGCGTCCAGCTTCATGCCGGCGAGGATGCCGGCGACCTCCACCGGATGGGAGAAATACGGATCGCCTGAGGCGCGCTTCTGGGACCCATGCGCCTTCATGGAGAATACATAGGCGCGATTCAGCAGGTCCTCGTCCGCATTCGGATCGTATGCGAGAACCTTCTCCAGCAACTCAACCTGGCGCATCACGCGCGGGCGCATCTTACCGCCCCGTTCTCCGCTTTCCGGCAAACGGTTGGACATAAACATTAATTTTGATCAGAAACCCTGCGGGGACAAGCCCGCAGGCGCCGGAAAACCGAGGTTTTGCCTATTCTTCGTCGCCAAGCTCCGCAGCGCCGGCCGCGTCATCTGCTTCGCCGCCGTCGGCTTCCTCGATCATCATGCCTTCGGCCAGGTCCTCTTCGGTTTCCTGCTGCACGCCGGCCCACTCGCCGGACTGCATCAGGGCCGCCATGTTGTCTTCCTCGGGCTCGTCGACCTCGACATGCTTCTGCATGCCGCCGATCATCCGCTGCCGCAGACCCTCGATGTCGATGGTTTCCTCGGCGATTTCACGCAGGGCGACGACCGGATTCTTGTCGTTGTCGCGATCCACGGTCAGCGAGGCGCCGGAGGAAATGGCCCGGGCGCGCTGGGCCGCCAGCAGAACCAGCTCGAAGCGGTTCGGAATCTTGAGGACGCAATCTTCAACGGTGACGCGGGCCATCGGGCTACCCTGAAACGAGGATGTGGCTGAAGCACGCCTTACTAAGGAGCTTTCGCCGCTTTTGCAAGCCCCGGCGGAAGCGTCCCAGCGCTGCCTTGAGGCCAGAAATCTATTCTATCTTATTGATTTTTAATGGATTTGCCAGCATGATCAGGTTCTGGATCTCCATGCCATCGGCGGGATGGCGCCAGTTTGGCGCCACCTCCTGAAGCGGCAGAAGGACGAACAGCCGCTCCCGGAGCCGCGGATGGGGCAGAACCGGCGTCCCTTCCGCCCCGCCGGACTGGCGGCCTCGGTAGTCGATCAGGTCGAGATCCAGGACCCGGGCCTCCCAGCGCTTGCGTCTCACCCGGCCGAACCGGCTTTCCAGATCATGCAGCCGGGCCAGGACCTCCGCCGGCTCCAGGGCTGTCGCCACCTCGACCATGCCGTTGATGAAATCCGGCTGGTCGCCGGCCGGCTGGGCCGGTGAGCGCCACCATGACGAGCGCCGGAGGACCCTCATATCCTGCGACGGGAACAGCGCCAGCGCAGCCTCGAGCGTCTCGCGCGGCGTGCCGCTGCTACCCGGCAGATTGGCGCCTAGTGCAATGTAGATTCCGCCATCGGGCTGAGACATTTTCCGCTTGCCTTACGCATCGCACTGGCCCAGAGATCAGGCCATACGAACACATCATAGAACTCAAGTCTTAGTGCGAAGGAATTTCTGATGAAATTTTATCCCCAGGAGCGTGTGGCGCTCTTCATCGACGGTGCCAACCTCTACTCCGCCGCCCGCAGCCTCGGTTTCGAGATCGATTACCGCCGTCTGCTGGAGACCTTCCGGAAGGAAGCGCATCTGGTGCGCGCCTTCTACTACACCGCCCTGGTCGAGGATCAGGAGTATTCGCCTCTGCGCCCCCTCATCGACTGGCTCGACTACAACGGCTTCACCATGGTGACCAAGCCGGCCAAGGAATACACCGATGCCATGGGGCGCCGGAAGGTGAAGGGCAACATGGACATCGAGCTGGCCATCGATGTCATGGAGATGGCGCCGCATCTCGACCATGTCGTGCTGTTCTCCGGCGACGGCGATTTCCGCCGGCTGGTGGAAGCCATCCAGCGCAAAGGCCTCCGCGTCAGCATTGTCAGCACCACCAAGACCCAGCCGCCCATGGTGGCGGATGAGTTGCGCCGTCAGGCCGACGTTTTCATCGAACTGCAGGATCTGTCGTCGAAGATCATGCGCGAGCACAGTTCACGCGAAGCCTCCCGCGCCGGCCTGCAGGCAACCCTGCGCACCGGCCAGTCCCATGTCGCATCAACGACCTCTTCCCCCGCTCAGGCGATGGACGTCTTCGACGAGATCGACACCGCCGACCCGCGCAAGCATCTGCGCTGACCCGTGACAGCCATGTTCCCGGTACCCGACCGCAATTGCGGCCTCTGCCCGCGTCTGGCTGCATTCCGCGATGCCAACCGCGCCGCCTATCCTGACTTCTTCAACGCGCCCGTTCCGGGCTGGGGCGACCCGCAGCCAACCCTGCTGATCGTCGGTCTGGCGCCGGGGCTGAAAGGGGCCAACCGGACCGGGCGACCTTTTACCGGGGACTATGCCGGCGACCTGCTCTACAGCACGCTGATCAAATATGGGTTTGCCCGCGGCGTCTTCCGGGCCGATCCCAATGACGGTTTGCAGCTCGTACGCTGCCGCATCACCAACGCCGTGAAATGCGTGCCGCCGGAGAACAAGCCGACCCCGGCCGAAACCAGGACCTGCATGAGCGCATTCCTGGAAAAGGAAGTCGCCAGCATGACGAATCTGAAGGCCGTGCTGGTGCTGGGCCAGATTGCCCATGTCGCCCTGCTCGACGCCCTGAAGGTCAAGCGCGGCACGGCGCCGTTCGGCCATGGTGCGGAAAACCCGCTGCCGAACGGCGCGACGCTGTTTTCCAGCTATCATTGCTCGCGCTACAACACCAATACCGGCCGGCTGACCGAAGCGATGTTTCATGCGGTCTTTGACCGCATTGCTTCGGTCGCCGGCTGAGCCGGTCAGGCTTTCGGCTTCATCATCTTCGCATTGAAGCGCCGCTCCGGCCGGGGCGTGATCACGATGTCTTTCTTCCCCGCGAGATCCCAGGCCGGATGGAAGACCGGGATGATCGCCTGCTCGTGCATGCAGGCTTCGATCGCCTCCTGGACCAGCTGCTTCCGCTTTGCCGGGTCCATCTCACCCTGCGCCTTCTCGATGAGCGCATCGAGCTGCGGGTTGGAGAACTTGGTCCGGTTCGCCGTCCCGTAGATGCCGCCCGGGGTATGCACCAGGGCGCGCGGTCCGATCGAGGCCTCCTCGGTGCCATACTGGGCGATGAAGGCCGAGTATTCCTGCTTCGTCGCCTGGCTGAAAAACACCGTGCCGGGCAGCGCCTCGATGGCGACCTGGAGACCGAGACGGGTCCAGGTCTGGCCGATGGCCTGCGCGATGTCACGGTCCTTCGGATAGCGGTCGCCGGTGGAATGCAGCGTGATCTTGAAGCCGTCACCGTAACCGGCTTCGGCCAGCAGCTTCTGCGCCTGCGCCAGATCGAACGGATCGACCTTCAGCTTCTGGCTGGTCCCCTCAAAGGTGGACGGCAGAAACTGCGAGGCAGGTATGCCCGAACCGTCCAGAAGGCGATCGACAATGAGTTGCCGGTTGATCGCAAGCGACAGGGCCTTGCGCACCCGGCGATCCTTCAGCGGATTCCCCTTGAGCGGCGGCTGGCCATCCTTGGCCGACACGAACGGGCTCTGGTCACGCACGGCATCGAGGGCGATATAGTGCACCACCGCTGCCGGGCCGCTGGCAACCGCAAAACGCGGGTCGTTCTTGATCCGCGGCAGATCGATCGAGGGAACCTCGTCAATGGCGTCAACATCTCCCGACAGCAGCGCGGCAATCCGGCCGGCATCGCCCTTGATGACGCGTTCGGTCACCCGTGCCCAAGGCTCCTTCGGGCCCCAGTAATCGTCATTCCGGTCGACCACAAGGCGCTCGCCGTTCACCCATTCGACGGCCTTGTAGGGGCCGGTGCCGATGGCGGCAGCGCCGGAGTTGAAATCCGCCGTGCTGGCACCGGCATGCTTCTTCGAGATGATGAAAACGCGGGCGAGATCGCTGGCCAGGGTCGGCGTCGGCGTCGAGGTCCGGAAGCGGACTCTGTAGTCGCCCAGTTTCTCAGCCCTCTCGATCGAACGGGTGAACTGCGTAAACGGATTCGGGCTGTTCGGCACCTTCGGCACGCGTTCGTAGGTGGCGATCACGTCATCTGCAGTGAAGGGTGACCCGTCATGGAACTTCACTCCCTGCCGCAGTTCGAATTCCCAGGTCAGCTCATCCACGGCCTTCCAGGAGGTCGCGAGCGCGGGCATCAGATTCAGGCCGTTATCCAGCGCGAGCAGCGCATCGAAGATCAAGCCGTGGGACGAACCCTGCGGAAAGCCATTGAAGAAATGCGGGTCGAGTGTGTTCAGCTCGAGCTTGGTGCCGATCACCAGATTGCGCGCGGTCTGCGCAAAAGCGCCGGGCAAGGTGGCTGACAGGGCAATCGCCGCGGTTCCGCCCATGAACAGGCGTCGTGAAACGGAAAACATCGGCGCATCCTTCCCTTCTGTTGTTCTGGCAGCCTAGTATTAGTTGCGTCGCAATGAGTCGGAAAGTCAATCGCATCATGCAGTCTGGAACTATAACCTCGCGTAATACTCCCCGTATTGCCATCGGTGGCTTCATGCTGGAGAGCAACGGGCATGCGCCGGTCTCCACCCGCGAGGAATTTGCCGCCAACGTCCTGCTGGAAGGCGAAGCGCTGCTGAACGACCTGCGCCAGACCAACCCGCGCAGCCCGACCACGCTGACCGGTTTTGCGGCAGAGATGGACCGCACGGGCAACTGGGAGCGCGTGCCGCTGGTGATGGCCGCCGTGGGCGCCTCCGGACCCGTCGACCAGGTCTTCTTCGAGGAAGTCGTCGCGCGGATGAAGTCGCTGCTGCGCGATGCCGGGCCGGTCGATGCCGTGTTCCTGTCGCAGCATGGTGCGGCGATCGCCACCGGCGACGACGATCCCGACGCCACGATCTTCCGTGCGGTCCGCGAGATCGTCGGCCCGGATGTTCCGGTCCTTGCCACCCTCGACCTCCATGCCAATGTCAGCGCCGACATGGTCGAACTGGCGGACCTGCTGGTCGCCTACCGCTGCAATCCCCATACCGACATGGCCGAGCGCGGCGCTGACTGCGCGCGGCATCTGCGGGCCATGTTGGGCGGCCTGCGCCCCAGGGCTGCTTTCGTGAAACTGCCCTTCATTCCGCCCTCCACCAGCCAGAACACGAAATCCGGCCCCTACGCCGATGTCATTGCCTATGGCCAGAGCAAGGTCGGCGACGGGGTCATCGACGTTTCCGTTTCTTCCGGCTTTTCGCTGGGCGACACACCGAAGAACGG